>ERZ808037.1378-NODE-1378-length-16072-cov-3.648453_pt1 | contig 16072 bp, 12 predicted proteins | sample MGYA00380190_ERZ808037 | MGnify/ENA primary metagenome ERZ808037 (study PRJEB31490, sample SAMN06133399) | mouse gut metagenome | isolation source: J9 | host: mice | place: China: Chengdu | collected 2015-05 ... | reverse complement strand
AGTCCCCTGATGATTGATGAGGTCCAGAAGTGCCCTTCCATATTCAATAAACTTAAAATTGTGCTGGATAACACGGACAGTTATGGCAATTTCTATCTGACCGGCTCGCAGAAGCTCCATCTGACGGAGGGAGTGAGCGAGTCTCTTGCGGGAAGAGTATCTGTCGTGGAACTGGAGGGGCTCTCTCTGCGTGAAATTTATGAGATTCCTTTCACGAAGCATTTTGTGCCTACTCAGGAATATATCAAAGAACGCGAGGGAACCCTGAAAGATTATCGCAGCCATCTGTGGGAGACGATACACCGTGGCAGTTATCCGGAACTGTATTCCAACCCCGGGAGAGAGTGGGTAGATTTCTACCAGTCTTATGTGAAGACCTATCTGGAGCGGGATGTTAACAAGCTTCTCAAAGCGAAAAACCATCTGGCTTTCGTAAAATTCCTGACCTGTGTGGCAGCGCGTACCGGTCAGGTGGTCAACTACGCCAATATTTCCTCTGAGGTGGGCGTATCGGAGATTACGGTCAAGGAATGGATATCCATTCTGGAAAAGAGCGGGATCATCTATATTCTCAAGCCTTATACTTCAAGTGCCTTAGGCCGTGCGATAAAGACGCCTAAGCTGTATTTCAGGGATACGGGCCTGTGCTGTTATCTCACAAGATGGCTGACGCCGGATACTCTGAAAAACGGTGCTATGGCGGGAGCGATGTTTGAGACTTTCGCCATCAATGAGATTCTGAAATCCTATACGAATGAGGGCCTGGAGTATGACTTCAATGTCTTCTACTATAACGGAAAAGACAGGAAAAAGAGAAAGGATAACGGAGAAGAAGTGGAGGTGGACGGCGAGATTGACCTTATCTTGCAGGAAGACGGTATTTTGTATCCGATTGAGATTAAGATGTCCGCATCCCCTAAAGCGGATATGGCATCGGAATTTGATGTCCTTGACGGTGTCCCTGATAAGAAGCGGGGAATGGGCACGATTATCTGCCTGTACGATCGGAAGATGTACTTAAGGGATAATCTGATTGCATTGCCTTTGGAATACATTTAAGTTCAAGAAAGCCATATATATCCAAATCTTTCGTAGGATGTGCCGCTTTGAAAACAAGGCGGCACTATGTTTTTCGTCCGCAACAGTAGGCCAACAAGTATGTCTGGACATGTGAAACTCGCTCCGGCTGGGGCGGGCTGTTTTATGATGACTTTGCGATGATACAACTATGCATCTGCCCTTGACAATGGGAAAAGATGGATCATCACCTTTTCAAAAAGTTTCCAGAATGTTTCCCCAACACCCACCTAACAAATCCGGCTTCCCAAAGACTATATAAGTAGAAGCAAGAAATCTGATGGAAATCATGATAAAAAGGAGCGTAGTCATGAGGGAAAAAATCAGGCTTTTACTTACTTATTCCAGGAAGAGCATCCGGTTTATCTGGAGAAATGACAGGCAGTATTATCTGCTGACGGTTATCAGCATTCTCCTGGGAGCAATCCAGGTATTTCCGGGAATGTTCCTTATGAGCTATTCTATAGACCTGTTGACGAAACAGGTACCGTTTTCTGACTACATAGAAATAGTATTATCAATCATCCTGACCATGCTGATCCTGTCGGTGGCTTCCAACCTGACAAACAACCGGCTCCAGTATGTCAGAAAGCGTCTGGAAGCGAAAATCAGGCTGGACGTGGACGAAGTCTGCCTGCAGGCCGACTATGCTGATCTGCAGAGTAAAAATTTCATAGAGAAGAAGAACTTCGCCCTTGCGGCAATAGACAACGGAAGTCTGGAACTGGTGATACAATGCCTGAAGAGCTTTCTGTCCAGTATCATGATGATGGCGGGCGTATTGTGGATCCTTTCCGCGGCATCGTTCCTGGTGCTGCTTCCCCTGGCGGTTTCCCTTCTCATCAGTATCTATAATGACTATCTGAATGCCCGGCAGAATTTCATCGATACGAAAGAAGAGACGGAATACAGGAGAAAATCTTCCTATCTCCAGAAAATCAGCATGGATTTTGAATACGCCAAGGAAATCCGCATGTTCCATCTGAAAGACAGCTTCCAGGGCCGCATGGACGAGGTGGAGCAGCTGCTCTATGGATGCCGGGAAAGCCGGAGAAAAAGGCGCAGGCCCTCGGGCATCCTGATCTATTCTTCGGAAATGATTTTGGAGACGGCAATCTATCTGTACTTTGGATTCCAGGTGCTGACGGCTTTTATCACATTGGGCCAGTTTTCCCTCTATGCAAATGCTCTGAGGCAGCTGAAAGGCTCTTTGGACGATATCATATATGTGGTGACGGATTTTTATGTCAACATTGACTATCTGGACGGACTGTTCGGATTTACGGATTGGAAACGGGAGCTGCCTGCTGCGGGCGGCACGGATCTTTTGGTCTCACAGGCCCGGATCCGGTTTGAAAATGTGAGCTTCCGCTATCCTTTTTCCGACAGAGATGCCTTGAAAGACGTCAACATCACCGTGAATGCGGGAGAGACGCTGCTGGTGGCGGGGGAAAACGGGGCGGGGAAATCCACTTTCATCAAGCTCCTGTGCGGTCTCTATCAGCCCACCGGCGGGAAGATTTATCTGAATGAAATGGATATCTCCCAGTTGGATCCGGCACAGTACAGGAAAATGGTCTCGGCGGTCTTTCAGGATTTCAGCCTCTTTGCCATGTCCATAACAGAAAATGTGTGCGCTATGAACGAGAGGGAGGACAGAAAGCTGAGAGAGGCATTGGAGCATGTCCATCTGAGGGATGTGGTGGACAGGACTTCGCAGAAGTGGGACACTCCTCTGTACCGCGTATTTGACGAGAATGGCGTGGAATTTTCAGGCGGGGAGATGCAAAGGCTTGCCATCGCCAGGGCGGTCTACAAGGATGCGCCGATCCTGATTTTGGATGAGCCCACTTCCGCGCTGGATCCGAAAGCGGAATATGAGATATATGACAGCTTCCGGGAAATGGCCCGGGGGAAGACGGCCATTTATATTTCTCACCGACTCTCCGGCACAAAATTCGCGGATAAGATTGCCGTTTTTGACAGGGGAGAAATCGTGGAGTATGGAACCCATGAAAGCCTGATGGAAGAAAAGGGTCTGTATGCGGAGCTGTATTCTTTACAGGCAGGCCTGTATGACAGACGCGCCTGAGATGGAGCAGCGGATGCGGAACTGGAACAGCATCTGCCCCGCACGGCACCCCAGAGGATTTACAGACACATCAGGAACTGTCGGAGAATAACTGCTGCGATTTCCTTTTGATTACAGGGTTCGCGAAGCGATTCCTGTAATGTGTTCAGGCAAAAAAATCCTGGAAATACTATAAAAAATTGCTATATACTTGCAGCAGCTATTTGTAGACAGTTCCTTGCTTTCGCGGTCGGAAATTCTTTGCCCATATTAAAGTACTGTGTGGGGCGAATGTGGAACTGGAATACTAGGAGGACTCACGATGGACAAATGGAGGGAATTAGGGCGGGCAATTGGCTATGTGCCGAAGCTGTTCGGGATGGTCTACAGAACCGACAGGCGGTATCTGTTCTACCTGATCTGTGAGACGCTGAGCTTTGCGGTGCTGGCCTATCCGGGCATGTTCCTTGTGAAATATGCCTTTGACGCCATGGAGAGGCGGCAGCCCTTTGGGGAATTTGCGGCAGTATGCGTTCTGCTGCTTTTGCTCCAGCTGGCAATCAAGCTGATAAAATCTTTTTTTAACAGCATCCGTCCCGGAAGGACTTCGCTGGTGGTGGGAAAGCTTTACAACGCTTTCCACCGGAAGAGCATGGAGCTGGATTACGAGCTCCTGGCAGAAAAGGGAATCCAGGAGCTCCAGGTTCTGGCCGGTGACTTTATCAGGTACCGGCTGTCCAATACGGTATGGAATTTCGTGGCGCTTTTTTCAAGCTTGATTGCTTTTGCGGTCTCCTGTATCCTTTTAGTGGATATCAACATCTGGCTGATTGGGGCGGTGGTCGGGGGGATGCTGCTGGATGCGCTTCTTTCCGCAAAGTTTATGCAATTCCGGTTCCCGCTGGATAACCAGATCATAAAGAACCAACGGTATGTCCGCTATTTCGATGAAATCGCCACAAGTGAAAAGTGCGCTAAGGATTTGAGGATTTTTGACCTGGGCGGCAAGATGAAAGACAGGGCAGAGGCCTATAGAAAAAAGAATCTCAGCTTAGAGCTTTGCAGGAAACGATATACGGATCTGCAGGGAGGAATCGGGGCGATTCTTTCCCATGGGATTGATTTTGCTATTTATGGGATTTTGGGTTATTATGTCTTACAGGGGGCACTGTCCATGGGCTCATTTTCCCTTGCCATTGGGAATATCGCGCTGTTCCGCCAGTATTTCGGGAAGATTTCCGATACCCTGGTGGGCTACTCGGACACGGCGAAATATATGGAATATTATGATCGTTTCATGGCGCTGGAAAGCCGCTTCCGAAAGACGGGCCGGGAACGGGTAAGGATTTCCGGGGATGGTTCTTTTGACATTGAGTTCAGGGATGTATCGTTCCGCTATCCCGGACAGGCCGGATACGCGCTGGAGCATATGTCTTTCACTGTCCACAGCAGAGAGAAGATTTCCATCGTGGGGGAGAACGGGACGGGGAAGAGCACTCTGGTGAAGCTGCTGATGCGCCTGTACGATCCCACGGAGGGTCAGATTCTGGTGGACGGCGTCGATATCAGGCAGTACGATTATGAGGAATATCTCTCCATTTTCGCCCCGGTCTTTCAGGACTATAAACTGTTCGCCTTTACAGTCGGAGAGAACATCAGCTCTTTCGAGGAGGGGAACCAGGAGAAGGTGAAAGAGGCCGCCTGTAAATCCGGAATAGACGGCAAAATCATGCAGCTGCCCGGGAAATATGAGACTTTCCTGACAAAGCAGTTTGACGAAGAAGGGGTGGAGTTCTCCGGCGGGGAGCAGCAGAAAATCGCCCTGGCGAGAACCTATTGTAAGACCCAGGCGCTGATAACCATCCTGGACGAGCCCACCAGCGCTCTCGACCCTCGGGCGGAGCACGCGGTGTATCAGGAATTCAACGATTTGATCGGAGAGAGGACAGCCTTTTTTATCTCCCACCGGCTGGCCAGCGCGAAATTCTGCGACAAGATCATCGTCATCAAGGACAAAAGGGTTTCCGAATATGGGTCGCATGCGGAGCTGATGCAGAGGGACGGTTATTATCATATGCTTTATGATATGCAGTCGAGTTATTATCAGTAGGCTTCAAAGGGAGATAGAAATGACAGGAACAAAAGAAATCGCTCCAAAACCAGTCATCCTTGACATGATGGAGTATTGTATATATGGGACAGGCAATCCGGCCTGGGGAGACCCTGGGGATGTGTGCACCAAGCAGTTTTCCAGGCATCTTGTGTGGCCATGCCGGAAGAAGTCCGTCACCGCGGAGGAAGCGGCAAAGCAGCTGCATGTCCCCGCCGTGTACGCGCAGAAGGAGTTGGAGTCTCTGCGGAAAGCCCCCAAGAACGGCATTGGGGCGAATGGCTGCCGGATGACCATGGAAAGGCTAAAATGCATCGGACTCATGGAAAGGTGCAGTCCCTAGAGGAAGATGTACCAGTCGCTTTTGGGTGTCTTGGAAAGGCTGAGCAGACGATATTTGGCGGACATTTGGAGAAGTAAAGAGCGATGAAAAAACAGGAATTGCTGAAGATCATGGATGAAAAACTGATGGAGAAGCTTTTCGGCTTCTGCTATGCCAGGACGGGCGACAGCCAGGAGGCCAGGGAGCTGTGCTCGGATATCGTATTCGAACTGGTGAATGCGGCCAGCACGGAGGGCGATATCGAGAACCCTTACGGATTCCTGTGGCGGATCGCCCGGAATACGTATTATGATTTTGCAAATAAAAAAAGACGTAATTCAGACATGACTTACCAGGGAGACCCGGAAGAGATATTTCCGCTCCTTGCTGATGAGGACAATGAGGATGATAGCGAGGACGACAGCGAAGCGCTGCTGGATGCCGTCTACTGCCAGATTGCTTTTCTGACAAAGGCGTACCGGGAGGTGATGGTGCTGTTCTATCTGGACGGACTGTCCGTGGCAGAGATCGCCAGGCGGCAGAATACCAGCGAGACCGCCATCCGGCAGAGGCTGTTCGCAGCCAGGAGAAAGATTCAGAGCGAGGTGGAAGAGATGAAAGGAATCAGTCCAAAACCAGTCATTCTTGATCCCATAGAGGATTGTATCTATGGAATGGGCAATCCGGCCTGGGGAGACCCCAGGGATGTGTGTACCAAGCAGTTTTCCAGACATCTGTTGTGGCTGTGTAGAAAGAGGTCGATCACCCCGGCGGAAGCCGCGGAACAGCTGCATGTCCCTGCCGTGTATGTGGAAGAGGAGCTGGAGGCCCTGAGGAAAGGGGCAAACGGCCAGTACGGTCTGGTGCGCAGGATTGACAATGGCAAGGGCGCCAATGGCATCCGTGCCATGGGCAGATATGCAATCAACTTCCCTCTCTTCGACAGAGAGGAGGTAAGGCAGCTCCGCAGCGTCTATATGGAGCAGGTACCGGCTTTCTACCGGATTGTCACGGATTATGTGGAAGCCCAAAGGGAGGAATATCTGGCTTTTCCTTATCTCAACCGGGACAGGGACTGGAACCTGATCCTATGGCAGCAAGTGCACATGATGCCCAGCGTCTTCGCCCGCTGTGTGGCGAGGATTCTGGCCGAAAGATATTTTGCCCATGTAGAGGAGGCGGAGCGCCCTTTCAGTGTGTATGGCTATGTGGAGGATGGCGAGGACTTCGGCACAGGATGTGACTGCGTGGAAGCCGAGGACGATATATATGGCCGCTGGTATGTGGAAAATATCTATAATAAGTGGATTGAGGGGCATTTTTTCTGCTGGTACCATCTGGAGGATGACCAGGAGCTGCGTCTGGCCCTCAAAGCCTTGCACGGGCTTGCGCTGGACAGCTTATCCGAAGCGGAGAGGGAATATGCCGCCAGGGCCCTGGAATGCGGCTATCTCTACCGGGAGGGCGGAATGCTCTACACGAAGATTCTGGTGTGCAGCCAGAAAGACAGGGAGAGGTTGTTTCACGTTACAGAGGGACTTGCCGATGGCTGTCTGGAAAAATGCGCAGAGACGGTGGCAGAAAAACTGTCCGGCTTAATCCGCAGGTTCCTGCCGGGGCATCTGCTGGGAGAGTGGAGGCTTGTGAACAATCTGGCGTATGAGCCGGTAGTGCTGAACGCCTTGCTGGAAAGCCTGGTGGAGAAAGGCATCCTGATTCCCCCGGAGAACGGCATCGGCGCGGAGGGATGCTGGATGACTGTGGAGAGCTTCTGAATGAAGTTCTGATACGAAGCGACTGATTCTGTGAGGAGGGGCATTATGGAAGCATGATTTTTCGGATATATCAGAACATACCATACAAGCTCCTTTCGCAGAACGAATTTCTATGGCGGTATACCTGCTATCACATGCTGCCGCTTTTTGTGTCAGGTGCTCCTTGTGCATTGCGCGATAAAATAATAGAGGTATATTTTTCTGTCAACCTCTGTGTGATTTCTTCGCCTTTTCTGATTAATTCCGCTTGCTTCATCCCCCATTCCGCAGCAGCTTTATTATCTTCTAATTTTTCACTTAAAATAATCTTTTCGGACATAGGGCACCTCCTAACGGTCTTCGTATACAATATTTGCTTCATGACAGTTTGACAGAAAATAGGAAACTGCTTTCTTATAGTCATGTAGACTGTTTCCCTCATTATGCACGCTGACGGCATAATTTAGAATCATCCTTTCACTTTTATAGTATTGTATCATAATTATCTAGATTCTGTCCACGTACTGAAATGAACAGTAGTGCTGAGAATGAGGATTAGCAGGGGATTTTCTTCGACAATGGCACTATCACCTACAAGATGCAGGCGAAACGGTATGTAGAAAAGAGGGCGAAATGATAGGGGCGAAAAGAAACTTATCTGTTTGGGTATTGCTATAAAATACAGGCTTATAGTATAATTTGTATAAGTTGATGAAATCGTGTAATCTGAAAGCGAGGAGAGAATACAGACGTGAGAGTATATTTGGATAATTGCAGTTATAATCGGCCCTATGACGACCAGACGCAAATGCGCATCCATCTGGAAACACAGGCGAAACTCCATATACAGGATATGATAAGGCAAAAGCAAATAGAGCTTGTGACATCATATGTTCTCGATTTTGAGAATAGCAACAATCGCTCAATACAAAAGAAGATAGCTATTGAAAAGTTTATGAAAGAATATGCCACACTGTATGTCAGCAATCAAAATGAGGAAGATATTAGGAAGACAGCTGATTCCATCATGAGAACAGGGGTAAAGGAAAAAGACGCATATCATGTGGCTTGTGCGATTATAGCTGAATGTAATTATTTCATTACTACAGATGACCGGCTTTTGAAATATCAGTCTGAAAGGATTAAGCTGGTAACACCAGGGGAATTTATCAGAAGAATGGAGGCGGATGAATAATGGCTAATGCGGTGAAGATTCTGGATCAGGGGTTTGCGTGTCTTGTAGATAATCTGGGAGTGATTGATGCAGAGTATTTCATTTCTCTTATTAAGAGAGATGATTTTGACTATACAGTATGGCAGAGGGAATATTTTGACAAAATGGAATCGGGTGAGTTCGCGGCGAAAGCATCCGCATATGCTGACACTCATCCATATACGGGAAAAGCACAGATACTGTAATGTGTGCTGACTTTGTTGAAAAATTTTTCTAAAACCACCAAGCGTTTCCCCTTTCTCTGACACTTTATGGATGAAAGGCAGGTGAGAACGATGGAATACGCGATTATAGAAAGCTACATCGAAAAAGTCTACGGATATGCCGTCAACCGCACCTACACCCGGGAAGAAGCGGACGAACTGGCACAGGAGATCCTGTTCACCGCAGTTCGGGAACTGCCCAGGCTCCGGGAAGAGAGCAGGTTCGAGCCGTGGCTTTGGGGCATAGCAGCCAATGTGACAAAAAGCTTCAGACGAAACATGGGAAAACAGCGCGCGATGTATTCCTATGAATGTCCTTTTTCCTATGATGCTTTGGAACAGCTGCCCTGGGAGGACGGGCATTTCGAAGAACAGGAAGAGATATACGATTCCCTGCGGACGAAGATAGCCATGCTCTCCAGGATATACCGTGACATCATTGTTCTCTACTACTACGACGGCCTTTCAACGAAAGCGATTTCAGAAAAACTGGACATTCCCGAGGGCACCATCCGATGGCGGCTGACGGAAGCCAGGAGGAGACTGAGAAAGGAGTTTGACGATATGGATGAAACTGCGTTAAGGCCTGTGAGGATGAAGGTGGACATTTATGGAAACGGAAACTATGACGGAATAAAGATTCCTTTTCCCAGCGAGTTTGTCAACGATGCACTCTCCCAGAACATCCTGTACTATTGCTATGAACAGCCGAAGGGCGTGGAAGAGCTGGCGAAAGCATGCGGCGTTCCGGCGTACTATATCGAGGATCGTATGGAGAACCTGCTGAAGCGGGAGGCGGTGAAGGAAGTCTCCAGGGGCAGATATCAGACCGATTTCATCATCTGGTCGGATAAGTACGGCATCTACTGCGAGGAGAACGCCGAAAAAGCGCTGATGCCAATGATGGAGAAGCTGCTGGGAGCGCTGGAGGGCATAGCCAGGGAAGCAGCCGGGATAGATTTCTATAAGGCGGAGAAAAGCGAAGCGGATTTATTCTATCTGTACGGGGTTATGGCGTTTTCGTATGCAAGCGAGCATTACTGCGGACTGCCCTATCCTCGGATTCCCGAAAACTATGATGGTTATAGATGGCGCTATACCGGAGGCATGGAGACCGGTAAGCACCACAGGACAGGGATTGCCACACAGATGTGCAGTAACCTGGGCAGCCGCGGGGGCTGCAGCCATACGGTATATGGGATGAGCAGTATGAGGTTCAGGCCGATGATGTATGACAATTGCATTAATGTCTGCGAGGATATCTTGATTCAGGGCTCCGCACAGGACATCGATTCCGTGGCGGAAGCGATTCGGGGCGGCTATATCGTAAAAAGGCAGGATGGAAGCTTTTTCGTAACAATTCCTTTCTTCACGAAAGGACAGAAAGAAGAATTTGATGCTATAGCTGACAGGTATCTTGCACCGCTCATGCCGGCGTATTCGGAAATCGTCGATAAGTTCATCGCCGGATATAAGAAGCTGTTCCCAAGGCATCTAAATGATGATGTGGACCGCATGTGCCAGAGCATGTTCCGCGGAATGTATGAGGCCATCATTGAGTACGCTCAGAGAACCGAAGCAATCAGGAGGCCATCCCCCGATTGCTGCTGCGATGTCCTGATTCAATTCAAGAAAAGCTGATGAATGCCGCCGGGAGACCATGTTCCCGAAAACCAGGTTAGTGCTTGCCGATTCCGGAAAAATCTGCTATAGTGTAGGAAATACGACAGAAAGGCGGAGAGAAGAAATGGAATTGGAACAGTTGAGAAGCGATATGGTGGCCGCCATGAAGGCCAGGGACAAGGACAGGAAGGATGCGATTTCCTCTTTGGTGTCCGCGGTGAAGAAGGCGGCGATTGATGAGGGATGCAGAGAGGATGTGCCCGCGGAGCTGGTGGACAGAGTCATCACGAAAGAGCTGAAGACCGCAAAGGAGCAGCTGGATACCTGTCCGGCAGAGCGGGAGGATCTGAAAGCGGAATACCAGAAGAGATATGATGTCATTGCGGAATACGCCCCGAAGATGATGTCGCCGGAAGAGGTGAAGGCCTATATCGAGGAAAATTTCGCAGAGCTGATCGCCACTAGGAACAAAGGCCAGATCATGAAAGCCGTGATGGGCGTGCTGAAGGGCAAGGCGGACGGCAAGGTCATCAATGAGACAGTGGCCCAGCTGTGCAAGTGACGGATATCGGCTGATTGACAGATAGATATGAGCCGGTCGACCGATGGATGTCGGCCGGTAACAGATTGACACGAGCCGGTAACAGATTGACATGGGCCGGTTGCAGATGGACATGAGCCGGGCAATAGGCGGACATCTGCAGAAGCGATCATTGGCTGGCGGAAAACAGAAAACATAGTCTGCGGCAGTATATAGCCGCGGTGAACAGAGGAAGCTCCGATGCAGGGATGGCATGGGGGCTTCCTCTTTTGGAAAAACTTTTGATTAATTAATAGATTTTTAATTGACACAATAGATGAAAAAACGCTAAAATATAAGGATAACAAGGTGAAGGAGGAAATGTCTATTGAAGAAAAACGAGATCGTAATGAATGATTATGCACAATTATGCAGAAACGCCGACCATTTGGAGCCGGAGATGTTCGACAAGTATGAGGTACAACGAGGACTGCGCGACAAGAACGGAAACGGCGTGGTGACCGGACTGACCAACATATCGCGCATAGACTCCTTTCAAATGATAGATGGGGTGAAGACGCCCTGTGAGGGAAAGCTCTGGTACCGGGGCTATGACTGCATCGAGCTGGTGAAAGGCTTTCGGGGCAGGCGGTTCGGCTTCGAGGAAGTCAGCTATCTGCTGCTGTTCGGCCAGCTTCCGAATGCAGATCAGCTGAAAGCATTCCGTGATATCCTGGTGGCCTGCAGGACCTTGCCCACGAATTTCACCAGAGATGTCATCATGAAAGCGCCCAGCAGCGACATCATGAATTCCCTTACCAGGAGCGTGCTGACCCTGGCTTCCTATGACAAAAACTGCAGCGATACCACCATTGAGAATGTATTAGGGCAGTGTTTCCGGCTGATCAGCGTGTTCCCCATGCTGGCGGTATACGGTTACCACGCCTACAATCATTATCAGAACGATGAGAGCATGTACATACATCGCCCCTCCAGGAAGCTGTCCACGGCGGAGAACCTGCTGATGATGCTGCGCCCGGACAAGAAATATACAGAACTGGAAGCGGCTGTGCTGGACATCGCGCTGGTGCTGCACATGGAGCACGGCGGCGGAAACAACTCCACTTTCACCACCCGCGTGGTGACTTCCTCCGGGTCGGATACTTATTCCGTGATCGCGGCGGCGCTGTCCTCCCTGAAGGGGCCCAAGCATGGCGGCGCCAACATCAAGGTAGTGGAGATGATGCGCGAAATAGAGGCCAATGTGTCCGACTGGGAGGACGAGGACGCGGTGAGGGCTTATCTGAAGAAAATCCTGAACAAGGAGGCTTTCGACCGCAAGGGTCTGATCTACGGCATGGGCCATGCGGTCTATTCCCTGTCCGACCCCAGGGCACAGGTATTCAAGAGCTTCGTGCATCAGCTGGCCTCCGCTAAAGGCCGGGAGAAGGATTTCGCCCTGTACTCGATGATAGAGCGCCTGGCACCTCAGGTGATAGCGGAGAAAGCTCGGATCTACAAGGGCGTAAGCGCCAATGTGGACTTCTACAGCGGATTCGTCTACAGCATGCTGGAGATTCCCCTGGAGATGTTTACGCCTATCTTCGCCATTGCCAGAATCGTGGGCTGGAGCGCCCACAGGATTGAAGAGCTGATCAATATGGACAAAATCATCCGTCCCGCCTACAAGAGCGTCATGCAGCAGCGGGAGTACGTGGAGCTGAAAGACAGATAAACTCGGCTGTTGTGGCTGGAGCGGTTTTGTGTTATAATCATTTTATTCTGGGCAGGCCATTCGGCTTCATAATCATCTGTTCGTGACATGGTACAGCCGGATGGCCATTAAAGACATAAGTCCGGCTTTGGGCTGTGGCGAAAGTATTGTATAGAAAGCGGCTCGATGGCCATGTCTCAGGATAGTATAAGGCCGCCCGGCGGCAGAATGCGTGACGGTATGAAAGTATTAAAAGGGATTTTTTTCTTTGTGATGGGTCTGATCATGGCAGCCTGTGCAGGAATCCTGATATGTGCGCTGAATCCCTCCCTGACAGCTATGCTGGCGAGACGGGTGGAGGGCGCGTATGAGGCACAGGCTGCACAGCCCGCGCAGTCCGATGGGCTCGGAGGGCTGGGCGGCATTGGCGGCATGCTTTCGGGCCAGGTAGGAGAAGGCAAATCTGCGGATAATGTACAGGGCATCCCTGCGGGCAACCAGCCGGGTATCGATGCCGGGTGGCTGGACAGGGTAGACTATGAGCCGCCGGACAGCCAGCCTGTGGAGACGCCTGATTCCGTAAGCGGCAGAACCGGCTATGAGCCTGTCCGGGAGGAAGCCGAACAAATCGGCGAGGAGGAAGCGGAAGACCTTTCAGGTGCCGTTTCGTCTGGTGAGACAGGCAGCGGCCTTACCTTTGACGGGGAGGAATATCCTTACTATACCATGCTGGAGCCTGAAATGCAGCAGATATACAGCCAGATTTACGCAAATGCGCTGCAGGTGTCGCCCTCTTTCACGCCGGTTGTAGATGTGTCCGTCAGCCAGCTGAAGACCGTGTTCGAAGCGGTGTACAATGACCATCCGGAGCTGTTCTGGCTGGACACCGGATATTCCTGTAAATATCTGCGCAGCGGCAGGTGCGTGGAGGTGGCGTTGAAATACAACCGCACCGTGGATGCGCTGGAGGAGGCGAAAGCGGCTTTTGAAGGCGCCGCCGGAACCATCATCTCTCAGGCCCAGGGCCTTGGAAGCGATGTGGAGAAGGAGAGATATGTCCATGACGCGCTGATGCAGTTGGTGGAATACGATTTGAGCGCTCCCATGAACCAGAGCGCCTACAGCGCATTGGTGGGCGGAAGAAGCGTCTGCGCTGGTTATGCCAGGGCGTTCCAGTATATGATGCAGCTGCTGGACATCCCCTGTTATTACTGTACCGGCTTCGCGGGGGAGGATCACGCCTGGAACATCGTGAAGATAGACGGCGCCTACCACAATGTGGACGTCACATGGGACGACACGGACACCCCCACTTACGACTATTTCAACAAGTCTGACAGGAGCTTTGGAACGACCCATGTGCGCACGGGGCTTTCGGTCTATCTGCCCGCCTGTGTGGAGGGCGAGAATCCGGGGAGTACGGCGGTGTCCGGACAGGTGGACGGCGAGAATCCAGGGACTGGAGCGTTGCCTGGACAGGGAGGCGATAGCTCTGGTTCCGGAGACGGAGCGGCAGCCGGAGCTGGTGAGCCCGGGGAGGACAGCTCGGATCTGTCGAATCTGATCAATCCGAACCCTGTGGAGCCGCTGACATGGCAGAGCAAGGTGAGCGTGGAGCCTGTGGAGGAGGATTCGGAGCCCACGGCGGAGCAGCTGCGCCAGGAGAACCTGAACAAGGCGGGCATCACGGAAGAACAGGTCCGGGATACCATGCAGGAATATTATGAGGACTGCCAGAAACTGCTGAAGGAAGTGGGAACGGGAGACCAGCAGTTCATCAACGTGATTCCGGAGTCCCTGTGGAGCTCCATCGAGCGGGCCTACGGCAGCGGCGATTACTGGCAGCAGTATGTGGAGCCGGTCATGAAAGAACTGGGGATAGAGAATTTCGTGATTCAGCTGCAGGTGGAGGATCTGGGCGGAGGTTATTATCGGCTTTACCACAATATCTATACTTATTGATGCCGAGAGTCGATTCTTATCTAAAGGTTTCTGTTTCTTCGCTGCTTGCCGTGTGAGGAGCGAGGAGAGTTTAAGTGCGGAGTTAGAGACGAGTTTAAGAGCGGGTTATACGATTTTCATATCAGGCTTTTCTTTTCTACGGATTGCGGAGTACGTGGAGAGGAAAGGCCTTTTTGTCTGCGATGTTTCAGGCTGTGCGCATACCTTTTTTACGTTGCCAGGAATATCCCGGCCTTTTGCACATATATTTGAGAAAGGAGGACAGGTAGATGGAGAATTCAATCTTGCATCTGTTTCCCGGGCGGTACCGGAGCTTCTGGCAGAGGACGGCACAGGAGCAGAAAACGGTCCAGGAGATCAGGCTGCGGGCCGGGAGGCCTGTGATATTACATAGAAGCGGCAAGGAGCATTTCCTCACGGGACAGGGGGAATTTACTCAGTCCCTTTCCCAGGCCTACTGTGCCACGGAGCGGGAGCTGGAGGAGATATTGGAGCATATCTGCCACTATTCTCCCTACGCCTTTGAGGAGGAGCTGCGCCGGGGCTTTGTGACGGTAGCGGGCGGGCACAGGGTGGGGGTGGCGGGACAAGCCGTGCTGGAGACGGACGGGAGCATCCGGACATTCAAGAACATATCCTATCTCAATATCAGGGTGTCCCATGAGGTAAAGGGGGCCGCGGACGGGATTCTGTCGGACATGTATGACAGAGGGTTTCTGAAAAGCACATTGATCATCTCCCCGCCGGGCTGCGGCAAGACCACCCTGCTGCGCGATCTCATACGTCAGGTTTCGGACGGCAATTCCTATGGGCCGGGGATGACGGTGGGGGTGGTGGATGAGCGCTCGGAACTGGCCGGTTCTTTTCTGGGAAAGCCCCAGAACGACCTGGGGATGAGAACGGATGTTCTGGATGGGTGCCCCAAGGATCTGGGGATGCTGCTTCTGTTGCGCTCCATGTCGCCCCAGGTCATCGCCATCGACGAGCTGGGCGGGGACAGGGAGCTGACGGCGCTGCGGCAGGCGGCGGCCTGTGGCTGTAAGGTTCTCGCCACTGTCCATGGGGAGGACAGGCGGGACGTGGAATACAGGTTCGGCATGGAAGCCTGTCTGTGGGAGAGGCTTTTTGACCGGTTTCTGGTGCTTGGAAAGGACAGGGGCAGGTACGTGGTACGGCAGGTCAGCGGAAAGGAGTGAGCCATGGTAAGGATGCTGGGCGGGTGCATGATATTCGCGGGATGCCTGGGGCTGGGTCTGTGGTACCGGTTCCAGATGTTGGGCAGGATCAGGGCTATCCGGAGCCTGGAGCATATCCTGGAGCTCCTGGCCAGCGAGGTGCGCTACGGGCGGGCCGCGCTGCCGGAGTGCTGCAGCCACCTGGCGGCAGACCTGGAGGCGCCGTTTCGGGAGGCCTTCGGGGAGGTGGGGCGCAGGATGGAGGAGAACATGGGGGCCTCCTTCGGGGAGGTTTTCCGGGAGGAGC
>ERZ808037.1376-NODE-1376-length-16084-cov-5.120135_pt1 | contig 16084 bp, 16 predicted proteins | sample MGYA00380190_ERZ808037 | MGnify/ENA primary metagenome ERZ808037 (study PRJEB31490, sample SAMN06133399) | mouse gut metagenome | isolation source: J9 | host: mice | place: China: Chengdu | collected 2015-05 ... | reverse complement strand
AAAATTCATTGATAGAATAATATTTACTCATAATTAAATTCCCCTTATAATGTTTATACTTTATTCTATCAACAAAAATTATAAAAATCAACATATATTTATAATTTTTTATAATTTTATTTTAACAGTTATTTACCCCCTCCGGTAACGGCGCAGCACCGGAAGCAGTTCTTTAAGCACCCCGGCGGCATAGTCAATTTCTTCTCTGGTATTATAAATTCCCAGACTAAAGCGCAGGGTGGAGTCCAAAAATTCCTGCTTTATTCCGACGGCTTTTAATGTCCCGCTGATTGCCGGATGATTCGACGAGCAGGCCGAGCCGCTGGAAACATAAATACCTTTATCTTCTAAAGCATGAAGCAAAACCTCACTGCGCACACCCAAAAAACCTGCACTGACAATCTGCGGTGCGCTCTCTGATCCTCTTTTGCTGTGTATTTCCACACCCTCTAAGCCCTCGAGTGCATCAATAAGCGCATTTTTCAGTTCAAGGATGTGGGAAAGGTTCTCCGGAAAATGATCATAAATCTCCTTTGCGGCAATGCCGATTCCTGCAATTCCCGGAACATTTTCTGTCCCCGGGCGCATATCCTTCTGCTGACCGCCTCCGTAGAGTATCGGCTTTACCTTTGCTTTTTCGCTGATATAAAGAAATCCCACCCCTTTAGGCCCATGAAACTTATGCCCGCTGGCGCTAAGCAAGTCAATCCCCTGCTTTTTCGGCCGGATTTCATACTTCCCATAAGCCTGAATTCCGTCCACATGGAAAAGAACAGAAGGGTTTTTCTCCCGAAGGATTTGGCTGATTTTCTCAATTGGCTCGACAGCGCCGATTTCATTATTCACATACATTACAGAAACCAGGATGGTATCCGGGCGGATGGACGCTTTTAATTCGTCTAAGGAAATATGCCCGTCCTTATCCACCGAAAGCCAGGTCACCGAAAAACCCTGACTTTCCAGGTAAGCCAGCGGCTGATATACCGAAGCATGTTCAATCCGGGTGCTGATGATGTGCTTTCCCGCCCGGCTGTTTGCCATGGCGGCACCGATAAGGGCCAGGTTATTGGACTCCGTTCCCCCGGAGGTGAAAAAAATCTCCTTTTCCTGCACGCGGAGGGTTCGGGCAATATTCGTTCTTGCTTCCTTAATATAGTGCTCTGCTTCCAGACCTTTTCTGTGTCTGGCGGAAGGGTTCCCGTAGTCTTCCTTCATCACCTTAAGCATAAGTTTGGCTGCGGCATCCATCACCTTCGTGGTCGCCGAATTATCAAAATACGCCTCCATCTTCGGTTTCTTCCTTTCCTTGTTTTTGTGGACACAGCAAGGTTTCCCCGGCACATTCCAGGTTCATCATCAGCACGGACAGCAGGGCAAGACCTGCCGTTTCCGCACGCAAAATCCTTCTTCCCAGGGATATCGGTAAAATCCCATATTCCCCGGCAAGCTTAACCTCACCCGGCGAATATCCGCCTTCGGGGCCGACAAATACGGCAATAGCCTGCCCTGCTTTCACCTTCTGCATCTCCCGCACCGTCCCCTGCATTCCGTCTTCATGTTCATAGGCAAAAAAGCGGACAGGACAGCTTCCTGCATCATCAAGGGCTTCTTTCAGGGTGAGCACAGAACCAATCTTCGGGATTTTGCTGCGTTTGGACTGCTTGGCTGCACTTTCGGCAATAGCCTGCCACCGCCTGCACCTGCTCTCTTCCTTTTTCTTTTCCAGTTTTACCACGGTATTTTCCGAAGCCACCGGGACAATCCGGCTCACCCCAAGTTCCACCGCCTTCTGGATAATCCATTCCATCTTTTCCCCTTTAACCAGACTCTGGTACAGCACCAGGAAAGACGGCAGTTCCCTGTCCTTTTCCACGCAGAGAATCTCAGCAAGGATTTCCTGCTCATTCAGCGACCGGACAACGCAGCGGTAGTCCCCTCCCGTACCGTCGCTGATTAAGATCTCCTCTCCCGGACGGATACGCAGAACCTGACGGGCATGGTGGACATCCGAACCGGTGAGCACAATGGTTTTTTCTCCCACCTGGCCTTTTTCAGCAAAAAAATGATGCATCCTATCTCCTTCGGGCAATAATGCTCACCCATTCCCCCTGCCGTGCAATATCCACCAGTTCCAGTTCTTTATTTGAAGCAATGGCCCTGCGCACATCCTCTTCCTTAGTGTTAATAATCCCGGAAGTGATAAAGATTCCGCCCTTTTTCAGGTGCACCGGGATTTCCTCCTGCAAAAGAATAATGACCGGGGCAAGGATATTCGCCACCACGATATCATAGCATCCCGTTCCTGCCCACTCCTGAACGTTTTTATCTTCAATAATATTCCCCTGAATCACCTGAAAACGCTCCGGGGCTATCTGGTTGGAGGTCATATTTTCATGCACAGCCGAGATAGCATTCTCATCCAAATCCGTTCCCTTTACTTCCTTCGCACCTAAAAGCAGGGCTGCAATGCCCAAGATCCCGCTCCCCGTCCCCACATCCAGCACCCGGCTTTCCGAAGTGATGCAGTGCTGAAGCTGACGGATGCAAAGCTGCGTAGTTTCATGCATCCCCGTTCCAAAAGCGGTTCCCGGGTCAATCTGAATCAGAAGCTTGTCCTTATGTTCTTCAGGAATCTCCTCCCAGGTCGGCTTGATTAAGATATTGTCCACGGTAAACGGCTTAAAATACTGCTTCCAGTTATTGATCCAGTCCTTGTCCTCCGTTTCAGAAGCCTCAATACGCCGTTCCCCCAAGTCCACAAACATGGCAAGTTCATCCAGCCCCTTTTCTACCTGGCGCAAGATCGAAGCGGCATCGGCATCCTCCTCCAGATAAAAGCTCATACGGGCCTTCCCCTCATCCGGCGGAAGTTCCGGGAGAATATCGATAAACATCCCCTTTGTTTCCTTATCCGTCAGCGGAATATTGTCCTCAATTTCTACTCCTTCAATGCCAATTTCATCAAACATGCTGCTGATTAAATCTTCGGCGGCTGTAGTTGTAATTAAAGTAAATTTTTTCCATTTCATAAAACTTCCTCCATTGGTCGATGGCTTCTGAAATCTTCCTCAGGAAATCATAGCATAGTTTCTTCCAGCTTTCAAGCGTGTATTCGCAAAGCCTGTTTCCGGCAAAAAGAAAAAAATAAATTTTTTTAAATTCTTTGCAATAAAATCTTCGCCTGCTGCATTAACCTATTGAACGGATGAAGATTCTTTATCGGAGGGAATCCTTTAAGGGCAAAAAATAATCAAGTAAACTAAATTCCTTGATGCATTACAACCCATCACACCCGCCCAAGAAGGTGTTCCTTCGATAAACGATTTTCAGCATCAAAAACTTTTAATGTCATCATCAAAAATGGAGTGCGGCAGCATCGGATTACAGATGCGCGGCACTCCATTTTTATGCAAATTTCTAATGGCGGTTCAGGAGCATATTTGAAAATAAGCTATAATGATCCTTATTCGGGCAGGATTTCCTGGACTTTATGTTCTGTTTCCGTTTCTTCGGTATGCAGGCAGCGGTCAGGATACTCGGCTTCTCCGCTCTGGTTATCATAAGGGTCGAACCGCCAGCCCTTCATCGGCGGAAGAAAATCGGCCTGAAATTGACAGCACGAGGGCATACGGTAAGGGTCAAGATTCCCGAAATAAAATCTTCTCCTCTCTTCACATCCCATCCTTGCAGCACTTCCGCCAAAGGAGCAGTCGGCAAAAAGCCATCCGTATTCTTCCAGATAAAACATGGCCCAGTCATGGCTTCCCGGGTCGGCTGGCCGGGTATAAAGTCCGGACTGCCAGCGTGCGGGGATTTTTGCAATACGGCACAGGGTAATAAACATAAGTGCCTGAAGCCCGCAGTCCCCTTTCCACCCCGAAGCCGTATAGTCCACAAGTTCGGTAATGGAAAAATAATCGCGGACAAAGGAATACATCACATGTGTGGTAAGGTAATCATAGATTTTCCTCGCCTTCTCTAAAGGACGGGTTTCCTTTCCCACGATTTCCTCTGCCAATGCCCTTAAATACGGGGTAAAATGAATATGAGGAAGCTGTTCCTGCAGGAAATACTCCGGAAAATCCTCCCTCGCTTCGGGAAACCATCCATGCGGCAGAGCTTTTTTTGGGTTTTTCTGCCCGTCAAAAGAATAAGCTTCCGGTTTTCTCTGCCCGTCCGAAGCATAAAGATCAACATAGGGCATATCCACCTGATAGAGATATTCTACGCGAAAACGGGTACCTTTTTGATATTTTCCACAAAAACAAACCGTTCTCTGCGGTGCATGTTCCGGGGCTATCCATGCGGTAAAGCCTTCGGCTCTTTTTGTGTGTTCTTCGCCTTCTCCTGCATCCTCCGGAGAAAGACGAAATACCGGGATATCCTTCCAGTTCCCGTCCATCGCAACCTGGGCATGAAGAAGAGCAAAGTCCTTTACCTGGGCATATTCTACCGGAACAGGGAGATAAACCCGAATCTCTTCCCCCGATCGCTGGGCGCTTTCTTTCAGACACATCGTGGTCTGTACACGGAAGCGGCGGGAAATTTTTCCCTCCTCCTTCATCACCGCAATAACCTGATTTAAAAAATCACTGTTTTCTGATTTTCCGGCGGCAAGTTCCGGATAGAGAAGACGGCTGCACATCCATTCCCGGGTTTTTATCAGGTTGCTGAAAAAAAGGTGATGAAAGCAAACCCTGCCCTGAATATAAATCCATTCCATGGCGTCTTCTTCCCAAAGAGCCTGAAATTCTTCCCTGGAAAAGTCCCGGATATTTTCTGCCATCACTGCAAAAGCTTCATCCCAGGAGTAGAGATACTGCCCGGGAAGGCGGCGGATAATCTCAAGTTCAGCCAGAAGCCTTTCTTTTAACGCCTGGGGAATGTCCCTGCTTAAACGCTTTTGTATCACACGCTCCATCACCGGAAAATCACCGTACCACTTCAGTTTCTTCAGATCCTCCGGCAGAGGCGCCATCAATGTTTTTTCTGTAAACTTCATGTTCAAATTCCCTCCTGGTTTTTTCCTGATATTCTTCTGCCTTCCGAAGCAGAGGAGCAAGCTGGCGGATTAGGTCAAAAAACTGCTGCCTCTCTTTCTGGTCAAAGCAGCCTAAATCCGTTTTTAATTTTTCCTGAACCATCATTCTTTCCCAACAGACAAATGCTGTGCCTTCTTTTGTTAAGCGGATCATCACCAGTTTCCGGTTTTCTTCGCTGTGCAGCCGTTCGATAAATCCGGCATCCACCAAAGCTGCAACCAGCCGGGTTGCCTGCTCCTTCGAGCATCCAAGACTGGCAGCCGCCTGGCTCATCGTCATGCTCTTTTTCCTCGACAGCACAATCAGCAAATAAATCTGATACTTCGTAAAGCGCACGCCCTGGTAATCCATAGATTTTAAAATCAATCTCTGTGATGTCGTAAAAATCTCAAATAATGCCTGTACGCCATCATCATCTGCCCACCGTTCCATAGAGCCTCCCTGTTTTTCCTGCTTTTTTTATGATTTTCATTCCGGGTGATTCTTCTAAGTTTTCCCTTTACCATGATTTGTTTTTTTCTTGATTCCCAACATTCACTGTAACTATCCTATATTATACGTCCTGTAATTGCACAAGTCAACCATTGATGAATGATAAAGGTTGACATTTATCAATAAAAAGGGTATAACTATAATAGAGTAACGAAATAAGGAGGTACTTTTCATGGCTGATAACCGACAATTTGTAGATGAGTTTGCAAAGGAACAGATTGAACTCTGCCTGGCAAACAGCAGTATTGACCCCGAATTATTTAACACTTACGGCGTTAAGCGGGGGCTTCGGGATAAAAATGGTGCCGGTGTCCTGGCTGGCCTGTCGAACATATCCCTGATTCAGTCCAAAAAGGAAGTTGACGGAAAAAAAGTTCCCTGCCACGGGCGGCTGCTCTACCGGGGCTACGATATTAACGATTTGGTTCACGGCTTTCTCGATTCTACCCACAAGCACTTTGGTTTTGAAGAAATATCCTATCTTCTTCTCTTTGGGAATCTTCCCACCCACAGCCAACTGGCTGATTTCCATGAAGCGCTGAATAAAAGCAGTTTTCTTCCCACAAACTTTGTCCGGGACGTAATTATGAAAGCACCGGGCAAGGACATTATGAATTCGATGACCAAAAGTGTCCTTACCCTGGCTTCCTATGATGACAATGCCGATGACAATACGCTTTCCAACGTCCTGCGCCAGTGTATGATGCTAATCAGCACCTTTCCCATGTTAGCAGTCTATGGCTATCATGCCTACAATCACTATGAATGTGACAACAGTCTTTACATCCATCGTCCGGACGAAAACCTTTCTACCTCGGAAAATATCCTGCGTATGCTGCGCCCGGATATGCAGTATTCGGATCTGGAAGCCCGGGTACTGGATTTAGCCCTGGTTCTGCACATGGAACACGGCGGCGGAAATAACTCCACCTTTACCACCCGTGTTGTCAGTTCCGCCGGTTCGGATACCTATTCCGTTATCGCTGCCGCCCTTTCTTCCTTAAAAGGCCCCAAGCACGGCGGTGCGAATATTAAGGTTGTGGAAATGATGGCAGATATGAAAGAGCATCTTACGGACTGGACCGACGAAGAAGAGGTTGCTGCTTATCTGACAAAACTTCTCCACAAAGAAGCTTTTGATCAGAAGGGGCTGATTTACGGCATGGGGCATGCGGTTTACTCGATCTCCGATCCGCGGGCACAGATTTTTAAAGGATTTGTCGAAAAGCTTGCCATTGAAAAGCATCGGGAAAAAGACTTTGCCCTCTATTCCATGATTGAAACCCTGGCACCAAAGATTATCGCCGGAGAACGTGCCATCTATAAAGGGGTAAGCGCCAATGTGGACTTTTACAGCGGTTTTGTGTACAGTATGCTGGATATTCCCACCGAACTCTTCACCCCTATCTTTGCCATCGCACGAATCGTAGGCTGGAGCGCTCACCGGATCGAAGAACTGATTAACGTGGATAAAATTATCCGTCCGGCATACCAGAGCCTGCTTCCCCTTGAAAGCAAGCCTTACCTTTCGATTGACGAACGGAATTGACGGATGAGATTAGCCATCGAAATGAGCAAACGGGATTGATAAACAAAATTAACCTATAGGATTCACAAACGGGATTGACGAACGGAATCAAAAAAACGGGCAATGTCCGCATGACACTGCCCTCAATCACCTAAAACATTGACAATTTTCACTGGTGTTCGGTAGTACATATTCGATGTGGTAATGCCTACCCGCTCATTAGAAGCATGGACGACACGACCCTCACCGATGTAGATCGCTACGTGGTTTACCGAAGCGCCGTTGCTGTAAAAAACGAGATCTCCCGGCCTGGCCTCCTCTGCAGAAACGGCCTGGCCCTGCGTTGACTGGGAAGCTGCCGTGCGGTTTAAGTAAACACCGGCCGTATTGGCCATGATGTATTTGGTAAAACCGGAACAGTCCACCCCGGTATTCGGATTATTTCCCCCGTAAACATAGGGATTGCCCACGTACTGAAGAGCATTCCGGACAATGGACAGACGCAGGGCCTCTCTTCGGGCTATCTCTGCCGCCTCGGCTTCTCTTTTTGCTTCTATCGTATGTAAATAGCTGTCATACTGGCTGGTCTTTTCGGTAAGGCTGGCCTGCAAAAAAGCAAGTTCCTTCTGAATATCCTGAAACCCTGCTGTATTTTCTGCCAGAATCGCCGAATAATCCGCAGCAAATGCCTGCATCATCCCGCTGTTTGCAAGAGGCACTGTCCCTTCCGGAGTACCATCGGTGATCGCTTCGATATTCTGGCCTTCCATGGCCCCGTTTTCCCCGGAATCAGCATCCTGGTCTTCCATGGCCCCGGCTTCTCCAGAATCAGCACTCTGGCCTTCTAACGACCCCTGTTCCTGATTTTGCGGCAAAGCTTCTGCCCCTAAATTTCCTGCCCCGGCAACCTGTCCCAGCCCTAATTCCTGACGGATTTGATTTTCCCTTTCAACCAAATCTTCAAGTTCTTTGATGGATTCTCTCGTTTTTTGCTCCAGTTTTTTTAGTTCCTGCTCCTGGTTTTCTCTTGCCTGCTTCAGCTCTTCGTTTTCCTTATCCGCTTTCTCCTTCTGTGCAGCCAGCTTTTCCCATTCCCGCTCAAGATGGTTTTTTTCTGCCTGCACCTGCTTAAGCTGAACCCGCGAACCTGCAAAAAACAGGCAGGCACCGCTTAAGATAAGCAGTCCAAGAAAGAAAAGGCCAAAAGTCCATACCGGAGTTTTAAAATGAATGGGTTTTTTCTGCGAATGTGGAAGCAGCATAACGGTATAATTTAATGAAATCCGTTCTTTTTTAAATTTTTTCCACTTCATTTACTTCTTTTGGCCCCTCTTTGCCCTTTGCTTCCTTCTTTACCTTTTCCTGTCCGGGGGAAGCTTTTCCGTGAAAATCCGCACTGAAATTCTCCGGTGCCTTTCGATCTTCCATCACCTCCATCATACAGTTTCCCTTAAAGGATGCACCTTCATCGATAACCAGGGTTTTTGTAATCAGGTCACCCAGAACACAGCCGGTTTCCGTCAGTTCAATTCTCTGCTCTGCGGTCAGATTTCCATAGACGGTTCCCGCGACCAGAATCTCCATAGCCTGGATATCTCCCCGCACGATACCGCTTTCCCCGACAATCACGGAGCTTTCCGAAAGTATCTTTCCCTGCAGCACACCGTCTACCCGGGTAGAATCCGAAGCGTACAGCACCCCTTCTATCTTTGAGTTATTTCCAATAATGGTATTAATGATACTTGTATTCACCGTATCCAGCTTTTTCTTCGACTTAAACATAGAGCCTCCCTGTTGACCAGTTTCCCTGTACCCGGGATCTGATACATGATTATTGTTCCAATGGATTGACTCTATTCTAATACGATTAAAGCGAAAAAACAATGGGATTTAATAAAATTGTAATATTTTTGTTACGGTTTGTTACCGTTCACGTAGGTCTGCACACCTGCTGCGCTGACCCCTGCTGCTGATTTTGCCCGGAATCCCGGGCCAGCCTTATGGCTGTCCCTGGTTCTCATAAGCGGCCCAGGCTTCTTCCGGAGATGCAAAACCGCCAGACTGAATCGCCTTAAAGTCCACATGGATAAATTCCGTGCTTTCGCTCAGTTCACCTCCAACAATGTTGGCAAAGGTCACGGTATGGAACAGCGGCGGGATATCGTGTCCTGCCGGTACGGGGATTTCATCCCAGCCTCCTCCGGTATAAATATACTCATAGACATAGTAGTCCCCTTCCCTCACCGGTGTACCGGATAACCGACGCATACCGGATTCCGGATTCAGCTGATAAGTAAAGAGCTGAGTTTCTACTGCCTGTCCTCCTGCATTTAAGGTTCCGTCTTCTGCCGCAGTAACAATCTCTGCCACAGGAACCTTTACCGTCATCCTTACATAGGCATCATTTTTACTGTTGTTTTTAATTGCCGGATCTTTTGGAATCTCCATCCCTGCATACATATGTCTGGCCTGCTCAATGCCCAGCGCATCCGAGGGACTGGCATCCGACGAACTGGCATTCGAGGAACTGGCATCGGACGATGTTGCATAACTGCCGTCGGGCCGCTCTCCGTCCCAGTTTCTTTCATACAGGTTAAAATCCACACTGCCCACCGTAAAACGGTTTTCCGCAGCTTCGTAATCGGTCATATAGGCTAAGGTTCCGCCAAGGCTCAGCATTACAATCAGCGCTGTAGCCGCCATGACCTTCAGCTTATTTTTCCACTTCTGCTTTTTTTCCATGTTCTCGTTCATCCATATCCTCCTGCTCATGGTTGCTTACCGCGCACAAGTCACGGTAAGCTTATCACATCATCTATTTCCGAAGGAGTAAATAACCTACGAGCGGAAGGTGAAACTCTACTTTTCCCTCGATGGCTGACAGAGGAAGTGTTTCGGGATCACATACTTTATTTGCATCTCCTTTCGTTACGGCCGTTTTCTCTTCCTGGTTCACCGAAACAATCCTGTGCGTCACCATCGCCCCTCCCGCCGGAAAGCTGACAATATCTCCCGGACAAACCGGCTCGTCCTCCCGGTACGGACGAAGATAAATAATACTTCCTACCCTGATCGCAGGCTCCATACTGCTGCTTTTCACCACATAGGCCCTCATGTGGAATGCCTCCGGCAGCCACACCGCTGCCGCCAAAAGTAAAGCCAGTACAAGAAACAGATTCACAAGCCACCGACCTAAACTGGGTAATGCTTTCTTCATAAGATTTCCTCCTCTACTCTTTATCCGACAAACCGAACGTATGTACGAAATAATTTTTATTTTTTTATTTTTCCTGATTCATCTTTTCCTGATTCATCTTTTTCTGATTCATCTTTTTCGGATTCACATTACTGCTTACAGGCGTTCACTCCAGTTTTTTCTTCAGACGCTGCAGCAGCTTTTTATGCCGGGACTGGAGCGTCGTCACCGGAATGTGCTTCTCCCGGGCCAGCGCCCGAAGGGAATCTCCGTAAACATACAGGCGGCTTAACAGTTCCTTTTCCCCGGGATTAAGTTTTTCCACTTCCGTCTTCAGATTTTCCAGAAGACAGTTCCTCTCTGCCTGTTCCTCCACGGAATCTGCATCCGGGTCGGAAAACATCTCACTGCCGTTCAATTCTTCCGTATCCAGAGCATCATAAAAAAAGGTGTTATTCCTCCGATCGCCTTCCCGAAAATACCGCTCTTTCCTGTCGCCCTGACAATAGACTTTATAAATTTCTTCCGATACAGGAACAGCAACATCACCAATCCGAATATAATAATCCATACGTTCCTCCCCTTTTCTTCGAACGTGCGTTCTTTTATTTTTTCTTACTTTATCACAAGAACATACGTTTGTCAAATACATTTTTTCATCCTTCTTTCTCTTCCGCTTTCCTGCCAGCAAAAAAAGACCGCTGCACCCTTTATCCGGCAGCGGCCTTTACGGTCAACCTCTCATTATTAGCTTTTATCAAATCTTTTGTCAAATTCTGTATTTATCACCCCTCAATCGCGATATATTTTTTATCTTCTACCATGGGCTTTGCTTCCTTCTTTGGAATTAACAGCTTTAAGATACCATCTTCAAATCTGGCTTTAATCTCTTCCTGGCTTACCTGAGTGCCCACATAAAAGCTTCTGCTGCAGGACCCCATGTAGCGCTCGCGGCGGATATATCTTCCGTCGTCGTCCTGCGTATTGTTCTCTGTATTCGATGAAGCCTGAATGGTCAGATAACCGTCCTTTAACTCCGCCTTGACATCCTCCTTCTTCACTCCCGGCAGGTTCATGGTCATCTCGTAGGATTGTGCCGTTTCTTTAATATCGGTTTTCATCATCTCATGTCTTCCCGGCTCTACACCAAAATGCGGAAAAGAACTTCCAAAAAAATCATCGAATAAACTCTCTCTGAAAATACTTGGCATTAACATAATCATCTCTCCTTTTATTCTTTCATTGTTTGAGTTGTTTTATTTGTTCTATGAGTAATATAACACTTATTGTTAGCCAAGTCAAGTGTTGAGTGCTGATTTTTTATAAAATATTTCTAAACAATCCTTTTGTATCTTATTATCTTTTTATCGCATTATCTTTTTATCCCATTATCTCCAGTGCCATGCGGTTTATCCTTTCCACAAATGCTTCTACCTTATCCATATCCGGGTTATCCGGGAGGATGCTGTTTTTTGTGGCTTTTTCCAGCCGTGCTTCATAATCAGCCAAAAGCTCATAAAATTCCCGGCAAAAGGTTTTATCCTCCTTTTGAAAGCCACCCGAACGAATCGTCAGCAAGAGATCCAGATCATTCTTCCTGTATGTGCAGATTTCCCCTTTTTCCAGGATATCAATTCCCATCATAAAAAGCCGGATGAGGTGCATTGCATGTTTATTTAAGTGATTATCATCCTTTTTCCGGTTGCGCTTTCCAATCTTTTCATAGTCCTTCACTACATTATGCATTACCGACCACATTTGCTCATAATCCCGAAGCGGAAGATGGCGGTAATCGGCGTCCACAAAAATTTCGGTTTCCAGTTCGGGATTTTCTGCTTTATCGATGTACAGATGAATCCTTCCCTTAGAAAAGGAGGCATAACGCCGGGAAAAATCCTCCAGTGCATTGTTCACCGAGCGAAGAATATGCTGTTCTCTCTCCCTCTGGGGCATGGAATCCCGGGCAACGGCATTTTGCAGACGGCGAAGCTGTGCGCTGGCATAGCCGCCAAAGGATTTTGCCGCCCGCTTTGACAAGAAAATCGAGCGGGAACTTAAAAGTTCTTCGCCCAAATCTGAAAGCACCATATAGCGCTCCTTTTCCAGACCAAGGATTTCGCAGGTATTGGGATTGCATTCTAATAGAAGGCGCACCATTTTATTAAACGAATAGATAACCGTATCCGTCTGTGCATCTTCATATTGTTCAAACTCCGTCAGGCCAAGCAGGTCGGAGGGCAGATTTAAGGTAATCCCCCGGATATCGATATCACTGTTTTCATTATTCGTCCCATAAGCATAACTTCCCCCCGGCCCTAACAGCATAATCCGCTTTCCCAGACGCCGGTTTGTCCGTAAAAAATCATAGCCCTCCGTCTTTATTAACTGATGAAAATCCAATCTTTTCATCCTCCTTCCCTTATTCTTCTTTTTATTTCTTCATAAACCTATTGACATAGTAGGTAAATAGTGTTATCATTTCCATAACCTGTTAGAAGATTAAAGTATTAAACCACCAAAGGAGATCACCATGAACAAATACAAATTTGAAACTCTTCAGCTGCACGTTGGACAGGAAACACCGGATTCGGCTACAGATTCCCGTGCAGTTCCCATTTACCAGACCACTTCCTACGTATTTAAAAACTCCGCCCATGCCGCTGCCCGCTTTAACTTAGAGGATGCCGGAAATATCTACGGGCGGCTGACCAACTCCACACAGGATGTTTTCGAACGGCGCATCGCAGCCTTAGAAGGCGGGACGGCGGCCCTAGCTCTTGCTTCCGGGGCGGCAGCCATTGCCTACACGATAGAAGCCCTGGCGGCGGACGGCGGACATATTGTCGCACAGAAAACGATCTACGGGGGCAGCTATAATCTTCTGGAACACACCCTTGTCCACTATGGAATTACGACCTCATTTGTCGATGCCCACAACCTGGAAGAGGTGGAAGATGCCATTCGGGAAAATACCCGGGCCATTTACTTAGAAACCCTTGGAAATCCAAACAGCGATATCCCGGATATCGATGCTATCGCAGAAATTGCTCACCGGCACGGCCTTCCTCTGGTCATTGACAATACCTTCGGCACACCCTACCTGATCCGGCCCATCGAACACGGCGCTGATATCGTCGTCCACTCCGCCACAAAGTTTATCGGCGGACACGGCACTACCCTTGGCGGGATTATCGTCGATTCCGGGAAATTTAACTGGAAAGCAAGCGGAAAGTATCCGGCGATTGCCGAGCCTAATCCCAGCTATCACGGCGTTTCCTTTGCCGAAGCAGCAAAAGACGCCGCCTTTGTCACCTATATCCGCGCTATTCTGCTCCGCGATACCGGGGCGGCGATCTCGCCGTTTAACGCCTTCCTGCTTTTACAGGGCGTAGAAACCCTTTCCCTGCGCTTAGAGCGCCATGCAGAAAATACAAAGAAAGTGGTAGACTATCTGGCAAACCACCCCAAGGTCGAGCATGTCAGCCACCCGTCCCTGCCCGATCACCCGGATCATATATTATATAAGAAATATTTCCCCAATGGAGGCGCTTCGATCTTCACCTTTGAGATTAAGGGCGGGCAAAAGGAAGCCCATGCCTTTATCGACCATCTGGAGATTTTTTCCCTGCTTGCCAATGTCGCCGACGTCAAAAGCCTGGTTATCCACCCTGCCACCACGACCCATTCCCAGCTTACCGCCGAAGAACTTCTCGACCAGGGCATTAAGCCAAATACCATCCGCCTGTCCATCGGCACAGAACATATCGACGATATTTTGGCCGATTTGGAGAATGGTTTTCGCGCCCTGGATAACCTTACCCTTTAATCTTGCTTTTTAACCTTCTCACTTTAAGGATAAGTTAAGGAAATTCTTTCGGCAGCATCAAATCCGCGATGGTAATCCTGCTTAAATAATCGTGAATTTGCCGATCCAGGCCCTGCCACATTGAAAACGTGCGGCAGTTTGCCACCCGCGGACAGGGATCGGCCTCCTCTTCAAGGCAGGATACCGGGGCAAGGCTTTCCTCGGTCAGACGAAGCACGGCATCTACCGTGTACTGTTCCGGTTCCATGGTCAGCTTATAACCGCCGCCCTTGCCCCGCAGCCCATATAAAAACCTGGCTTTGACCAGAAGCTTAATAATGCTTTCTAAGTATTTTTCGGAAATCTCCTGGCGGCCGGCAATCACCTTTAACGGGATATAACCGTCCGATTGATGTTCCGCAAGATCGATAAGCACCCGCAATGCATAGCGGCCTTTTGTTGAAATCAGCATAACATTCCTCCTGTTGTCCAATGCGCCTTCCCGGAATTTTTCATCCGCGAACCCGCAGTTCCATAAATAAACCCATTATACCACATGGTTAATAGGTAGGCAACGGACAAATAATATTACGTTTTATACGGTTTATACACAGTAAGCAAATAACAGAGAGGATACGTCACATACATTTATACAGGGTTGACAAACAAGTTCGTCTGCCCTAAGATGATAGTCAAAGACAGGTGAAATGGAAAAATTTATCAGGAGGATAACAAATTATGAGCAAAATCTATACCTCTGCAGATCAGTTAATTGGAAAAACTCCTCTGCTCGAACTGGTTCATCTGGAAAAGGAGGAAGGGTTAAATGCCCGCATCCTCGCTAAGCTGGAGTACCTTAACCCCGCCGGAAGTGCCAAAGACCGTATTGCCAAAGCCATGATCGACGAGGCGGAGGCAAGCGGAAAATTAAAACCCGGTTCGGTCATTATCGAACCTACCTCAGGAAATACCGGGATTGGCCTTGCCTCGGTTGCGGCGGCAAGGGGATACCGCATCATTATCGTGATGCCGGAAACCATGTCCATGGAACGCAGGCAGTTGATGAAAGCATATGGTGCCGAACTTGTACTTACCCCAGGCGCCGAAGGCATGAAAGGGGCGATTGCCAAGGCGGAAGAGCTTGCAGCAGGGATTCCGGGCAGCTATATACCGGGCCAATTTGTAAACCCGGCCAACCCGAAGGCTCACAGGGAAAGTACTGGGCCGGAAATATATGAAGATACGGACGGGAAGGTAGATATTTTTGTGGCAGGGGTGGGCACTGGAGGAACCATTACCGGTGTAGGCGAATATCTCAAAGACAGGAGGCCGGATATACAGGTTGTGGCTGTGGAACCGGAGACATCGCCCGTACTTTCCGCCGGCAGCGGAGGGCCGCATGGAATCCAGGGAATCGGTGCGGGCTTTGTCCCGGATGTTTTAAATACGGATGTTTATGATGAGATTATCCCGGTTTCCGATCAGGATGCTTTTGCAACAGGCAGGATGATCGGCAAAAGGGAAGGGATTCTGGTGGGAATATCTTCCGGTGCGGCGGCCTTTGCTGCCATTGAACTGGCTAAACGCTCTGAAAATCAGGGGAAGACAATTGTTGTCCTGTTTCCGGATACAGGAGATCGTTATCTGTCCACGCCGTTGTTTTCATAAAGAGAAGGGGGGAGGTCGTTTGGCTGAATGCCAGGCGTTTGCCTTTTCTTTTGTTCCATGGTAAACTGATAGCAGCAAGTATGAATAAAAGTAAATCTGGTGAAGGGCTGAGCCAGTGGAAGGAGGAAGATTACATGAAGATTGTGATCATCGGCGGCGTAGCCGCCGGTACAAAAGCAGCCGCAAAGCTGAAACGGGAGAATCCCAATGACGAAATCGTCATTTATACCAAAGGAAAGGATATTTCCTATGCAGGGTGCGGGCTCCCCTACTATATTGGAGGAGCCATCGAGACGGAAGGGGAGCTGATTGTGAATACCCCTGCCAAATTTATGGGACTTACAGGCACCCGG
>ERZ808037.1375-NODE-1375-length-16095-cov-10.489075_pt1 | contig 16095 bp, 16 predicted proteins | sample MGYA00380190_ERZ808037 | MGnify/ENA primary metagenome ERZ808037 (study PRJEB31490, sample SAMN06133399) | mouse gut metagenome | isolation source: J9 | host: mice | place: China: Chengdu | collected 2015-05 ... | reverse complement strand
CAGCTCATATTGGCAGAAAAATATCCAGAAAGCTATGTTTTCTGTAGAACAGTGATGCTTTACATATTCAGACTGGCACAGCGTAGCTGGGGGTGGAAACATATCATCCCCAACCACAATATTGAATAAATGACAATAGTGGAGGATTTGAAAAAATGAATGTAAATGGAATAGGGGCAGCAGGATATCCGGCATGGCAGGGAACAAGAAAGGCACAGCAGAATGCGGCAGGAAGGAGTTTTGCAGAGCAGGTAAACAATGTGGCAAGTACAAAACCGAATACGACTACTATATACATGAAAACGGATGATATGCTGTATTCTGGTGGTAACGGGACAGGATTATCTTTCTACATCAAATATGCGGAAGATTCAACGGAGGACGATCCGACTGTGATTGCAAAGGGGGTTGATGAGAATGGGGATGAATTTGAAAAGACCATACATATTAACAAAATAAATCCTAAGTGTGCGACTGTTGTGGAAATGAGGGCATTGGAAGCGCATATGGGTGTAAAAAAATTAGGCGGATTTACGTCCCTTCCATTGGAAACAGGAGCTATGGGATTAAATGACCGAATGGATTTCATGAATATGTTTCAGAAACAAATTAGCGATATGAAACTGTTGAGCCAGAAAAGGACTGCGGAATACTACCAGTACAGTATGCAGGTATATTGGGATTTTATGAATAAGAAATAAATTCCATCGGCTGAATATCTCCAATAAGCCACAGCCTGACAAGGCAGGGCAGGTAGCCCCGGCGTTCCGGCGGATCGGGAAATCAGGGAGCAGGATTTATTTTTTGAACGGGAGATGTAGATATGGGAAAGGGCGCAGGCAGTTTATCCATTGGACTTATAAAATAAAAAATCTGCGATTCACGTAACCAGATGAACCATTCACGAAGTAGATGTTAGAAATCGCCCTTATTTTTCCGATAAGTTAGTTGAGGACTGGAGGTGACAGAAACGATAAAAATTGCGGTGTGTGATGATGAAAAAAATATAAGGTCTTACCTCGTTTCGCTCATTAAAAAGCAGGGCGGGGAGTGCGGCATCACGGAATATGCCTCTGCCGATGCGTACCTCTCGGACGGTAAGGAGCATGACATTCTATTTCTGGACATAGAGATGGACGGTTCCGGCGCAGGTCTCGATGGCATGGGGCTGGCAAGGCATATCCGGGGCATGGAGGCGCAAAAACAGCCCATCATCATTTTTGTGACAGGGTATGAAAAATATGTGTATGATGCGTTTGACGTAGGGGCGTTCCAGTATCTGATAAAGCCTGTGGACGAACAGAAATTTGCGGAAGTGTTCGGACGGGCGGCGGGGCAGGTTTTATCCGAAGCAGAGCAGCGGAAGAAAAAACTTGTGATCCAGTACGGCGGCGAGGGAAAGGTCATACCGCTCAATGACATTTATTACATGGAAAGCCGGAACCACAATATCGTCCTGCACTTAAAAAGCGGAAATATAGAATATTATGCGAAGATCGGGGATTTGGAGGAAGAGCTGGCGGGGCAGTTCTTCCGCATTCACAGGGGATACCTTATCAACCTTTTTCATGTGGAGGGGTACGACAGGACAGAGGTAAGGATAGCGAATGGGGATAGGCTGTTGCTTTCAAGGTATAAGTATGACAGCTTTGTACAGGCATACATGGATTACATTTCGGAGGAAAGCCTATGAGCCGGTCAGAGTTTGAAATAGTGAACAGCATCTTGGATATATGGAAGATTGCCATACAAGCCATCATGTTCCTTTTTTTGTGGACGGCGGCTTTCAGAGAGAAAAAAGGAAAAAGGGATGGCATTGCGGCAGTGCTGTTTATTCTTGCCAATATAGGAATAGGATTTTTGCCTTGTGCCGGGTGGGTGCGGTATGGCATTTCCGCTTTCGTGATAATGGGTTATGCAGGGATATGTTATAAAAAGCAGATTGGAAAGGCAGTATTTGTGATGTTCGCTTTTTATAATCTTCATTGTCTGGGCTATTTGATGGCGAGCAGTATTTACAGAAAAATAGTAGATGAAATGGTGAAAAGCCTAGATATGATGCAGGATAGTTATTTGCAGGAAATGTACCGTTGCGTGGTAATAGGAATGTTCTGCTTAGTATTTTTCTACACGGTATTATTGGTGGCAATGACGATTATTCTGTGCAGGAGCATCAAAGGGGCGGATATCATGGCATGGCAGGATGTCCTTCTACTCTCCGTATTGAATTTTGTGGGGAGCATGATTGCAGGAGTTGTAAATGGGCTGATGACTGTACAAATAAATGCAGGACTTTTTGTGCTGTTTGACGAAAAGCCAGATTTGCTCTGGAAGATTCCATTGATAGCATTGTGTATTTTTGCGGGAGAGGCTGCCCTGATCTATTTCTGGCAGAGATACCGTATCCTGCTTGCTGAAAGACAGAAACATTTCGTGGAAGAACAGCAAGTGAAGGCGATGAAGAAACGCTTGGAGGAAGCGGAGAATTTCTATGGAAGCATTCGTAAGGTGCGCCACGAGATGAAGAACCATATAGCGAACATCAAAGGACTGGCAGGAGCCGGGGAGTATGGAGAAATAGAGGATTATGTACGGTGTATGGATGAAACCATGCAGGAACTGGAATATAAGTATGTGACGGGAAATGCGGTCACGGATGTCATCATCAATGACAAATGCCGCAGGGCTGAAAAAGCGGGAATCCGGTTTGATGCAAATTTCTGGTATGGCGGGGAAATTCCCGTGTTTGATATGGGAATCATACTGAACAACCTTTTGGATAATGCTATTGAAGCCTGTGAAAAACTGGAAACAGGTAAAGGATTTATACGCCTTTCGTTAAAGCGAAAAAAGCAATTTTTATTGCTGGAAGTCGAGAACAGCTTTGACGGGGTTGTACCTGCGCAGATGGGCAGAAATTTGGCTCCCATCACAACGAAGCAGCGTATGTTGCCAGAGATTATCACGGAACATGGGATTGGGCTGGAGAACGTGCGTGATATTGCAGAGAGGTATTTTGGCGGTGTAAATATAAAAGTGAAAGGGAATGTGTTCCATGTGACAGTCATGTTACAGCAGGGGGAGGTGGGGGAAGGTAAGTAAATGACCTTGCATGAAATGAAACTAAAAACAGATTAAAATGGAGGATTAAAAATGGCTATCAGTGGAATAGGACAAAATGATTATCAGAGCAATGTGGAAACAAAGCGAAACACGAAAAATGTGAATGGTACGGAAAAGTTCGCATTGGAAAAGACAGGAAGTACACAGGAATTATCGGAAGCAGAAGAAATGGAGCTGTTCAAGAAGGAATTTTATGAAGACCTTTCGAAAGTCACCAACCATAGGACGGTGAGCAATGCGGCTGTCAATATCTCGGAGGCGGCATTCAAGGCAATGAAGGAGGACTCACAATACAGGGAGAAGATTCTTTCACTGATTCAGAGGGATTGGGGGGATTCCTATGCGCCGAGGAACTGCTCTGTGCTGATAACTGTCGGTGCGACTCTGAATGAGTACAGGGCGGATTCATGGCCCGTTGGATATGATTCGGAATTTGATGTGCGTTCACAGGACAGTTTCTATAAAAGGACGAGCGAAAAGAAAGACTGTCAGAAGGAACTGCTAGAAGAATATCTGGAGAAGCGGGCGCAGGCTAAGAGACAGCAGCAGGAGATGTTGAATGAAAAAATCACAAAGGCGGAGAAAGAGAGAAGCAGGCTGGCAAAGGCGTGGGCTGGTGAAAGGCAGATGGCGGCGGCATTCAACGCTTATGATGCAAATGTCATGACGGAGACAGTGGCAAACCTAGATACGCTGCTTGGCTGAATAAGGGCATTATGCTCGGACTTACCATAAGGGGGCATGGCGGCTCCGAGTGACAGAGGGGTCGCAGGTAAGATTTTTTGAAGGAGGATGAGAACTATGCCAATGGAGATTCGCAATAATTATAGCAACTATGCGGCAAATTATGTCGATACCGTGAAAAAGCCGGATAGCGAGGCGGCAGCAGAGGTAAAGACAAACACATCAACAAACAGCAAAGACAAGATACAGGCATATTATGAACAGCTATGCAAGAAATTTCCACAAATAAATTTCAACACAAATGGCGGTGTATTACCGAGCAACAGTAGCAGAGTCACGGTAAATCTTTCGTATGACTGTTTGAAGAAGATAGCAAATGATCCTGTATTTGCAAAAGAAATCGAATGGAATCTGTCGGGAGAAGTTGCTGCAAACTCAATGGTATATGGCTGGGCGCAAAGGGATGGTGTCGTGCTTGGCGGAAGGACTGTTACATATGATGCCAATGGCAACAGGCAGTCATCTTGTGGTGGTATGAGGACAGCCAATACAGGAAACGGAAATAGCAGTACTGATAAAATACAGAAGAAGTATAAGGAAGAGGAAGAACGTCTGTTAAAAGCTAGAAAGAAACGTGAAGAAAAGGAAAAAATTGCTGAAAAGCAAGCAGAGAAAAAGGCAGCGGAAGAAAAAGCAGCGCAACGGCGGGCAGAAAGAAAAGAACGGATGAAAGGCACGTTCACGGTATCCGCCACCAGCACGGATTAATAATTCCTGAAGTATTACAAGAATTTCAGGCTTGGCAGATACATATTGTTGAAATTTAATAATAGTGCGATAAATGATAAAGGAGAATCAAAAAGTCATTCATTATTGTTCTTTCCCTTAAAATATGCTAATATTTAAGGGAAAGGATGGCGTATAAGGGAATGAGGACATTTAATTATTTATCTATAAAAGAGCAAAAGTGGGATTCAGAGATTCTTGGTCTTATTGCAGCGATATACAAATATGCAGGAAAACAGGAACTTTATCTCAAACAAAAACCGAATGAACTGGAAAAGCTCGTTGAAATAGCTAAGATACAAAGCACCGAAGCATCGAATGCTATTGAGGGCATTGTAACTACAAATACAAGAATCAGACAGTTGGTCGAGGAAACAACAACACCAAAGAACCGCGATGAACAGGAAATCGCAGGATATCGTGATGTGCTGAATGTGATTCATGAAAATTTTGATGCGATACCGATTACTAAAAATTATATTCTCCAGTTGCATAAAATACTTTACAGCCATATGAATAACCCAATTGCCGGGCAGACTAAAAATGCACAGAATTATATCAGTGCTACTTATCCCGATGGGCATACAGAGATATTATTTACACCGCTTGCGCCTTTTGAAACTCCTGAAGCACTCGACAGGATCTGTGAGGAATACAATCTTGTCATAGGAAATTTTGAAGTAGAGCCGCTTATAGCCATACCGATTTTTATCCATGATTTTTTGTGCATCCATCCCTTTAATGACGGTAACGGCAGAATGAGCAGACTGCTCACCACACTGCTTTTATATCGCAGTGGTTTTTATGTGGGCAAATACATCTCTTTAGAGGCAAAGATAGCAAAAAATAAGGATTTGTATTATGATGCTCTCAGCAGGGCGCAAGAAGGCTGGCATGAAGGGACAGAGGATGTGCTGCCTTTTATCAAGTATCTTTTAGGTACAATTCTTGCTGCATACAAAGATTTTGAAGACAGATTTTCAATTGTGGAAGAAAAAATGCCTGCAATTGATATTGTAAGAAAGGCAGCGCTAAATAAGATCGGAAAGTTTACGAAACAGGATATCAGAGAACTATGTCCAGCGCTCAGTGTAAGCTCTGTCGAAGGGGCACTGAGAAAGCTGGTAAAGTTAGAAGAATTAAAAAAGGAAGGTTCGGGAAAGGGGACATATTATGTTCGCTTGAAATGCTAAGGAGGGTAAATCATGCTACAAACAATACTATTTATGTAAGGATTAGAACGATGAATGTGAAAGATTTGATCAGAAATATTCGAAAAAAGCCAAAGGCGTTTGTTCATGAAGTTCGAGCAGATTATATTGAATATGTAATTGAAGGGTTTTTAGTCTGTAATACAATGTATGGCCGGGCAGATGAGGAAGAGAGATGTTATCATTTTTATTTTATAGATTGGATTACAGAGTGGATTCATAAAAATATAGATAACAAGTATCAAAGGAAAAGTGCTTTATGGCATCAAGTATTAAGGGACGTAACGAATGATGAACAAGAAGCAGTTGATCTTTTTTTTAAGCTAAGTGAGTTGTATTTTGAACAATATGAAAAACGCAGAAAAATTTTAGATAAACATATATTTATAGATGAGTCGGAGAAAATTATCCAAGAGCAACTGGATTAATATGGATTCAATGATAAAAAACAGAGGTGCTTATGGCGTACATACAAAATCCTCCGGTTTTGGAGGTTTGCAATCTGTCCGTTTCTTTTCAAATGAATGATGGCTTGCACGGACAAAAGATGCTGCAAGTTCTTTCCGAACTGAATATGAAAGTACACGCCGGGGAGATTCTGGCAATTGCGGGCTCGTCCGGTTCGGGAAAAAGTGTGCTCGCGTCGGCGGTCTTGGGAATCCTGCCAGAGAATGCGGCGGTTTCTGGAGAACTGCGCTATAACGGTCAGGTGCTGACGCACGATTTACAAAAGCAGCTCAGAGGCAGTGAGATTGCACTGGTGCCGCAGTCCATTGAATTTCTTGACCCGCTGATGCGCGTGGGCGCGCAGGCAGATGGACACAGAAAGCCTTACCCGGCACGGAAGCGGCGTGCGCTTTTTAAGCGGCTGGAGCTGCCAGAGGATACTGGGAAACGCTATCCGTTTCAGCTTTCTGGCGGCATGGTGCGGCGCGTGCTGGTTTCCACTGCAATGATGACAGATGCGCGGCTGGTCATTGCAGATGAGCCGACGCCGGGCATGAGTGTAGAGCAGGCAGTGGAGGCGCTAAAGATGTTTCGGGAGATGGCGGAGGAGGGAAAGAGCATTGTGCTGATTACGCATGATATTGACCTTGCCTTTGCTTTTGCGGACAGAATCGCGGTCTTTTATGCTGGAACGGTTGTGGAGACTGCCAGTGCGCAGGATTTTCAGGCAGGGCCGTGCGCGCTTCGCCATCCTTACAGTAAGGCGCTCTGGCGGGCACTTCCGCAACATGATTTTGAGCCGTTGGAAGGATTCCAGCCCTACGCAGGGAATCTGCCAAAAGGGTGCCTCTTTGCGCCAAGATGCAGCCATAGGACACCAGAGTGCGAACAGGAGACGCCGCCAGTGCGGACGCTGCGGAATGGGGAAGTGCGGTGCTTTCATGCAGAGTAGCGGCGGTGCGGCAAGCAAAATTTCTAGTATAGCGCTGCCTGAATAACGGTGAAAAACAGTGCCTGATCGCTGTGTAATGCTGTACTGGGTGCGTGTTAAATTAAAATAGGAGATGAATCATGAGTCAGATCGTATTGGAGGGGACAAAGCCGGCTGCGCAGTGTCTTGAAGCAAGGAAGATCAGTTTCCGCTATGGAAAGAGACAGCCGTGGATTATACAAAATTTGGATTTTTGCGTGAAGCAGGGAACGTGTGTTGGGTTGTCCGCGCCGAGCGGAATGGGAAAATCGACACTTGCCATGCTGCTTGCGGGCTATTTGGCGCCCGAGGAGGGGGAGATTTTACTGAACGGAATGCCCCTTCCAAAGAAGGGGATTTGCCCGGTACAGCTTATTTACCAGCACCCTGAACAGGCGGTCAATCCGCGCTGGCGGCTGCGCAAGGTGCTAGAGGAGGGCGGGCGGATTCAGGAGACGCTGCTTGCATCGCTTGGCATAGAAAGAGCGTGGCTGGAGCGTTACCCTAGAGAGCTTTCCGGCGGGGAATTACAGCGGTTTTGTGTTGCGCGGGCACTGATGAGCAACGCAGCTTTTTTGATTTGTGACGAGATCAGCACAATGCTCGATGTGATCACGCAGGCGCAGATTTGGCGGGTGGTCTGTAGCGAGGCAGAAAAGCGCAATATGGGAATCGTTGTCATCACACACAATCATCAGCTTGCGAGACGGCTGTGCAGCCGCGTATATGGAGAACTTAGCGGGCTGCATTGATTATATTAGAAAAAACTTGACTTTTAAATCTTACAATTGTAATATATAGAAAATAGTATGATTTAATGCAGTGCGCGCGTATTGATCAAACACACGCATAATACATTAAACTCAAAAAGAAAGGAAAACAGATCCATGAACGCACCCCAAAGGTCAAGTAAATTTCTAATGTTTGCCATAACCGTTTGTGCCTGCTTTGCAATGAACGCCTGCGCGGTGAAACAGCGTGGGCAGAATGACATTGTAGTGTTAGACTATCGTGCACTGTCCCCTGAGACACCATCTAGTTCAATGACAAAAGAGGAGATGAAAAAAACAAAAGTAACACAAATCAACGCAGTCATCAGCGAAGTGATGAAGGACGCAGCAGCGCAAAGCACGGCTGCGCCATTGGAGATAATCCGAAAGGTTGTCACTGCACTAGGCGAAAACGGCTATGCGGCAATTGACAGTGAAAACCAGATCAATCTGACCAATGCGGCGCAGGTAATTGATTTTTGTGACGCAGTGAGCGCAAAGCAGCGTGCAGAACTCACCATCATACAGGTGATTGGCAGCGATGGACTGTACGGCGCATTCGGTCATGCGCAATCCGGCGCCGCGCAGGCACACATGCTTCAAGGGTATCAAAAATATGATTTTCACACCCAAGACGGGACAGTTGAGCTTGACAGGAATTTTTATCAATACAGCCAAGATAATCCGGACCAAAACTTTACAGTCAAAGATACTGTATCCTACCGTGCAGATTTGTGGCAGTATACACAGGACGGATATCTGCTGTTTGGGGGCAGCTATTTTTCAGAGGATTACTATATTATTTCACTGACAGATGCGTCGGAATATGCTGCGGTCAGAGTCGCGCCGCTAGACGAGCAGTGCCGTGAGCTAAAACTCAGATATATACAGCCCGTGGGCTATGCATGCAACAACTTGTTTCTTGTCAACTGGGACGAGACAGACTTTGCGAAGCTGGATCTGAATGATTTATTTGACCGCTTTTATCCCATGGTTTCTGATGAGCCGTCACCTTATGTACTTGACGAAAATCCAAACGATGGCATCGTCTATCGGATTTCCGAAAAGGAGTTTGAGCGCGTAGTACAATCTCATCTGAACATCAATCGCGCTGTTCTGCAATCAAAAACAGAATATGTGCCAGAGGAAAAAGTTTATTTGTACAGGCCAAGAGGCTTGTATGAAACGGAGTGTACAACCCAGCCTTCTCCTGAGGTGACAGGATACACAGAAAATGCGGACGGAACGCTTACGCTGACGGTCAATGCAGTATTTCCATATGAAAATACCGCTAAGGCATTCTCGCACGAAGTCACAATCCGTTTGCTGGAAGATGGCACGTTTCAGTATGTGTCGAATAAAATTGACGGGGGAACGTATGAGGCATGGTGGCGCACGGAACGTCTGACGGACGAGGAGTGGCAGGAGATTTATGGAGAACAGTATCTAAAGAACGATATGGCGAGAAACGAATCCGAAACAGAGGAAGCGCTGTGGTATCTTCCGCATTCGGACAATTTTCTGCTCACTGAAGCAGAGCAAACGGAGCTGGAAAACACTATTTTGGCAGCAGCCAGAACGGTCAGTCCGCAGTATCAAAATATGGAATATGTTCAAGGTACATCATATGCCTCCAATATCAGCGACTTTCGCAAAGAGGACTGCTGTGAGGTGGTGCGGCTTCTCGGGAAGGCGGGGTATATCAGCACAGCAGACGACTGCAACATGGAAAATTATGAGGAGGTGGAGGCGTTTTATCAGGCGTATATACAGGCGCAGGAGGCTTCTGTTACCATATTTCAGGTGCACAGCGACGGGCTGCTTGGTGTGATTACATTTCTTTACCGAAAGGGAGCTTTGCAGGCGTATTATGTGGGGGTTGACTGGAAAGAGGGAGGTATGCCATACATAAAAAATACGCTGGTGAGTGATGTGGCGAAGATGGAGTACACACCCAAAGGTTATTTCATCTATACGTATCGTGACGAGATTATTCATTCCAATGCAAATGAATATCTGCGCGTAAAGCCGCTCTCAGACGAATGCCGGGAGCTGACCAGAAAGTATGTGTCCGGCATCAGTTTTGCCAACTATGATGCGTTTGTGACAAGCTGGGACAGCAGTACGGTGGAGGAAATTTTAGAGCCATGTCTGTTTGAAGAATTTTACCGTATGTATACGGGAGAAGGAATCAGGACGGAAAATGACCGGATTCCGGCGGAGGAATACGAGCGCATTATGATGATTTATTTTCCAGCCACCAGAGAGCAGCTCCGCAGAAAATGCAACTATGACGCCGCCAGCGGCACTTATCCATATGAGATGATTTTTGCAGTCCCCTACGCCCCGTTTGGCGAAGTGGTGGATTACACGCAGAACAAAGACGGAACCTTGACACTCATTGTGGACGGCGTCTGGATTGACAGGAATATGGACTGTGCCTTTACGAACGAGCTTGTGGTTCAGCCGTCTGCGGACGGGACGTTTCGGTATTTATCCAACAAATGTTTATCCAAGTAACTCTTTGACACCAGATAAATCCTCAAAAATATAACGTGCTTTCTGCCGCATTTCATCGTCCGGCGCCATCATGTCCGGCACCATAATCGGGAGCATGCCTGCCGAAAATGCCGCGCGGATTCCGTTGAAAGAATCCTCGATGACGTAAGCCTCCCCGGGCAGTACATGCAGCAGCGCTGCTGCTTTCAAGAAAATATCTGGTTCCGGTTTGCTTTTTTCAACCATGTCTCCGCCGACGATGACATCGAAATATGCGCGTAACCCAGCGTCCGCAATCTGCTGTTCGACAACGCTTGTCCGGGTGGAGGAGGCAATGGCAGTCTGAAACTGATTCTTTTTGAAACAGGACAGCAGCTCTCTTACGCCTGGTTTCAGCGGCAGGCGTCCGTGGTCATATCTGGCATGATACTTTCTGGAAACCTCAGCCGTATAGTCATCATAAGGAAAATCTGCACCGAAATGCGCCATAAAAATCTGGCGGCACATTGCGGAGTTAACCCCGATACATTTGCGGTACGCGGTATCAAGGCCTGTGAGATGGTGCGCTTTGGCAATCTCCTGCCAGCACTGGTAAACAGCCCGCTCAGAGTCAAAAATCACGCCATCCATATCAAAAATTACTGCTTTTTTTGTCATTGCGTTCTCTCCTTTTTCATGATAAAAAATCTTGTTCCTATCCGTATTATTTATAGCAGGTATATAGTGTGAAAAATAAAATTTCACCATCCTGATTAGTACGCCTGCTGAAGCAGGCAGATGGGAGTTAGTGTGAAAAATAAAATTTTTCATACGGCAAATTTGTGCTTACGCCCAAATTCGCAGATTTTGGTAAGAATGGAGATTTTTATATAATGCTATGTAAAAATACATGTGGTATGCACTTTGTCTGGGAATATTATAGCACAATTCTGGTGTAAATGTTACTGTTATGATATAATTAGTTTGGTAGAAACACGCTAAGAGAGGGGGCATTTATTTTTATATGAAAGAATACATCATTTCACTGACAGGCAAAGACAGCCACAGGGTGATGATTCCGGCAGGACAGGGTTCTTTTTCGATTGGAACAAAAGGGCTTTCCGAGGGAGAATATGATGTCTGGGTGGAGCCGGACAGTGTGATCAACTGGGACGCCTTTAACGAATTTCTTACAGGAGATAGCAATAAAGAAAACTGTCCCTATGGCAATTGGCCGCGGTGGTTTTACTATTCTGGCAACGATACAGGTTTTATTGAATGGTCTAAGAAAAGGAAAATCGAACAATTTCAATGGTTCCCTCATGCTGGTATGCGTGTTGAGCTTGCAGATGCGAATATTACGCACCTGTGTATTTATGTACACGGGCGCCAGCAGAAGAACCTTCCTGATTCGAGCGCCACAGATTACAGGTTTGAGATTATAGTGGGGGGAAATATACGAGAGCTCACCTTAGCAGGAGCACTCGAAAATTTTGAGATCATAAAGTGTGATAAAATGCCATATATGGAATTTACGCCGGATTATCCAAAAGAAAACATCGTTTGTCAGTTACCTGTGTTTCCGGTGTTGGCGCAGGCGACTGCACTGAGTATTTATAACAATCCCGCAAAAGCCGCTTTTGACTGCGAAAGTCTGTTGCAGTTTGAAAATATAAGATATATATCTTTATATGGAAATATGACAAATCTAAATGCGCTGGCAAAATTAGAGCAGCTTGAAGGGATTGCGCTGCGGTATGTTCCCAGCTTGGAGGGGATGCCTGCCTTGCATAGCTGGGAGGGGTTAACAAGTTTAATTGGCTATAACATAGAGGAAACTGCCGGGAAGGCATTGAGGGCGGAACTTCGTCAGATGAAAAAGGAACGACAGATGACGGAGTACTCTGGTGTCTCCCAATTGCGCAAGCGGGTATGGTTTGAGACAGAGTACGGGATACCATTTTCAGAATGGGAAGAAAAGATTGCAAAGAAGGCAACGAGGGCATATAAGAGCTGTTTTAAGCAGATAAAAAAATCACAGACAGAGGAGGAAGTTCAAGCTGCTGTGACAGAGTTTATCCAAAAAATCAATCGGCTGGACGGCATAGAGACAACAGAGCGGGAAGATGTCTTTACGGCTATTTTGCAGTTAAAGGAGGGCTTGGATAAAGAATGTTTGAGCGTGGTAATTTCTCCAGAAAAGTGGGAACAGTGGTTTGATGATATCAGAGAATTTTAGAGAATCGCATTGAAATGGTTGGGAGTGAAGTCCTTGATGAAAAATGTTCAAAGCGTCGCATTTCACGCTGGCAGCAGGGAAGAAGCTCTGCCTGATTTTGCAGCCGATTTTCCCTATATTGCCTCGCGTGCAGAGCTGGATAAATACATTGAACGCACTGCACCGTGGCACTGGCATAGGGCGGTCGAGATCTTTTATATGGAGAGCGGCGCGCTGGAATATGAGACTTCTGCCGGCAAGATTGTGTTTCCCGCAGGCTCTGGCGGCATGGTCAATGCAAACGTGCTGCACAAGACGCGGGCAGTCTCACAGACAGAAGAGACTGTTCAGCTTCTTCACATTTTTGATGTGTCCCTGATTGCAGGAGCGCAGGGCAGCAGAATCGAGCAAAAATATATTGCCCCGATTGTGGCGGCACCGCAGCTTGAGCTGCTTTCACTGTTTCCAGAAACTCCGCAGCAGAAAAGAATTTTAGGATTCATTTTGGACGCGTTTCGTCTGCGGGAAAAGGAGTTTGGTTATGAGATGAAACTGCGGGAGGCGTTGACGCAAATATGGCTGCTGTTATTTGAGCAATACCATGAATTTATAGTGCATGATAAGAAATATCACAAAAGCAGCGATAAGATCAAACAACTGTTGATTTACATACATGAGCACTATGCTGAAAAAATTACAATTGCAGAGCTTGCGGCAGCGGCATTTCTGAGCGAGCGGGAGTGTTATCGCGTGTTTCAGGACTGCCTGCATATGACGCCTGTGGAATATATCCAAAACTACCGGCTGCAAGCTGCCTGCCAAATGCTTGCAAAGGGAAAGGAGTCTGTCACGGTGATTGCCAGTGCCTGCGGATTGGGCAGCAGCAGTTATTTTGGAAAATTATTTCGCGCGTATGCGCACTGCACGCCGACAGAGTACCGCAATAAAATGCGATGAGCAGAAATGAAACATTACGCCTGCTCAATGCATGACAGCCAGTCAGTGAAAACGAAAGAGTCTGGAAATAATTAGAAGTGCACTGCAAAGCTTGCACAAAGCATGATAGTCAGTGAAAACGAAAGAGTCTGGGAATAATTTAGTATTTGACCAAACAGCAAGTTAATCAAAAGTGTGTGAATATGTATACTTTCTTGAAATGGCAGGATTGTGATATATATCGGCAGAAATGAAATAGTATTTTATGATTATAAGCAGTATAGTAATATATATCTGAAACAATATGAAACCACATAAGAAAGGGGAATACATATGGAACCAAACAAGGAGACCGCAGAGCAAGCATTGCTGGAAGCCGAAAAATCCAATCCGGGACCGTGGGCAGACCATTCCCGCTATGTCGCGCAGGCGTGCAGAAATATCGCGCAGCACTGTGCGCACTTGTCCGCGGAGAGGACTTATGTGCTGGGACTGTTACATGATATCGGACGTTATGCCGGCGTGAGTTCAGAAAAGCATCTGATAGACGGCTACCGCTTTTGTGTGGAACGGGGGTGGGAGAAAGCAGCACAAATCTGCATTTCCCATGCTTTTATGATACAGGATATCAATACCTCCATCGCTGTGCTTGATGTGAGTGAGGCAGATTATTTGTTTATGAAAGACTTTGTCGCCAATGCAGTGTATGATGACTATGACCGTCTCGTGCAGCTCTGCGATGCATTGGCGCTGCCCACAGGCTTTTGTATTTTGGAAAAACGGTTTGTGGACGTGACAATCCGCTATGGTGTGCATAAAGCGACAGTGGACAGATGGAAAAAAACGTTCGAAATCAAGGCAGACTTTGAGCGTGAAACGGGCTGTTCTATTTACAGCTTACTGCCGGGAGTGGAGAAAAACAGCTTTTTGTAAGCAATTTTCATCCATCAATATATTTGATTCATAAATTGTATGATTGTGTTGACATACTGTGCTGGGTGAAGGATACTTGCCTCGCCATGATTCCATGTATCAAAGATGACGAGAGCGCTGGTAATGTTTGCATTTGTCAGAAGCATGTGCAGCTTGTGGGCAGAACGACGCATTTTGGGGATTTCGCGTCCGCCGACCATGATAAGCACTTTGGAGGTTGTGCATGTCAAAGCGTCTTTTAGTGCATAAAATGAGTTTGCTTTTAAAAATGAAATCAAAGAGTCTTTTTGAATCAGACAAGTATCACGATAATAGTCCTCAAACAGTTCTGGCGGCAGATGTAAACTGTGAAATTGCAGTCTGGCAAAAAGACGGTTTTTCATCATGGGATAACTCAGCGCGACGCAGGGCGCAAGCAGGTGGTTTGTGAGCTTCATCGGAATGACGAGAGCGCTCTCCACGACAGCGTAATCACAAATATTATTTCTCTGCGACAAGATTTCAAGCAATATCTGGGCACCTAAGGATAAGCCTGCAATCATTTTGATATGTCCATTAAAATGCGTGTCAATATATGCAATGATTCTGGCGGCATTTTGTTCAATAGACGAAAAAGGGGTATCACTCTCTGCATGTCCATCTAAAATAGGAAGCACAACATGATAATGCTGCGCTGCAAACAAAGCTGCCGCTTTTTGATAACTCCACCACGACAAACCGCCGCCGTGGAGCAGCAGGAGGGTGTCCTGATCTTGGGAACCAAAGGTTTTTACTATCATCGGGTTTCTCCATAACGGGTTTTTCATAACAAGTTGTTTCATTCGTTGTTGCAGTAGTTGTGATATGCCATAGTACGTTCCTGTATACTATGTAAGAGATTGTATTAGGTCGCAGAATGCTTCAATTTCTTGTTTCCTGCCATCTACATCATCTTTGTACGCTATGGAACAAAGCCCCAGATTTCCGCTGGGCGAGATCTCCATATGCCCGTAAAAGTGTTCAATACTTTCAATAATTCTGTGGCATTCCCGCATGTTTGGACCAGTCCGCAGCGCGATGGCGTAGCCCTTTTTGCCAGCGCTGAGCTTTTCGTGCGGCTCATGGGTGTTGCACCACGGTGTGCAGCGGTCGATAAATGCTTTGAATTGACCGGGAACATCTGCCCAGTAGGACGGGGAGACACAGACAATGCTGTCCGCCCACTCAAATTCTGCAATGATCGTTTGCACATCGTCTTTCTGTATACATTTTGCCGTCTGGTGGCAGCTTCGGCAGCCCTTACAGTAGTGAATCTCATAATCATCAATGCAGATACTGTGTATCTGGTGTGAACGCTCCAGAAAAGAGTGTACTGTTTTGATGATTTCCGCAGTTGCCCCGTTTCGAACAGGGCTGCAATTTATCAATAGTATATTCATTTTTTGAAAGTTCCTCTTGTTTTAGTAAATCAATAAATTTTTTCTAAGTTAACCTGTTGTGCTAGTTGATTATAGATGTAGAAAAACTTCAACAACATATGCTATCCTATAGTTGTACACC
>ERZ808037.1373-NODE-1373-length-16114-cov-5.201472_pt1 | contig 16114 bp, 14 predicted proteins | sample MGYA00380190_ERZ808037 | MGnify/ENA primary metagenome ERZ808037 (study PRJEB31490, sample SAMN06133399) | mouse gut metagenome | isolation source: J9 | host: mice | place: China: Chengdu | collected 2015-05 ... | reverse complement strand
TTGAAGGGAAGGCGTGGCTGTGTGTGGCTGAAGGCCCGGAGGACGGACGGGAAGGGGAGGAAGTTCATCCAGGGGAAGTTTTAGGAACCTTTTATTTTGCTGTAGAAGAAGAACCGTCCTACCGGGGTATCGAAGGCGGAGGCTGGCTGAATGAAAAAAGCTATGGGGTTATCCACCGTGTAGCCAGTTCCGGAAGGGGAAAGGGATTTGCAAGGTTCTGTTTTTTATGGGCGGCAGGGCAGTGTCCGAACCTGCGAATTGATACACATGAGGATAACCGGGTGATGCAGAAGGTTCTGGAGAAGAACGGATTTGTGCAGTGCGGAAAAATTTATCTTGCCGACGGGAGTCCGCGGCTGGCTTACCAGAGAGAGGGGTAGAAGGGAACACATAAAGGACAGAAGGAAAAGCTGCAAAAAATGCCGCATCTAAAATAAGATACGGCATTTTTTGATTCTGCATTTCTTAAAACGCATATTTTTTTAACTGTACATGCAATGAATCATCCCGAATTTATCGTTAAATCCCAGGAATCCAAGCCCCCGTTCCGTCTACATAATAGCCGTCGGGTGTGCGCTGGTTGGTGAGCATCTTTCCGTCAAAACCTACATAGTAGTAAATTCCGTTCGTGACAATCCAGTTGTTGAACATCATGTAGCCGCTGGCATTAAAGTAATACCAGGAGCCGTCGATCTGCTGCCAGCGCGAGGCAGGCCATGTGCCGTCGTAATTGCGGTACCATATGCCGGTGGTATCTCTCTGCCATCCGTTGACTACGGTAAACGGGTTGGATGCGCCGTAGTTTGTATTTCCGGAATTATAGACGTTGGATGTTGTGGAAAAGCCAAGGCTGTTAAAGGTATCCGTGTCGATTTCCCAGCGCTCGGAGCTTACCCACTTGCTCTTGTTTGAGGTGACATAGCGGTTTACGGTGCGTACCTGGAAGGTGTATCTTCCGGTTTGCGTAATCATGCTGGAAAAATCCATGGTGGTATCTTCGACCTTCATCACTTCACCGATAACCGTATTTCCGCGTTTTAAGCGAACCTCATAGTAAGCTGCGTTGGGAACCTCACTCCAGGTTCCGCTTCCTTCATAATCCCACTCAACATCTTCGGCGACATCTGCCCGTGCACCGCTGTAGTTCTTTAGCTGAACGGTGACAATGGCTCTCTGCTTGCTGTCCCGAAGGTTTGCACTGACGAAGGTGGCACCCTCGCCGCTTAAAGAAAAGAGGCTTCGGTTGGAGGTGGCAAAGTAATAATCATTATCCGCATAGAGGGTTACCCTTACCCTGGGATAACCGGAGCCGACCGCGGAATCGCTGGAAAGAAATTCCACATCTTCAACAGAATAGTTTCCGCCGGATTCTTTAACTTCTACTTCTCCGTATTCTCCGTCTTCTCCGTCATCATAGGCTACAAAGTCCAGTGTTACCTTTTCAATCTTTGTCCGGGTTTCCGCTGCCAGGGCAGGTACAGCCATTATCCCCGCCAGCAGTACGGACAACATCATGGCGATTAATTTTTTCCCTGTATTCATGATAAAACCATCCTTTCTTTGTGTGTTGTTTGACTGGTTTTATTATAACAGAAAACCGTTTTGTATGTATAAATTATTTCCTACGTTTTTCTGTCAGATTTCAGGAAAATGAAAAAAAAATGTAAATTTTGAGGGATACGGCACGGGTGTCTATAGTTTACTCTGCATGGACGTATTTTGGTTCCAGTCAGCGGAAAACTGCACGGTTTCCCTTTCCGTTGAGCAGATGCGCCGGGATGGGCTTAATCTGGATAATAATATTGGCCATCGGAGAAAATACATTGATTTTTTCCGGGTTGGAAGAGGAGAGGGATTCGTGGATTTCGCGCAGAAAATCCGTGATGCTGGTACATTTGGGAAGGCCCAGGATATTCTGCCCTTCGGGACCGTATTTTTCAAAGGTTTCTTCCACGGTTAGAACTTCAATGGCTTTAATCGTGCCGTACAATACAATATTGGAATATTCTTCATAGGCGACCTGAACGATGCGTCCGATCAGTTCTGCATGGCGGGCAGGATCGGTAGAGGTCATCGCAGGCGAACACCAGTAGTCAATTTCGGTCATGTTTTGCTGTTCATAATTTCGTGCGGTTTCTGCCCAGGACTCATTCATCATCGGAAGAGAAAGGGCATTCTGTCTTACAAGTGCCATGGTAGTACCTCCTGTTATAATCTTCAATAATCGTTTTTTCTTCTATTATACCATGGAGGAGATTTTCTGTTAAGCCATAAAAATTTTTTCTCCTGAAAAATAAAGGAAAATAAAGGATGAGATAAAAGGTCACAGGCAAAATAACGACTCAATAACGATTCAAAAAATAAGTATTGAAAAAAAAGATGGCGTGTGGTACACTCCTTAGACGGTTAGAAACTTTAGAAAACCGCTGAAGAAAAAGGACTGCATTCTATAAGGGGAAAACTGGGGGAAACTGATGAAAAAATCGTATGAGATGGATATGTGCAGCGGGCCGCTTCTTGGCAAGATACTGGTTTATGCCATTCCGCTGATGCTTTCAGGAATTTTACAATTATTGTTTAATGCGGCAGATGTAATTGTGGTGGGGCGTTTTGCCGGACATGAATCCTTAGCAGCCGTAGGCTCGACCAGTGCGCTGATTAACCTGCTGATTAATGTGTTCATTGGGTTATCGATTGGGGCAAATGTACTGGTGGCGCAGTATTTTGGCGCAGGGAAGGAAAAGGAAGTTCAGGATACCGTGCATACCGCCATTACCATCAGCCTGATCTGCGGTCTGGCGCTGGTGTTTCTGGGAATCTTTGCCGCGGGGCCTCTGCTTAAAATTATGGGAACACCGGATGATGTGCTGGAAAAGGCTATTTTATATATGCGGGTTTACTTTACCGGTATGCCGGTGCTTATGCTTTATAATTTCGGTGCCGCCATCTTAAGGGCGGTGGGTGACACCAAGCGTCCGCTGTATTTTTTGATTGCTGCAGGTGTGGTAAATGTGATACTGAACTTGGGTTTTGTCATTCTCCTGCACATGGGTGTGGCCGGTGTGGCTCTGGCTACGGTGCTTTCGCAGTGTATCTCTGCGGTGCTGGTGTGCCGCTGTCTGATGAAGAGCGACAGCGCTTACCGTCTGGATTTGTCCCGGCTGGGGGTTCGGTGGCGTACATTAAAAAGGATTGCCCAGATTGGCCTTCCCGCAGGATTTCAGGGGGCGGTATTTTCCGTTTCCAATGTTTTAATTCAGTCCTCGATCAATGCCTTTGACTCTGTAGCCATGGCAGGAAGTACGGCATCGGCAAACCTGGAGGGCTTTGTCTATAATGCAATGAATGCCGTACACCAGACGAATTTAAGCTTTACCAGCCAGAACCTGGGCGGCGGTAAATTTGAACGAATTAACCGGATACTGCTTTTATGCCTTGGGGTTGTGACGGTTGTGGGTGTGGTTATGGGCGGCGGTTTTGTCCTGCTTGGGCCGCAGCTTCTTCGTATTTATTCTTCCGATCCGGAGGTTATCCGGTTTGGCATGGTGCGTCTGACCATTATCTGCGGAATGTATTTTATCTGCGGATGGATGGATGTGCTGGTGGGAAGCCTTCGCGGGCTTGGTTCTTCGGTTATCCCGATGTTTGTATCCTTAGCCGGAGCCTGCGGTCTTCGTATTGTCTGGATCTTTACAGTGTTTCAGTGGCATCATTCCCTCAATGTGCTGTATCTGTCCTACCCGGTAACCTGGGTGGTAACGGCAGCGGCACATCTTATCTGCTTTATGATGATTCGGAGGAAATTCCCGGCCCGTTAGTGTACCGGCGCGTTTGCTGGGGAAATAAGGAACGTGTCTGTACACCGGCAGGGGACGGTTTTGGACGGGGGTCAGATTAAAATTTCCGGTGTTGCCTCAGTAAGGGAGCACTGTTCTTTAAAGGCTGTGGGCGACATGCCGAACTCTTTTTTAAAAGCCCGGTAAAAAACGGTATAATCATTAAACCCATATTGTGTATAAATTTTTGTAAATGCCATTCCGGAAAGAATGGCATTTTTACATGCATGAAGCCGTTTTTTCAGGATATACTGATGAATGGAAATGCCCATACTGTCTTTAAAGATATGGGCAATATGATATTTGCTGACAAAAAAGAAGTCAGCCAGACGATTTAAGGATAAATCTTCGTCCAGGTGATGGTTGATATAGTAGCAGATGTTGATGTACAGGGCGTTTTCGTAGGATTGGGATTCCTGGTTTAAGGAATTGTAAATCAGCCGGTTGATATAGACAAAAAAGGAGGCAATCAAAAGACGCAGATTAAACAGGCGGAAGGGACGGGTATCGTTGCGCTCTTCAAGGATATTCATTAACAGTCCCATGATTTCCTGGGCATTGACCAGATCCGGTCGAAAATGCAGGCCGCCGATTTCGGCTGCATAGCGAAAACCATAGCCGCAGCCTTCCGCATCTGCCCGGCAAAGGGACTGGAAGAAGTTTTCGCTGCACCAGAGGACGAAGCGGCGGTAGGGGGAATTGGGCGCGGCGTTGCTGAGGGTGTGAGGCAGGCCGGGCGGGATAAGAAGGCAGTCCCCCGGCTCTAAGAGATATTCGTTATCGCCCAGACGATAGCTTACCGAGCCTTCTACAAAATAATAAAATTCATAGTGGGAATGGATGTGCAGGGAAACCTGGGACAGGTTTAAATCTTTGTAATAAAAAATTTCAAAATCTTCGGATTTCATGTGCTGACGTGTATCGAAGCTGGTGGACAATTCCTTTTTCATGTAAACCTCCCCAAAATTCATCAAAAAATATGGATTATTTTCGTTATTTTACCATAAAAAAGCAATTTTTGCAATATAAGTGGCAAGTATAACACTGTTCATCAGCATGAAATTTTTCTATAATGAGGACATCAAAAAGAAGACAGAAAAAGGAATTGCGGCAGAACAAAAAGACGCACCAAAACAAAAGGAAGTGCAGCAAGACAAAAAGAGCACACAATAGCTGCAGCCGCAGAAAAGCAAAGAGAAAAAAGGAGGATGCAACGATGAAATTATCATTCCGCTGGTATGGAAACGACGACAAGGTGACACTGGAAAATATCCGACAGATTCCAGGTATGCATTCTATTGTAACGGCAGTTTACGATGTTCCTGTGGGAGAGGTCTGGAGCAGGGAGAGCATTGCCGCATTAAAGAAGCAGACAGAGGATGCAGGGCTTCATTTTGAAGTAATTGAAAGTATTCCGGTACATGAAGATATCAAGCTTGGCAAACCGACCAGAGATCGCTATATTGACAATTACTGTGAAAATATCCGCCGGGTAGCCGAGGCAGGGATTAAGTGTATCTGTTATAACTTTATGCCGGTATTTGACTGGACAAGGACACAGCTTGATCATGAACTCGAGGACGGTTCGACCTCTCTGGTTTACTATCAGGATCAGGTGGATAAGGTTAATCCTTTAGAGAGCGACAGTGATTTAACCCTTCCCGGCTGGGATTCCAGCTATACCCGTGAGGGCCTTAAAGCAGTAGTGGAAGAGTATAATGCCATGACCGAAGATGATCTGTGGAACAATCTGAAGTACTTCCTGGAGAAAATTATCCCGGTAGCCGCAGAATGTGATGTCAATATGGCTATTCACGAGGACGATCCCTGCTGGTCCATCTTTGGCCTTCCCCGCATTATCACCGAGGAAAAGAACCTGGATCGCTTCTTAAAGCTGGTGGACGATAAGCATAACGGAATTACCCTCTGCACCGGTTCCCTGGGCTGTTCCAATAAAAATGATGTGGTAAAGATGGCTGCCAAGTATGCCGCCATGGGAAGAATCCACTTTGTACACATGAGAAATGTAGCGATTCTTCCGGATAATCAGGGCTTTGAAGAGAGGGCGCATCTGTCAGGCTGCGGTTCTCTGGATATGTTTGCCATTGCAAAGGCGCTCTATGATAATGGTTTTGACGGCTATGTACGCCCAGACCACGGCCGAATGATTTGGGGAGAAACCGGAAGAGCCGGCTATGGATTATATGACCGTGCACTGGGGGCAACTTATATTAACGGATTATTTGAAGCGATTGAAAAAATGAGCAGGTAAGAAGCGCAAAAACCAAAAAGCGAAAAAGGAGATGTCGATATGGGATTAGCATTTGGAACGGATTTAACAGGAAAGGTAGCTGTAGTTACCGGAGCAGGCGGCGTGCTCTGCGGAATGTTTGCCAAGACACTGGCAGAGGCCGGAGCAAAAGTGGCTGTTCTGGATTTGAATGAGGAAGCCGCACAGGCAGTTGCCGACGAGATTACGGCAGCCGGAGGTCAGGCTAAAGCCTATAAGGCAAATGTTCTGGAAAAAGACAGCCTGGAAGAAGTGCACAGCAAGGTATTATCCGACCTTGGCCCCTGCGATATCCTGGTCAACGGTGCCGGAGGAAATAATCCAAGGGCAACGACGACCAAGGAATATTTTGAACGGGGTGATATTGAGGCCGATACCGTTTCCTTCTTTGACTTGGATCAGAAGGGCGTGGAATTTGTCTTTAACTTAAACTTTATCGGAACCCTGCTTCCCAGCCAGATCTTTGCCCAGGATATGATTGGACGGGAAGGCTGCAATATCTTAAATGTGTCCTCGATGAATGCCTTTACGCCATTGACCAAGATCCCGGCGTACAGCGGGGCAAAGGCAGCAATCAGCAACTTTACCCAGTGGCTGGCGGTACATTTTTCAAAGGCGGGCATCCGTGTCAATGCACTGGCACCGGGATTTTTTGTCACTAAGCAGAACCAGAAGCTGTTATTTAACGAGGACGGTTCCGCAACTCCAAGAACGGCAAAAATTCTGGCTGCGACCCCGATGGGACGGTTTGGCGAAGCCGAGGAATTAAACGGAGCACTGCTGTTCTTACTTAACAATGAGGCAGCCGGATTTATCACCGGTGTGGTTCTTCCGGTAGACGGCGGATTTTCGTCCTATTCCGGAGTATAAAAACGGGCTGAACGGGCAAAAAGCAGAAAATATACGAAATAACGCAGGCTTCGGTCGTTTTATAGCGAAGCCTGCATTTTTCGTCCGTTGGCACCACGGCGGAGCAGCCTTCCGATAATGGAGGTCTGGAGTTCAAAGCCAAGGCTTAATGCCCGCTCGTCGATATCAAAGTCCCGGCTGTGCAGGGGAGCAGTAATGCCTTTTTCCCTGCAGGCACAGCCCAGGTGATAGAACGCGCCGGACGCCTTGTTTAAAAAGAAAGAAAAATCTTCCACGCCCAGGCTGGGATGTTCCTTGAAATGAATATGCGCCAAGTCCAGCCGCCGGGCCGCCGCTTCTTTGACCACATCGACAATCTCGTTATCATTGATCAGGGCATCATAGCCCGGACGGATAAGCAGTTCACCCTGTCCGCCGTAAGCTCTGCTGGTTTCTTCGACAATCTCGCGGATACGATCTTTTAAATGCCGGCGGAGTTCATTATCGGTAGTACGCAGGGTTCCCTGAAGCACAACCTTATCTGCAATAATGTTTTCGGCGCTTCCCCCTTCAATCGTACCGATAGATAATACGGCATTCTGCAGCGGAGGAAGGCTGCGGCTGACTACGGTCTGCAGGTTTTGAATCACCGCGGCCGCCATGACAATGGCATCAATCCCCTGTTCCGGATGGGAGCAATGGCTGGATTTGCCGTGGAGAAGGATGGTCAGCTCGTCGGAAGCTGCATTTAAGTCATTGTAGCGGAGTTCTACCTCACCGTATTCTAAACTAGGCATCATATGGAGGCCGATAACATAATCCACATGCGGATTCTCCATGCATCCCGCTTCCACCATGCGCTCTGCGCCGCCGCAGGTTTCCTCGGCAGGCTGAAAGAAAAATTTTACGACTCCGCCCCACTCTGCTTCATGTTCCTTTAAAAAATGGGCGACCCCAAGGGCAATCGCCGTGTGGGCGTCGTGGCCGCAGGCGTGCATTACACCGTCATGGAGGGAGCAGTAGGGGCGGTTTTTGTCCTCCTGTAAAGGAAGAGCGTCAATATCGGCGCGGAGGGCAACGACAGGCTGCTTCCAACTGCATTTTGCCCCCATTTTCCCCTGGACTGCGGCGACAATCCCCGTGTCGGCAACCGGAAACTGAAAATCTATGCCCCAGCGGGTGAGATATTCGGTAATGATCGCATCGGTTTTTACTTCCTTTGTTCCAAGCTCCGGATAGGCGTGAAGTTTCCGGCGGATGGCAATTAATTCTTCATCCATTGCCAGGGCCTGCTGTTTAAGATACTCTGTATGAAAAATGGACATGACCATCTTCTCCTTTCTTTGCTGGCAGAATTTTGCTTTAGACAGTATAGCATATTTTGCTGTTGCTGAATATCCTAAATTTATTTAATTTTGCGTGGATCTGCGGTATGCTTTATGTTATGCTGTATAAGAAAAAAAGATGGTATAGGAGCGATAAACCATGAAAAGCAAAAAGGAGATGGAAATAAATGGAAATTACGTATATCGGACACAGCGGGTTTTTGGTGGAACTGGAAAGGCATGTACTGCTTTTTGATTATTTTCAGGGGGAAATTCCGGAAGGTTCCGGGAGAGATTTTTCAGGAAAGGATTTTTCGGAGAAGGATTTTTCAGGAAAGGATTTTTCAGAGAAGAATTATTCAGAGAAGGATTTTTCGGAGAAGGATTTTTCAAGGAAGGGTTTTCAGGAAAAGCAGTGGCTGGTTTTTGCCAGTCATCGCCATCAGGATCATTTCCGACCGGAGATTTTTAAGCTGGCCGAAACGCATCCGCGTCTGCAGTATGTCTTTTCCGCAGATATCTGGCGCAGCAGGATTCCCGAAGAAAGGCTGGCACAGACGGTTCGCTTAAAGGCGGGGGAGCATTGGCAAAATGAGGACGGGGATATTCAGGTGGAAACCCTGCGCTCGACGGATGAGGGCGTGGCTTTTCTGGTGCGGGCAGAGGGGAAGGTGATTTATCATGCCGGAGATTTGAATAACTGGTACTGGGAACCGGAATCTGAGGACTGGAACCGAAAGATGGATAAGAATTACAGGAAATTTATCGAACCTCTGCGGGGAAGGGAGATTGATGCGGCATTTGTGGTGCTGGACCCCAGGCAGGGGGATGCTTATGCCCTGGGAATGGATTATTTTCTGGAACTTGCCCGGGCAAAGAAGGTTTATCCGATGCACTGCTGGGAGGAGTATTCGATTATTGAACGGTGGAAAAAAGAACATCCGGACAGTCCTTACCGGGAATCGGTGGTCAATATCGACAAAAGGGGAGCGCGGTTTTTGCAGTAGTTTTTTGGTTATTGCTGCAGAAGCCTCCCCTATTCGATTGGTTATATTGCGTTTACGTACTTTCCCTCTCAACAATCCCGGAAAACAGCATGATTTTTTCCGGGTTTTTTCTTCCTTCCAGGTCATCGAGAAGGATTCTTGCCGCTTCAAAACTCATTTCTACCATCTTATTATTTAGTGAGGTCAGCCTGGGATAGCAGATATCACAATAACGGGAATTATCCACGCCAATCACGGCAACCTGTTCGGGAACGGGGATGTTTTTGTCCAGAAGTGTTCGAATACCGCTGACTGCCGATAAGTCTTCACCGTAAATTATGCCTTCCACATCCGGGTGTTCCAGGAGAATCTGCTCGGTAATCCGCCGCCCGTCCTCTAAGGTGGTCGGTGCAGAATAAATCCACAGTTTATCGCGGCTAAAGCCCAGGGCTTCCATGCCGCTTACAAACCCTTTTTCTTTGGAAAGGTTGCTGGGCGTGCGGTTGGGGAGGACGAAGGCCAGTTTTTTATGCCCTTTTTTCGCCATTAAGTGCACACAGTCTTCAATACCTTCTTTTTCATTGACCAGAACCCCTTTAACATTCGGAAGATCCAGATAGCCGTTCGTGATAACTACGGGCTTTCCTTCCATGCGGGAGGCCAGGGCCTGCTTTACCGCGTCGCACTGAAAGGTGGAACCGACCAGGATTGCCCCGTCCACGCGGCGCTGGGAGAGAACGGTGATGGCCTGCGCCTTTTTCTCATCCGAGAGTCCGGTATTTAAAATCAGGCTGCAGTAGCCGTGTCTTTCCATCTCTTTTTCAATATGGTAGGCAATATCCACATGATGTTCATAGCGGATATCGGTAATTAAAATGCCGATCATCCGGCTGGACTGGTTGACCAGGCCGCGGGCGGTTTCGTTCGGGCGGTAGTCGTACTGATCCAGAAGCGCCTGAATCTGCTGTCGGGTTTCTTCTTTTATGCCGGGCTTATTATTGGCAACCCGGGATACCGTACTTGCAGATACCCCGGCAATTTTTGCAATATCATAAATAGTCATTGTGCACTATCCTTTACTGCGGGTACGATTTCCAGCCAGTAACCGTCCGGATCGGAGATAAAGTAAATTCCCATCTTTGGATTTTCATAGCAGATGCAGCCCATTTCCTGATGCTTTTGATGGGCAGTTTCCATATCGTCCACGGTAAAGGCAAGATGGATCTCATTATCGCCCAGATTATAGGAATCTTTCTCCCAATCTCTTAGCCATGTCAGTTCTAACTGAAAGTTTGTTTCCCCATCGCCCAGGTAGACCAGAATAAAACTTCCGTCGGCTGCCTCCTTGCGGCGCACCTCCCGAAGTCCCAGGGCTTCCTCATAGAAAGCAATCGATTTTTGTAAGTTGATAACGTTATAATTATAATGTGCAAACTGAAATTTCATAAAATAAGATGCTCCTTTCCTGCGGTAATGATTACCATTGCTATTTTTCTGCGTGCATTTCTGCTTATAATAGTAACTTACACGGGTTTTTCTGTTTCGTCAACTGAAATTTCCTGAATTTGTTTTTTTTATATTCATTTTAACTGTAACAGCAAAGAAATAATAATATAATCGATTGCAATAATTAACGGAGCAAAAATGAAAAATAGAAAAGAATAATGGAAATAAATGGAATAAAAACAATATAATTATAGAATATCACTAAAAAATAAGACAATAAATAGGTAAAAATAACAATAAAACTGCACTTGAAAAAGTAAAACTTATGTGATATGATAAAAATATAAAAACAATCGATTGCAAAAACAAAGAGAAATAGAAAAACAAATAAAAACCAGAAAACGCTAACCAATAAACCAATAAACCAATAAAAAAGAAAAATGGAGGCAGGAAAGATGAAGAGAGTTTCTTATGAAGAGATGGTTCGTGAATTTCACCGTGTTTTAGTAAAGAAAGGATTTACCGATGAAAGAGCAGAGGCAGCAGCGGAGATTTTTGCACAGAACAGTCTGGCAGGGGTTTATTCCCACGGCTTAAACCGTTTCCCGAGGGTGGTGGAATATCTGGAGAAGGGTGAGATTAATCCGGATATCGTGGCAACCTGTGAGATGCAGCTTGGGGCGATGGAGCGCTGGAACGGGCATCGCGGTTTTGGCCCGCTGAATGCAAAGCTTGCGATGGATCGGGCGTGTGCACTGGCAAAAGAGTACGGCATCGGCATTGTAGCCCTGGGAAATAATAATCACTGGATGAGGGGCGGAAGTTATGGATTTCAGGCTGCAGATCAGGGCTGTATCGGTATCTGCTGGTCGAACACCTGCCCGAATATGCCGGCCTGGGGCGGAAAGGACAGAAAGATTGGAAATAATCCGATTATCTTTGCCGTTCCTCGCAGCAACCGCCAGCATGTGGTCATCGATTGCGCAGTTTCGCAGTTTTCCTACGGAAAGATTGAGGACTGCAAGTTAAAGGGGCAGCAGCTTCCGGTTCCCGGCGGCTATGACACGAGGGGCAATCTGACCACCGACCCGGCAGAGATTGAAAAGACCTGGAGAGTGCTTCCTATGGGCTACTGGAAGGGCAGCGGTATCTCCATTGCCCTGGATTTAATTGCCACGGTGCTGACAAACGGTAATGCGGTACATACGATAGGAACCTTCGGCGATGAGGTGGGACTGACCCAGATTATGATTGCAATTGACCCCGCAAAGGGCAACAGCGCAGAACTTACCGATCAGATTGTTGATGAGATTCTTTTGGATATTAAATCGTCCGAACCGGTGAGTGAAGGTACAGAGGTGCTCTATCCGGGAGAGCCAGAAGCTTTGAATATTAAAGAAAATCTGGAAAAAGGCATCCCGGTTATCGAAGAAAAATGGAACCAGGTTCTGGCTATGTAGGAGTGGTTTTCACGGATTTTTTCCGGTTGCAGTGAACACATATAAACCGCAGTCTTTTGGAAAATTACGGAGGGAATATGAAAAGAAAATGGTCATTGTTCTTAGCTGCCGTGCTTGCGGCAGTCAGCATTACAGGATGTTCCTCGTCAAATACGGCAGATGACGGGAAACCAAAGCCGGAATTAAATATCATTGTCGCTCATAACCAGACTTCCCTGGAAAATCCTTATTCCAAAGCGGCAATTAAGTTTAAAGAAGCCTTGGAGGAGGTATCCGGAGGAAGGGCAACGGCAACCCTGCATCACGGAACACTGGGGGAGAATGAATCCGAACTGGTGGAAAAGCTGGAGATGGGTGCCGTTCACCTGACCGTGGCATCCCCGGGTTTTATGACCCTGCTTGGTGTAAAAGAAATCGATATGTTTTCCCTGCTCTATTTATTTGACAGTTTTGAACACTGGGAAGCCTGTGTGGACGGTCAGTTCGGGCAGGAGATGAGTGCCCTGCTTTCAGAGAAAACCAACAACCGCTTCCGCGTTATGGGCTACTGGACGTGTTCGGTTCGCGATTATTATGGAAAAAAACCGGTCGTATCCCCGCAGGACTTAAAAGGAATGACGATCCGCACCCAAAGTACGCCGGTCGTGACGGAGTTCTTTAAACAGTGCGGTGCCATCCCGACTTCCGTGGCCTGGGGAGAACTCTATCAGGCATTAAGCCAGGGCGTAGTGGATTCTGCGGAAAATGATTACACCAGCTTCCGCTTAAAAGAACACCACAAAACGGACAACGGAAAATACATCAGCGAAACCCACCACGACTACACCACCCGTCTTTTCCTGACCACCGGACAGTTTTACAATGCGCTGACCGAGGAGCAGAAAGGCTGGTTTGACGAAGCCTGCCGCATTGCCACTGAAGAAAACCGCAAAGTAACCTATGCAATGTTTGAAGAATCCAAGGAAAAGGTTATTGCCGACGGCGCTGTTGTGACTGAATTTGAAGACATGGATATCGAAGCATTTAAAACCATTGCCCTGCCGATTCAGGATAACTTTGCCGCGGAAAACCGTATGGAAAAATATCTGGAAATGATCCGGGATGAAAGCAGAAAACAGAAACAATAAATCGAAAATCGTGATGCAAGAACCATAAATCAAAAACCGTAAATGGATTTGGAAATAAGAACCCTGTAAATATAAGCAGAAGAATAGTTGCTGTGAAGCTGTGAACGGTAACGAAGAAAATGGGAAAGGAAAACAGAGATGAAAAAAGCATTAGCTTATTTGCAGAAACTGCAGATTGCAGCGGGCGGAATCTTTTTAAGTATCTTTCTGGGCAGCGTGGTTATCCAGATGGGATGCCGCTATGCAGGCGTGGCCGCAATCTGGACCGAAGATGTATCCATGTATGCCTTTATCTGGGCAGCTTTTATGGGAGCAGGGGCAATGGTCTATGAACAGCGTCATTTTGCCTTCACTTCCATCAGCGATATGCTGAAAAATGAATCCTTAAAACGGGTGCTGGCCCTGGGCATTGCTATAATTATGCTGATTTTTTCGCTGCTGATGTTTTACTATGGCTGTAAGATTACAATGCAGTTCTGGAATTACCGCTGGGTAAGTCTTCCCGCCTTAAAGCGAGGTCCGACCTGGCTGTGTATACCTGTATGCGGCGCAACCTCTGCCCTGTATCTTCTGGGACAGATTGCCGAAGATATCAAAGCACTTACGAATGGAGGGAAATAAGTATGCAGATTTTACTGGTTGTTGTATTTATCGCTTTTGTAGCCCTGGGCGTACCGATTTCCTTTGCCCTTGGCTTTGTATCCTTTGCCGGGATTGCCGCCCTGCCGATCATCCCCAACAGCGTCGTTTTCACAAAGATGTTCAACGGCTTAAACAGTTTTACCCTGCTTGCCGTCCCCCTGTTTATCCTGGCCGCAAACCTGATGAATGAAGGTTCTATCTCCGACCGTTTAATCGATGTCTGCTCTGCCTGCGTAGGCCATGTGCGGGGCGGACTGGCCCATGCCAACATCCTTGTATCCATGATTTTTGCAGGAATCTCCGGTTCATCCCAGGCTGACACCGCCGGGGTGGGAAAGATCTTAATCCCCGCGATGGAAAAACAAGGCTACGATAAAGAAACCGCTGTAGGCGTAACCGCCGCATCCTCCACCTTAGGCTCCATCATTCCCCCAAGTATTACGATGGTTGTCTATGCCGGAATCGCCAATGTCGGCACCGGTGCCCTGTTTATGACCGGTCTGGTGCCCGGAATTATGCTGGGTCTTGCCATGATGACCGTTGTTGTGCTCTATTCTAAAAAGAAAAATTTCCCCAAAGGAGAGCGTGTCCCCGTCAATGTCGTGATGAAGCAGGTCTGGAGTTCCCTCCCGGCGCTTTTAACCCCGATTATCCTGATTGGCGGCATCGTTACCGGATGGTTTACCCCCACCGAATCCGCAGCCGTAGCCTGTGTGTACGCGCTGATTATCGGAATCTTTTTCTACCACACCATTAAAATCAAAAACCTCCCCAGGATTTTGATTGAAACCATGAAGCTTTCCTCCCTCTCTCTGTTTGCCCTGGCAACTGCCAATGCCCTGGGCGAACTGTTAAGCTACTACCAGCTCAACGAAGCCGTGCAGGGATTCTTCGTGGGAATGCCCGGTGGAAAGATCGTATTTTTAATTGTTGTTGTCCTGTTTTTCATGTTCGTAGGAACCTTTATGGATGCCGTACCGGCGATGATCCTCTTCGTGCCGATCGTGCTTCCCTCCGCCGTTGCCTTAGGAATCAGCCCGATTATCTTAGGACTGATTGTCGTAGTAACCCTTGCCCTCGGCCTGGTAACACCCCCCTACGGTCTGTGCCTGTTGCTGGCAGGTTCCATCAGCGGCATAACCATAGAAGAATCATTTAAAGGCGTCCTGCCCTACTTCCTCTCTTCCCTGGCCGTGCTCGCATTAATGATTATTTTCTCCGACGCATTTCTTGCAATACCTGCGGCGCTGTTTCCGAATTTGTTTTAACCATCATCATACAAAAAGTCCCTAACCGCATAGAGGAAAGGGACTTCTTGCTGTATAAAAAGTAAAAAAATATCACCGTATACTATAATAAACTTGTCCGGCCGTCAGGGTCTTTCCCTTATAAAAAGCAAGTTCACTGACCGTAACCAACTGAAATCCCTGAGAAACAAGAGCAGGAACCAGGGTTTCGGTTGCTGCCGCAGTCGAAGAATAAAGTTCATGCATCAAAACAATATCCCCGTCTTTAACCTTACCCAGAACCGCATTCACCGTAGCCTGTGCACTTTTTGTTTTCCAGTCATTCGTATCAATATTCCACAAAATAATCGGCATCCCCGTATTTGCAAGAACCGTGTTATTCTTATTTCCGCCCGGAAGCCGCATCACCGTCGGACGAACCCCCGAAACCGCCTGAATCACATCATTACAAGCATTAACCTGTGCCTGAATCTGTGCAGCTCCCAGCTTCTTCAAATTCGGATGATCCTGCGTATGATTTGCCACTTCAAACCCTTCCCGGGCCATCCGCTGAACTTCCGCTGCATAAGAAGTCACCCTGTTTCCTACCATAAAGAAAGTACACTTCCCGCCATACAGATTCATAACATCCATAATCCGGTTTCCCACAGCGGCAAAAGGTCCGTCATCATAAGTCAGCGCAATCATCGGTTTTGTCGGGTCCAAAGCACGAATACCCGCCGGAAGATTAGGTACATTCTGCGCCGCCGCAGTATCCGCCGGAGGCAAAGGAACCCCCGCCGCCTGTTCTGTCGGAGCTAAAGCATTCGTATCTGCCGCCTGTTCTGCCGGAGCCAAAGCATTCGTATCCGCTGCCTGTTCTGCCGGAACCAAAGCATTCGTATCCGCCGCCTGTTCTGCCGGAGC
>ERZ808037.1371-NODE-1371-length-16156-cov-4.024069_pt1 | contig 16156 bp, 12 predicted proteins | sample MGYA00380190_ERZ808037 | MGnify/ENA primary metagenome ERZ808037 (study PRJEB31490, sample SAMN06133399) | mouse gut metagenome | isolation source: J9 | host: mice | place: China: Chengdu | collected 2015-05 ... | reverse complement strand
AAATAAAGCCGCCGTTTTCCTTTGAAAAAATGGATTTACATATGTAAGTACATAAAGAACTATGTCACTTCATGCGCCCGCACAGTACAACGCTGTGCGGGCGTTGTCGTTTCTTGTCGGTTCCATATTGGGACAAACAGTCCCAAGGTGCGGGGCTCCCCCCAGGTGTCGCTTCCCGCCGCCCTCCATATCGTTTCACGATACACAGACAGACTGCTGAATTTAAAATACTATGTTGCAGAAGAATACTGGGGCAAAGGCATTATGACCGAAGCGGTAAAGCAGATTTGTGAGTATGTTTTTGATAAGAGCGATATTATTCGCATTTATGCAGAGCCGTTTGCATATAATATTGCTTCTTGCCGGGTAAACTCGCTTAGAAAAACAATTGAAAGATAAGCGGAAAAGTAATACAATGATAAAAAATTAATATATGCAGAAATTACAAATGAAAGGTGAGCAGTTATGGCAAGATATACTTATACATTGCGTCAGGAAATAAGTCATCAGGGTTTAAATAAATATCGAGTGGTTACAGCTCAAAATAGATATGAGTTAAATCAAAAGATTGCAGCTATTCAAGCACAATGGGATGAACAATGGCAAAGAAAGTGTGAGGTAGAGGCACGTAAGCAGGAATTAGAAGCTAGAAAGAGAGATAAGGAGCAACAAAAACGAGATATAGAGAAAGCTGTTAAATTTGCTGAAGATATGACAAAGGATGCGGTTGACAGTTTGGAACAAATAGAAAATATATTAAAAATTCAAATAAAACCGTTAGAAGCTTGTGATATGTATGATAAAACCAAGTTTACAACAAGTGTACCTGATAAGCCAATTCCAAAGACTTTTTCAAGAGAACCTCTTCGTAAAGACAGTATATATAATCCCCCGATGTCTTTCTTTACAAGTATTTCAAAAAAGAAAAAGCAGGCTTTTATAGATGAAAATGATGAGAAATTCAATCTTGATTATAAAAAATGGCAAGAAGAATGTGTTAAAATATCAAATGATAATTCTAATGCTGCTGCTTTATACAACGAAGAATTTGAAAAATGGGAAAAGGAAAAGAATGAATTTTTACGAAATAAAGAAGAATTTAATAAGGGGATTGATGAACTATTTGTTTCATATAGGGAGGGAGATAAAGACGCATCAGAAATATATTATGCAGAATTGTTAGAAAGAATAAATCTTCCACTTGAATTTGAAAATGAAACAAAGTGTGAATATAACCCTGATAGTAAAATGTTAATTGTTGATATTACGCTGCCGACGATAGATAATTTGCCTAATTTAAAGAAGGTAACGTATGTTAAGTCTTCTGGAGAATATAAGGAATTATATCAGTCAGAAGCTTTTATGAAAAAAATGTATGATAAAGCAATTTATGACATTGTTTTATTGACATTAAAAGCAATATTTGATGCAAATGATCCATATGTAGAGGCGATTGTACTTAATGGTAAAGTAAATACAATAGAAAAATCAACAGGTAAGGCAATTTCACCATATATATTATCTGTAAATGTTTCAAGAGAAAGTTTCAAAGATCTTAATTTAGAATATATTGATTCAAAGGAATGGTTTAAGAGTTCAAAAGGAATATCGGCTGCAACATTTACAAAAATTACACCAGTTGCTCCTGTGGTTGAGATAAGCAGAGAAGATTCGAGATTTATTGATGGTTATGAAGTGGCTGATAAATTAGACGAGTCTGTAAACTTAGCTGCTATTGATTGGCAAGACTTTGAAAATTTAATACGCGAGATATTTGCTGAAGAATTTAACTCAAATGGTGGAGAGGTAAAAATTACTCAAGCAAGTAGAGATGGTGGTGTTGATGCGATCGCATTTGATCCAGATCCAATTAGAGGTGGTAAAATTGTTATTCAAGCAAAACGTTATACAAATGTTGTAGGTGTATCGGCAGTTAGGGACTTATATGGAACTGTAATGAATGAGGGTGCAACAAAAGGAATTCTTGTTACAACATCCAATTATGGAAATGATGCATATGAATTTGCAAAGGGAAAACCTTTAACGCTAATGAATGGGGCAAATTTGTTGTTTTTGCTTGAAAAACACGGACATAAGGCAAAAATTGATTTAAAAGAAGCCAAAGAGCTGAATAATCAAAATAAATCGTAGGCATTGATTTGTTACTGGTTTCAAAACGGTGCCAGAAAATCATGCAAATAAAACTATGCTACGCAAAAACAACGATTTTACGCTATTTTCAGAAATAAAAAGCATTGAAACTACCACAAAAAACGTTATTCAAATACCGTGAGGGTGGCAGGACTCTAGGTTCCGGCCATGTGGCTGCAATCTTGAGTAATCTTTAGATTAGAACCAAGTAAGTAAAATAAGCACCGCAATCCTTTGGAAAATCAGGGGACTGCGGTTTCTTAGTGCCCAAATAATAGCAAACAAAAGGAAAAGCCACCTGCTAAAATTTCAATGAAAATAGCTTGTGGCTCTAAAATGGCTCTACAAACTGACTGGGCAACCGCATCGAGGTCTGGCAGTTATTTTTGCATAGGAGCTGCGCACTAATTGCTTAGTGGACAGCCTCTTTTTTTAGTTGTAAATGAGGAATGGAGGAGATATAATCAAATGAACAAAACGGAATTTGATGAAACAGGAGAAATATAATGCAGATTGTACCTACACTAAATTTTGGAGGGAATTGCCGGGAAGCAATTCAAATGTATGAAAAGGCATTTAATGGAAAGATTAGTTGTATGATTACATATGAAGAGGCGAATGATCCGGCATATATTCCGTTGCTTAAGGAAAATCAAAAAGAATATATATACCATTCGGAACTTGTATTGGATAATCAAAGAATTATCATGAGTGATTATGTGGATATTGAATTTCAAACATGCTATTCCAATTTTCTGACTATTATGTATGATACAAAAGAAGAAGTGCAAAGAGCATATGAAATTATGAAAGAGGGAAGTAAGACAATATATCAACCGGAAGCAACGCCCTACAGTTCTTGCCGAGTTGTTTTTGTTGATATGTTTGGAATTCGCTGGGGGATTATGACCGAGCAAACAGAGCGATAAATTCCTGCTTGTTGATTAGAGTGGCAGAGAATTTATAACAATGAATCGGAATTGAGAAGGTAGGAATGGATGAATAAGAAAATAAAAAGCATAGGATATATTTTGTTGTCAGCAGGAATTGTATTTTTTATATATACTCTTTTACATGAATTTGGTCATATGGTAGTCATGATATCAGTAGGAGCAAGAATAACAGATTTCAGTGTATTAACTGCTCATGTGAGTGGAGATGGTGGTGAATACACGAGTTTATCGAAAATGATTGAGAGTGCGAATGGTGCTTTGTTTCCCTTGATTATTTCTTACATATACATTTTGTTGTATCAAAAGGGTAACACAAAATCACTTTATCGAATTTTTTCTTATATAGTCACTCTCGTTCCGGCAGCTTCAATGCTTGCCTGGGTGATAATTCCGTTTGTATATTTGCAAGGGAAGGCACCGATAAATGATGATGTGACAAAGTTTTTGACTGTTTTTTCTAAGAACTATCACCCATTAATTGTGAGTGCAGTGGCAGTTATTTTTATTGGAATTAGTGTTGTATTGATGATTAAGAAACAAGTAATTCATAATTTTATTGAAGAGATAAAGCAGAAATAGGCAGATTCTATATATGTATGTGAATGTATGCTTCATATTTATGCAGTAAATGAAAATAGATAGTGGTGTAATTAGAAAAAACGAGGAGTGAATTGGGTTAAAGAGGTTTATGACATCGTATAAGGGTAAGTACTCGCGAAGGAGTGCATTTCGGGAAGAAATGAGAAATTATGGATGGATATGTTATGAGAAAATAAGAACATTATTCCGTGTGTATTTGTTCTGTGGCCCGGCAAGGGGAAGCTGCAAGCTTGATGCCCGTTGCTTGCAGCGGGGTTGTTGACTTATTGAATTTATATGGAAATCGTTTGATGGCATTACTTTTACAAGACAATGGTGGAAAGCATAATCAATAGCAGTGCCGTTTGATGGAACTTCCAAGATTAACCGTGTGCAGTTAATGGTATTGCCTTACTCCGTCTACATCAACATATACACAGAAATTGCAGAACAGCGGTTTCAAGTATATTTGTCTCAGGTTTGCCATGTAAAAACAGCGTGAAAACGCCTCGCAGTGACGCGGGTGTGAAAAGTAACGGCGTGATTTCTGTGCAAAGGGACTGTGCCGCTTGACATTTGAGCCTTTTATGCGTATAATACAATGCAGATTAACCCCGATTCAAACCCGCTCTATAGTGAATGGGATCGGTTAGTAGAAAACAGAATAGTATGTGATATGTGTTTGCGAGGGAACTGAACAAGTTGAAAAAGGTTAAGACCTGACCTCTGGACCTGTCGGCTAATACCGGCGTAGGGAAGCAATTTCTTACGCTGTTTTTGTGTTTGAAAGAGCTTCTGATTCTAGGAAGCTCTATTTTTGTATCATAGGAAATGCCGTCACAGCACGAAGAGCCGCAAGGTAGCTTTTTATCTGATAGGAAATGCTGCCACAGCATGAAGAGCTGCATTTGAGCTTTTTACGCACACGGGCATCTAAAAGAGACGTGCCAACAGGAGTCTGCGGGTATCCGGAGGGCTGGGGATTCGCACATTCCTTTACAAATCATTAGGAGGTTTCAAAATGACATTCATGGATGAAGTGGTAAAACAAAATATTCCTATATGGGAGAAGTGTGCCGTGACGCCTTTTATAAAGGATTTGCAGACAGGAACGCTGCCCGAAGAAAAATTTAAGCAGTATATGATTCAGGACAGTATTTATCTGAAAAATTATGCACGCGCTTACGGAATGGCAATTTATCGTTCTGCAAATTTAAAAGATATTCAGATGTACTACTCCATTTTAAGCTTTGTGACGGACGGGGAATCCCTTGTAAGGCTGTCATATCTGAAGCAATTCGGGTTGACCGATGAAGAGATAGAATACATAAAGCCTTTGCCGGAAAATCAGAAGTATATTGATTTTTTGCAGCAGACAGCGCAGCGGGGAAATGACTGCGATATATTGATGGCTGTGATGACGTGTATGCTGAGTTACAGTTACATATTTCGGAAAATAGCGGCGGCACAAAATATTGCAGAGTCCAGATATTCTGATTTCATACAGGATTATGCAGAGGAACAATACTTTGAAAACTGTAAAATCTGGTGTGCTTTTGCAGATTCAAAGTGTAATGCGCTGCCCCAATGTGAAAGGGAGAAATTAAGCAGCATTTTTAAAACCGGAAGCCTGCTGGAACTTGCCTTCTGGGAAATGGCATACAGGGATTAGAAAAGAATGGAAAAGAAATAGAATGGGAGAGAAATAGAATGGAAAAGAAATAGTATGGAAGATAAATAGAATGGAAGAGAGGATGTTTTATGAAAAAGGTTTTGAGTATTGCAGGATCTGACTGCAGCGGCGGTGCGGGCATACAGGCGGATTTAAAGACATTTTCTGCGTATGGTGTTTTTGGGATGAGCGTGATTGTCTCTGTGGTTGCCGAAAATACAAGCAGAGTGACAGCCATTCAGGATATCACTCCGGATATGATCGGCAGACAGATAGACGCTGTTTTTGAAGACATAGGGGCGGATGCGGTTAAGGTTGGTATGTTGTCTTCGCCGGAATGCATGGATGCCGTTGCTGCTAAATTAAAGCAGTACAAGCCGGAAAATGTGGTCATTGACCCGGTTATGTATGCAAAAAACGGCTGCCCTCTTATGGATCTGAAGGCCATTGATACATTGATTGATGACATGATACCCCTTGCGGATGTCCTGACGCCCAATATACCGGAAGCGGAAAAGATAACCGGTATGAAAATTTTATCGTTTGGAGATATGGAAGCCGCTGCTCGCAGAATATATACAATGGGGGCTAAGACGGTAGTAGTGAAAGGCGGCCATGGTGTGGGGGACGCTGTGGATGTTCTATTTGACGGAAAGCAAATCTGCCATTTTGGAACAACCAGAATCAACACAAAAAATACTCATGGCACAGGATGCACATTTTCATCGGCCATTGCGGCTGGGCTGGCCAAGGGAATGAGTGTGCGGGAGGCGGTAGAAAAAGCAAAGAGCTATATTACAACCGCTATTGAACATTCTCTTTCCATTGGAAGAGGAAACGGTCCCATACATCATTTTTATGACCTATATCGAAACGGATTAAGCAGTTAGACAGGAGGCGGAAGGCTATGACATACGACTATTCCATTTATTTGGTTACAGATCGCAGCAGCATGAGTACTATGACCCTGTGTGAGGCAGTAGAACAGGCAGCTTTAGGGGGCTGCACCATGGTACAGCTTCGTGAAAACGGGATATCATCTTCGGAATTTTATTATTTGGCAAAAGAAGTAAAGAAGATAACGGATAGGTATGGATTGCCGCTGATTATAAACAACAGGATAGACATAGCGTTGTCCGTGGATGCCGCCGGGGTTCATATCGGACAGAAAGATATCCCGGCAGACGCTGCCAGAAAGGTAATCGGCCAAAGTATGCTGCTTGGTGTCTCAGTATCCGATTTGCAGGAGGCGCTGCGGGCACAGGAGGCCGGCGCCGATTATTTGGGGGTTGGGGCAATGTTTCCTACAAAGACAAAAAAGGATGCAAAGATTGTGCCAATGGAGATGTTATGCACAATCAGGCAAAATATCAGGCTCCCCATTGTTGCAATCGGAGGGATTAACCGGGGAAATGCGGCAAGGTTTGCTGAGTTAGGAGTGGATGGATTGGCTGTTGTTTCCGCAATTATAGCCCAGCCGGATATCCGGCGTGCGACAGAGGAACTGAAACAAGCTTTTGAGAGTGCGTCGGGGAAGCGGGAGGCATGACGGACGTGGAAGGGTGTCAGGCAAGAGACCTGCCAGACTGGGAAGCATGGGAAGCCGGAGGCTTGTCAGATATGGAAGGTATCAAGCAAGAGGCAATCAGGCTGGGAAGCATGGGAAGCCGGAGACCTGACGGACATGGAAAGGTATCAAGCAAAAGGCCTGTCAGGCGAAGAAACATAGTAAGCCGGGAAAGTTAGATAGAGGAGGAAAGAATCAAGTAATAGTAAAAATTAACCGTACACGGTTATGCGTTGAGTTTTTAAAATTAATAGATACAGTTCTATACAGACCCGCAGACAGGTAGTATAATTAAACAAAATCGCAATTGCATGGACGGAGGGATTATATTGATGGAATGGAAGCATAAGCTGGACGAATGTTGTGCCGATGAGCTGGAAGAAATGATAATCGATTATATTAAAGCAGGTTTTTTATCGGACGAGGAAATAATAGAAGATTGCGAAGAATACATTGAAGAATATCCGGATGATAGCGGGAATATATCCACAGAAGATTTTTGCGAAATTATGAAAGCGCTCCGCAGCGAATATCAAAATACCGGAAATCAAGAGAACTTCCTGAGACTGGATTCTGCTTTTAAAAAATTAGAGGAACAAGGAATCGTTTCGCTGCATTGTGCCGGATATACTCAGTCGGACGGCTTTGACGATTGCAATGAAATAGCTGCAGAAAGGCATGGAAACGGAGAAAAAATTATCGGTTGTTGTTTTTATACCATGCAAGATTTGGAGCGTATTTTACACGAAGAAAGAGCTTTGCTTTATTTCTCTTACGGCAATTATTTTGACAAGCCGACAGCTGTTGAAGTGGGACAGAAAATAGCAGAAGAGTTAGGGGCAGCAGGCTTTTCCGTACAGTGGGATGGATCCGCCGATTCCAAAATCGCAATTAAAGACATGAAATGGGATAAGTATTATTGCTTAGAAGCCTGATATCTGATATTTCCCGATGCAGTCTACGCTGTGCTTCGAGTATCCGTTCTATCAATACATCCGAAGGACAGCCGACTGTTATGGGACAAAGTGCTCCTGTGACATAACGTCTGAAATATACTGCATAGTGTCTGCTGCAATTACGAGACATTCACTTAACAGTTATACAAACGGGAAATTGTATTACTCTTCATGCTTTTGATAAATGATAATTTCCTTTTCTTCATGCAATGAAAGACCACATAAGGTACAAATAAATTGAAATAGAGAAGTGTCTTCATGAACTTCGTAATATTCTCCGAAAGAGTATTCTATATCAATATGTCGATCAATAATAAAAGTATCACCGCATTCAAATACATCTATGCGGTATGCGATGCAGGATAGATCTTCACTCAAATCACTATCTGATACACCCATATTTTCCAAAGAAACTTTACTGCTTATCTGTTTGACTTCATTCAGAGTAATCATCATATATCCCTTGCCAATCCTGAATTATACCTCGATTATATAATAACTGCTTACTGCTTGCAATGCAGATTGACAGATCCATTTTTAGCGGGTGCATAATTTCGAAAAGGAAGATACGCCGTAAGATGTATTCATTCTGCTTTTGCGTCACAAACCCGAGGCAGACATGTGCGAAAACGCTGCTTTTGCGATTTCTGTGTATCGGCTGCTGTGAACGGGGAATGGGGCAGTATTCCAGATTGATTTTGATGTGCTTCATAATTATAATAAAAGTAAAAATATACAAAGAGGTGACGATATGACACTAAAAGAAATGACTCAAAACACTAATCCCTATTTATTGCACTGGATTGACCTTGCATTGACTCCCAAGCATCTCACGGACATCAGCCAACTAAGGCGGATCAAACGTCTGGCAGATAAAGATTTTCCTGTTCCTTACAGCAGCTATACAGAGAAAAAGTTAGCTCATATACAGGATCATTTGAAGTCCGGAACCGGAGACTGGGCTCTGCTGGGAGAAATGACGAATCTGCAGGTATTGGAATTTCCAAAGCGCACACCGTCCGGGATTATTGATGACTTTTCGTTTCTGCCTAAATTGAAAAATCTATACCGGTTAAGCTTGCAGTTCACCGGCTTTACAGACTGTTCCCTACTGTCAGGGCTTACCAAACTAAAGAGTCTGGCGCTTCCTGCCCGAAAGAAGTTGATTCACACGGAAGTGCTGGATACATTATCCTGTGAGATTTATACGGAAGAACCTGCCTATTGTGATAACAGTTTTCCCAAATACAAAGTTGTGCCCGCGCAAGAGGCTTCCGCTCCTTCACTTGATTCCTTTGCTGCCCGTTATCTGGAGTATGGCCGAAAGCATTTTAGCAACAATGAACTTACACAAGAAGTCTTGAATGAGCTGGCTGAGCAGATCAGAGACGGAAAGATTACCTCTCTCCTTTTATCTTTGGACGAAAATGGAGAGGAAGACTTTTTTACCATGGATATTGAGAAAGGGTGGGCCGCTCCCGTGTTCAATAGCTGGAATGAGGATGGCGATGCTGTCTGGTTTCAGCCAATCAATGAAAAGTATGCAAGTGTCGAGGAAGATGCCCCGGTGGAAATTGGCGGACAGACCCCTGTACCCAAACGCTTTGCTCTGGACGATTTGGAGCTGGCGGCAGAATGTGCTGTTTACTTTGCCAAAACAGGAAAGCTGTACCCTGTTGTCCAATGGGCAGAGTTTTCTTGATAGGATAGGAAACAGACAAGTGTCCTGTTTTTGAGGAACGAATAGGCGCAGGGGAATTGTAAAGGCTGCAAAGAATATTTTTATAAAAGATGTATGTTTTATGCCGTAATATGTGTAAAGAAATGCGAAAAAGCAGTAAAATGCTCTATTGGTGCCGATGAAACAAAAAAATATTTAATAAATGAAATAATTGTGTAAATTGTCCATGAGTGATTGCTTGAGGAGTGCATGTTGTACAAGTATATTGACACTTGTGTCATATTGCATAAGAGAATTTGCTAATACGGCTGAGCGGAAATTGGATATATTGTATAGAACACGATTGTGCACGAGCACGAAATCGCTGTCGAAGGGTGAATACATACGGGAGCCGAACTTGTCTTGACTGGTAACATGTGCTATTATGAAGAAAATTTTAATCTTTAAGGAGGGTAATACAAAAATGAAACGTAGGAAACAATTTGTAGCCCTTTCGCTAGCTGCCATTTTGGCGTGGGGGGGGGTATTTTCTTCCGCTGACCCATTAAGCAGCGTACATGCGGAGGAAGTACAGACAGAATTGCCAACGGGTCAGACGATGGATGAACCAACGAATCCGTCCGCATATGCTGAAATGTCTCAGACATCCAGTACCAGTGGCGGTGATGGAAGTGTGTCCGGGAACATTGCTTCGTTGTTTGCAAGATCTACGGCACCGATTGAAAGAGGCAGTATAGACTTTGCAAATCTGCCGTGGGAGGGTACTAACTTAGGTGAACTGGGACCTTATGGTAATGATGTTATAAGTATGTATCTTACCGGTAAGGGCGTTGAAAAGAAGACCGGCAATAAGACACTTAGTGATGGAACTGCGTTGACGACTGCCCTTAAGGTAAGAGATAACGGAGCAGCCGCCGGAGTGTATACATATGCAGATGTTTCTGCAAAAGGCTCCATTATGATTACATCTACAAAGGATGCGGAAATTACAATCTTTATCGAAACCAGTAAAGATACGGCTGTGCATTTTATGCGGAGAGATGGTGACACACTGGTAGATGATAAAGTGGGTGTATTGCCTGGAAGCAGTGGCAACCCCAATGAATACTTGTTCCAGCTTGAAGCAGGAGAGGAATATTATATCTGGAAAGAAGATTCTAAAGTACAGGTTTGGTGTATTAACTATGCTTACGAAGGCGAAGGCCCCATCGAATTCCCCGAAGGCGACTTCCCCGCATTCCCCGGCGCAGAGGGCGGCGGTATGTTTGCTACCGGAGGCCGCGGCGGTGATGTGTATGTGGTAACTAACCTGAATGACAGCGGCGAAGGCTCCCTCCGCTATGGTATTGAGACCGCTCCTGCGGCAGGACGTACCATTGTGTTTGATGTGGGAGGAACGATTCAGCTGGAATCTACCTTGACCTTTAAACAAAAACAGAATATTACCATAGCCGGACAGACAGCGCCCGGAGACGGTATTACCATTGAAGGCTATGACACAAATATCAGTGACAGCCAGAATATCGTGATCCGATTTGTGCGTTTCCGCGTGGGATCAAGAAATCTGATAAAGGGCGGAGACTCCATGGATGCGCTTTGGGGCCGCGATAATGATACCTTTATGATTGACCATTGTACTTTCAGCTGGAATACGGACGAGACGCTGTCCACCTACAGAGGCAGAAACGGTACCGTGCAGTGGTGTATCATTTCCGAGAGCTTGACGGTATCCGGACATTCCAAAGGACGTCACGGATACGGCGGCATCTTCGGCGGTGACAATACAGTGTTCCAATATAATCTGCTGGCTAACCATACCTCCAGAAATCCTCGTATCGGAGGCGGTTCCATGTCGGATCCCATCGCAGATGCTAAGGATCCTACGAAGACGCCCAGTACTGCAACCTTGCAGCTGAGCAACAACGTACTTTACAATCAGGGCTTCTATCCTTGCTACGGCGGAGGATATGCCTATACAAATTATATTAATAACTATGTAAAACCCGGTGTGGGAACCAGAGATAACATAATGGATTCCCTGATCAATGTGGGTGAGAACGGTAAATTCGGCGGTTTCTATGTCAACGGAAATGTCTTGGAGGGAAATGATGCCATATCCGCTGACAACGCGTTAGGTATTAAGGAGGACGCTCCGAACTATATTTCCGCTACACCATATACGACTTCCGATGCTACAAAGTTTGATTTTGACGCTTTTGCTACCGTAAAGCCTGTATCGGCGGAAGACTGCTACGATCTGGTATTGAACAGTGCAGGTGCAACTTACCCTGTGCGTGATGCAATCGACGCAAGGGTGGTAGCGCAGGTGAAGACGGATACCGGTTTCTATGTGAACAGACCCGAGGAAGTAGGCGGTTATCCTGCCAGAACGGTGACGGCTGAGGACGAGGGCCGTGTAGACAGCGATCATGACGGTATCCCCGATGATTGGGAGACTGCCCATGGTCTGGATCCTAACAGCCCGCCGGATGATTTGGACAGCATAAAGCCCGCTACCAATGATTCGAACTCTCCGAATTACGGATATTCATGGCTTGAAGTATACTGCAATGAGTTGGTTAAGGATGTGGTTGCCGACGGCTACACTGCGTTGAACCCTGATGTGACCATTGATCTTGCCAATAATACCTTGGTGGATGAAGGCGACAACGTTACCGTAACGGCTAATGCAACGGCAAATGGCGGAGCAACCATTGATAAGGTAGAATTCTACAATGGGGATCAATTGGTAGGCACGGAAAGCGGCGGTTCCTGCAGCTACACCTATACCGGTTTGGCAGACGGAACATATAATATTTCCGTCCGCGCTTACGACAGCGAGGGCAGAGCGACTCAAAGCAATACTTCCAAGCTGCATGTGAACTCCACAGCAGGTATCGGTGAATGGAAGAGTCAGGATATCGGCAATCCCGCAGTGCCCGGTGCGGCATCTTTGACGGATGGTGTACTTACTGTAAAAGGTGCGGGCAAGCTGGGCAAGTGTGAAGGCAGCGTGGCAGGCTCTCCTTTAAACAGCGCGGCATCGGATGATTTCCATTATGTATATCAGGAAATGACCGGTGACACGGAGCTGGTGACGAGATTGGATTACTATACCGCAGTTGACTGCCATTCCTTTAACGGTTTGATGTTCAGAGAGTCTCTGGATAAGGATGCCGCTACGGTGGCATTGGGTCTGACCATGACAAAGATCTGGGACGGCTACAGCACCGTATGGACGGCATTCATGATGAAGAGAGACCAGAAGGGCGGCAATATCACCGAGATCAGTGAGACGGTGGACAGCGCTTCCGCAGCAGAGAAGGCAGGAATACCGATTCTTACGGATCTGAATTTTAAAACAGGTGACACATATAACGGTACATGGTTAAAGCTGACAAGAGTAGGCGATGTATTTACCGGCGCGGTATCCGATGACGGTCAGGTATGGCGGACGGTAGGGGAATTTACCGTAGATCTGCCCGATACCGTATACGTAGGCTTTGCCGTAGAAGCAGGCAAGGCTGCCAATAAGCTGGAGAATTATGCCACGGCAGAGTTCTCTAACATTAAAGTAAACACAGCTTTCGGTACCATTACATATGATATGGAGAATGTGGAATACGCCGGTGCGGAGCAGTTTGCAGTAGGGGAGGATATTTCCGTTGTCCTCACCAATGTGAAGGGCTACCTGCTTCCCGAGACTGTTACAGTAACCGTAGACGGTAAAGAAGTAGCAGTTGATTACGACAGGGAGAAAGGAATTATTTCCCTGAAGAATCTGTCGGGTAATGTGGTAGTTACCGCAAAGGGTGTGAAGCGTCCCGTAGTGCCCGTTGCCTTTGAGGAAGTGGATCCTCAGGATTTGCTGACGGTAGAGGAGAAGGACGGAAAACTGATTCTGACACAGATCGCAGAGTCCGGTTCCACATCCACCGGTTTCCCTGGCGGTGACAGTTATAAGGATGCCGTAAACGAGAGCTGGATCTTATTCCCGGAGGTAACACAGCCTCATGAAATGACTTTACAGATTACCGTAACCAAACTTCTGCCGGTGGCAAAAAATGACAATACCGGTGTGTTTATCGGTGTATTTGACGTAACGGAAGGCCAGCAGGCATTCGACAGCCTTGGATTCAGGCCTTGTACGAAGACTGCCGAGGCAGTATCCAAGTTCTGGACTAAGGGTGATAAGACCGGTAACGGAGGAACCAAGCAGCCCATCACCATGGACGAAGTGTACACAGTGACCTTCAGCTATGACAAGAACGGACAGTACACGGTGAAATGGGAAAATGAAAGCGGTTCAAAGGCTTCCGAGACCTTTAAGACGAATGAGAATTATTTCAAAAAGGGTGATGCTGTACGCTATGGTATCGGTTTGATCGGCGCTACCGTGGAAATCACAAGCTTTACTTATACCGATCATGAAGGTAATATGATTTATAATATGGAGTCCGCTGACTATACTGCAGTGACAGCTGCTATCGAGAAGGCAAGCCAGCTGAATCCTGATGATTATGTGAACTTTGATGCAGTTCTGGATGCTTGGAATGCAGTGGTTCTGGGTCTGTCCAAGACCGAGCAGGCTAAGGTAGATGCAATGGCCAAGGCAATTGAGGATGCCATTGCCGCATTGGAGGAGAAACCGGAAGAAAATCCTGACAATCCGGGCACCGAACAGCCGGATCCTGACAATCCGGGCACTGAACAGCCGGATCCCGACAATCCGGGTACCGATAACCCGAATCCTGACCAGCCGGACAATACGCAGGAAGTGAAGGCAGAAGTGTCTGCAACGATTCCTGAGACGACCTTAACGCAAGATGTGAAAGATAAAACAGGCTGTTCTACCATTGCGGAATTGATTACATATCTGCAGAACACGGTAGCAAAGGAAACGTATGCGGGTGCATCTTCCGTAGTTTGGGAGGTTACCATTAAGGTCAGCGCAGACGGCGGTAATACTTGGGTTGATGCGGATGCGGACAATATTCCCAAGGAAGGCGTGGATGTAATTCTGCCTTATCCTCAGGGAACCAACAAGGATGATTATGACTTTACCGTAAGCCATTTGATCACACAGAGTTGGAACGGTCAGGTACCGGGTACCATAGAGTATCCCGAAGTGGCTAAGACGGATGAGGGACTGAAGCTGCATGTAATGAGTGCATCTCCTTTTGCGGTCGCTTGGAAGTCCATCGCCGTGGAGACTCCGGATGATTCGGATGACGATGATGACGATTCGGATGAAACAGGCGAGAATGTAACCACAACGGCAGTGAAGACCGGTGACAATATGAATGTTGCAGCAGTAATCTGGAGCATTGTGCTTGTAGCGGCAGCAGCGGGTGCAGGTGTTCTGGTATATCGGCGCAGACGTAATTCCAACGGAACGAATAAGTAAATAGAACGGAAATAGTTTCAGACAATTTCTAATTGTGGGACCGATGCGGTGTATGCTGCATCGGTCTTGCAGTAAAAAAGCTTGGACAATATGCCCCAAAAGGTTTAAAATATTAAATAGATATTATAGAGAAGTAAAAGAGAGGTGTTTATTCACTCTCTTTTGAACGGACGGGGAGAGAAAGATGCATACGAAATGGAAAAAATCGGAATTAGCAATTCTTGGCTTGCTGGGGGTACTGGCGGTTGCGGCTATAATAGCCTTGGTACGAATTCTTTTGGAGTACAATGGGGGAGATGCTGTCTATAAGGGGCTGGAAGCATATGTTTTTCTGCCTGAGGAAGAGGATGTGGCTTTGCAGCAAGGGGCAGATTCCGATTCCGGCAGTCCGGGGCAGGCCGAAAATACCGGAAGAACAGACGAATCGACAACGGCTGGTATGGCGGACTCAGGGCACGTCTATTACGGCCAGCAGCCTCAGGTAAATTTTGAGGCTCTACGCACACAGAATGAAGACGTGGTAGGATGGATTTACGGACCTGGAACCACCATCAACTATCCCATTGTTCAAGGAGAGGACAATATCTATTACCTCACCCATATGTTCAACGGGAAAGAAAACAAATGCGGCAGTATTTTCATGGACAGCCTGAATGAAACGGATTTTTCCAATACAAACAGCATTATTCATGGACACCATATGAGGAACGGAAGTATGTTTGCAAGCCTGACCAAGTACGGGAGCCAGTCCTATTATGATACACATCCCGTGTTGTGGCTCACCACACCTGAGGAATCCTATCAGGTGGAAATCTTTGCAGGTTTTGTGACGGATGTGGACAGCGATGCGTGGCAGATTGAGTTTGCCACTAAGGAGGAGTACAAAGCATGGCTGGATCAGATGGTAGGAAACAGCGTTTTTGAAAGCGATGTGAAGCCGGAGGCGGAAGACCGTATTCTTACCCTTGCTACCTGCAGCTATGAGTATGATGATGCCCGTTTTGTGGTGATGGGGATTTTGCGGTAAGTTTTCATAAAAACCTCCATGCCGCTTTAGCGGCTCAAATAGACAAGCCAACGCAGTCGGCACAAACAATCAATGAATTGCCGCACATCCGGAAGAATCGCGCAAGCGATTCTTAGAGAAACTTCATTCATTTCACACATCCAAACATGCCGCCATCGGCGGC
>ERZ808037.1370-NODE-1370-length-16158-cov-13.969343_pt1 | contig 16158 bp, 14 predicted proteins | sample MGYA00380190_ERZ808037 | MGnify/ENA primary metagenome ERZ808037 (study PRJEB31490, sample SAMN06133399) | mouse gut metagenome | isolation source: J9 | host: mice | place: China: Chengdu | collected 2015-05 ... | reverse complement strand
CCGCCCCGCCCCCTCATCCGCCCCCTTCGGGGGCACCTTCCCCCCGGAGGGTGGAAGGCTTATCCTGCGGGGGACGGAGGGGTTTCAGGCCCCTACACTGTCAGCACAGGCCCAGCAGGTGGCGGACCTCGCCGATCATGTACAGCGACCCGGTGACGCACACCACATCCTCCGGGGGCAAAAACACCAGGGCCAGCTCCAGCCCCTCCCGGACGCTCCCGCAGGGGGTGACCTTCGCCCCCCGGCCCTCCAGGTAAGCGGCCAGCTCGGCCGCCGGCATGGCCCGCTCGCTGTCCGGGGTGATGGTGTAAAACTCCTTTGCCAAGGGGAGAATCTCCCCCATCATGGCGGGGTAGTCCTTGTCGGCCAGCACGCCGGTGAGGAAAATCAGCTTCTTCCCCGGGTACAGCTCCCCCAGCGCCCGGGCCAGGGCCTCCATGCACTGGGGGTTGTGGCCGCCGTCCAGGATTACGTCAGGGCCTCGCCGGACCAGCTCCAGCCGCCCCGGCCACCGGGCCCGCTTCAGCCCCCGGACCACGGCCTCCTCCGGGATATCCCAGCCCCGCTGCCGGAGGACATTCACCGTCTCCAGCACCACGGCGGCGTTGTGGACCTGATACTCCCCCAGCAGGGGGATGCGGTAGGGGCCTTTGCCCCGGTAAGTGAAGGTCTGGCCCTCCAGGCCGCTGGACACAGGCTCCGCCGGGGCGGTGTGGGCCAGGGGGACGTTTACCACCCCGCAGGCCCGCTCCACCGCCGCCTCCGCCTCCCGGCTCTGGCGGTAGAGGACGGCGTTACAGCCCGGCTTGATAATCCCCGCCTTCTCGGCGGCGATTTTTCCCACAGTGTCCCCCAGCAGCTCGGTGTGCTCCAGGCCGATGTGGGTGATAACGGCTGCTTCGGGGGCGGGAATCACATTGGTGGAGTCCAGCCGGCCGCCCAGGCCGGTCTCCAGCACCACCAGGTCACAGCCCGCCCGCAGGAAGTAAACCATGCCGATGGCGGTCATCAGCTCGAACTCGGTTTCGTCCTCCGCCGCCTCCAGCACCTGGGCGGTAATCTCCGCCAGGTCCTCCCCGGGGATGGGCGCGCCGTCCACCTGGAACCGCTCGTGGAAGCGCCACAGGTGGGGGGAGGTGTACAGCCCGGTTTTCAGCCCCGCCGCCGTGAGCACTGAGGAGAGCATGGCGGCGGTGGAGCCCTTGCCGTTGGACCCGGCGATGTGGACGAATTTCAGCCGGGTGTGGGGGTCGCCCAGCCGGCCCAGCAGCCGGCGGATGCGGTCCAGCCCCGGCTTCTGGCCCACCCAGGCCCGCTGATGGACCAGCTCAATGGCTTCCTTGTCCGTCATGGGCCTCAAGCCTCCCGGACGCTGGCCAGCATCACAAGCCCGGCCTCACAGACCAGCTTAACCGGCCCGCCCGCAAAGCCCCGGCAAAGCAGGGTCTGGCCCGCCTCGGCCTCCAGGCCCCAGTCGGGCAGACGGACCGCCCCGGCGGCACAGTAAACAGCCAGGTCGCCGGGCTCGGGGAGCCAGCTGGGCTCACAGTCGCCCGACAGGACGTTTACCGCCCCCTGGGCCTTCCCTTTGCGGACCATCAGGTTGAAGTCCACACACTGGCCCCAGCTCTCCACCGGCACGCCGCCGTCGAAGGCCACCACCTTGCCGGGGGACACCGGAACGGGCTCGTCAGTGTCGATTTTCAGCTGAATCTCCCCCTCCAGCACAGAGAGGAAGCGGTTGTAGTCGGGCAGGGGGGTAAAGTCGGAGTGGTCCAGCTCCACGGTGGCGGAGCTGAGCCGCCAGAGAAAGTCCCGGTCCGCGTACACCGCCCCCTCGGGGGCGATGGCCAGCTGGGTGGTGGTCCCGCCGGACCAGCTGGTGGTTACATAGTCGGCTTTGGTCAGCAGCTTCCAGTCCATAGTAAGGCTCCTTTCGTCAGTCCGCGTACTTCACCACACCGCTGCGGCGCAGGGCGTGGACCAGCGGGATACAGACAGTGGTCATAATGACGGCGGTGGCAATGCCGGTGGCAAACCGGCCGGGCAGGAAGGGGATGTGCACCATAAACTCGGTGTGGTACATCACGCTCTCCAGCCAGATGCTCACGGTGTTGCCCAGGGTGGTGAGGACGGCCCCGGCGATGCAGATGGCGTAGCAGGCCACCGGGCGGCTCTCAATCCGCCTGCCGGTTTGACGGCACCACACCGTTCCCAGGCCCACCACCACGCCGCGGATGGCGGCGGGGGCCACATAGAGCACCGTGGTGGGGGCCAAGCCGTAGGGACCGGTGATCTGGGCGATAAACTCCCCCAGCAGGCCCACCACCATGCCCTCCACCGGGCCGAACAGCATGGCCGCCAGCATGATGGGCAGCGAGGCGAAATTAAACTTGAAATAGGGGGTCTCGATGGCGATGGTCCGCTTCAGCAGGACCATCATGGCGGTGAGCATGGCCACCATGCAGATGGTGTAGGCGGTTTTTCTTTTCTGTGCGGATGTCATAATAATACGCTCCTTTCACGGCGTGTTGCCATGAAAGGAGCGTGCTCCCCCATGGCAGCGGATGCGATACAGCAACGCGGGCACAGAAAAAACCCTTCGTCCATTGGCAACCTCCCATCCAATGGCACTTGACGCGCTGTACCTACTCTGACCAGGTACGGATATTTACATGGATTTCACAACGGTGTCATAGATCTCGTCGGCCAGGGGCAGGGCCTTGGCCAGCAGGGCCTCGCCCTTGGCGCGGTAGTCCTCGGCCAGCTCCTTGTTCTTCAGGCTGCCGATGTTGATAAGCACGTTGAGCCACGCGCCCTGAATGGCGGAGCGCAGGGACAGGGCGGACACGCCCAGGTCGCTGGCGGCGCTGTCGTTGCTCTTGCCCAGGATGGAGGCGGTGAGCTCCAGGGTCTCCACAGCCAGCTCCATCATCTCGAAGGGGGTCTTGGTGCAGCCCTCCAGACCCTTCTGGATGGCGGCGGAGCGGGCGGCCTTCTCCTCGTCGGTCTCCTTGGGCATGCCGAAGGCGGCGCTTACCACGTTGAAGGCCTCGGTGTCCCGGTCCATCACGTCCACAAAGCGGGCCTTCAGATCGGTGGCCTTGGCCTGGGCAGACTCGGCCAGCTCCTGGAACTCGGCGTACTTCTTTTTGCCCACGGTGAGCCCGCACACCATAGCGGTGAGGGCGGCGCCCAGGGCGCCCTCCAGGGCGGCGGCGGACCCGCCGCCGGGGGCGGGGGCGTCGGAGGCCAGCAGGTCAACAAACTCGGCGGTTTTCAGTTCAGCAAGCTTCATGAGAATTTCTCCAATCTGTATGTTTTTTGTGTAGGGCGGGACGACTCGGCCCGCCGCGTGACAGAACCCTTCTCCGGCGGTACACCCGGCCCGCCGCGTGACCGCGTCCCGCGCTGGCGGCGCGCCGGGGTCGTCGCGCCCTACAGGGTGGCTCTTACTTCATATCCAGCAGGTGATACTCCATAATCTGGTTGTGGCAGTCGAAGTCACGGGCCTTGAGGTAGAACTCGGCGCAGTCGATCATGGCCTTAGCGGGGGTGAGGCCCACAATCTCGCTGTCCACGATATAGGTGCCGTACCGCTCGGCCAGGGCGCGGACCTGCTCATAGACCACGTACAGGGGGGTATCCTCGTAGTTGACCATGTTCATGGACACCTGGGCGATGCCCCGGTCCTCCATCATGAAGCCCATGGCCTTGCAGCTGCGGAAGCCGCCGGAGGAGCCGCGGATCACCTTGGCGATCTTCTTGGCGACCTCCACGTCGGAGGTGGCCAGGTTGATGTTGAAGGCCACCAGGGGCATACGGGCGCCGATGGCGGTGATGCCGGCGGTGGGGTGAATCTTCCGCTCACCGAAGTCGGGGGCCCACTCCTCCTGGAGCAGCTTCTCGGGCATGCCCTCGAACTCACCCTTGCGGCAGGTGGCCAGGTTGCGGCGCTCAGGGCGGGAGGCGGAGTCCTCATACAGGAAGGAGGGCACCTTCAGCTCGTCCCAGATGCGCTGGGCCAGCCGCTTGGACAGCTCCACGCACTCCTCCACGGTGACGTCCTTGGACTGGGGGACGAAGGGGATCACGTCGGTGGCGCCCATGCGCTTGTGCTCGCCCTTGTGCTTGGTCATGTCGATGCGCTCGGTGGCCACTTTGGTCAGCCGGAAGGCGACCTCCTCAATGGCGTCGATATTGCCGATGAGGGTGAAGACGCAGCGGTTGTGGTTGCCGTCGGTCTGGGCGTCGAACAGGGTGCAGCCGGGCACGCTGTTGGCGGCCTCCACCAGAGCGTTGTAGGTGGCCTCGTCCTTCTCCTTGCTGCAGCTGAAATTGGGGATGCACTCAACTAACTTTGCCATGTTGATTTCCTCCTGTAATATATTTTTTGCCGGGTATTTTTTCAGGTGACACTATTATATTGGATAAGCCCAAAATAAGCAACGGTTGGACAAAGGTTTTTTTCTCGGAACGCTTAAAAATATTAAGTAGGGGCGGGCTGGGGCCGCCTGCAGAGCAGGTTTGCTTACAGTGTTCCCCCCGGGGTCTCGGCCAGCTCCAAAAACCGTTTGACGCAGCCGCTCTGGTAGGGGTCATCCTCCCACACCAGGATGGGGTAGGACTTGGCGGCAAACTCCAGCACTGGCTTGGTGTAGACCGGGGAGCCGGGGTGGGCCGCCACGATGGACCGGGGCAGAAAGCCCACCCCGAAGCCCGCCTGCACCATCTGCATCTCCATGGGGGTGTCGTAGCAGTGGCAGGCCACGCTGGGGGTGAAGCCCGCCCGGCGGCACTCCTCCAACAGGTCCCGGCTGTAGTTCCACAGGTCGTCGCTGCGCAGCAGGCACATGGGCACGTTTCGCAGGGCCTGGATGGGCACCGCGTCCTGCCCCGGGGCGGGGTCAGTCTCGGGGCACATCACCAGCTCCAGGGGGTCCTCCCCCAGCACCCGCTCCCGCAGGCCGAAGGACCGCCCCGACTGGCTGCGCAGAAACAGCACATGCAGCTCCCCCCGGCCCAGGTCGTCCAGCAGGTCGCCAGGGGCCCCCATGCGGACATAGAGCTCCACCTGGGGGTACTGGGCGTGGTACCGCTTCAGCAGCTGGGTGGCGGTCTGCACGTCGGAGTAGATGACCCCCAGCTTCAGCTGGCCCCGGGCCCCGGCCTCCACGTCCCGCACGCTGTCCGCCATGGTACGCAGGCTCTGGAACATCTGCCGGCTGTGCTGGTAGAGGCACCGGCCCGCCTCGGTGAGGGCCACCCCCTTGTTGGTGCGCAGGAACAGGGTCACCCCCAGCTCATCCTCCAGCAGGGCCAGCTGGCGGCTGATGGGGGGCTGGGCCACATGGAGCGCCCGGGACGCCCCGGAGATGCTCCCCTCCTCCGCCACGGCGGCGAAATATTCCAGCTGCTTGAAGTTCATAGGCGTCCTCCATACTTTTTTTATATAGCAAATATATAATACCGGTGCTTTTCATTTTATCAGCTTTTTGTTAAAATACAATACATAGAAAGCAGTTCCCAGCGGAATAGTTAAAAATTTTAAGAAACGGAGGAACCAACCATGAATCTCGCAGACGCCATGACCATCAAGCTGGACTACGACCTGCCCGAGTACCCCGCCTTTGAGGAGGGCTACCGCCGGGCCCCCCGCCGTGAGTCCCACCTGTCCGAGGCCGACAAGGCCCTGGCCATCAAGAACGCCCTGCGCTACATCCACCCCGACCATCACGCCCAGATGGCCAAGGAGTTCGCCCAGGAGCTGGAGGAGCACGGCCGCATCTACGGCTACCGCTTCCGCCCCGCCGGCAAGCTCTACGGCAAGCCCATTGAGGAGTACAAGGGCAACTGCACCGAGGCCAAGGCTTTCCAGGTGATGATCGACAACAACCTGGACTTCGACATCGCCCTCTACCCCTATGAGCTGGTCACCTACGGCGAGACCGGCCAGGTCTGCCAGAACTGGATGCAGTACCGCCTCATTAAGAAGTACCTGGAGGTCATGACCGACGAGCAGACCCTGGTGGTCATGTCCGGCCACCCCCTGGGCCTGTTCCACAGCCACAAGCTGGCCCCCCGCTGCATCATCTCCAACGGCCTGATGGTGGGCATGTATGACAACCAGAAGGACTTCAACCGGGCCGCCGCCATCGGCGTGGCCAACTACGGCCAGATGACCGCCGGCGGCTGGATGTACATTGGCCCCCAGGGCATCGTTCACGGCACCTTCAACACCCTGCTCAACGCCGGCCGCCTGAAGCTGGGCATCCCCGAGGACGGCAACCTGGCCGGACGGCTGTTCATCTCCGCCGGTCTGGGCGGCATGTCGGGCGCTCAGGGCAAGGCCGCTGAGATTGCCGGCGCCGCCTCCATCATCGCGGAGGTGGACGACTCCCGCATCGAGACCCGCTACACCCAGGGCTGGGTGAGCCACCGCACCGCCGACCTGGCCGAGGCCGTGAAGATCGCCCAGGACCACCAGGCCAGCAAGGAGCCCTGCGCCGTTGCCTACCACGGCAACATCGTGGACCTGCTGGAGTATGTCTACGACAACAACATCCACGTGGACCTGCTGTCCGACCAGACCTCCTGCCACGTGCCCTACGACGGCGGCTACTGCCCCCAGGGCCTGACCTTCGAGGAGCGCACCAAGATGCTGGACGAGGACCCTGAGCAGTTCGCCAAGCTGGTTGACAAGACCCTCCAACACCACTATGAGCTGGTGTGCAAGCTCCACGACAAGGGCACCTACTTCTTCGACTACGGCAACGCCTTCCTCAAGGCCGTGTATGACACCGGCGTCAAGTCCATCTGCAAGAACGGCGAGAACGACCTGGACGGCTTTGTGTTCCCCTCCTACGTGGAGGACATTCTCGGTCCCTGCCTGTTCGACTTCGGCTACGGCCCCTTCCGCTGGTGCTGCCTGAGCCGCAACCCCGAGGACCTGGACAAGACCGACGCCGCCGCCGCCGAGTACATCAAGGCCCACAACCGCCGCTACCAGGACTACGACAACTATGTCTGGTGCCGGGACGCCAAGAAGAACAAGCTGGTGGTGGGCACCCAGTGCCGCATCCTGTATCAGGATGCCATGGGCCGCATGAACATCGCCCTGAAGTTTAACGAGATGGTCCGCAACGGCGAGATCGGCCCCGTCATGCTGGGCCGCGACCACCACGACACCGGCGGAACTGACTCCCCCTTCCGTGAGACCTCCAACATTAAGGACGGTTCCAACATCATGGCCGAGATGGCCACCCAGTGCTACGCCGGCAACGCCGCCCGCGGCATGAGCCTGATTGCCCTGCACAACGGCGGCGGCACCGGCATCGGCAAGGCCATCAACGGCGGCTTCGGCATGGTTCTGGACGGCTCTGAGCGGGTGGACACCATCCTGCGCATGTCCATGCCCTGGGACACCATGGTGGGCGTCTCCCGCCGCAACTGGGCGGGCAACCCCAATTCCATGAGCACCGTGGCCGAGTACAACGAGATGTATAAGGGCCAGGACCACATCACCATGCCCTACCTGGCTGACGACGCCGTCATCGCTGAGGCCCTCAAGAGCATCCAGGGCTAAGCGGTTCGCCCGCAGGTGCGCACTGCGCGCCCCTACATCCAAACAACCCAATGATTCAAGAGGGGGCGTCCCAGACGTCCCCTCTTTTGGAAAACTTCCATCCTGTAGGGCAAGGGCTCTGCCCTTGCCTGTGATAGGGGTTCGCCTCTGAAAGGAGGCAAGGGCAGAGCCCTTGCCCTACATCACGTTTGTATCCTATCACCGAAAGGAGAACAACATGAAAACCATTGTCACCAATATCGGCATGCTGGCCACCCCCCAGGGCACCGGTCCTAAGAAGGGGCCGGAGCAGGGGGAGATTCAGATTCTCAAGGACGCCTGGGTCCTGATGGAGGACGGCGTCATCGCCCAAGTGGGCACCGGCCCCGCCCCAGCGGCGGACGAGACCATCGACGCAGGCGGCAACCTGGTCACTCCCGGCCTGGTGGATGCCCACACCCACCTCATTTTCGGCGGATGGCGGCAGAACGAGCTGGGGCTGAAGCTCCACGGCAAGACCTATCTGGAGATTCAGAATGCCGGCGGCGGCATCCAGTCCACCACCAACGCCACCCGTCAGTCCACCGAGGAGGAGCTCACCGCCAAGGCCGCCCGGGCCCTGGATGAAATGCTCCACTTCGGCGTGACCACCATGGAGGCCAAAAGCGGCTACGGCCTGGCCACCGAGCACGAGCTGAAGGCCCTGCAAGTGATTAAAAACCTCAACGACCGCCACGTTATGGACATCGTGGCCACCTTCATGGGGGCCCATCTGGTGCCCGCCGAGTACAAGGCCAACCGGGCGGAGTACATCCGGCTGGTGTGTGAGGAGATGATGCCCAAGGTGAAGGAGCAGGGCATCGCCAAATACTGCGACGTGTTCTGCGAGGCCGACACCTTCACCGTGGAGGAGTCCCGTCAGGTGCTGGAGGCCGGGCTCAAATACGGCCTGCGGCCCAAGATTCACGCCGACGAAATCGAGGCCATCGGCGGCTCCGTGCTGGCCGGTGAGATCGGGGCCATCTCCGCCGAGCACCTGATCGTCTGCCCCCCCGAGGGCATCGCCAGCCTGGCCAAGGGCGGCGTGGTGGCCTGCCTCCTGCCCGCCACCAGCTTCTACCTGGGGGCCGTCTTTGCCCCCGCCCGGGACATGGTCAACGCCGGTGTTCCCGTGGCCATGGCCACCGACTTCAACCCCGGGTCCTGTCCCTGTCTCAACCTCCAATTTGTCATCAACCTGGGCTGCCTCAAGTATAAGCTCACCCCGGAGGAGGTCCTCACCGCTGTCACCCTCAACGCCGCCGCCGCCATAGACATGGCTGGTCTGGTGGGCTCGGTGGAGCCGGGCAAGCAGGGCGACCTGGTGATCTGGGACGCCCCCGACCTGGACTACATCTGCTACCGCATGGGCAGCAATCTGACTAAGACCGTTGTGAAGAAGGGCAGGGTGGTGGTGGGCTGATGGACCGCACCGACTATCAGATCCTCAACCTGCTCCAGGCGGACAGCCGCACCACCCTGAAGACCATCGGGGACCGGGTGGGCCTCACCGCCCCCGCCGTGTCGGAGCGCATCCGGCGCATGGAGGAGAAGGGGGTCATCAAGAGCTTTTCCGTCAACATCGACCGCACCCTGCTGGACAGCAACCTCACCGGCTTTATCCTGGTGGCCGTCTTCCCGGAGAAATACGGCGCCTTCTGCCAGTTCTGCGAGGACACCCCCGCCATCACCGCCCATCACCATCTGGTGGGCAAGCTCAATGCCCTGCTGCGCTTCGCCGTGGCCGACACCCGCCAGCTGGACACCCTCCTGGCCGCCATCAAGCAGTACGGCGACTCCCAGACCTCCGTGGAGCTGGGGGCCTGCTTCGAACAGAAGGATGTGCCGCTGCCGAAATAGAAGACGTTGCGGGCGTGCGCAGGCCCCTTTTGAAAGGGGCTGTCAGCCGAAGGCTGACTGAGGATTGCGTTTTGCGGAGCAAAACATACGAAGTAAACAAAGTTTTGCAAACCTAAGTTTATTTCATACATTTCGCCTGCGGCGAAATACAATCCTCCGCCCCAGTTTGCGAACTGGGGCACCTCCTTTCAAAAGGAGGCTTGCGCTCCCCGCTCAGGATGTAAAACTGGCTCGGTGGAAGTTCCACCGGGCCGGTTTCATTATGTAGGGGCGGCCTGTGGCCGCCCGCAGGGACCCACAGGCACAAAAAACGGGCGGACAATGTCCGCCCCTGCATTTTTCCGCGCTTGTCTCATAAATTTAGGAAAACTGACGCATGTAGGGCAAGGGCTCTGCCCTTGCCTGCCCTTACCCGCCCTGACCTCATTCCGATGCCGTTTTATCCCCTAACGGGGATAGGCAGGGGTAGAACCCCTGCCCTACATGACGAACTCGGCACGTCCTTATGGCCGCCCGCAGGGACCCACAGGCACAAAAAACGGGCGGACAATGTCCGCCCCTACATTTTTCAAAAATCTCTTGTATTATTCGACAACTTATGCTATAGTAAGTACACGAGACAAATAAAGGCAGGACGTGGGGTCTCATCCCCCCCACGTCCCTGCGCAGGTGCAAGACCACCTACACAACAGCATTGCTGCACCGGCACTCATTATACCAGACCCCCCTGCCTTTTTCAAGCGTAAATCCTGGTGTATGAGTTTTTGGTTGTGAGATATGTGATGCGGGGTAGGTTATTCCGCATCACTTTATTTGTCTCGACGGGACCCCTGCGGGGGGATCTCCTTATCCGCATGCTTGAAACCTTCCTTTCCTCCCCCCGCGGGCAGTACCGTTGAGACCACAGCGAGACAGCCCGCTGCGGCTGTCTCCCGGGGGCGTCCGCGCCCCCGCATACCGCAAATAAAAGGGCTTCCCCGGAGGGGGAAGCCTCAGTCTGTCGAAGCCCGCCATCCGGCGGGCTTTCCCTATTCCTCCAGGATATCCTGGGTGATTTCAATGAACCGCTGGCCAAAGTGGGACAGATACCGGCTTTTCCGATAGCCGGCCACCAGCTTGCTGAAGGTGGAGGGGTCGGTGAGGGGAAAGAGGTCCACCCCTTCCGAGTCGTGGGGGGGCGTGGGGATGGCCCGGAGGAACAGCTCCGGACAGATGGTGATGCCCACCCCCGCCTGGGCCATGGCCAGGGTGGTGACGGTGTTCTCCGTCTCCAGAATCAGCTGGGGCTTGAAGTAGTAGCGGCTGAAATACTGGTCTACAATGTTCCGGGTGCGGTTGCCCCGCTTGATGAGGACGAAGGGCAGATGCTCAAAGGCCTGGATATCCGCCCCCTGGGCGTACTGCCGGCGGACCTCCTCCGCCTGGGGGCCAAAGAGCTGGTCGGTAAAGGTGCGGGGCACCACCATCACCAGCCGCTGCTCGGTGAGGGGGATGGCGGCCACCCCCTCCATGATGATGGGCTGGAAGCAGATAATCAGGTCGGCGCGGCCGTGGGACAGCTCGTCCTCCAGCTGGGTGGAGTTGCCCTCAAAGAGGGAAAACTCCACCTGGGGAAACTCCGCCCGGAACCGGGGCAGGATATCGGGCAGCAGGGCCAGGCCGCAGGTGTGGGAGATGCCCACCCGCAGCACCCCCAGATACTGCTTGTTGATATCCCCCACCTTGGTGAGGTACTGGCTGTGCAGGTCCAGAATCTGGGAGGCGGTGTCCACCAGCAGCCCCCCCGCGTAGGTGAGGGACAGCTTGGGGGAGCGGGTGAACAGCTTCACATCCAGCTCCCGCTCCAGGTTGCCGATGTGGTTGGACAGGGACTGCTGGGAGATGTACAGCCGCTCCGCCGCCCGGGTGATGTTCAGCTCCTCCGCCACCATGAGGAAGTACTTTAAATGTTGAAAGTTCACAAAAACACCCCACCTTTTTTGGTGTATAAGTCATTATACCACAATGAAAAGATTGTGGCAACCCTCGATAAAAAGATACTTCCCAAAATCATAAAAATATGGCATAATATTCAGCAGAGAACGGTATGGAACCGGGCTGCGGCCCTAAAATAATCAATAGGAAGGAATGTTGGCTTATGAAATGTCTCATCATCGACGTCGTCTCCCCCGCGATCTCCGAGGAACTGGGCAAGTATATGGACGTTGCCACCTGCAAGGAGCTCCCCCCCTCCAAGGACGAGCTGAAGGCCGAGATCGGCGACGTGGACGTGCTGATCATGCGGGTGGACCCCAAGATCGACAAAGAGGTGCTGGACGCCGCCAAGAACCTGAAGGTCATCGGCGTGTGCTCCGTGGGTCTGAACCACATCGACACCAAGTACGCCGAGGAGAAGGGCGTTAAGGTCTTCAACGCCCCCGGCCTCAACGGCAACGCCGTGGCCGAGCTGACCATCTGCAAGATGCTGGAGCTGTCCCGGCACACCATCCCCGCCCACCGGGACGTGACCGTCAACGAGAAGTGGGACAAGTACGCCTTCGTGGGCCGTGAGCTCCGGGGCAAGACCCTGGGCGTGCTGGGCTTCGGCCGCATCGGCCAGCGTGTGGGCGAGATTGCCCGGGTGTTCGGCATGAAGGTCGTGGCCTACGACCCCTACCTCCCCGCCGAGATCTTCGCCAAGAACGAGGCCACCTCCATGAGCATCGCCGAGGTGTGCAAGGTGTCTGACTATATCACCATCCACATGCCCCTCAACGACGAGACCAAGAACCTCTTTAACGCCAAGTCCATCGCTGAGATGAAGAACGACGCCGTCGTCCTGAACATGGCCCGGGGCGGCATCGTCAACGAGCAGGACATGTGCGAGGCCCTGAAGGCCGGCAAGATCGGCGGCTACGCCACCGACGTGCTGGAGAACGAGGTGGCCGGCGACGGCCTTACCGCTGACGCCAGCTTCCGCTCCCCCCTGTTTGACTGCGACAACTTCGTGGTCTCCCCCCACATCGGCGCTCAGACCGTGGACGCCTCCCGGGATATCGGCGCCCACATCATCAGCAAGGTGAAGGAAGCCCTGGAACTGAACTGAATCTGTTTCCCTCTCAGGGGCCGCCTTTGGCGGCCCCTTTTTGATTTCCAAAAAATTACGGTTGAGCCCGGCGGGGACTTCGTGTTATACTGACCAGGTACGACAAATGGGAAATCCTTCCCCCCAACACCGACATAGAGAGCGAGGCACAACATGAAAAAACGATCCCTGGCCGCCGGCCTGGCGCTGGCGCTGTCCCTGAGCCTGACCCCCATTCAGGCCGCCAACACCACCTATCTGGACGTGGACCGCACGGTCTGGTACTCCACCCCCATCGCCTTCTGCCAGCAGCACCTGCTGATGGATGGCCCCTCACAGAAAAGCTTCGCCCCCGAGGAGCCCCTCACCCGGGCCGTCCTGGCCGAGGCCCTCTACCGGCTGGAGGGCTCCCCCGCCCTGGAGGAGTCCGACGAGCTGCCCTTTACCGACGTAGCCGGCCACCCCAATCTGCCCGCCATCCGCTGGGCCAAGGAAAACGGCGTGGTCAGCGGCTATGAGGACGGCACCTTCCGGCCGGAGAGCTCCATCACCCGGGAGGAGATTGCCGTTCTCCTCTGGACCAACCGGGCGCAGCAGCAGCCCGCCGGCCAGGCCCCCTACACCGACCGGGATGCGGTGTCTGACTGGGCCCTCCCCGCGGTGGAGTGGGCCTATGAGGCCAGGATGATGGCGGGCAACACCGACGGCACCTTCCTGCCCCGGAACAACACCACCCGGGCAGAGGGGGCCACCATCGTGATGAACTACGCCAAGGCCTTCTACGGCATGACTTACGGCTACCCCCTGCCCGCCCCCCAGACCATCCGCTCCAACACCTACAACAACGAGCTCTACCAGCTGGACCAGGAGACGGGCTACCTCTCCTACCTGGGGACCTCCGCCGTCCGGGGCATCGACGTCTCCGCCCACCAGAAGGTGATCGACTGGAGCCGGGTGGCCGCCACCGGGATGCGCTTTGCCATGGTCCGGGCGGGCTACCGGGGCTACACCCAGGGCACCATCCAGAAGGACGAGTACTTCGACGCCAACATGTCCGGCGCCCTGGCCAACGGCATGGAGGTGGGGGTCTACTTCTTCTCCCAGGCCCTCACCCCCGCTGAGGCGGAGGAGGAGGCCTATCAGCTGCTGGAGTGGATGAAGCCTTACCGCGTTACCTACCCGGTGGTCTTCGACTGGGAGGAGCAGGACAAGGAGGATTCCCGCACCCAGGGCTGCGACGGCAACACCGTCACCGCCTGCGCCCTGGCCTTCTGCAAGGTGATTGAGGACGCGGGCTACATACCCATGACCTACGGCAGCCCCCGGAAGGTGTATAACGGCGGCCTGGCCCTGGAGTATTTGCAGGACTACCCCTTCTGGCTGGCCCACTACACCATCGACACCGCCCCCACCAGCTTCCGCTACCACTACAGCATGTGGCAGTACTCCAGCAGCGGCGCGGTGGACGGCATCGACGGCCGGGTGGACCTGAACATCTGCCTTGTCCCCAGCTGGGCCAGCTGGAACTATACCGAGCCGGATTACAGCTGGCTCATGCCCCGCTGAGCCCTTCGCAACCACCGGTTGCGGAAAGTTCCAGCCCTCCCTGGTGGACCGCAACCGCCTTTTCTGTTAAGCTGGGGCCATAATAAAGGAGGTATCCCACATGAAGCTGAACGAAAAGATCGCCTACTACCGCCGGCAGGGCAAGCTGTCCCAGGAGGAGCTGGCCGCCCGGGTGGGGGTGTCCCGCCAGGCCGTCAGTAAATGGGAGCTGGGCGAAGCGGCCCCGGACATCAACAAGCTGCTGGCCCTGGCCAGGGCCTTCGGCGTGACCACCGACCACCTGCTGGACGAGGGGGCGGAGCCGGAGCGGCCCGCGTCTCCGCCGCCGGCCCAGGAGCCCGCCGCGCCCCCGCCGCCCCCTCAGGCCGCGCCGGGGTCCAGCCTCCCCGGCTTTGTCGGGTGGATGGTCCGCCGGTGGGGCTGGCTGGCCGGGGTGTATATCGCCCTCCAGGGGCTGGGTGTGACCCTGGTGGGAGCCCTGGCCCGGTGGGGATTCGGGAGCATGTTCCGTACCCAAAGCCAGCTGATGGGCGGCATGGGCGGCTTTGGCCTCTCCGGCGGCGGCTGGACCTATGACGGCCCGCCGGAGCTGGAGGGGGCGGTTATGGAGGCACTGGGCGTCACACCCCAGGCGTCACCCTTTTCCGGGTTTGAGAGCTTTGTCATGGGCTTTGCCACCGTCATCCTGGTGATCGGCATTGTGATGATTGTGGGCGGGCTGATCCTGGCCTATGTGCTGTGGAAACAGGGCAAAAAGGGGGATTAAACCCCCGCGCAACTGAAAGTTGACAGGAAAATCTCCAAACGCAACACAAAATCGGTGGAGTTGCGGGCAGTGTTGGGGTATGCTGAGGCCATCCCAAACCCAAGGAGGTATATGTAAAAATGGCATTTTCCGACAACCTGCAATTTCTCCGCACCCACCGGGGCCAGACCCAGGAGCAGCTGGCCGAGATGCTGGAGGTCTCCCGCCAGAGCGTGAGCAAATGGGAGAGCGCCCAGAGCTACCCGGAGATGGACACCATCCTGCGCATCTGCGACCTGTATCAGGTGGACCTGGACACCCTGATGCGGGGCAGCGTGGAGGACAGCCTGGTGGAGGACACCGCCCGGTACGACAAATTTATGAACCGCTTCTCCAGGCGGATGGCCTTTGCCATCGGGGGCATCATCGCCGGGGTGGGCCTGTGCGGCCTGCTGGAGGCGAAGGGAGTGGACGAGTACCGCACCTCCGCCACTCTGCTGCTGATTATCGCGGTGTGCGTGGTGGTGATGGTAGTCAGCTGCCTGCAAAACGACAACTTCCGCAAAACTTACCCGGTAATCTCCGACTTCTACACCCAGGAGCAGCGGCAGGCCTTCCGGCAGAAATTCGTCTGGTTCATCGCCGGGGGCGTGGGGGCCATCCTCTTTGACGTGGCCCTGCTGATGCTGTTTTTCTCCAGATTCCCCGAGGAGGAGCCCTTTGAGTCCTACGCCATATCCATTTTTCTGCTTATTGTGGCCGGGGCGGTGACCGCCTTTGTCTACGCCGGCCTCCAGGAGGAGAAGTACAAAATCGACGAGTACAACCGGGACAACAACCCCACCCCGGAGGTGAAAAAGCGTAAGGGCCTTATTAACACCATCTGCGGGACGCTGATGGTGACCACCGCCGCCCTCTACGTGGGCCTTGGCTTGGCCCTGGACCTGTGGCGCACCGCCTGGTGGGTCTTCGCCGTAGCCGGCATCCTGTGCGCCGTGGTCTACATCGTGCTGGACCCCTATCGGAATGAGGACTGAAGCCCTTGCCAAAGAATGCACCAAAAAGCCTTCCCCCTTGCAGGGGGAAGGTGGCACGGCCGGAGGCCGTGACGGATGAGGGTGCGCGGCGGGCTTTTGCCTCTTACCGTAAGAACCGCTTACCCGCCCCGCCCCCTCATCCGCCCCCTGCGGGGGCACTTTCCCCCCGGAGGGTGGAAGGCTTGCCCTGCGGGGGACGGAGGGATAGGCTCCTTTTCCCCGCAAGGGGGACGCCGCATCCGTAAGGCGGCAAAGCCGCCAACGGCTGCGCAGTGAAAGGAGC
>ERZ808037.1369-NODE-1369-length-16164-cov-4.244545_pt1 | contig 16164 bp, 13 predicted proteins | sample MGYA00380190_ERZ808037 | MGnify/ENA primary metagenome ERZ808037 (study PRJEB31490, sample SAMN06133399) | mouse gut metagenome | isolation source: J9 | host: mice | place: China: Chengdu | collected 2015-05 ... | reverse complement strand
GACGGACACGGCAAAGGAAGCGACGCTGGCGCAGATTCCGTTAAAGCGCGTGGGCACACCGAAGGATATCGCGGAGACAGTGGCGTTTCTTGCGAGCGATAAGGCGGCGTATATTACGGGACAGGTGATCTCGGTGGACGGTGGAATGGCTATATAACAGCCGCGAAAGAAAAACAAGCGACGCGAAGCGGCATTTGTTTTTCGGCGGCGTTAACGAGCAAACGTCCGATGAAATCGGACAGGGAGCGCGAAGCACGGGTTTACGAGTCTGATAACCGCGCAAGAAAAGGTAAGAGTAACGGAAAGGAGCAGGAATATAAAATGAGCAGGCGAGTGGTAGTGACAGTAATGGGGGCGATTACCCCGATTGGTCTGAGTGTGGACGAGTTTTGGGCAGGTGTGAAGGAAGGGAAAATCGGGTTCGCGCCGATTACGAAATTCGACACGACGGATTTTAAGTGTAAGCTGGCGGCGGAGGTGAAGGGCTTCGACGGCAAAAATTACATGGACTTTAAGGCGGCAAAGAGAATGGAGCCGTTTTCCCAGTACGCAGTGGCGGCGACGAAGGAAGCGCTGGAGGACGCGGGGCTTGATATGGAGAAGGAAGACCCTTACCGCGTAGGCGTGGCGGTCGGGTCCGGCACGGGTTCTTTACAGGCGATGGAGCGTTCCCACAGCAGGCTTCTGGAGAAGGGGCCGGGCAGGATTGAGCCGCTCTTCGTGCCGCTTACCATTTCCAATATGGCGGCGGGCAATGTGTCAATTCAGTTCGGTTTAAAGGGCAAGAGTATCAACGTGGTGACGGCATGTGCGACAGGTACGAATTCTATTGGTGAGGCATTCCGCACGATTCAGTACGGCGATGCGGAGGTGATGGTGGCAGGCGGTACAGAGGGCAGTGTATGTCCTATCGGTATCGGTGGTTTCTCCGCGCTGACGGCGCTTTCTACAAGCGAGGATCCGACGAGATGCTCTATTCCATTTGATAAGGAGAGAAGCGGTTTCGTCATGGGTGAAGGCGCGGGTGTCGTGGTGCTGGAAGAGCTGGAGCACGCGAAGGCAAGAGGAGCGAAGATTTATGCGGAGGTAGCGGGATATGGCTGTACCTCCGACGCGTATCACGTCACCTCCCCCGCTGAGGACGGCGCGGGCGCGGCGAAAGCGATGGAGTATGCGGTGAAGGACGCGGGTCTTAATCTGGATGACATTACCTATATCAATGCGCACGGAACGGCAACGCACCATAATGATCTCTTTGAGACGCGCGCCATTAAGCTGCTGTTTGGCGAGCACGCGAAGGATATGAAAATCAATTCCACCAAGTCCATGGTGGGGCACCTTTTGGGTGCGGCGGGTGCGATTGAGTTTGTCACCTGCGTGAAAGAGCTGCAGGAGGGTTATATCCACAGAACGGTCGGCTATCAGGTGCCTGACGAAGAGTGTGATTTGAATTATTGTAAAGAGGCTTACGAAGAGAATTTCGAGTATGCGCTGTCTAATTCTCTTGGATTCGGCGGGCACAACGCAAGCTTGCTGGTGAAGAAATACCATGAATAAGAGAGGAGAACAGACATGTCTTTAATGGGTGCAAAGGAAATTATGGAGATCATTCCCCACAGCCAGCCCTTTATGCTGATTGACACGATAGAGGAGATGGAAGAGGGGAAACGGGTAGTCGCTAAGAAATGTGTGTCCTATAATGAACCTTTTTTTGCGGGACATTTTCCTACGGAGCCGGTGATGCCGGGTGTGCTGATTATAGAGGCGCTGGCGCAGACAGGCGCGGTCGCGATTTTGAGCCAGCCGGAGTTTAAGGGAAAGACCGCGTATTTTGCAGCGATCAACAATGCCAAGTTTAAGGGAAAGGTTGTTCCCGGCGACGTGTTGACACTGGAGACGGAGATTATAAAAATAAAGGGACCCATCGGCGTAGGTGCGGGAAAGGCTTATGTGGACGGGAAGCTGGTGACGCAGGCGGAGTTGACCTTCGCTATTGGGGAAGCGTAGTATCGGAAGGACAGGGATAAAATAAATGGGGAATGTGAAGCCTTTAAAAATTGGTGATTTAACAGCCCGTGTGCCTGTGATTCAGGGAGGCATGGGCGTTGGGGTCAGTCTTTCTTCACTTGCCGGAAATGTGGCGAAGGAGGGCGGAATCGGTGTGATTTCCACGGCGCAGATTGGTTATCGGGAACCGGATTTTGACACAGACCCCATCGGAGCGAATCTGCGGGCTGTCGCTACAGAAATCGCGAAAGCAAGAGAGATTGCAAAGGGTGGGATTCTGGGTGTCAATATCATGGTGGCTACGAGAAAATATGAAGAGTATGTGAAAGCGGCGGTCGCGGCGGGCATCGATTTGATTATTTCCGGCGCGGGGCTGCCCATGGAGCTGCCGAAGATTGTGGGTGCGGCGAAAACCAAGCTTGCCCCTATCGTGTCGAGCGTGAAATCCGCACAGGTCATTATGCGTTATTGGTGGAAGAAGTATAACAGGCTGCCCGATGCGGTCGTGATTGAAGGACCGTTGGCGGGCGGGCATCTGGGCTTTCATAAAGAGCAGCTTGATGATATCGAGGGGCTGCATTATGACGACGAAGTGAAAGCGATTATTACACAGGTCAATGAGACAGCGGCGGTGCATGAGACGGAGATTCCCGTCGTTATGGCGGGTGGTGTCTATACCCGTGGGGATATGGAGCATTATCTGGAAATGGGGGCTTCCGGCGTGCAGATGGCGACCCGCTTTGTAACCACTTACGAATGTGATGCGGCTATGGCTTATAAGCAGAGCTATATCGACGCTAAAGAGGAGGATATCGTCATTGTGCAGAGTCCTGTCGGTATGCCGGGACGGGCGATCTTAAATCCTTTTATGAAGCGGGCGAAGGAGGGGCGGATTCCCCATGAAAAATGCCACCTCTGCATCAGCACATGCAAGGGAGCGGAGACGCCTTATTGTATCACGGATGCGCTCGTGAACGCCGTAAAGGGAAAGGTGGATGAGGCACTGCTTTTCTGCGGCGCCAACGCATACAGCGCGACGCATTTGGAGCATGTGAGGGATATATTGGAGGACTTTTCGTGAAAACAAGAATCATAGGAACGGGGAGCTGTCTGCCAGAGACAGTGGTGACAAATGATGATTTATCCAAGGTGATGGACACTTCCGACGAATGGATCAGCAGCCGGACGGGAATTCGGGAACGGCATCTGGCAAAGGAAGAGACCACCGCGAGCATGTCCATAGAGGCAGCGAAACGTGCTATGGAGAATGCGGGCGTGACGGCGGAGGAAATCGATTTGATTATTCTGGGCACGGTGTCTGCGGATTTTGTGACGCCGGCATGTGCCTGTGAGGTGCAGGCGGCGATTGGTGCGGAGAAAGCGGCAGCCTTTGATATCAATGCGGCATGTTCCGGCTTTATGTTTGCGTTAAATATTGCCAATGCCTATATCCAGGCGGGTCTTTATCGGACGGCGCTGATTTTGGGGGCGGAGACGCTTTCTAAGGTTGTAGATTGGAATGATAGGAGCACCTGTGTGCTTTTTGGTGACGGCGCGGGAGCGGCGGTCGTGCGCGGCGACGAGCAGTACGGTCTGCTTGCCTTCGATCAGGGATCCGACGGGACGAAGGGCGACGTGCTGGCATGTCCCGGTCGTACCAATAATAATCCTCTGGTCCAGACGGACCAGAGGCTCCGGTATGTGCATATGGACGGACAGGAAGTCTATAAGTTTGCCGTGACCACGGTGCCGGCTTCTTTGCAGAAAACCATAGAAGCGGCGGGGCTTACGCCGGGCGATATTGATTACTTCGCTTTGCATCAGGCGAACATCCGCATTATCCAGTCGGTGTCGAAGCGACTGCATCTTACGGAGGATAAATTTCCAATCAGTCTGGATCACTGTGGAAATATATCTGCGGCAAGTGTGCCGATTCTGCTCGACGAGATGAACCGCAAGGGCTTGTTAAAGCCTGGTATGAAAGTTGCGCTAAGCGGTTTTGGCGGCGGTCTGACGTGGGCGTCCGCGATAATAGAGTGGTAAAAATTTAGCTGTTTTTAAGCGTCTGGGCAAGAGAGGAAATCTTTTCCAGAACCTCCTTGCAGGCGTTCATATTTTCCACGGAGGTCTCGGAGGTGCGGAGCCCTTCGGTGGAGGATGCGGCAACCTCTTCGCTGGTGGCGGAGAGATGCGTTATATTTTCGGAAATGGTATCTGTGGAGGTGAGTATCACATTGACGCTCTCCTCCGTATTTTTTACCTTGGAAGCCAATTCGGTCATCTCGCCGTGAATATTTTCAAACCGACCGCGCATGTTCTCGATCATTTCATTCTGTGTGCGCACGGAAGCGGCGGAGGCTTCGATGCTCTCGTTGGCGGATTTTGCATCATTGTTTAAGTCATGAATGATAGCGGTAATGTTGTTGGAGGCTTCCTTGGTCTGCTCGGAAAGCTCTCTGATTTCATCGGCTACTACGGCAAAGCCTTTTCCTGCTTCCCCTGCTCTCGCGGCTTCAATGGATGCATTCAGGGCGAGCAGGTTTGTCTTTCCGGCAATGTTTAAAATCGTGCCAATAAATTCCTGCACATTGTCAATCTGGGCGGTCAGCCGGGAAATGACCTGTACCGTCGTGTCACTTGCGGCGGCAACATTTTCCGCCTGCTCCTTCAATTTATGTATCTCATCCGAGCCTTCGGAAATGGTCTGCATGGTTCTGTCGGAAGCGTCCATCATAGCGCGAATTTCTTCGTCCGCAGTATCGGAAGCGCTATGAATTTCCACACACATGGAAGCCTGCGCCTGAATGGATTCGGCTGTATTTTCCGTGCTGTCCGCAATGTTCTGCATAGCAAAATTACAGGTATCCACACACTGCTTCAGCTCGTCCACCATCTGCATGGCTTCTGTAAAGTGGGCAGATATTTCGTCCGCTACCTGGCTCATGGTCCGGTTGGTTGCTTCCTGCTCTTTTGCCGCTTCGGTGATGAATGCCATATTTTCCTCGTTGAAACGAATCAGCAGGCGGGTTACCGTAATAGATGCAAGCGCCATTAGAAGCAGGGAGAAAATCTCAATGACAGAACGGCTGCCATAGTCCCCTTCGCTGTTCCAATGCATAAAGATACGCACCAGATTAGCGATGATAGCAACGGTATTGCCCCAGAAAGCCAGCCTTACGTTCAGGAAAGCCATGGAAGTGACGATTAGGGGGAATACATAGGCATATATGCCGACGTTGCCGTTCAGAAGGACGATTACCACATAGGCGAGGGCACAGGAACCCATAAGGGCGACAGAGCATATCTTAGTTTCTCGATTTTTAATGAGGAAAAATATACTGATAAAGATAGCGAAAAGGGTAAAACCGATTTGTACCCATACCTTCCATGTACTGTGCCCTGTCAGAATCGACAGCAGAAAAGTAATCAGATAATAACCAAGGATTATCATGATAACGGGAAAAATTTTGGAGTTGGCAGCTTTGTATTGCTCTTTTGTCATGGTGGGACCTCCTCACATGGAAAAATTAATAGAAATAGACGCAGATCAAATGACCTGCGTCCATTATAGCACTTTTTGTGCAAGTGTACAATATATAATAAATTCATGCGAAAAATTTGTTTATTATTACCAAATGACATCTGTCTATTCTTCGTTCCTGATACGGTCAATTAGACTCTCCTTTTTCACTTTTTTATTGATAAACAGCGTAATTGCTGTCTGACCGATCAGAAGAACCAACGCAAGCCCGACGGTTTCCCAAAGGGGATAGTGGTAACGGCTGATGCTCATAAGGTGTTCGTCCTTTGCCCAGAGGAACAACAGATATCCGGCCGCGTTGCCGAGAGTCAGGCTGATCAGCAGCGTGCCCGCTGTGAAGACAAGCCCTTCCCCGGAGAGCATACGCACAAGCTGTCTGTCAGAGAGACCGAGAGCCTGCAGAATGCCCAGCTCCTTCTTTCGCGTGACGATGCTGGTGATCATCGTGTTGATCAGATTGATAAAACCGATCACGGCGATCAGGATCAGGAGCAGATAGAGCGGATTCTTCATCAGATCGATGGAAGAGTGTCCGATCGCCAGTTCTACATCCATGCAATAGAGTGTAAAGTGCTCGTTTTCAGCTGCCAGTTCCATCAAAGTCTCTTTCACGCTGTCATAGTGTGCGTCGTCCACGTGCAGATAGATGGATGTGGTAGGGTCGCAGGTCAGTCCCAGACTGTTCCATGTATCTTCTGTCATAATCAGGTAGGTATAGTTAGCGTCCGGCTCTGTCAGGGCACCCAGCGTTACCGTCAGGGGAATTTCCCGGCTGCCGTCGTGGAGGGTGATCGGGAGGACATCGCCTATGGAAAGACCGTACTCATTAAAAGAGTAAACATGGGTGCAGACGATCTCATTGTTTGCTGTCATGCGGTCGTAGTCGATGCTGCCCTGTTCCAGATAGGCGTTTAGCTCCGCCACATCGTCTCTGGTAAAGTAGGAGAGCGGCAGGTGGTTCTCGTAGTCCTCGTACATGGGCGACTCCATATCGGTGGAGGAAATGATCATACCGGGCGCACGTTCCACGGATTCCACGCCCTCTATGGAGGACAGTCTGGAAAGGAATGCTTCGTTGAAGTATTCCTGCTGTACCAGATTCTCCAGATTGTTTTCGGGATATTCCTTATCGTTATAGAGGGCATGCTCCAGAGCGATGCGGAAATCGCCTCTGGGGATGCTTCTTCTCGCCAGATCCTCCGCACTGACGCTGCATAGCACGGCGGATACGCATATAAAGAGCACACAGCTTAAGCCCATGGTTAGGATGGTGACGGCGGTACGTTTCCTGTTGCGTGTCAGGTTGGCGAGGGTCAGCGTGGACACCCTTACCTCGGCGTGTCCCTTGCGGCTCTTGCGGTCGCTTGTGCTTTCCTGATAGCGGATGGCTTCCACCGGGGAAACTTTTTTTGCCATGCGGATGGGCTTTCGCAATGAAACAGCTACAGTGATCAGCGAAGCCACAGTTGCTATGAGCAGCACAGGCAGGGAGAACATGTGAAGCTGTCCGATCACTGCTTCCACCGCGTCGCGGGAGTAGGAGCTGATGGCGGAGCCACTCCGATAAAGCCACAAAGTTAACGGAAACAGGAAATAAGGCAGCAGGAACCCGAGTAACAGCCCCAAGGGAACCGCAAAGGCGGACACGATGGCGCCCTGCCAGTAAAATAATCTGGCGATCTGGCGTCCCGACGCGCCCAGTGCTTTTAACTTGCCGATCTCCTGCACATCGGTGATCACGCCCACATAGTAAATGCTGTAAATCACCAGCGCGGAAAAGAAGATCACAATCAGACCGATGACAGCCATGATCGCCATGGCTTCCGTACCCGGGTCGGTTGCGGTGAAAAGATACTCCTTGTTTATATTGACCCTTCCCTCGTCCAGTCCGATATCCGCGGCGACAGCGTTGATCCGGTCCGTCATTTCATCAAAGGTCAGCTCCTCTTCCCCGTATACGCGCAGGGTGGCGTCCAGCTCGGATTCGTAAAGCCCGTCCGCTTCGTAGCTGTCTAAAAGGGCTTTGGAGATGCGGCCGGTCCACATCAGGCGGCTGTCGTCGATCTGATCGGAGATTTCCACGTCCGGTTCCAAGCCGCTGATGGTAAATTCTCTGGTCAGAATTTTCCCTTTACCGTCTACACGAAAAGAGAGCGTTACTTTGCCGCCGATGACAGGCTCTGCGCCGACGCGGCGGAAGAAGGCGGGGGAGGAGCAGATTTCGTCCTCCGCTTCAGGATAATGCCCGGAGGCAAGCGCCACAGAGTGCAAGGAGCCGCCGTCTGCGGACTGTTCATTCTTCAGGGTCTCCTGATAGGTAAGGGCGCCGTTCATCTTTCCGTTTTCGATATATGCAAAGACTTCTGCGGTGGATAGCGCTTCCACCTGAATATGATTTGACAGGACATTTACCTGATCGGGCGTTAAGCCGCCAAAGCGGGCATGATAGTCCGCCAGCGCGTACATCTGCCGGTTCATATCCAGTGCGCCGGTGCCGACCGTGCCGATTGCCATGAGCAGCATGGTGGTGAGCATGATGGCGATGCCGGTGAGCATGGTGCGGCTTTTATTGTAGCGCAGCTTACTCAGTGCAAGGCTCCTTACCGTATTAGTTCTCTTCATCGGAATCCACCTCGCTTTCCCCGGAGGAGAGGATGCGTCCGTCCGCCAGAATGATCGTGCGCTCCGCCATCTGTGCCACTTCCTCATTGTGGGTGATGACCACGAGGGTCTGCCTGTATTTTGCGGCGGATGCCTTTAAGAGAGCCATCGTCTCATCACTGGTACGGGTGTCCAGATTGCCGGTCGGTTCGTCTGCCAGAATGATGGAGGGTTTCGCCGCAATGGCTCTGGCGATGGCGCATCTCTGCTGCTGACCGCCGGAGAGGGTGTTTGGAAGGCTTTTTACTTTTTCTGTAAGCCCCAGCGTCTTTACGATATCCTTGATAAAAGTTTCGTCCACGGGCTTGCCGTCCAGTCCCAGAGGGAGAACAATATTTTCCCATACGTTGAGGGAAGGGATGAGATTGTATGCCTGAAAAATGAAGCCGATTTTGCGGCGGCGGATTTTTGAGAGCTTTTCTTCCTTGAAGGAGGCGATGTTTTCCCCGTCGATAAAGACCTTGCCGGAGGTGGGATTGTCCAGCCCGCCCAGCATGTGCAGCAGCGTGGACTTGCCGCTGCCCGATTTTCCGACGATGGAGACAAACTCGGCCTGTCGGATTTCCAGATTGACGTGATCGACGGCTTTGACCTGATTGTCGCCTGTGCCGTAATATTTGCATAAATCCTCAGTTTTTAACATAATGTCCGTCAGTTTTTTCATATGCGCTCCTGCCTTTCTGCCTGTTTATGATTTTAATATAAAGTAGTAATCTTACAGGAGTCTTACAAAGGGAAAGAAAGTTGTAATTATATAAATTCCGGCAGCGGGAGATGTATGGTAAAAATGCTCCCCCTTTCAGCCGCAGGCTTTACGCTTATTGTGGCGCCCTGCTCTTCTAAAATGCGTCTGCACAAATAAAGCCCCACGCCGGAGCCTTCGGTCTGTTTGACGACCGGGTGGCTGCCCCGGTAGAAGCGTTTGAAGATTCGATTGGCTTCTTCTTTGGGGACGCCGATTCCCTCATCCTCCACTTCGAGATTGATATAGCTGTAGAACCGGTGGAGCCGTAAGGTGATCGTGCTGCCTGCCGGGGAATATTTGACGGCGTTGTCTAAAAGGTTTGTAATGGCTTCCGCAGTCCAGCGCCTGTCTAAAAACAGGGATGTGTGGGAGTCGCTTTCCTCGTCAGGGTCCAGCAATTCTATGGTAATATGTTTGGGCAGGGTCTTTTCATATACAGCGTTTACGGCGTCGGTGAGCACATCGGATAGAAGCGTGTTTTCCTGTTTCAAAGTGATGATACCGGTTTCGAGACGGGAAATATTAACTAATTCGGTCAACATATTTTCCAAACGCGCCATCTGTCTGCCACATCTTTCCAAAAAATCGGTACGTTCCGATTCTGAGTCAGTTTCGATACACAGGGTTAAGCAGTTTTTGAGTGCGCTGACAGGCGTTTTCAACTGGTGGGAGATATCCGTTACCAGCGTTTTGGTGTAATCCCGCTCTTCGGCAAGAGCTTGCGTTTTGGACATCAATTTATGACCAAGCTTAAAGAGGGTATCGGTGAAGGATTCGCTAAAAATTGGCTTAAACGTGTTTTGATCCGCAAGGACGGAATAGTTATCCGCGAGATAATTCTCCAGCAGTTCATGCAGCCGCCACTCGTGGCGCTGCTGGTTTTTATAAAAGAAAAAGAAGCAGAGTGCGGTGAGTAGAAGATAAAGACCGAGCATTATGAGCAAAAGAGAAAAAAATGACAGGAGAGCGGAATGATAATAAGGGACATCGGTCATCAGCAGATTTTCTCGGTAGCCGTATTTTTCCAGGATGGAGAAGCCTTTGTCGAGTCGGCTGTAGTTCGTATCCTGCATGGCGTTTAACAGCGTCTGCTCCGCACCGGGGTATTCGGAAAGAACCGCTCCCGCAATATTTCCGTACTGCTTCAATTCCAGCGAATACTGTGCGCGCAGGATGGAGAAGCCCCAAATGCCGCATATAAAAATAAAAAGTACGGAGATACCGGAAATAAGCGCATAAGTTTTCCATGCAAATCCGGATGTTTTCAAAGTCGTTTTCATCGTTTTTCACATTTCCTTTCCCAGATATAACCAAGTCCCCGAATGTTTTTCAAAATGGCGGGGACGGAAGGGTCGGTCTCGATTTTTTCCCGCAGCCGTCTGATATTGACGGAGAGGGTATTTTCATCTACAAAATTGCCCTCGATATCCCAGATGGCCTCCAAAAGCTGACTGCGGGATAAAACCTTCATGGGATGTTCCATAAAGAAAGCGAGCAGCGAATACTCTCTGGCGGTCAGAGCCAGGTTTTCGCCGTCTTTTACCGCCCGTTTTTCTTCCGGGTAGAGCGTGATGTTTCCCGAGACGATTGTCTTCGGCAGTTCAGCCGGAAAACGTTTCAGCAGCGCGCCCACTTTGGAAACCAACGCGGCAAGGGAAAAGGGCTTGGTGATATAGTCATCTGCGCCCTGCTGGTAACCGGCAAGCATATCCTCTTCCGTGTCGAGGGCAGTCAGAAACAGGAAGAGCACATCGCTCTCTTTGCGCACGCGGGAACAGAAATCCAGACCGTTTCCGTCTGGCAGGGTGATATCGCAGATAATAAGGGCGGGAGAAAACTGCCGGAAAAGAAGAAGAGCTTCCTTCATGGTGAAAGCGCTGCGGACGGTGTAGCCTTCTTTCTTTAATTTCAGACTGACAGTATGGTTGAGACTGTCGTCATCTTCCAAAAGTAAAATTTCCTGAGACATTTGTACACACTCCATGACATAGATTAAAACTGCTGATCTATGAAAATATCATATAATAACTGCAAAGTAAAAACAATATATTAACATTTTATTGTGGTAACACAGCAGATTATGGTAAAATTAGATACGATTATATTGTCGGGAAAGGGAAAACAAGCGGGAAGGCGGGGGCTACTTATGAAACAGATGTGGTTTATTTATCAGGAAAAGGAAGAATTTACGGGGAAACTTCTGGAATTTAAAAATGCGGACGGTGTGAACGGCACGGGGAAAAAGCTGTTTCAGATTTATTCCGAAGTGCTTGATGCGGCGGTAATCGGGGATGTGTGCGACGCCATAGAGGAGTGCTTCCCGGACGCGCCGTACATAGGCTGCTCCACCAGCGGAAATATTATTGACTGTGAACTCACGGGAGATATCACGGTGGTGTGCACGGATTTTGAGCTGCCGACCACACAGTTTGAGATTTTCCAGTATGATATGGCGAAGCTGACGGTAGATGAGATTACGGCGCAGATTGTCGAGGAGACGCATAAAAATCCGTGGGTAAAGGCAATAGAGATGTATTTTACCATTCCCGAGGGTTCTACCACGCGTTTTTGTGATGGGTTAAAGGAGATTCGGGAAGACATTCAGATTTTCGGCGGTGTGAGCTGCAGCGATGACATTACAAGCGATGATTCCTGCGTTTTTACGAAGGCTTACGGGTTCTCCGAGACAGCCATTGTCATTGTATTTTACGGCGGAGAAGACTACCATGTGGATTCCATTAAAGTGACAGGCTGGAAACCGCTTGGCAGGGAATTTCATGTCACGAAGTCCCAAGGTTCGCTTTTGCAGGAGCTGGACGGCATTCCGGCGTATGATGTGTATTATAAATACCTGAATATAAAAAATGATGAAAATTTCTTTTATAATACATTGGAGTTTCCTCTGTTTTATGAACACAATGGCACGACCATTCTGCGCACGCCTGTGTCCAGCAATGAGGACGGTTCCCTCAATATGACGTCAGACATGGATATCGGTTCCGTGGTGCGCATTTCCTATGGCGACCCTGGCACGATTGTGGAGAGTATCAGAGAGGACAGCCGGAGACTCGCGCAGTTTGCGCCGGATGTGCTGCATATTTTTTCCTGTGCGGCAAGGCGCACTTTTTGGACAAACAGGGAGCCAACTTATGAAATCGAACCTCTTTATGATATATCGCCTTCCTGTGGCTTTTTCTCTCACGGGGAATTTCTGCGCACGAAAGGCAGTCTGAACCAGCATAACGTGACGCTGGTCATAGCGGCTATGAGGGAAGGGGAGAAAAAGACGGAGGTGGCGCTGCCGGAAACACAGGAAGGCTACGCTATGTCCCGCGTGCCTCTGGTATCCCGGCTGGCGACCTTTATCGGCGTGACTTCCAAGGAATTGGAAAATACGAACAGACAGCTTGCGCTTGCCAATGAGGAGCTGAAAAAGGCGAAGCAGGGCGGAGATTGAGTAGAAGCAGAGGGCAGCATCATGCGTATTTTAATTGCCGAGGATGAGACGGAGCTGGCGAAGGGATTAAAGTTTCTGCTGGAAAAAAATAAGTTTACCGTGGATGTGGTTCATGATGGTGAGGAAGCCCTGACTTATTTTCAGAGCAGGGATTATGATGTGGTGATTCTGGATATTATGATGCCGAAGGTAAACGGACTGGATGTTTTGAAGCAGATTCGGGAGTCTGGCTCCGGAGTTCCCGTGCTGATGCTGACGGCGAAAACGGAGATTGAGGACAGGGTGGCAGGTTTGGAAGCGGGGGCGGACGATTATCTGCCGAAACCCTTTGCAAGCCCTGAGTTTATCGCCAGAGTAAAGGCGCTCTCCCGAAGGAGTGCGGGATATGCACAGCAGCGCCTGTCTTTTGAAAATGTGCAGCTTGATTGTAACCGCTATGAACTTACGTGCGAAAGCAGGGCGGTGCGCTTGAACAATAAGGAGTTTCAGCTGATGGAGCTTTTTATGCGCAATCCCCGCTTTGTGTTTTCCACGGCGCATTTGATGGACAAAATCTGGGGGCAGGATTCGGAGGCGGATATCAGCGTAGTTTGGACTTATGTGGGATTTCTGCGGAAAAAATTGAAGGAGCTTGACGCGGATATAGAGATTCGTACAGCGCGGGGTGCGGGGTATTTTCTTGACTCCCGCGAATAGTGTGAGAAGTACTATGTCTCACACAGGAGAATGCGGAGGGAAGATGCTGAAAAAGATACAGAGGCGTTTTATTCTGGCGGCGATGGCGGCATTCGGTACGGTGATGCTGTTAATCCTTGCCGGAATTAACGCGGTAAATTATTATAGGACAACCTCCATGCAGGACCATCTGGCTATGGAGCTTCTTACACATGAACGGACGGCGCGTTCCGGACCGGAAGCGCCTCCGCCGCCTGTCAGGGAAAAGAGGGGAAGAGATTCGGAAACGGCGTTTATGACCCGTTTTTTTACGGTTCACTGTGATGCGGACGGCGGGATAAAGGAGGTTTTAAGGGATTATATTTCCTCTGTGGATGAGGAGACGGCAAAAGCATACGCGCAGGCAGTTCTTTTAAAGGGCAGGGAAAAGGGATATTATAAGAACTACCGGTATCTGGTGAGCAGAAGTGAAAAAGGAATTTCTGTTCTTTTTTTGAATACGTCGATTCAACTGCAGTCTATGCGAACCCTGCTTTTTGTGTCTTTGGCGACAGGGGTATGCAGCCTTTTGATGGTATTTTTTTTAACCCTTCTTTTTTCAAGACGTGCGGTCATGCCTTATATGAAAAATATAGAACAGCAGAAACGGTTCATCACGGATGCGGGGCATGAGCTTAAGACGCCGCTTACGTCCATTGCAACCAGCGCGGATATCGCGGCGATGGAGCATGAGGGGGACGAATGGATTCAAAACATCCGCCGACAGACGGCACGGCTTACAAAGCTGGTGGGAGATATGGTGACGCTGTCGAGACTGGATGAGGAGACGCCTTTTCCGGAGATGAGCAGATTTTCCATAAGCGAGGCGGCGTGGGAAGCCGCGGAGCCTTTTGCGGTTCTGGCGAAAGCGCAGGGGAAAACCTACAGCCAGCGCATAGAGGAAGGACTGATATTATATGGGGACAAAAATGCCATTCAGCGGATATTCTCCATTCTGCTGGACAACGCGGTCAGATATTCCGACGACGGCGGCGAAATTCGGATGCAGCTTTACCGCAGGCGGGGCAGGGTCTGTATAGAAGTTTCCAATACCTGTAATTTGCCGGACGTTTCTAATTTGGACCGACTGTTTGACCGGTTTTACCGTCTGGATGAATCCCGTTCTTCTCTGACGGGCGGTACGGGTATCGGGCTGTCCATGGTGCGTGCGATTGCGGAAACGCACGGAGGGAAGGCGACGGTGCAGAGTGACGATGGGACAAAGATATGCTTTCGGGTGGTGTTTTAAAGAACGGGATTTGTGAAAATGTCATTTATAGAAATAGAATAAAAGTGGCGGATAAGTGTGTTTGGCGGGGAAAATATGCATTTATAGGTCGAAAGTGGCGGGGAAAATATGCATTTGCAGGTCGAAAGTGGCGGGGAAAATATGCACTTTGATTGACTCCGCTCATATTATATGAGAATATGGAGATAGTAACATGATAGCAGGCGACGTAACTTGCTCTTATTTATAGCACGCAAAATGACGTATGGCGTTTAGCATAATATGAGTGGAGAGTGTTTATGAAAAGAAAGATAGAAAGACAATTGTGGGAATGGAAAAATAATCATGAGAAAACATGTCTTCTGGTAAAAGGCGCAAGACAGGTCGGCAAGACTTACAGTATAGACCGATTTGCAAGAGAGAATTATAAACATTACACATATCTTAATTTCGATGAGAACCCGGCATACAAAACAATCTTTGACGGTGATCTGGATGTGGAAACATTGATTAAGCAGATCTCTCTGCGGGTGCCGGATGCTGAGCTGGAGGAGGGGGAAACGATACTGTTTCTGGATGAAATACAGAATTGTCCCCGCGCACGGACTGCGCTCAAGTTCTTGGCGTTCGACGGGCGTTTTGATGTTGTGGCATCAGGGTCTATGCTGGGCATTCACTATAAAGATGTGCCGTCTTACCCGGTGGGATATGTAGATCATCTGGATATGCATTCTATGGATTTTGAAGAATTTTTATGGGCAAATGGGGTAAAAGACTCGTCTGTTGAAGATGTGCGGGCGTACTACGAGAAGCGTGAAGCAATGCCGGAGGCCATGCATGATAAAATGATGGAATTATTCAGGGAATACATCGTCATAGGCGGTATGCCGAGAGTCGTGCGGGAATTTGCGCAGACACATAATTTTACTAAGGCGCTGGCTATTCAAAAGGGTATTTTAAGCGATTATATGGATGACATTGCAAAGTATGCAGAAGGGGCGGATAAAGCAAAGGCGCGCGCCTGTTTTTTATCCATACCCAAGCATCTGGCAAAGGGTTATAAAAAGTTTCGGTATTCGCTGGTGGAACCGAAAGCCACCTATCGGAAATATGGCGGAAGCCTGATGTGGTTGTATGATGCCGGGATTATCAATTTCTGCTATAATCTTTCCGAGCCGGCACTGCCGCTTGCGGGGAATGCGAGAAGCGATGTGTTTAAAGTGTATATGCGGGACACAGGGCTTCTGGTTGCGATGCTGGATGAGGGCAGCGCGGAAGATATCATAGATGGGAACCTTGGTATTTATAAAGGGGCGATTTATGAAAATATCATAGCAGACATTTTTGCAAAGAGTGGTAAGAAACTGTATTATTTTGAAAAAAACAGTAAGGTGGAGATGGACTTTTTCATCCGCTATCAGAAAATGGCGACGGCAGTAGAAGTAAAATCGGCGGAAAAGGCAGCGTCAAAGTCCATGACTTCCATGATTCAAAATTATGGTGTTCTTCACGGTATTAAGCTGACAGCCGGGAATATGGCGGGGAATGAAGTGGTGGAAAGTCTGCCGCTTTATATGGCGATGTTTTTATAAGAGAAAGAATTGTTCATCAAAAAATCACATCTTATTTTAAGTACATTTTAAGAAAGTCTTTTATACTTTACCCATGCTTAGCGTGAAAAGTGCTTCTAAAGACGTCCCGTCATAGGACGGGACGCCAAGAAGCACTAAGTTTCACGCAGGAGAATGCCTGAAAAGCGGCATTCTCAGCACAGATTTAAGAAAGGAGAGAACCGGGTGAATCAGGCAGAA
>ERZ808037.1367-NODE-1367-length-16175-cov-3.980184_pt1 | contig 16175 bp, 13 predicted proteins | sample MGYA00380190_ERZ808037 | MGnify/ENA primary metagenome ERZ808037 (study PRJEB31490, sample SAMN06133399) | mouse gut metagenome | isolation source: J9 | host: mice | place: China: Chengdu | collected 2015-05 ... | reverse complement strand
GAAAGAGGATAAAATCTATGCTTTCTACGCAGTGCGCATGTCCGACGGCAGCCCGGCGAAATTGACCTGGGCAGTCAGCGGGGACGGAGTGCGCTTTGAAAAGTCCGGGGAATACTTCAGCCTGAAGGCGCCATACGAACCGGTTTCCGCCCGGGATCCGAAAGTGTTCCGGGACGAGAAAGGAACATACCATATGTTGGTCACCACCTCTCTGGTGGGAGAGGGAGAGTACGGAGGATGCCTGGCGCACCTTACCAGCGCAGATCTGCGGCATTGGGAGCAGCAGGAGCCTTTCCTGGTTCCCGGATACTGCGACCAGCCGGAGTGCAGCGATTATTTTTACTGGAACGGCTGGTATTACCTGATTTTCTCCAACTTCGGCACTGCCCGGTACCGGATGTCGAGACAGCCCTTCGGCCCGTGGCTGCGGCCTGAGGTGGACGAACTGGACTCCCTGGAGATACGGGTGCCCAAGACGGCTGAGTATCGGGGCCGTTTGATTTCAATAGGCTTTCTCGACCGTCTGCCCAAGGGATACGCCGGAAACGCCATAACCCATGAGCTGTTCCAGCGGGAAGACGGCAGTCTGGGCGTAAAGCCCTTTGAGGACGTTCTGCCGGAAACGAATCCGGTGGACTGCGGACAGGAGATTTTGCTGGAAGCGGGACAGGGGAGGAAAGGGGCACAGCTGCCTGCTCTAAGGGGAGGCCTGCGCTTAAAGGCACATTTCAGGGCCGTGACAAGGGGGGCCTTGATGGGAATCTGCCTGTATGTGGCGGGAGCGGAGCACCGTATCGAGATGAATCCCGCGGCGGATCTGGTCTCCATCATCAGGCCGGGCGAGAACATGCAGTACGGAAGCGGCTGCGACATGCTCAAAGGCGTTTCGCTTTCGGGGGATACGCCGGTGGACCTGATGGTGGAGGGAGATATCCTGGATCTGGCCCTGGGTGACGGCAGAATGATGACCATGCGCCTGAACGGCCACGCGGCGGAGGGCGTGTCCCTGGAGCTCTATGCAATCTCCGGGACGGTTCAGGTATCCGAAATCGAATTGTCCGAACTGGCAACATGTCGAAAATAAAAGGTTGTTATATTTCAAACAGGGCAATCAAAACAATTGCAAAATGGTGGCAACGAGGAGGAGTGAATAGTTCAGGAAGAAAAGAGATAACCCATTATCATCCCTCATTTCAGTTGCCACGTGTCTTTCGCCATACGTTTTGTACACGGTATTGCGAAAATGAGACGGACCTTAAAGTGATTCAGGAGATAATGGGTCATGCAAACATTTCCATAACAATGCCAAAGCTACATTTAACCTTGTAATTTATACTGCTTAACGATTTCACTTGCCGTGAAACCAGACTGCATAACGCTGTCTGGTTCAATCGCATGATTGCATTAGGCAATATTCAGCGTTATGCAGTATAATATCTTCAAGGGAGTGTCTTCCACTGCTCTTCAAGATAAAAATTGACAACAATCAGAGTTTTTCCGGTTCCGGATACTCCACTCCAAAAGTATCTACCGTGACGCTTTGCATCACCTGTTTTTCCAGGGGCCTGTCGGAATAATCGGTAGCTGTCTCGGCGATGCGGTTCACCACATCCATCCCCTCGATCACTTTCCCGAAAGCGGCATAGCCGCCGTCCAGATGGGGCGAGTTCTTGTGCATGATGAAGAACTGGCTCCCGGCGGAGTCCGGATGCCTGGACCTTGCCATGGACAGCACGCCCTCGGTGTGCTTTAAGTCGTTGGCAACGCCGTTCTGGGCGAATTCCCCCTTGATATGATAGCCGGGGCCGCCCATGCCGGTGCCATCCGGGCAGCCGCCCTGGATCATGAAGCCCTTGATGACCCGGTGGAAGATCAGGCCGTCGTAGAATTTCCTGTTGATCAGGCTGATGAAATTGTTCACGGATTCAGGGGCTGTCTCAGGATACAGCTCCAGACGGATGACACTTCCGTCTTCCGTGGTGATGGTTACAATCGGATTTTTTTCCATAATGAGATATCCTTTCTGGTTAAAATAGTATATAATACTTGATTATGGAATCCTCTCTTTGATTCTATAATAAGTAATTGTAACCTAAAAGTGCGCTGCCGTAAAGGACAAAGTGTGAGAAGTGCGGTGATTCATGAGTATTTATGCTGCACGCTAATGAAATTTGCAGCAGCCTGCAACAAAGCTGCTATCACTACGGTGGCAAGTCTCTATCATCACAGTGGCTTTAAGGCCTCCAGCCACATAGGCTCGCCCGGAACAGATTTGTAAATTCCGGCGGCTTTGGGCATATGCCGGTCGTGCCGGATATGAGATATGACGGGAAGTGTGAAGATTTGATTTACTATAGGGAGATAGAGGTAAGGACAGAAGAAACGCAGGGTGTCCTTTATCTTACCGATGACCAGCGAAAGGCCAGGGAACTGAAAGAGGCAGGAGAAGCGGTGCTTGTCTATCTGCACCCTGGAAACAGGGAACAGGATTTTTCAGGATTCCTGTTCGCGGTAGAGGATTCGGAGGATCTGGAGCAAGAGTATATAGAGCGGGTCTACCGGCGTCTGAAGGGTCTGCCCTGGAACATCCTGAGGACGAAGCGGTGCCTGATACGGGAGACCGTACCCGATGACGTGGATGTCTTCTACCAAATCTACAGCCATCCGTCCATCACGGAATACATGGAGGGGCTGTACCCGGACGTGGAAGAGGAGAAGCAGTACGTCAAAGAATACATGGAAAAGATATATACGTTCTTCGGCTTCGGCGTCTGGACAGTGGTGGAACAGGCCACCGGCGCAGTCATCGGCAGAGCCGGACTCTCCTACCGGGAGGGCTTCGAAGAGCCGGAGCTGGGCTTCATCATCGGCGTGCCCTGGCAGCGAAGAGGATACGCGGAGGAAGTCTGCAGAGCCGTCCTCGCCTACGGCTGGAGCGCCCTGGAATTCCAGCATATACAGGCGCTGGTGGAGGTGGAGAACGTCCCGTCCCTAAGCCTCTGTGAAAAGCTTGGCTTCCACCGGGACGCCCGCCTGACGCTGGGAGACAGAGAGTACTACCGTCTCCTCATTGAAAAATAAAAAAATCACTAAATTTACCGCCCGGCCCAAAGGAGGTTGGCGGAAATTAGAAAGGCCTTTTCGGGCGGCTGCCCCGTTGATACAAAATATTGTATAAAATTGACAGAATCAAGTCCTGCTTTCAGGACAAATACACGATTTTTTGTGCATGTTGTAGAAAATCAGCAATTTGACAGCCGGAAAAACCTGTTGACAGAAGAAGACCGGAATGCTATACTCTCATTTGTAAAGCAAAGGCGCTATGGGAAATCCGTAGCGCCTTTTGTCGTGGCAGTCCGGGAATCACTTATAGAAAAACGAACTGCCAACCATAGTTAGACGGAATGCAGAAATACATCTTTTCCGCTGCCAGGTGGGAAGAGGAAAGGTTTTCCGGGCAATCAGGCCAACGAGGATGGGTACAGGCATCTTTTCCTGATACCCGCCAGGATAACCCGGATTCCCTCATTTCCCTATGGCAAGTCAACAGTATGGCATATCAATAATATGACAGGCCAGGCGTGTCTGTGCCATGAAAATCAGCGATGCAAAGGGGCTTCGTAGTCTCTTCTGCATCGCTGATTTTGTTCATACGTCTATGGCATACAAAAAGTCCACAAAGCGTGGAGTCGATTGCTCAGGCAACGGAAAAAGCAATGTCCACAGTATTCCGCCGCAAAGAGGAGGAGAGATATTATGACAAATGAGATTTTCGAGTCAGTGAACAGCATGCTATTCGGCGTCTGGTTCCTGATAGGGGCGGCGCTGGTGTTCTGGATGCAGGCGGGCTTCGCCATGGTGGAGACCGGCTTCACCAGGGCCAAGAACGCAGGCAATATCATCATGAAGAACCTGATGGACTTCTGTATCGGCACCGTGGTGTTCATCCTGATCGGCTTCAGCCTTCTGCTGGGGGAGGATATGGTGGGGCTGATCGGCAGGCCCGGCTTTGACATCTTTACGGCTTATGAGAGCTTCGACTGGTCCAACTTCGTGTTCAACCTGGTATTCTGCGCCACCACGGCCACCATCGTGTCCGGTGCCATGGCGGAGCGGACGAAATTCCTTTCCTACTGCATCTATTCCGCCGTCATCTCCGCCGTCATCTACCCCATAGAGGCGCACTGGATCTGGGGCGGCGGCTGGCTGTCGCAGATAGGCTTCCACGATTTCGCCGGTTCCTGCGCCATCCATATGGTGGGCGGCATCTGTGCCCTGATCGGCGCGAAGCTCTTAGGGCCCCGCATCGGCAAATTCGTCAGGGACAAGAACGGCAAAGTGACCAAAGTGAACGCCTTCCCCGGCCACAGCATTCCGCTGGGAGCGTTGGGCGTGTTCATCCTGTGGCTTGGCTGGTACGGCTTCAACGGCGCTGCGGCCACCAGCGTGGAGCAGCTGGGCTCCATCTTCCTGACCACTACTGTGGCTCCCGCGGTGGCCACCGTGGTATGCATGGTCTTCACCTGGATTAAGTACGGCAAGCCGGATGTGTCCATGTGCCTGAACGCGTCCCTGGCGGGCCTGGTGGCGATCACCGCTCCCTGTGACGTGACGGATGCTCTGGGCGCTACCGTCATCGGTGCCGTGTCGGGCGTGCTGGTGGTGTTCGGCGTATGGCTTCTGGACTACAAGCTGCGCGTAGACGACCCTGTGGGCGCGGTGGCTGTACACTGCATGAACGGCATCTGGGGCACCATCGCTACAGGCCTGTTCGCCACCACCAGCGCACCGGGCAGCGAGATCTGCGGTCTGTTCTACGGCGGCGGATTCCGTCAGCTGGGGCTGCAGCTGCTCGGCGTATTCAGCGTAGGGACATGGGCCGCTGTGACAATCACCATCGCTTTCCTGATCATCAAGGCCACCGTAGGCCTGCGGGTCACGGAGGAAGAGGAAATCGTAGGGCTGGATGGCCCGGAGCATGGCCTTGCGTCCGCGTATTCCGGCTTCTCCATCATGGATGTGTCGAATTACAGCATGGACATAAACGAAAATACAGACCTTGGCACCGATATCTACGAGGAAGCCTCCACAGCCAGGCGTGCGGCAGCGGTACCTGTGGCCGCCGAGCCTCATCTGTCCGCCACCGGCATGTACAAGGTGGCTATCATCGCCAAGCTGTCCCGGTATGACAAGCTGAAGAAGGCCATGAACGACTTAGGCGTCACCGGCATGACCGTGACCCAGGTCATGGGCTGCGGCATCCAGAAGGGCGCTGGCGAGATGTACCGCGGCGTGGAGATGGACGCCACTTTGCTTCCTAAGGTAAAGGTGGAGGTAGTGGTCAGCAAGATTCCCGTGGAGACCGTGGTGGAAGCCGCCAAGAAGGCCCTCTACACCGGCCATATCGGGGACGGCAAGATATTCGTCTACAATGTGGACCGGGTCATCAAGGTCCGCACGGGAGAGGAGGACTTCGCCGCCCTGCAGGATGTGGAATGACGGGACATAACAGAATATCATGATGCAAAGGACAGTCCTATTCTGACGAACGGGGCTGTCCTTTTTTCTGCGAGATTTGCCGACAGCAGGCAATAATTGGGAAAGGAACCGGATAGAGGGCGCGTTATTTGCACTGATTGCCATCATTTGAGGCAAGAGAGGAGGTGGACGCGCAAAAGTTGCACAAAAGCAAAACGAACCTGCAATTTGTGAATCTTTTCGAAAATGAAAAATTATCTATAATGATTTATAGAGACAGAAAGGGTGGACGCGCACCGGAAAGGGAGAAGGTATGGCGATGAGAAAAGAAAGGCAAAAGGGGCCTGCCCGGAAGCGGAAGATTTTATCGAACTGGCAATTATATGTATTGATGCTGCCGGCGCTCCTGTATACGCTCCTGTTCTGCTATAAACCAATGTACGGAATCCTGATTGCTTTTGAGGATTTCAGCGTCAGGAAAGGAATCTGGGGCAGCGAATGGGTAGGGCTTGAGAACTTCGGAAGATTGTTCCACTCCTATTGGTTCCCGATCATCCTGAAAAATACCTTTGTGCTCAGTGCGCTTGGGCTGGTACTCGGCTTTCCGTTTCCTATTTTGCTCGCCCTGCTTCTGAATGAGCTGAAGAACCGGCGATACCGGACCTGTGTGCAGACGGTCTCTTATCTTCCGCATTTCATCTCCACGGTAGTCATGTGCGGCATCATCACCATGTTCCTGAATCCGAATAATGGCGTCATCAACAAGGCCATAGTCCTGCTTGGGGGCAGCGGGGTATATTTCATGCAGGAGCCGGAATGGTTCAAATGGATCTATGTGTTAAGCGGCATGTGGCAGGAGGTCGGCTGGAGCTCTATCATTTATTTCGCGGCATTATCCGGGGTGGACGCCACATTGCTTGAGGCGGCGGACATCGACGGAGCCAGCCGCCTGCAGAAGATATGGTATGTGAATCTGCCGACGATCTTGCCTACCATCGCGATCATGTTCGTCCTTCAGTGCGGGCAGATCCTGAGCATCGGTTATGAGAAGGCGTACCTGCTGCAAAATGACATGAACCTGACAGGTTCGGAGATCATCTCTACCTATGTGTATAAGGTAGGCCTGGAACAGTCGGATTTTTCGTTTTCCACGGCGACAGGGCTGTTTAATACGGTGGTCAATTGCGTGATTCTTTGTACGGCTAATATGTTGTCTAAAAAGGTGACTAAGACGGGACTGTTTTGAGACGAAGGGATGTAGAGAAATGCGGAGAGCAGCGAATAAAAGTCATTTATTTCAGGGAATCGTAAATACAGTGGTATCGATTTTTTTAGTGGTGGAGCTTTATCCTATTATCTATGTAATCAGCTGCTCCTTCAGCGATCCGGATGCGGTGAATGCCGGAAGAGTGCTCCTTTTCCCCAGGGGCTTTACCCTGGATGGCTATAAAAGAGTGCTTGAATATAGGGATATCTGGCTTGGATATGCGAATACGGTTTTTTATACGGTAGTGGGGACCTGTATCAATCTGGCTGTGACCCTGCCCTGTGCCTATGCGCTTTCCAAGAAGGATGTCGCAGGCAGGAAGTATATCATGATATTCTTTATGATCACCATGTACATTGGCGGAGGGCTGATTCCAGAGTATCTCAATGTCAAGTCCTTCGGCCTTTTGGACACCAGGGCGGTGCTGGTGACTCTGGGCGCATTGTCCGTATATAACATGATTGTAGCGAGGACATTCTTTTCAGAGTCGATTCCGTATGAGATCACAGAGGCTGCAAAAATCGATGGCTGCAATGAATTCTCCATATTCTTCAAAATCGTCATGCCGCTGTCGAAAGCCATTGTGGGCGTCATGGTCCTCTATTACGGGATCGGCCATTGGAATTCCTATTTCAGCGCGATGATCTATCTGGATGACAGAGGGAAATTCCCGCTTCAGATCTTCCTGAGGGAAATTCTTCTGCAGAGCAAGATGCTTACGGAAAGTGCGGGGACCGCGACTTCTATGGAGGAGATGGCGCGGATGGAGGAAATGGCCAGGTCGGCCGATTTGATCAAATATTGCATCATTATTGTCTCCTCGCTGCCGATTATGGTGATCTACCCCAGACTGCAGAAGTACTTTGAAAAAGGGGTGCTGATTGGATCCGTGAAGGGCTGAGCGCCTCCGGGAAATGGCGGATGGCTTGGCGCATGAAGTGATTTTGACTACGGGAGTAGTTAAGATAAATACGAATACAGGAGGGCTTATGGAAATGAAACAAAGAAAAAAGATTTTGTCTGCGCTTCTTGTGGCGACCATGACAGGAACGCTCCTTGCCGGATGCGGCCAGGGCGATGATGGGAAGCAGAGCGCCGTGCCAAGCGCAGCGGACGAGGAGACGTCAAGCGCTGCGGAAGAGACGGCGCAAAGCACCGCGGAGGATGAGGAGGAGTCAAGCGCCGCGGCAGAGGACGGGAGCGGAGAAGGAGCCACGCAGCGGATCTCAGATGAGGTGATCACGCTGACAGTAGCAGGCGTAGATAATGTGGCATCTCCCGATTGGAACAATACGATTCAGTTCGCGGAGTACGAGAAAAGGCTGGGGCTCAAGTTCGATGCAACTGTTTATAACACGGAACAGTGGAGCAGTAAGCTGACCCTGATGCTGGCATCGGACGAGATGCCGGATATCCTGGCCATGGACTGGGCTCCTATGAGCCGCTCTGATTTGATCAAGTACGCGGAAGATGGATATTTCCTGGATTTCAGCCAATATCTGGATATAATGCCGACTCTGAAAATGTACATGGAGAAGTATCCGGAATATGCCCAGGCGATCACTGCGGACGATGGGAAGATCTACGGATTCGCCGGGCTTGTGGACAGACCCAACTGTGCGCGTTATGCCTTCGTCTATATGCCTCAGAAGTGGCTGGACAATGTAAAGCTGGACAGACCGGAGAGCCTGGACGACCTTTATGCTGTTTTGAAGGCCTTTAAGGAGCAGGACGCCAACGGAAACGGAGATCCATCTGATGAGATCCCCATGGGGATGTCGGATGGGGGCTCCGCAGAATTACCGATCCTGTGGGCTTATGGCATCAATGGGCTCAACAGCACTTACCTGTTGAGAGAGGACAACGGGAGCGTAGGGCTTTGGGATACCAGCGAGAACTATAAAGCCTTCCTGCACTATATGAACCGTCTATATGAAGAAGGGCTGATGAATCAGGACGCCTTTGTGATTGAGGGAAGCGAGCTGGAGGCATTGAACAAGGAAGGGAAGGTCGGATTCAGCGGAGGATGGACGACACGTTGTGCGGATCAGTATGCCGATAATGAGCCTGGCTGGTATATTCCGGTGGGCTTTACCAGTGAATATAACAGCGATAAGAGCGTAGTCCTTTATTCCGCGGTGGATCCCACATTCTATTTTGTAGCGAATGCGGACACGGAATACCCGGAAGAGATTGCCAAATTTGTAGATTATCAGTTCACCACAGAAGGAGCGATCTCCGGAGGAAACGGCTATGAGGGCCTTACCTTTGACATGAAGGAAATCAAAGGGGTCAGGACCATTGACCATACCGGTTATTGGGAGGGACAGTATGAGAGCCAGGAGGATTACCGTACAAGGATCGCCACCAACCACAGCGGCTTCTCCATTCTCAGTACAGGAAAGGGCACCATTTACGATCTGCTCACCAGCGTGTCGGACGAGGATCTCTTCGACGAGGAGGTGTGGGCGCTCACGAATTCAAGCGCCCTGCGTGAGGAGGCTATGAGAACGGAAGGCCTGAAGGTGATGGACGCTTTCCCCAACTTGTACTACACGGATGAGGAGGCGAATGAAAGGGCCACTTTATACACGGATATCAAGAATTACCTGAAGACGGCTAAAGCTCAGTTTATCACAGGGGAGATGGATATTGACGCATCCTGGGACGCGCATCTTGAAAAACTGAATCAGCTGGGTCTGGAGAGGCTACTGGAAATTGAGCAGGCGGCATATGACAGATTGAAATAAAGACAGAATCGACGAACCGACAGGCTGCCATCCGGATAAGATGGCGGCCTATTGCTGTCTGTGCCCGATACATGGTATACTGGAGTCAGGAGGGCATATATGCATAGGAAAAGGAAGTTCCTGAGGCATTTCTCTTTGATATATATATCAGTGGTGGTCCCTGTGCTGGCGGCCAGCCTTTTTATGTCATATGTCATATTCCAGGAAATGACGAAGATGGAGACCAGGACGCTGGAGCGGCAGCTGGAGAATGTGCAGGACACTTTTGAGCTGTTGTGGAAAGAATTTTCTGATGAAAGCGTTTTGGTCCTCAGCCAGTCGGAGCTGCGGCCTGACAAGATGCAGGGAAATCCGATGGACACTTATCACGGAATCGAGATCCTGAAAACAAAGAAAAGATTCGACAGCAGGCTCTTCAGCGTCTTCCTCACCTGTGGAGATGAGAAAGTCTATTCCTCAAGCGGCGTGGCGAGAATGCGGGTATATCTGGACAGTGTCCTGGGGTGCGAGGAGGAAAGCGTGGAAAGAGCGTTCCAGGCGTTGGAAAGCGGGGAGGATACGGTTACCTTTCTGTACAGGAGCGGCGCCGAGGGGATGGTCATGTACAGCTATAAGAGTTATCGGAGAGGGGAGCCTTACGCTTCTGTCAATTTCGTGATTCCCTTTGAACAGTTCATCCGCAGGTTCCCTGATTCATATCCGGATCAGTACTATGAGTTCCAGGCACCGGACGAGAGCAGGCTGGTGTTTGGCAGGGACAGGGAAGGGGAGGCCTGCGTCATGGATCCCGCGGGCTGGGAATCAGGAGGAAAGGAAAGCTATGCGGCGCTGGAGAAGACCAGGGGAAGCGATGGCCTGATGCTCCGGCTTTGGTATAACAGGAGATTGTTCCCTGACGGGCAATGGCTGTTCAGGATCCAGGCTGTCAATATCGTGCTTATCATAGTGGGGATCGCGCTGTCGGCATTCCTTTCGTGGATGTTCAGCGCAAGGCAGATGAGACAGATCACGATACTGGAAAATACGGCAAAGGGCGAAGGGGAAGATTTCTTATCGCAAAAAAATATCTATTATGATCTGCAGAGGCTGATCCTACAGGGCTTTTCCGTAAATCAGAGCCTGGAGGAGAGCATTTCCGGTTACAGGGAGGAGCTGCAGCGCAAAATGGCGCATATGATATTGTCCGGCACGGTCCGGGAGCCTGAAATGTTGGAGATGGCCTTCCGGGAGATCGGTCAGGAAATCCCGGCAGGCTTTTTTGTCGCGGCGGCGGATTTCGACGGCGTTCTGGCATCCGGTGGAATCGAGGAATTGCTGGGGACACGGATCTGGGTGCGGACAGAGCAGGGAAGGAGACAGGCGCTTTTATTCTTGGTACCGTCCGAGGAAAGCGATGAGGGGCAGCTCTTTAGGAGGAAATTTGCGGAAAAGCTCAGGAAACAGATGTATGCACAGGGGATAGAGCAGCTCTGTCTGGGGATGAGCCGGATATATGTCAATCCGTTCCTGATCGGCTGTGCCTGCGCAGAGGCGGTCAGGACATTGGATGAAGCGCTCCGGAAAAAAGATCTCTGCCTGTGCTGGGAAGAGGCCGTCCGGAAGAAGTCAGGCTTCCTTTTTGAGGAGGCGCTTTTGGAGGGGTTCGACCGGGCGCTGGCCCGGATGGATTATGAGGGGGCTGTCGATTCCTTCCGACAGCTGCTGCAGGAGAGCTTTTCCGCGAAATGCACGGAGGAAAATGAGATTTACTTAAGGTACATGATCCTGCAGCATATCGTATCCTTCCTCCAGCAGGATTCCACGCCGGAAAAGGAGCTTCTCTGTCGGGAATGTATCAATATACGCGCGGAGAAGGAACAGGATTTTACGGATTCTGTCATGGGGCTTTTGCAGAAGTGCATGGCGCAGAAGGGAAATGACAGTTTCTCCAGGATCCTGGAATATGTCCACAGCAATTATCCGGATAGCCAGCTGACCTATGAGAAGGTGGCAGAGGCAGGCGGCGTGGGGAAGACATATGTCAGCAAGCTGTTTCGGAGTAACATGGGAATGTCTTATATCGAATATCTCACAATGCTGCGTCTGGAGAATGCCTGCATTTTGCTGAAGTCAGGTGATGCGGACATCGCCCAGGTGGCAAAGAGCGTAGGATATGGAAGCGCGGCGAGCTTTAGGAGAGCATTCAAGGATAGATACGGGATCAGCGCATCGGATTATCGCAGGGAGAATAAAAAATACCAGGAAGGGAAATGAGGAGATGGACATAACATTTTTGGGGACAAGCCACGGGGTACCCGGGCCGGACAGATATTGTCAGAGCATGCTGGTGGATACAAAGGAGGGAGGCTATATCATTGACGCGGGGGCACCGGTCCTGGAATGCCTCCTGAGGATGAAGTACGATTTGAGGAGGATAAGGGCGGTCTTCCTTACCCATATGGACAGCGACCACGCCAGCTATCTGATTGGCCTGATCGGCGCGGCGTGCTGGTACTATCAGGAAATGGATATCACGGTCTATGTCCCGGAGCAAAGAGGAATCGATGTCATGTCGGATTGCCTTTCTTTGATGCTGGGCGACGCCTCTGTCTTTCCGAATGACAGGATGCGCTTTTGCCTGTTCCGCGAAGGGGAGGTTTATCGGGACGGCGCTGTGACAGTGACGGCATATCCCACGGGCCACCTGCGGAAGAAGGGGCGTCCTGCCTACGGCTTTTTGCTCTGCGGCGAAGGGAAGAAACTGTATGTCTCAGGCGACCTGGATGGGGAGAGAATCGATTATCCGGAATTCCTGGACCGGGAGCCGGTGGACGGATTCGTGGTGGAATGCGCCCATTTCCCTGCTGAACGGTTGATACAAAGGCTCTCTTCCTGCAAGGCGAAATGTGTGATGGTCATACATGTATGGCCGCTGGGTAAATATGATATTTTGAAGGAGGCGGAGCCGGATTTGGGCTGCCGCATGCTATATCCGGCGGATGGGGAGCGCTGCCTTTTTTGAGGATTTAGGAGAAGCTATTCTTAGAACTTGCCGCCGCTGTGGACTTCGAGCGGTATGCCGTCCGGGACAGGGCGGCTTATTCCGGGGAGCCGGTCCGGAGGAGATACAGGCCGTTTGAGGACGATATGCCTCTGTTCGAACAGCGCAGCGCACCGAAGATAGAATACAGAGGCTTCTGAAGCTGGGGGCATGTGATATATGATTATCAGGGGTATATCGACCATATGTGCGACTGCAAGCTGAACACCCTGATCATCTGGAACGATTATGTCCTGCTGAATGCCGCCGAGGTGGTGGCCTATGCCCATGCCCACGACGTGAAGGTAATCTTCGGCTTCTCCTGGTGCTGGGGGGGAGAAGGTGGATCCCGCCAGTCGGGAGGACCTGAAGAAGTGGGGGGACTTTGTGCTGGACACCTATGAGAAGCCTGCAGGCCATAGCGGAAGCGCCGGTCCGGGACAGGCTGGTCACGGCTTTGGTGGAGGACGGGATGTGGGAGGGCGGCATGCATGTCAGTGCGCAGCTCTTCGCGGAGCTCTTGTGGAATCCGGAGGGAGATATCTCCCGTATCCTGACGGCGCTGCTCCATGATGAGCGCACGGTCCTGTGAAACAGGGAATTTCCCTCTTGTAAAATCCGACAGCCTGTACTATAGTTTCCTGAAGCTTCTGGCCTATGTGAGCCGCTATACGGGGATTGAGATTGCCGATGGACAGATCGTGGATACCCTGACTTCCCTGGGATCTGCGGTGGAACACAGCGGAGCCGGACAGGCCGCCCCTGTGACCAAGGGCGGCCTGCTGACACTGTCATGGCCATACCTTTAATGGAACCAGGAAAACCAGTTCCCAATGGATGGATTGCTTCCCGGAACGTGCCCGAAAGAAGCGCCAGGCGCTATCTGGTATAGAAAATCTGCGCGATAGGCGAGTCCGGAGAGAGGATGACGGTCTTATTGTTCCCTGTCATGGAGGCCTTCAGCGCGTCCAGGCTGCGGACGAAGGAGTAGAACTCCTGTTTGGATTCGTCCCGGTAGGCCTCGGACAGGATTCTCATGTATTCCGCCTCCCCCTCGGCAATCAGGATCTCCGCGTCCTTCTCCGCCTCGGACAGAAGCACCGTCACTTCCTTGTCCGTGGTGTTGCGGATGATCTGGGCCTCGGAGCTTCCTTCCGCGGTGTAGGTGGCCGCGATGTTGTCCCGCTCGGAGATCATCCGCTCATAGACCGCCGCCTTGTTGTCTCCGGGGAGATCCAGCTTCTTGGTCTCGAAGGACAGAAGCTCTATGCCGTATTGGTCAAGAGAGCTGCCGATGTTGGCCATGATTGCCGCCGACAGCTCGCCGTCCCGGCCGGAGATCACGTCGTCCTGGGTGGTGCTGCTGATGACGTTCTTCGTAGAGTTATACACGATGGCATCCAGCCGCCCCTCGGCGCCTGAGATGGAAGAGTTCAGGGTCTGGGCGAATTTCTGGGGGTCTGCGATGTACCACAGGATGTAGCTGTCACAGATCATGGTCTTCTTGTCGCTGGTGATCACATCCGAAGAGGGCAGGTCGTAGAGCAGGATCTGCTTGGGCAGCGTATCCACGCTCTGGACGAAAGGAATCTTGAAGCTGACGCCCGCTTCCGACACCACATGGTCGATTTTGCCGAACTAGCGCACCAGGCTGTATTCATTTTCCTTTGTGATGACGATGCTGGAAGCACCGGTGATTAAAAGGACGAGCAATACGATGATCAGAACGATTCTTTTTGCTATCTTCATATGAGATTCTCCTCTTTATTTACCATAAAATTAAGTTAAAATTTCCGTTTGTTGGTGACCGTTTGGGGCTGATCCCGCCATGCATCTGCAATGTGCGCTGCCGGAATCCTCTATTATCAATACTCCTCAGGCTCACCCTGGTAAGAATCCGGCTGGCTGGTTCCGGAGCCGGCTGATGAATCTGGCTGGGAGGACTCTTCCTGGTCTTCCTCCTGGTTCCCGGTAAAGGACTCCAGCGGGTAGATGGTCTGGGTATTCCCCTCAGGGCTTTCAATGATGACCTTCAGATCCGGCAGCACATCCTCCATGGCTTCATAGAACATGCGCTGTCTGGTGACGGCGGGATTCTTGATGTACTCCTGGTACATGGAGTTGAACCGGGACACCTGTGCCGTGGCTTCGTTGATGCGCTCTGTCTTCCGGGCTTCCGCGTCCTTGATGATGCCGTCGGCCCTGGCCTGGGCAGAAGGCAGCTGCTCGTTGCGGTACTTGTTGGCGTTGTTCAGCGCGGTCTCCTTGCCCTGCTTGGCCGTCTCCACCGCCTTGAAGGCTTCCATGACTTCCACGGTGGGCGGCTCGGAGTCCTGGATGGTGATGTTCACCAGCTGGATGCCGATGTCCTGATCCGCCAGCCGCTGCTGGATCGGTTCATTCTGCTTCATCGCTTCCAGCAAATCAATCACTGCTGTCTCGGTCTGAATTAATTCCAGAAAATAGGCCAGTTCCTCGATTGGATCTTTTGCATTGTAGGTATCTTCATACTCTGCCACCCCTCGTGCATCTTACGGTTCCCTTCTGTTATATAAGGATCAACTTTCAATATATATGTCTTGCACGTCTTACCATCCTGTTCGATGATCTGTGGAATCAGATCACGCACCAATTTATTATAGACCGGCATTTTATCTTCTCCTATTCTTTCACTATTCCCTATGTTCTACCATAGCGAAAGAGAAGGATGTCATGCTTAGACAGCTTTCGTCCACCATAAGATTCATTATTCTATTCGTTTTGCGGTTTTTCAACACAAACCCCTCTAAAAGTCGTTGACTAGAATAGGAATATAGTAAATAATAAATACTAACTAGATTTATAGGCATTATACGAGAATGAGCATTTAGAATCATCAAGAAGTAAAATTTCCCCTTTTGTCATAGGCTAAGGAGGCGAGGCAATATGTTTACTCCACCAGACTACCAACAATATGTTGAAATCCCGAGCACCTATTCAATCGGTATACTTTTATTGTCTCTACTTGTCATAGGCTTCACATCCTACACCACGTTGTCGCTTTATGACCGGATGCAGAAACCGAGCTTCTTTAAGCGAGAAATCTGGCTTATCCTGGCTTCGTTGGCCATGGGTTTTGGGATTTGGGCAACTCATTTTGTATCGATGAACTCCTTATCGCTCCCGCTGGATATGCATGTCAATTACATGACCAGTTTTCTATCCATGTTGCCGGCCATCATTGCTTCTTTCCTGGCATTCCAACTTATTCAAGGCCCCATGAAACCTAATTGGAAATATACGATTGCGGCTGTGCTGTTTGCAGAAGGCATGACGGCCATGCATGTGCTGGGTATGCAATCAATGGAAGTCGAGGCTGTGGTCCAACATGACTGGCAACTGCTTCTGGTGGCGAACGTGATTGTCGGCCTGTTTTCTTACATCACCTTCCGGCTCATCGGTAATCCGAAAAACACGACTGCTGGAAAATGGATTGCCATACTATGTTTGACGTTGGCACCAGCCGCCATGCATTATTTAGGTTTGCTCGGGACTCGCTATTATATAAAAAACGGGCAGCCATTCATGGATCAAGCAGTCAATCATATGCTTTTATTGAATTCGGTTATTGGCGTGGGTGTCGGTGTATTGCTGGTCGTCATGTTATTGACAACCTATATTG
>ERZ808037.1364-NODE-1364-length-16208-cov-14.815290_pt1 | contig 16208 bp, 22 predicted proteins | sample MGYA00380190_ERZ808037 | MGnify/ENA primary metagenome ERZ808037 (study PRJEB31490, sample SAMN06133399) | mouse gut metagenome | isolation source: J9 | host: mice | place: China: Chengdu | collected 2015-05 ... | reverse complement strand
AAAATTCCCTATTGAAAAAACAGAACAAATGTTCTATAATATAAGTATCGCTACTTTAGAACGTGTGGTCTGATGGGAGATGGTATTGTGGACTACAAAAAAATTATCATTGAAATGCTTGACAAGGCAGATGATAGGCTATTGAAGCTAATTTATTGTTATGTCAAGGCACTTCTTGGGCTGGGGTAAGACCTCAGCCCTTTTCTTTTTGCATGGAATCCACAAGTTTTTCTAACACACCCCAGTCAGATTCATCCAGATTAGCAAGGGCTGATATCAACCGTCTTTTGAAAGATTCTTTTTCATCTTTCAACATATCACCAATAAATGCAGCTATCTGTTCATCCCTGGTTTGTTTAATGAACATTTCCCCAGTTCCATCACGAAGCCAATGTTCATTCACATTGAATTCCCGGCAGATAGAAACAATTATTGCATCAATAGGTGTGTTCCTGCCCGTTTCGTAATTTGCAAAAGAGTTTCTTTTTATTCCTATCCTGTCAGCAAATTCCTGTTGTGTTAAATCAAGTTCTTTTCTTATTTTCTTGATTCGGTCTTTCATTATGTAGTCACCTCCCATCTGTTACTAATTATACCGTTAAAAATACTTATCGTCAATATAAAAAGTGCTGTTAGCAACAAAAAGTGCTAAAAACAACAAAAATGGTATTGACAATAGTGCTAACAGCACATATAATTGTCTTGACAGCAACAAAACAAGCACAGATTGAAATGGTAAATCAAAAAAATATGGTGGGTGCTGCAACACCCACAGCGGAAAGGAAAAGGTACAGACATATGACATTAGAAAAAATTCATGAATTGGGACTTATCAACGACAACACAGAAATATGGGTTCGTGGTTCAGACCTGCATCTGGTGACACACGGCAACTGGTACCAGGATGATGTTCTGAAATATATGCACACGGAACTTGAATCTTTCACCTGGCAGGATGACAACAACTTCTATATTGATCTGAAATAGAGGGGGTCGCAAGACCCCGCCAGTAATGCAGCCGTGGACGGTCACAAGCCCGTGAAAATGCAGAGTGATGGAAACAAAAGGAAAGGAGAAGACAATATGTCAGAAAAAGAAAAGAGTATTATATCCAAAATCGCCCAGGCCGTTCCCAGAATGAGCGAGTTTGACAAAGGGTATCTGCTGGGAAAGGCAGAGACGCTTGCAGACAACAAGGAAGAAAAGGGGGAAGGTGTGCATGAAGAAAATCATTGCAGCATGGATAGAACAGATTCTTGAATTTGATGGGGAACTGGAATATCTGGACTATATGGAAAGTCTGAAAAAAGGCAGACCACAGAAGTTCAAGGAAACCAGCCATGAGCAGCTGGAATCTGGTGCTGTAAGAATCAGAATCATGAAACAGTACAACAATAACGCATTCCCTGATGAAGAAAGGAGAGATGAACAATGATGTTTGGTGAGAAGTTGAAAAAGGCTATGCAGCAGTTAGGAATCAACCAGGCACAGGTTGTTGGAATGACCGGGTGCAGCAAGGGGTCAATCAGCCAGTATATTTCCGGCAAGCAGACCCCGGCAGAGGACAGACAGCGGAACATTGCAGTGTCCCTTGGTCTTGCCCCTGACTACTTTGAACAGGATGAACCCATTGTCAAGATGATGAAACAGGGCTGTGGTGTCATCCAGGAGATCAGGACAAGTGACGTTGGGAAACTTATGAGGATGAACCACGAGACGGTGGAAAAGGGTCTGATTCAGGGTGTATTCCCCTGGGGGTATGCAATCCAGACCAGTGAAAACCGTCACAGATATTTCATCAATGCCCGCCGTTTTGCGGAGATAGAGGGAATAGAGGTTCCCCCGGAAATGGTGGTGTAGGATGCCCAAAATTCAGTACAAGGAAATCAATTTCAGGCAGTCCAGCCTTGACCTGATAAAGCTGGTCAATGAGGTCATCAATGAGTATTCCGCACAGGGGTATGAACTGACCCTTAGACAAGCATATTATCAGCTGGTTGCCCGTGGATATATACCGAACAATGAGCGCAGCTATAAGAACATAGGCAGTCTTATCAATGACGGACGGCTGGCCGGACTGATTGACTGGAATGCAATCACTGACCGCACCCGGAACCTTAGAGGGAACAGCCACTGGAACACCCCGGTGGACGTGATCTATTCAGCAAAGTATTCATACCTGCTGAATAAATGGAAAGACCAGCCAAACTATGTTGAAGTGTGGGTGGAGAAGGACGCACTGGTGGATGTGGTAGGACAGGCCTGCAAGCCGTTGGATGTTCCATACTTTTCCTGCAGGGGCTACACGTCACAGTCAGAAATGTGGTCAGCTGCACAGCGTTTCATCCGGCAGAAGAACCGTGAAAGCAGAATCATCATCCACCTAGGAGATCATGACCCCAGCGGTATAGACATGACCAGGGATATCCAGGAACGGCTTGATCTGTTCGGTGCAGACGTGGAAGTGAAACGTGTGGCGCTGACAATGCAGCAGATTCAGACATACAACCCACCGCCGAACCCTGCAAAGATCACGGACAGCAGGTGCGGAAAGTACATTGACCAGTACGGTGATGAAAGCTGGGAACTGGATGCCCTGGAACCGAAGGTCATCACTGATCTGATAGAGGAACAGGTCAAAATGTACCGGGATGATGACCTTTACAGAAAAGTATGTGAGCGGGAAAAGAGTGAGAAAGAAGAACTGCAGCTGGTGTGTGACTACTATGATGATGCAATCGAGTATTTGAAAGGAAGAGAGGAATAGACAGATGGAAAACAATAATGTTCAGAGCGGTGTTCATGGGTTCAAGGTGTTCAACCCTGACTGGACTTGTTCACCGAATGGTAACACCAAACAGTACACCTGCCCCGGAAGGTTCGAGGAAGAAGGGGAACTTGATATCTGCGGTCATGGTATGCATTTCTGTGAAAATGCAGCTGACTGTTTCAGCTATTACAGCTTTGACAGCAAGAACCGTGTGGCAGAGGTTATTGCATACGGTCAGGTGCAGAAGGATGGGAAGAAGTCCTGCACTGATAAGCTGGAGATTGTGAGGGAAATTCCCTGGGATGAAGTTCTGCGGATTGTGAACATAGGAAAAGATTGCACTGGACTCTGCAACACCGGGGACTGCAACACCGGGGACTGCAACACCGGGAACCGCAACACCGGGAACCGCAACACCGGGGACTGGAACACCGGGGACTGGAACACCGGGGACTGGAACACCGGGAACCGCAACACCGGGGACTGGAACAAGTCTTCTTTCAATACTGGCTGTTTTATGACAAAGGAACAGAAAATCTTCATGTTCAATAAACCGTCAGAGTGGACATATCAGAACTGGATACGGAGTGATGCCAGATACTTACTTAACCAGATACCAAAGAATGTTGTGGAGTGGATATATTCAAGTGATATGACGGATGAAGAGAAAGCGGAGCATCCGACACATGAAACTACTGGCGGTTATCTGAAAGTGCTTGATGAATCTGAATGCGGTCAATTATGGTGGGGCAGCTTGTCAGACCGCCAAAAGAACATCATCAAGTCCATGCCGAACTTTGACGCTGAAATCTTTGAACAGTGTACTGGTGTAAAGGTGGATGAATGATGGAACCTCTGCAATTCATGCCCCACCAGAACATGGTGCTTGATCTGACAGAAAAATACAACCGCTGTGCCTATTACCTTGACATGGGGCTGGGCAAGACCTTTGTGGGGGCTGAAAAAATGTGGCGGTTGAACAATGCGGTGAACCTGGTGATCTGCCAGAAGTCCAAAATAGATGACTGGGTACAGCACTTTGTGGAGCATTACCCGGACGCAAGGGTGTTCAATCTCATGAAGAAAAGCGAAGCGCTGACCTACAGAAACATGGCAGATGCTTGTGACCTGTACCCTACGGAACAGATCGTTGGTGTCATCAACTATGAAACAGCGTTCAGGCGGTCATATATAGCCCATATGAAAGGCTACACGTTGATGCTGGATGAATCAAGCCTGATAAACAATGAAAACGCTAAACGGTCAAGGTTCATCCTGAAACTGTTCCCTGAAAGCGTGGTGCTGCTGTCCGGCACACCAACGGCGGGAAAGTATGAAAAACTCTGGTCACAGGTGCAGCTGCTGGGGTGGAACATCACAAAGAAAGCATTCTGGTCAAGCTATGTTGATACAAAGTGGGTTGAAGATGGGGACTTCAAGCGTGAAGTGATTGTTGGATATAAGAACGTGGAGCATCTGAAGCACAAGCTGGCACAGTACGGTGCAGTGTTCATGAAGACGGAAGAAGTGATGAACCTGCCTGAACAGGTTGAACAGTTCATCAAGGTGGGCAGAACAAAAGAATATGACTACTTCATCAAGAATTCATATCTGATGCTTGATACCTTGAACCTTTGCAAGTTCACAGATGATTCAGACTTCTATGGGAATGACGTGACCCCCCGTGTTGAACTGGTGGGTGACAACAGCCTGACAAAGACACTATATGCCCGGCAGCTGTGTGGCCAGTACCACAAGGAAAAGCTGGAAGCATTCCGTGATCTGCTGGAATCAACAGGTGATCGGCTGATAGTCTTTTACAACTTCAACGAGGAACTGACCAGGCTGACAAAGATATGTGAATCACTTGGACGTGCGGTCAGCTATGTGAACGGTTCCGGGAAGTCTATGAACGCATATGAAAATGTGCAGGACAGCGTGACGTTCGTACAGTACCAGGCCGGGGCAATGGGTGGGAACTACCAGAAAGCGAACAAGATTATCTACTATACCCTACCACTGGGGAAGGGTTCCTGTGACCTGTGGACGCAGTCCAAAAAACGCATCCACCGCATAGGGCAGGACAAGACGTGTTTCTATTATTATCTGCTGGTAAAAGGCAGCTTTGAGGAAAAGAACCTGAAATCTTTACAGGTCGGAAAGGAATTGACAGATGAACTATTCAAAACAGATTAGCAGATCAGCCATAGCGAAGCGGGTCATCTTGATGTGGGTGGTGTTCTTCCTGGCTGGTGTTGGCTGTGGTTTCTGCGGTGGATATGCCGTGTGCGCTCATATAAGCCCCAGGAACGAGGTTGAAACAGCTGAATGCATAAATGAACAGATGGACGCACACACCGCCGTATTTGGAGCATATGAGGGCATACCGATCACGCATGAAATATCACTGGACTGGGGCGGTGATGAACTGGACTTTGAACCGCTTGCGTGTGATATGCCGGATGACCAGCAGGAGTTCCTGTATTACCTATGCTTTGGGTATGATCTGGACTTCCAGCTGGTGATGGCAGTGATTCAGCATGAAAGCAGCTTTGACCCCAGTGCAATCAGCCGGACAGATGACTATGGGCTGATGCAGATAAACATTCGGAACCATGAATGGCTGACGGATATGCTGGGTCTGACAGATTTTCTTGACCCTTATGAAAATATGCGGTGTGGGTGTTTCATCCTTAGAAACTTATTTGAGAAGTACCAGGACACTGACATGGTGCTGATGGCCTACCACATGGGTGAACATGGTGCTGCACGGTTATGGGAAGAAGGAATCTATGAAACCAACTATACACACAGCGTCCTGACCATCCAAGAACAGTTCTACAGACAGATGGAAGAAGGTGACTGAATGGCAGAGGAAAAGAACTTTGAAAACAGGGTGAAAAAGTTCCTGAAAGACAATGGTGCATGGGTGCTGAAATACTGGGGCGGTGCAGCTTACACAAAAAGCGGAATTCCTGATCTGCTGGTATGTGTTGAAGGCTGGTTCCTGGGGATAGAACTGAAAGCATCCCGTGGGACCCCTTCTGACCTGCAGCTGTACCAGATACGGCAGATCAGAAGCGCCGGGGGTGTCGGCTGTGTGCTGTACCCCAAAGATTTTGAAGACTTCAAGCAGTTCATTGAACGCTTGAAACTGGGTGAACACCCGGATGACATGATAGGTAATTATTCCTTCCTGACAAGAGAGGGATAAACATAAACAATTCAAAAAAAGGAGATAACGAGCATGGAAAAAGCAAAAACAGCAGCAAAGACAGCAGAGAACACAGCAGGGAAGACGGAAGAGGGTGCAGCAGCACAGGCAAAGGCGGTTGACTACAACTACCCGGATATCATCCGTTCAGCTTTGTTGAAGACAGGCAGGGAAGGGATGGTTGACCTGATCGGTTTTATGGGGGATATCGGTTTCTTTGATGCCCCGGCATCCGGCGGGAACCATTCCCATGAAAAGGGCGGTCTTGCAGCCCACACCGCAAACGTGATGATGTGTGCGGAAAAGATAGGTGTTGCCCTGCTGGGTGGCGCTGGGTACAACGAGGTTCAGAACAGCGTGGTGATCGCTGCAGCCCTGCATGATCTGGGCAAGTGCGGTGATTATGGCAAGCAGATGTATGTTCCCAACATGATAAAGGACGGCAGACCCACACAGAAAGACCCTGTGCAGAAGTACAAGCAGTCTGAATCAAAACCGTGGAAACGAAACCCTGCCCTTCTTCCCCTTGACCATGCAACCCGGTCTATCAAGCTGGCCACCCTCTATATTGATCTGACAGAGGAAGAAGAGTATGCGATCAGATACCATGACGGCCTGTATGAGACTGCAAACTATGGTGTCAAGGGGCATGAGACACAGCTGTACATGATCTTGCACTGGGCTGATATGTGGGCATCCAAAGTCATTGAAGGTGATGCCGAGGACAGCGAGAATGATTAACCATATATAAGAAAGCGAGGTATGAAAACATGGCACAGAAAATCTTAGTAATGGGTGAAAGCGGTACTGGAAAGAGTACCAGCCTGCGGAACTGTGACGCAGCTACAACCGCAGTGGTGAACCCGGTGGGGAAGCCCCTGCCGTTCAAGAATCACTTCACCATGCTGAACAATGAAACGGATGCCCGCAAGATCACCCGGTTCATGAAGGAACAGGCAGCTGCCGGAAAGAAGCTAATTGTGGTGGATGACTTCCAGTATATCCTGGCAGTACCGTACATGAACCGTATCAAGGAAACCGGGTGGGACAAGTACAATGATTTCGGGGCAAATTACTTTGAGATCATTGAGGTCTGCAAAGACCTTCCTGATGACGTTGTGGTGGCTTATATGACCCACCTGGAGACGCTGGACAACGGGCTGACCACGGTGAAGCTGATCGGTAAGCTGTTGCGTGAGAAGATCACCATTGAAGGGCTGTTCACTGTGGTTCTTAGAACCGGGTGCAGTGAAGCAAAGTATTACTTCTACACCCAGAACAGCGGAAAGGACACGGTCAAGTCCCCCATTGGTATGTTCCCTGCATATGCCATTGACAATGACCTGAACTATGTGGCTGACAAGATCAGAAACTACTATGAACTGGGTTCATACAAGTCTGATGCTGAAATGGGACAGGCGGATGCAGCCGTTGCTGCAGAAGGTGTCCAGCCCGGAAGGGAAAGGAAGTCAAGGCGGGGTGCTGCAGCTGCCCCTACACAGGAACAGACACCTACCCAGCCCACAGCCCAGGAGAACCAGCCTGATGCACCACAGCAGACAGGGAGACGGTCAAGGGCGCAGGTTCAGCAGGAGAACCAGCAGAAAGTGGCTGAATACATGGAAAAGTGTGAAGAAGCCGTTGACAAGGTTGCTGACGGCCGTGAAGAGGTTCCCTTTGAAGAAGCAAGCAAAGCTGTTGAAGGTGTGCCGAAGCCTGATCTGGAAACACCGCCCCGCCGTACACGAAGGGAACGGCAGGACAGCGCACAGCAGGCCACACAGCAGGAAGAGAAGTTCTCCGACAAGTTCATGGATGTGCCAGAAAGTGCAGAGGAATCACCTGCACCTGCACCTGCTGAACCAACCAGAAGACAGCGCAGGGAGCGCCAGCAGACAGTGACCCCGCCCCAGGAGCCGGAACAGACCCAGAGTGTTCCCGGTCCCGTTGATGCAGCAATGAACCCACCCGCAACTGGCAGAAGAACCAGACGGCAGAGATAGAAAAAAAAAGAAAGGTTAAAAAAGGTGAAGAATTATGGCAGTAGATTTTAGCGCATTTGACCAGCTGGTAGACATGAACGCATTACAGCAGGATGTGAAGAACGCACAGGACAGTATGGATGTGCCTGACGGGACCTATGTTGTCAGCATTGAGAAGATGGAACTGACAGTTACAAAGGCAGAGAAGAAGCCCATGTTCGCAGTGCAGATGAAGATCAAGGAAGGGGAACACAAGGGCAGGATGCTTTTCTTCAACCGTGTGGTGTACGGCAACAAGAACACGGAAACCTGGAATGACGGCAGGGCGATCAAGTCCGTCTGCACCTGGGTGAATGAACTGCTGAATGATGGGGATGAACCCATTGAATTCATCAACTATTCCGACTTTGCGGAGCAGATTCTGGATGTATTCCAGATGCTGCAGAACACGGTAGAAGTAGAAGTTGACTATGCTGCAAAGAAGTTCAACCCCATCACCATCAAGGAAGTATTTGACCTGGCATAAAAATTTGATCTGCAAAGTAAAGCATTCAGCGGTGGGCGGGGGAAAGAATCCCCCCCCCCTACCGCTTTTTTAGGAAAGGCGGGATGACATGATCTTCTATGACTTTGAGGTCTTCAAGTATGACTGGCTTGCAGTGTTCATTGACGTGACACGTCATAAGGAAACAGTTATTGTGAATGACCCTGAACAGTTAAAAGCGCTATATGAAGCCAACAGCAATGACGTATGGGTGGGGTTCAACAATCGGCACTATGACCAGTACATATACAAGGGCATCCTGCTGGGTCTTGACCCCAAAAGAATCAATGACTGGATAATCGTGGAAGGGCGGGAAGGCTGGCAGTATTCATCTGCATTCAACCAGATACCAATGACGAACTATGACGTGATGCCCAACCCACCCATAGGATTGAAAACACTGGAAGGCTTCCTTGGTTCCAACATAAAGGAAACAGAAGTCCCCTTTGACATAAACAGGAAACTGACACAGCAGGAAATAGAACAGACCATATTCTACTGCAGGTATGATGTGGAAGAAACCATCAAGGTGTTCACCCAGACCGTGGACGAGTTCAACGCAATGCACGGTATCATCCAGGCATTCCCCGGCATGGTGAACCTGTCAAACATTGGTGACAGCGCAGCCCGCATCACTGCAAAGGTGCTTGGATGCCGGAAACAGGACTTTGATGATGAATTTGACTATTTCTTCCTGCCGTGTCTCCGGCTGAAAAAATATAAATACGTTCAAGACTGGTTTGCATCCGCAGCTGCCGACTGTACCCGTGAAATGAAACAGAAGTATGCAGAATGCGTCAGGAAACAGAACGAAGCAAAGACGTTCAAAGAACGTGAAAAATGGATGAAAGAATCATGGAAGTATGTGGCTGATGACGGTTTCTGCTGGTCGCAATACTTCTATAGGCGGTCACTAGACACGCTGGTGGCTGGCATCCCCCACACGTTTGGGTTCGGTGGCCTGCATGGTGCAACGGCTGAACCCATCCACGCAAAAGGGGCGCTGTACCATGTGGACGTGAACAACTACTATCCGTCTATGCTGATCGCCTGGGGGCTGGTCACAAGGGCAGCCACCAATGAGAACTACACGCTGGTATATAAGACCAGGAAGGGGTTGAAATTCAAACAGACCCACGCTGCCACAAAGGATGAAGCAAAGAAGTGGAAAAAGGCACAGCTGCCCTACAAAAAGATGCTGAATGCACTGTCCGGCGCTATGAAGGACAAGACCAACCCGGCATATGACCCACGCAATAACAACTGTATGTGCATCAACGGCCAGCTGATGCTGCTTGACCTGATAGAACACCTGGAAGTGATACCTGGGTTCCAGCTGATACAGTCCAACACTGACGGCCTAATCGTGCAGGTCCCTGACACGGATGAAGCCTTTGCAATGATGGATGATATCTGCTGGGAGTGGGAACAGCGCTGCAGCACAGACCTTTGTGAAATACTGCTGGAACTGGACTGCATCCGGGAGATATACCAGAAAGACGTGAACAACTATCTGTGGGTTGATCTGGACGGCGGTGTGGAAAGAATAGGGGCATACGTCAAGGAACTGTCCCGGATAGACAATGACTTGCCTATTCTGAACAAGGCGCTGGTGGACTACATGGTGAAGGGTATTCCGGTGGAACAGACCATAAACCAGTGTGATGACCTGATTGAGTTCCAGAAGATCGTGAAACTGTCAGACAGCTATAAATGGGTGGAGCATGAACACGGTGAACCAATTGAACGCACAAAAGGGGTCAGGGTCATCCACAAGTGGTATGAATATTCCACAACTGACAAGTACACCTATAAGTCATACCGTGTCTTTGCATCCAATGACCTGCAGGATGGCAGGCTGTTGAAAAACGGCGGTAAACGTGGGAAAGCTGAAAAGTTTGCGAACACCCCGGAACACTGTTTCATCTGGAATGATTCAGTCGAAGGTGTGAAGGTTCCCCAGAACCTTGATCGTCAATGGTATATAGACCTGGCCAGAAAAAGGCTTGCAGATTTTGGTGTCAAGGCATGACACCGGGAAGGAAGGTAAAAACATGGACTTAATAATCAAGTATGACCGTGGTTCAATGGTGGTTCATCTGAAACAGTTCCTTGGAATGCGGAGTACAGCAAAAGTGAAGAAACTGGTGAAAGTGATACAGGCCAGTTCCACACCTGACTGTCTGGAACAGCTGCAGCGGTTCGTGGAAGAGCAGATCACACCAGAAGCGCAGTATCAGGCAGACCTGAAAGCAACGGCAAACATGGCAGTGGATGCCAGGACAAGAGAAAAGGAACAGGCAGAAGTTCTTGAAAAGGCTGTAGCAGAGCGGAAACGGTACAAGAAAAAGTCACCCCCATATGAAGAATGGAACAAGAAAGTGAAACAGTACCGTGAGAATGTCAGCCATAGCAGACTATGCTACAGGTCAAGCATCCAGCAGTTCAACAGGATGCAGAAAGAAAGGGAATTTTTCAAGAAGGTACTGGAAATTATTGCACAAGGTAGGTGATGACAGATGCTTTACAAAGGTTATGTTGAAACCAAAGGTAAACAGAGCATTGAAAAACTGAAAGGCAGGAAAGACTTCAAGACCTATGAAGAAGTGAAGGACTGTGACGGTTTTGGGGGAATTCTGGCTGATGACACCATACTTGTGGACATAGATGACGGTGAACAGTCTGAAATGATGATGAACATTGTGGAAGAACTGCAGCTGGACTGCCGTGTGTACCAGACAACCAGGGGTAGGCATTTCCTTTTCAAAAACCACAGCATAGCAAGGAACAGAACCCACGTCCCGCTGGCCATAGGGCTGACGGCTGACATTAAGGTGGGGACCCGTCTTTCCTATGAGGTCATCAAGATCAACGGTGAAGAACGGTTCTGTGAATGGGACATTGAGCCGGGCGGTACATACCAGGAACTGCCAAAATGGATGTTCCCGGTCAAAGCATCAGCGGAATTCATAGGGATGGATGCAGGGGACGGCAGGAACCAGGCGCTGTTCAACTATATCCTGACGCTGACGGCAAATGACTTTTCTGTGGACGAAACAAGGGAAGCAATCAGAATACTGAACAGGTTCGTGCTGAAAGAACCGCTGTCTGATGATGAACTGGAAGTGGTATTGAGGGATGAAGCGTTCCAGAAGCCTGTGTTCTTCATGGGTTCCACTTTCCTGTTTGACAAATTCGCAACCTACATGAAGAACAACAACCATGTGGTGAAGATCAACGGCCAGCTGCACATATACCGGGAAGGAATCTATGTAAACGGCTACAAGGAAATTGAAGCGGAAATGATCGCCATGATTCCGAACTTGAAGAAGACCCAGCGCCGTGAAGTCCTGGACTATATGGAACTGATCGTTGAGAAAAAACAGCAGTCAGAAGCAAACTTCATTGCGTTCAACAATGGTATCTATGACGTGGTGACAGGTGATCTGCTGCCATTCAGCACGGAACTGGTCATCACTAACAAGATACCGTGGGACTATAACCCCAGCGCTTATTCTGCACTGGCAGATGCCACCCTGGACAAACTGTCCTGTGGTGATCTTGCTATCCGGCAGCTGCTGGAAGAATGTATTGGTTATTGCTTTTATCGAAGGAATGAACTGGGAAAAGCGTTCATCTTGACCGGGGACAAGTCCAACGGAAAAAGCACGTTTCTGGACATGGTCAAGTCCATGCTGGGGGAAGAAAACATATCAGCCCTTGACCTGAAAGAACTGGGGGACCGTTTCAACACGTCAATGATGTTCGGCAAGCTGGCCAACATAGGGGATGACATAGGGGATGACTTCCTGCAGGGGGCGCAGGTCAGCATATTCAAAAAGATTGTGACTGGAAACCGCATCAAGGCAGAAAAAAAGGGTCTTGACCCTTTTGAGTTCAACCCATACGTCAAGCTGCTGTTCAGTGCAAATGATGTCCCCCGGATGAAAGACAAGACCGGGGCGGTGTTGCGCAGGCTGGTCATCATCCCATTCAATGCAAAGTTCAGCAAGGATGACCCGGACTATGACCCATTCATCAAGTACAAGCTGATACAGCAGGACAGTGTGGAATATCTGATTGCCGTGGGACTGGCCGGACTTAAAAGGGTCTTGACCAACAATGAGTTCACGAAGTCTGAACAGGTTCAGAACCAGCTGAACGAGTATGAAGAAGAGAACAACCCCATCATAGCGTTTATTGCGGATGTGGGTGTGGATGCAATAGAGGGTGAACCCACTGGTGACGTGTACAAAAGGTATCAGGTATTTTGTGCTGACAACAGCATGACCCCCATGTCTGCAATTATTTTCAGCAAGCAGATCAACAAGCGCCTGGGGTTTGAAGCTATCCAAAAGAGGATAAAAGGTAGAAATATAAGAGTATTCCGTAAAGCAGGAAAGGAAGGTGTCTGAATGATTAAGTATCTTAGCCTTTTCAGTGGTATAGGGGCTTTTGAAAAGGCATTGAAAAAATCTGGGAATTCCTTATGATCTGGTTGGCTACTGTGAGATTGACAAGTATGCAGCAAAGGCATATTCCCTGTTGCACGGTGTTCCTGAATCAATGAATCTGGGAGATATCACCCAGGTGGATGAAAGCACCCTGCCGGATGATATAGACCTTGTCACATACGGTTTCCCCTGCCAGGACATTTCCCTGGCAGGGTTGCAGAAAGGGCTGATAGACGAAAATGGAGAAAAGACAAGGTCAGGGCTGTTCTTTGATGCCCTTAGAATCATCAAAAGCTGCCAGCCCAAAATAGCCATTGCAGAGAACGTGAAGAACCTGACCAGCAAAAAATTCAGTGAGCAGTTCAGCATTGTGCTGAACAGTCTGGAAGAAGCTGGCTATGTGAACCGCTGGAAGATTCTGAACGCAAAGGACTATGAAGTTCCGCAGAACCGGGAAAGGGTGCTGATCGTGAGCATCAGAAAGGACATTGACACGGGCATATTTGAATTCCCGCAGCCCATCCGGCTGGAAAAGTGCCTGGAAGATATGCTGGAAGATGAAGAGAGCGTCCCGGAAAATTTCTATGTTCCGCAGGAACGGCTGGACAAAATACTGTGTTCCACGTTCTCACAGGAACGGAACATAATTCAGTCAAGGGGGGGGGATCTGTCAGACCCTGCTGGCCAGGGACTACAAAGACCCCAAATGTGTGAAGGTGGGTGCTGGCGGTGAATGAAGATAAAAACATAAAGTTCCTTTTTAACATATGCCCCACAAAAACAAGGGACAATCCGAACCAGGGGCGGGTCTATGATGTGACCGGGATTGCCCCGGCACTAAACACGAAGGGAGGGGGGAACTTGGAACCATTCATATTAGTTAAGGCGAACACAAAGGCAGGGTATGAGGTTGCAGAACCGGGTGACACCATCAACCTGGCATATCCGAACAGTACAACACGGCGGGGAAGGGTAGGGAAACGTGTGGCACAGACTTTGACAAGTTCCCCCCCCCAGCAAGGGGTTGTGATAATGAAAGAAGGTGAAGAAAACATGACTGCTGAAATGAAGACACCTTGCCTGCTGACACTGAACAACTTTTCACATAAAGCTGGTGACGGTGTAGATTCAAGGAAAAAGAATGTTGCCTACATACACCCTGCACTGCAGGCCAATCCTGGCGGGAGCCAGCAGACATATCTGTGTAATGATGAAATGCAGGTGAGAAAACTGACACCCAAAGAGTGTTTCCGGCTTATGGGCTTTGATGATTCAGACGTTGATCTGCTGATGAAAAATGGAATGTCAAACACCCAGCTGTACAAGATGGCTGGCAATTCCATTGTGGTCACAATGCTGGAATACCTATTCTGCCAGATTTTTGACAGCAATGATGAAATATGGGTATAGAGGGGGGGGGGTGAACAGAATGAACGTGTTGAAAGATTCTGACTGCACCAGAGACACACCTGTTGTCTTTGGTGTGCCGGATAAACCAATCTATGGAACCGGGTGCAGAATCAAGCCCAGAGTGGACGGCAGGAAAGACAGCGAACACTTTCAGAAAATCTATCTGCAGGAACTGATGCCGTTGGAAGACTATGACCTGATCGTGGTGCTGATATCTGGCGGTAAAGATTCCGTTGCCTGTTATCTGAAACTGTTGGAACTGGGTGTTCCAAAGGAAAAAATAGAATTCTGGCATCATGATATAGACGGCGGGCATCCGTCAAGACGCATGGACTGGCGCTGTACCCAGAACTATGTGAAAGCCCTGGCAGATGCAGAGGGCATCAAGTTGAGGGTATCATATCGTGTGAATGGCTTTTTCGGTGAACTGTACCGTATAGGTGCATCAGAACCTATTGAATGGGTGGAACCTGAAACTGGGGAAGTCCGGCAGTGCAGACTTTCCAGCAATTATCTGAAATGCCAGGAACTGAAAAAGCAGGCCACCGAAGAAATGGAAGAACTGCTGAAACAGTATGGGTATAGGATGAAGTTTCCGGCAAAGACCAGTGATCTGTCAAGACGGTGGTGTTCTGCTTACTTGAAGATCATGGTTGCCGGGTCTGTACTTAGCAACCTTGACCAGCTGGGTGAACTGGAAAAGCTGGGTGGAAAAAGACATAAGTTTCCAGCAAAGGGTGGAACGCATTCAGGAAGATGGTGCAGCGGAAACCTGAAAGCATCCGTACAGGACAGCGTGACAGCCAATCTTGAAGAAACCAGACGTGACAAAAACATCCTGATTGTGTCTGGGGAACGCAGGGGAGAATCTGCTGGAAGGGCAAAATACAATGAGATTGAAATACACCGCACCAATGCAGAAGCAAAGGCACACAGGACTGTGCATCAGTGGCGGGCAGTGATTGACTATTCTGAAAAGGACGTTTGGGAACTGCTGAAAAGACACCAGGTCAACCCACACCCTTGCTACAGGATAGGGTGGAACAGGTGCAGCTGTGCAATGTGCATCTTTTCCACACCACGGCTGTTTGCTGGGTATAGGGAACTGTTCCCAGATGAATTTGCAGAACTGCAGCATGATGAAGAAATACTTGGTTTTACGCTGGACAATAAAAAGAACCTTGGTCAGTTTGTTGGTGATGCTGAATCATGCGTCTGCTGGGAAGACCATGCAGCCATACATTCAATAATGACTGGGGAGTTCAGCCAGGATGAAATATATGTTGAAGAATGGAACTATCCAGCCGGAGCATTCCACGGTGCAGACGGCGGTTCCTGTTAGAAAGGAAAGGGTGAAGAATGAAAGCTGGGAAGAATATGGAAGGTTACGCTGACCCTACAGCATCCGCTGCAATAGGGGCAGTGTGCCGGGAAGAGAATGACACTGATAAACGTGCTTATGATCTGATAAAGGTGTTGAAGTTCATCATACGTTCATGTGGTTTTGAACTGGTTGAACGGGTGCAGCTGAAAGATACCAGATCAGGAAGGGAGTACAAATAGAATGAATAATGTATTTTTGGAGTTGTTGGAGAAGAATGGCAGGGTTTCACTGATGGATGACATTATCCCGGTGGTGATGGATGAATTCATATACATTCCGGCCAGCGGAAACACCAACCAGATGATTATGGACTTTGTCCGGCAGAATCTTACAGCTGCAATTATCTCCATGGACAAAAAGGTGATAGCAGTGCCTGTCATTGTGTGCAACCCACAAGGGAATGGTTATTCGGTGGTTGATTTTATCTATGAAGTTGTGGTGGTGTAGCTG
>ERZ808037.1363-NODE-1363-length-16210-cov-27.969689_pt1 | contig 16210 bp, 12 predicted proteins | sample MGYA00380190_ERZ808037 | MGnify/ENA primary metagenome ERZ808037 (study PRJEB31490, sample SAMN06133399) | mouse gut metagenome | isolation source: J9 | host: mice | place: China: Chengdu | collected 2015-05 ... | reverse complement strand
AACTTGGCTTTTCAACCCCGGTCGCTGAATTCTTCAAATTTATTGCCTAATTTTGCACTTGCAGGTAGAATCTGCGGTGCGAAAGTCACGAATTTTGCCTAAATTTGTCGGCGCAAGGGCTCCGACGCCCTGGCGAATAACTCGGAAATAAACCAACTAATACCGTATAAATTATTATCACGATGGATCTTACCGAAAGATTTCTCAAATATGTGAAGTTCGACACCCAGAGCGACGAGCTGACCAATATGACTCCGTCGACCCCGGGGCAGTATAAATTTGCCGAATATCTCCAAAAGGAGCTTGAAGAGCTTGGGCTTAAGGAGATTACGCTCGATGAAAACGGCTATCTGATGGCGTCGCTGCCGGCCAACACTGACCGAGAGGTGCCTACAGTCGGGTTTATCGCTCATCTGGACACGTCGCCCGACATGAGCGGCCACAATGTGCGTCCGCGCATCGTCAGCCATTACGATGGCGGCGACATCGTTCTAAATGAAGCCGAGGGGATAGTGCTTTCTCCGTCGGAATTTCCTGAACTGATGAACTATGTGGGTGAGGATCTGATTGTTACCGACGGGACGACTCTGCTTGGGGCCGACGATAAGGCTGGTATCGCTGAAATCGTCACGGCAGTGGAATATCTGCTGAACCATCCCGAAATAGAGCATGGCAAGATCCGCATCGCCTTCAATCCGGATGAAGAGATAGGCCAGGGCGCCCACAAATTCGACGTGAAGGCCTTCGGAGCCGACTGGGCTTATACGATGGATGGCGGCGAGGTAGGCGAACTGGAGTATGAAAACTTCAACGCTGCGGTAGCCAATGTCACTTTCCGCGGACGCAACGTGCACCCCGGCTATGCAAAGCATAAGATGATCAACTCGATACGTATCGCCAACCAGTTTATCCTGATGCTTCCGCGCTGGGAGACCCCCGAACATACCGAAGGGTACGAAGGATTCTATCATCTGGTGAAGATTGAGGGAGATGTGGAAAAGACCACGCTCACCTACATCATCCGCGACCACGACCGCGACCGCTTCGAGCGCCGCAAGCGCGAGCTTGAGCATCTGACGCGCAAGACCAACAACGAATTCCCCGACTGTGCCTCAATCGAAATCAAGGACCAGTACTATAACATGCGCGAGAAGATTGAGCCGGTGATGAACATTATCGCTGTGGCCGAAGAGGCTATGCGTCTGGCCGGGGTGGAATCCAAGGTGCAGCCCATCCGTGGCGGAACAGACGGCGCGCAGCTCTCCTTCAAGGGACTGCCTTGTCCCAACATCTTTGCGGGCGGACTGAATTTCCACGGTCGCTATGAATTCGTTCCTATCCAGTCGATGGAGAAGGCCGAGAAGGTGATTGTGGAGATAGTAAAGATTGTAGCCCGCTGATAATGAGCCAAAAGCGGAAGACTCTGGTGGTCGTTACAGGCCCGACCGGTTCGGGCAAGACCGCGCTGGCCATAGCGCTGGCTCAACGGCTTGACACAGAGATAGTTTCCGCCGATTCGCGTCAGATTTTCAAAGACATATCCATAGGCACGGCCGCACCAACCGCTCAGGAGCTGGCGCAGGCCGTGCATCATCTTGTGGGCATACATCCGCTCGACCAATATTACAGTGCAGCAGAATTTGAGCAGGATGCGCTCCGGATTATCGATGGGATTTTCCTGCGCAGCGATTACGCCATCCTCTGCGGCGGCTCGATGATGTATGTCGACGCTGTGAGGCGGGGAATTGACGAGCTGCCGACCATTTCTGACGAAGTGCGCCGCCGGGCTTACGCGCTGTGGGAAAGCGAAGGGAATGAGGGGGTTATGGCCCGTCTGCGCGAGCTGGATCCTACATACGCCGACGAAGTAGACCCTAACAACGGCAAGCGGCTTGTGCATGCGCTGGAGATATGCATGGAAGCCGGAGTGCCGTATTCGACACTGCGTACCGGCAGGGCGAAGCAGCGGCCATTCCGCATCGTCACTCTTGCCATCCGGTTGCCGCGCGAGCAACTTTTCGACCGCATCAACCGCAGGGTGGACGCCATGGTGACTGACGGCTTGGTGGAGGAGTCCCGGAGGGTATATCCGCTCCGTCATCTGAATTCACTCAATACGGTGGGATTCAAGGAGATGTTTCGCTATATCGACGGCGAATGGGACCTCGCGACAGCCACGGCGCGCATGGCGAAAAATACGCGCGTATACGCCAAAAAGCAGTTGACATGGCTACAGCGCGATGATTCGGTCGAGTGGCTCGACGGCAATTCCGCCACCCTCGTCGAGGATGCCGTCAAGGTTATTAAGGCGGAGGGGTAAACAATCAGGCAAGTTCGGGCGTATATATAACAGGTACCTGCCGGTTCAGGCGCGTTGCGTCATGTCGCCGCGCAGGTCATCATTTCAACTAATCTATTGGGAGTCATCAGATATGCTTACACCAAAGACTTTATTTCAGAAACTTTCCGATTATCTGTCGTTCAACGGATTCCTTGTGCCTCAGGAGGAGGCCGAGGCTTCGATACGCGAAGGGGTCACTTTCCGCGGCACCAACATGCTGATTCTTGTGTTCGCCATCCTGATAGCTTCGCTCGGACTGAACACCAACTCCACGGCCGTAATCATCGGCGCTATGTTGATTTCGCCTCTCATGGGCCCTATTATCGGTCTGGGACTTGGCATCGGCGTGGAGGATTTCGACCTGGTGAAGCGCTCGCTGCGCAACCTGCTGATGGCCGCGCTGTTCTCGGTGCTCGCATCGACCGTCTATTTCCTTATATCGCCTGTGAGCGAGGGGCATAGCGAGCTGCTTGCGCGCACATCGCCCACAATCTACGACGTTCTGATCGGTCTGTTCGGCGGTGGCGCGGGCATCGTGGCTATCGCCTCGAAAAGCAAGGGGAATGTGATTCCCGGCGTTGCCATCGCCACAGCTCTTATGCCCCCTCTTTGCACCGTGGGTTACGGCCTTGCCACTCTTCAGCTCCACTATTTCCTCGGTGCGCTCTACCTTTTCCTGATCAATTCGATATTTATCTGCATAGCTACCTACTTGGGCGTCAAGCTGATGCATTACCATCTGACACCCAGCTCCAATCCCCAGCGAGCCAAGAAGCTGCGCAAGATTGTCTATACAATATCGATACTGACGCTGCTGCCCAGCATCTATCTGACCTACAGCATGCTTCAGCAGGAACGCTTCCAGCAGACAGCTAACGACTTTGTAGCCAAGGAATTTGACTTCCCGGCTACGCATGTTGTGAGCCATTCAGCTACTGATTCCCATGGCAAGAAGACTATTAACGTGACTCTGTTGGGTCGGATTCTCCCCACTGACTCCCTGCAGCTTGCTCTGACGGCAAAACTGCCTTACTACGGTCTGCAAGGTACTTCGCTGAACATCGTACAGGGAGATACCGGTATCGACGATTCGCGCAGTGTCTCCTCGATGAAGGAGATTTACGAAATAGCGCAGAATACCATCAACACCAAGCAGGCCGAGATCGACTCGCTCAAGTCGATAATCATGGCTATGCGCGGCAACGACTCTATCGCTGCGGTGATGGCACCGGAACTTAAGGTGGTGTTCCCTCAGGTGTCGCAAATCGCCGTGTCAAAAGCATTCTTCGGCGAGGTGAACAATGGGGCGCTTGATACGGTCAATGTGGCTCTGGTCCACTATTCACAGCCTATGTCGCAGTCCTCTCGGGCTGAGCTGCAGCGCTACCTCGAGGCGCGTCTGAAGCTCAAGAAGGTTGAGCTGGTTAATGTCGGAGAGCAGTAATCCCAACCGACGAAGGGGCTCCTGTACCATAATGTGAATCATCGGGGTTCAGTACTGAGCCTTGCAGGCGCCCTTGCTGAGGTGCAGAGATTAATAAAATGCGTATGTATATAGAATAAGTTGGCGATTTTGGCCGAAAATTGGCCAAAATCGCCACTATTGCCATTTATTCCGCTGCTTGTTGCCTTTATGGCAGTGAGGAAAATGTTAACGGACGTTGTCAAGTTGCTTTTTTTGTGAATAAGTCGTAACTTTGCGGTTAACTAACCGACGCTTAATTACATTTCTTAGGATACAGAAAATTCGAATCGACGGATAGTTGGAGACAGCGGGAGGCGCCGCGGATTCGTGGAGGCGCCCGTGATCCGACCAGTTTAAGTGCATTATTATTACCATTTTGCATTCATTCTTTTGAGCCAGAGGCTCCATAGAACAACCGACATCGGATCAGTCTTCATTGCGCCTTTTCCAGCTTCGCGGCCGAGCCGCGGGGAGGGAGAGGGGAGTGGAAAGTACGCTCTGTCGGGTAGCAAGCCCGTCAGACAGGTGGTAATCCGGCGCCCGACAGCTGCCGGAAGTTAAGAAAAAGAAGCCTCTATGGCCAACGATTCATTACAGACCGACCCCACATCCAATCGCCCTGCCGACCATCAGGCTGATGGTCAGGCTGAAGTGCATCAGGCCCGCTGGTATGCGCTCAAGGTGTTCCACAATAAGTCGATGCGCCTTGAGACCGATCTGACTGAGAATCTGTCGATGGAATGTTATCTGCCTAAGAAAGAAGTGATTAAACTGAATGCGGAAGGGAAGCTGACCAGTCGGACTGTTCCGGCTGTGACGGGGCTGCTGTTCGTGCACATAGCCGACAGCTCCCTTGCCGAACTGAGGCGACGCATCGACGGGCAGGCGCTCCTGTACAGCGACACCCACGGCCGTCCGGCGGTGATCCCTCAGCGCGAGATGACGATGTTCCGTCTGGTCACCTCCTCGGGCGATCAAGGGCTGGAATACCTCCCAGAGGCTTCCGAGAAATTCGCTGTCGGTCAGTTGGTTCGTGTCACCGGAGGCCCGTTTGAAGGGGCTGAAGGGCATATCTGCCGCATCCGCGGCAACCGCAGGCTTATTGTGATGATTCACGGCGTCTGCGCCGTCGCAACATCCTATGTGCCAGCATGTTTCATCCAGAAACTTTGACCCTCAGCCGGGTGTCGGGCTTACTGGAGATGAGGAATGAAATTAAATGAAGTATAACTAATAAGTGACTTATGATCTGGCTTGTGGAAGGTCTGGCAGTGTTTCTGGTGAGTCTGGTGCTTACGGGTATCATCATCCCTCAGATTCTGCTTATAGCCTTCAGAAAGAACCTGTTCGACGTGCTTGACGAGCGAAAGATTCATAAGGCTGCGGTGCCTCGCCTCGGCGGCATCGCTTTCATGCCGGCGATAATCTTTTCACTCTGCTTCGTGGCTGCCATGGAGATGATGTTCAACATCACTCCGAGCGCCTCCGTCTCCGCTTGCGCTCCAGATTCGTCAATGGCTCTGACCTTGTCGTTCGGCATCTGCTCGATTATGCTCATCTATCTGGTAGGAATGGCCGACGACCTTGTCGGGGTGAAATACCGCGCCAAGTTTGTAGTCCAAATCCTTGTCGGACTGATGATTGCGGCCGGTGGCGCACGCGTTGGCTCGCTCTACGGCATGCTCGGCATCTATGAGCTGCCCACCGTGATATCCTGGGGGCTGACGGTGTTTCTGGTGGTGTTCATCACCAACGCCATCAACCTCATCGACGGCATCGACGGCCTGGCCTCGGGGCTGAGCGCTATCGCGATGTCGTTCTACGCCGTGGTCTTCATGGTCCTGGGGCTTCCTATGCTTGCCGACGTGGCGTTTGCCGGACTCGGCGCCCTGGTGCCTTTCTTCTACTATAATGTGTTCGGCAACCCCGACAAGCAGAAGAAGATCTTCATGGGCGACACAGGCTCGCTCACTATCGGCCTGCTGCTTTCGTTCCTGTCGCTGGTGCTCTGCCGGCTGCCAGAATCGTCGACAGTGTTCGGCTCCAATGTGCTGGTGGTGGCCTTCGCCCCGCTGGCCATCCCGTGTCTCGATGTGGTCAGGGTGTTCTTCCACAGGGTAGTGCGCGGCCATTCGCCGTTCCTGCCCGACAGGGTCCACATCCACCACAAAATCCTGGCTCTCGGCGTGCCTCAGCGCCTGGCCATGATTTCGATCGTGGTCTGCTCGGGTATGCTGATAGGCTTCAACCTCTGGCTGGGGACGCTGACGGGTCCCTTCACGGTGCTCGCCGTCGATCTGGCCCTGTGGGTGATACTCAATCTGGGTCTCACCCGTGCCATCTGTCGCCGTCAGGCGCGTCTGGGCATAAGCAAGGGCTACGAGTAGCCCGTCTCCGGCGCCCGCACCGGAAACCAACTGACAGCCCGGCTCTCCGGGCTTTTAACCGCTATAATAAAATCATCACATAACCAGTATGTTAATCAAAAAACTTACTAAGTGCGCCGCTGCTGCTCTCACCATCGCACTTGCTATGGGCACCACCTCGTGCCATACACCTAAAGATGTCACCTATTTCCAGGATGTTCAGGATGGTGACAGCCGCGACATCACCTCTATTGCCGACGTGGTGGTTCGCCCCGACGACCGCGTATCCATCGTCGTTGTGTCGAAAGACGCATCGCTGGCCAACCTGTTCAATCTCCCCGTGGTCAGCCAGCGTGTGGGACAGCCCGGCGTGACCATTCAGGAGGGGCATTCCAGCTCCAATGAGGTGGCCTCGTATGTGGTCGACCCCTACGGCGACATCCAGTTCCCCATCCTGGGCACTACCCATATCGGCGGCATGCGTCGCTCCGAGGTGGCAGAATACATCCAGAAAGAGCTTATCAACCGCAACCTGGTGAAGGACCCCGTGGTTATCGTCGACTTCCTCAACCATGGCGTGTCGGTGCTCGGCGAGGTATCGCGTCCGGGCCGCATCACCTTCGACCGCGACCGCTTCACGCTGCTTGACGCTATCGCAGGCGCCGGCGACCTCACCATCCAGGGCAAGCGCACCGACGTGCTGGTGCTCCGCAACGAAAACGGCAAGCAGAAGGCCCACCGCGTCGACCTGACCGACTCGCAGTCGCTGCTCAACTCGCCGGTCTACTACCTCCAGCAGGACGACGTGGTAGTGGTTTCGCCCAACGATGTGCGCAAACGCCAGACTACCGCCAATGGCTCCACGCCGCTGACCCCCGGCTTCTGGATTTCTATCGCCTCGCTGCTTACCACCGTGGCAGTGCTCATCTGGAAATAATCAAGCAACACACATTAAAAAAACTAACACAATAGCCAAGACAGTGGAAACTAATGGGAATGGAGCCCAGCAGGCCAATCAGGCAGCTGCAGCTCAGACACTTACAGCCAAAGACCTCCTGTGGATGTGTCTGTCGCGCTGGTATTGGTTCGTAATCTCGCTATTTATTTGCTGCGGCTTCGCAGTGTACTATCTGCTGAAGACGCCTCCGGTCTACGAACGTACGGCCGAACTTCTGATCAAGGACGACCGCATCGGTGGCAACCAGGGCGGCGACATCAGCTCGTCGTTCACCGGCATGGGCTTCCTGCAGACCAACACCAACGTGCTCAACGAAATCGTGGCCATCACCTCGCCTACGGTGATGTACGAAGTGGTGCAGCGTCTGGGCCTGGATGTCAACTACAGTTCGCCGGGCATGTTCCACGACCGTACGCTCTACGGCTCGAACCTCCCCGTCACCTTTAGATTCCCTGACTTCAACGACGAGCAGGGCGGCGCCTTCGAGGCCGACCTCAATCCCGACGGCACGATGACCCTCAGCGACTTCAGCCAGGGCCTCGACAAGTGGGACGACAAGGTCAGCGCCCGCTGGAACAAGGTCGACACCATCACTACGCCGATGGGCCGCGTCGTGGCGCTCCCCAATCCCGCCTTCAAAGGAAAGCTCTCCGAGCCGCTCGAGATCTTCGTGGGCCGCTCGCCCATGCTGGCGGTGGCTCAGGGCTATGCCGGCGCCGTCAAGGCCGAGACCGTCGAGGAATACTCGTCGGTAATCACGCTCAACTACAACGACGTCTCGACCGAGCGCGCCAAAGACCTTCTGGATACCCTCATCGAGGTCTACAACGAAAACTGGGTGCGCGATAAGAACCAGATCGCCGTATCGACCTCGGAATTCATCAAGGAGCGTCTGGCTGTGATCGAAAACGAGCTGGGCAACGTCGACTCCGACATCTCCTCGTATAAGTCGGCCCACATGGTGCCCGACGTGGCTCAGGCCTCGCAGCTGTATTTCACGCGCGCCGCCGAGGCTTCCGACGAGGTGGCAGGGCTTAACAACCGCCTGGCCATGGCCCGCTACATCCGCTCCTACCTGACCAATTCGGCCAACTCGTTCAATGTGCTCCCCGCCAACGCCGGCCTGGAGAACTTCAACATCGAGAGCCAGATCACCGAATACAACAAGGCGCTGCTGCGCCGCAACAACCTCGTGGAGAACTCCTCCACGTCGAACCCCCTGGTGGTCGACATGGACTCGCAGCTGGCCGGTATGCGCCAGGCTATCCTCCAGTCGATCGACAACTATGTTGTCACCCTCAACTCCGAGGTGCGCACCGCCGAGCAGAGCCGCGCTTCGGCCACCGGCCGCCTGCAGGCCAATCCTACTCAGGCCCGCTACCTGCTGAGCGTAGAGCGACAGCAGAAGGTCAAGGAGTCGCTGTATCTCTACCTGCTGCAGAAACGCGAGGAGAACGAGCTCTCGCAGGCCTTCACCGCCTATAATACGCGCGTCATCACCCCGCCTATGGGCTCCATGGCTCCCGTGGCCCCCAACCGCCGCAACGTGATGGTGGTGGCCTTCCTGCTGGGCCTGCTTATCCCCGTCGGCGCCATCTACCTGACCGAGACGCTCAACACCAAGGTGCGTGGCCGCAAGGATATCGAGTCGCTCTCCGTGCCCTTCCTGGGCGAAATCCCCCTGGGCTACAAGAAGCGCAAGGGGCTGGCGCTGCTGCGTAAGGCCCGCGAGGAGGAAAAGGACCGCCGCATCGTGGTGGTTCAGAAAGACAACAACAATATCTCCAACGAGGCCTACCGAGTGGTGCGTACCAACCTCGAGCTCATGGCCATCCCCGACGTCAAGGGCGCACAGGTGATTATGGTCACCTCGATGAACCCCGGCTCGGGCAAGACGTTCATCTCGATGAACCTCGCCACGGTGCTGGCCATCAAGGGCAAGCACGTGGCTGTGGTCGACCTCGACCTGCGCAAGGGCTCGCTGAGCCAGTTTGTCAACTCGCCCACGCGAGGCATCAGCGCCTACCTGTCGGGCCATGTCGAAGCCGCCGACACCATCATCCGCAACGTCAACGGAGTGGAAGGCCTCGACCTCATCCCCGCCGGCGCCCTGCCCCCCAACCCTGCCGAGATGCTCTATTCCACGCGTCTGGAGCAGCTTATCGACAAGCTCAAAGGGGAGTATGACTACGTCATCCTCGACTGTCCGCCTGTGGAGGTGGTTGCCGACGCCAAGATTGTCAACCGCTACGCCGACCTCACCATCTTCGTGGTACGCGTCGGACTGCTTGAGCGCGAGATGCTGCCGCAGATCCAGCAGATGTACGACGAACACCGCTACCGCAACATGGCCGTGATCCTCAACGGTACCGACACCTCGTCGATCGGCTCCTACCATTCGCGCTACGGATATGGCTACGGGTATGGCTACGGGTACGGCTACGGGTACCACAAAAAGTAGGCGGCGAATCATAGCGGCCCATCTGCGGCGTCGCTTTTAGGATTCGGCCTCGGTCATGTACCCTCGTACACTCCCATCGGCACTCACCTGCAAGCTCCTACCATCTGAACCACTCTGGCCTCGCTCGCAGCCATCCGGATCCCGACCATCCGGGCGAGGGGTGCCATCCGAGTGAGGAAATGTTCGCGCCCGCCATCCGGCGCGTGGGGCACAGCAGCGCCAGCCATCCGGACGAGGGGTTGACGGATGGGAAGCCATCCGGGGCGAAGGATACGCTCTACAAATCATGCTTACGACTACGGAAAAGCAGCCTGACGGCCTATATGGGGCCTCAGGCTGCTAACTCCATACCTCTTCCCTCATAACTCTGCCCTCTCCCCTCATAACTCAGACTTCTGACCTCATAATCTCCTCCCTCTCCCTTCCGCTCTGCCCTCTTACTTATTTTCGAGGACGCCGCTGAATCATTTCCTTGCTCCGATTGTTCTGAAATTCAATCATTTACTTCGTTTTTTTGAGCATAATCTGTGACCTAGATGGCCACTTCTTCCAATAATAAACGTATTGCCCGCAACACCATCATGCTGTATATCCGCATGGTGCTGTTAATGCTCGTCACCCTCTATACCTCTCGAGTTGTGCTCGCAGCCCTCGGTGTGGAGGATTTCGGTGTTTATAATGTTGTAGGCGGGGTTGTGACCCTTCTCGCGTTTCTTAATTCCTCACTTGGAGGAGCAGGATCACGATTTATTACCTATGCACTCGGTGAAAATGATGAGGCTAATCTTCGAAGAACTTTCTCAACAGTTGTAACCATCCATACGATTTTGGCAGGACTGATTCTTGTTTTTGGGGAGACAATAGGCTTATGGCTTGTGCTCAATAAATTAGTAATTCCAGAATCGAGAATGACTGCTGCCATGTGGGTATATCAATGTTCTATTCTTACAGCAATGGTGAGTATTCTGAGTGTCCCTTATAACTCTCTGATAATTGCCCATGAAAAGATGGATGCGTATGCCTATATTTCTATAGTAGATGCATTACTTCGTTTGGTTATTGTTTGGCTTCTGGTTCTGATGTCGTATGATCATCTGATATGCTATGCAATTTTATGTCTGGGAGTTCAGATTGTGGTGAGATGTCTATATGGAATTTATTGTTACCGAAAATTCCCTGAGAGTCGAGTTGGTTTGTGTTGGAGCGCTCCTCATATAAAGAAAATATCCAATTTTGCGGGTTGGACAATGACAGGGAATCTTGCTGTTATTGGCTATAATCAGGGGCTGAGCATCGTTCTTAATATTTTTTTTGGACCGGTAGTAAATGCAGCCAGATCTGTAGCCGATCAAGTCAATATAGCGGTTTCTTCACTGGTTAATAATTTTCAGCAGGCTGTACGTCCTCAAATTATTAAGAATTATGCAAATAAAAATCTCGACTATATGCATACTCTGGTAGTGGCCTCGTCGAAATACGGGTTCTATCTCGTGTGGATTTTAGCGTTACCAGTGTTGCTGTTTACCCCCTCTATTCTCGGCATATGGCTTGTAGAAATACCGCCGCATACTGTCGAATTTGTTCGTATAATTGTAGTTGTAACTCTCATAGCGCCTTTCCGAGCGGCATTAACTGCTTCGATTCATGCCACCGGTGACATGAAGAAATTCTCAATATGCGAGAGCGCGCTGTTGCTTTCGATTGTGCCGGTCGCCTATTTAGCACTAAAGTTCTACCACATATCGGCTGAGGCAGTTTTTATAGTGTACCTTGTTATAGAGGTCATTACTCAGGGAGTCCGCACTCATATTGTTCTCAAAAAAATCACGATGCCTGTTGGGTCATATATTAGCCGCGTTGTAGTGCCGGCTATCCTTGTTGCAGGCGCTTCTCTCACATTCCTTTTATTTGTGGATGTCTCAGAGCGTATGTCGCTATGGAAGTTGTTGCTGGAAGTGACATTGGTTGTAACGTTCCTTTTTATAGTCATTTTGGCTGTGGGAATCAACAAGCATGAGAGGACTATTCTCGTTGTAGCTATTCGCAAGTTTTTACATAAATCAGTTCCCTCTGAAACCCAATCGTCAGGAGGGTAAATAATTTGCAATTATGAGTTTTATACGTTCGATAGGAAGAGAATGTTATCATTTTCTCATTCGTGCAGTCAATTATCCGGGGTTTCGAAAGTTTTACTCAGGATGGAAGGTTAATGTGCATACGATTGACGAAACAGTTGACTATATAATTGAAAATAAGCCTTCCGTAGCTCGCTTTGGCGATGGGGAATTCATGGTGATGGATAATAGCGGCAACGGATTTCAGACCCCCAATGCTGCTTTAGGTCGCCGGCTAAAGGAAGTATTTGATTCTCATATAGATAATTTGCTTATATGCGTCCCAAACGCTTTTGGTCGTGTCGATGACCATACAAAAAATGCCAAAACCTTCTGGTATCCTTATTTTCGCAAAAATCAAGAATTTTTACGACGAACCATCGATTGTGACCGTGAATATTTCAATACCTCATTCACGCGCTTTTATATAAGTTTTAAAGACAAGAAAAATGTCGGCCTATATGTGGAAAAGATGCGTCGTATCTGGGAAGGCCGCGACGTGGTGATTGTTGAGGGCATACATACGTTGCTTGGAGTTGGGAACGACCTTTTCAGCAACACTGCATCGATTGAACGCATACTCGGCCCGGCGCAGAATGCTTTTGATCATTATGACAGTTTATTACACACTGTTACCGAAAGTGTCAGTAAAGATAAGCTAATCATATGTGCGCTTGGAATGACAGCCACTGTACTTTGCTACGACCTTGCCATACTTGGCTATCAGGCTATTGATATAGGTCATGTAGATATCGAATATTGCTGGTATCGTATGGGAGCCAAGCGGAAGGTTGCTATTCCCGGCAAAGCCGTTAATGAGGTCGGAATCAATAACCCTGAACTTAACAGGGGAGATGAGGCCTATTTCAAATCGATAATCGCAAGAGTAAAATGAGCGCGGAGAGCAGGGTGAAATTGCCTAAACTGGCGGCTGCTAAGGATTGTACCGGATGTGGCGCTTGTGTTGATGCATGTGCACATGGTGTACTTAAAATGTCTATCGACCAAGACGGGTTCTATAAGGTAGAGGTTGAAAATGCCGATGCTTGTGTAGGGTGCGGTCTTTGTCGTAAAAGTTGCCCTGTTATAGAAACCCCGGCGGCAGATTATCATACACCCGAATGTTTCGCAGCCTGGGCAACTGACCGTGAACTGCGACGCCGAAGTGCATCGGGTGGTCTCGGAGGCGCTCTTGCTGAGGCTGTCATAGCCCGGGGTGGAGTGGTTTACGGGGCAGCTATCGACGGCTTCCGTATACGTCACATAAGAGTGGAAACGGTAGAGGAAATCGTCCGCATTCAGGGGAGCAAATATCAGCATAGCGAGATGGGCGGTGTATTCCGAAGTGTTCGCAAAGATCTGGCGCAGGGGAGAAGGGTGCTTTTCGTCGGCATGAGTTGCCAGGTGGCCGGATTGCTGAAATTTCTCGACCGCTCAGATCGCAGTCGTCTTGTGACAGTTGATACCATATGCGGCGGACTGGCCACGATGCTCCCGATGCTCAATCTGGAAAAGTCGGGGCGCTATGTTGCCATCCATTCCTTCCGCGATAAGGAGCATGGATGGTGTCCGCTGGGATTCCGCTATGCTCTGAAAATGGAGCGAACCGATGGTTCGATAGAGAATCTCGGCCTCGACAATCCGGTGCTGAACGCTTTCTCATCTAAACTTACTAAACGGTCATCATGCCTTGACTGTCATTTTAACGGTCTTGACCGCCTTGCCGACATTACTATCGGCGATTTCTGGGGCCTTAAAGACTATCAGGAGCAACATGCTGAGGGCGTTTCAGCTATGGTGGTACGCTCAGAGCAGGGCCGAGCGCTTGTGGAAGACATGCTGACGGCCGGGACTCTTGAAACACGTTCTGCCACAGCCGCCGAAATCTACGCCTGCAATCACAATCTGACGAGCACTCACTATCCGATGGTGCGCTATCTCCCCACGCGTCCGCATGTGTTCGCGGCTCTGCGTCACGAAGATTACGATGCTTTTTCGCGCCTCATCTCTCCACACTCTTTGGCCGGTATGCCTCTGCGCCTTTATCTGAAAATGCATGATTTGGTCTGCCGATTTTACAAATAAGTTTCATCTCTGACAATGGTTAATATACTGACTGTGCTGAACGAGCCCAACTATGGCGCTCAGCTTCAGGCATATGCTACATATAAGGCTGTGGAGAGTCTCGGCTATGAGCCGCGCATGATCTATCTGTCGATGGATTTCCGCTCGCGTGCCTATTCGCTTCGCAATCGGATGCTGCTCCCGGTCTATTCCTGGCTTAAGGGTTACAGCCACGCTTTCGCCAAGGCCAAGGCCTTCGGGCGCCGACATATGCCCAATCAGACGCGCATGTTTCCGACTCCGGCACATCTCCGCCAAGAGAGTTGGGATGCCTCTGACACATATCTTGTAGGCTCTGATCAGGTGTGGAACCCTTCGATAGTGGGCGGATTGCTCGATAGCTATTGTCTTGGTTTCCTCCCTGACGAATGCTCACGCCGCATCAGCTATGCATCTTCGTTCGGCTCGGCCCGTTGGCGCGAGGCTATCGAGAAAAAGATGGATTTCGACCTGATGCGCCGCTTCCGGGCGCTTGGCGTGCGCGAGGCCTTTGGCTGCAATCTTCTTGCCGACCATGGTATCGAGGCCACGGAAGTTATTGACCCAACGCTGTTGCAGGCCGATTACCGCCATCTGATAGCATCCGGGCCCATCAGCCCTGATGCCGACGCCACCGGGCATATACTGTTCCTGTGCCTGAGCGATGTGCCGGAGCAGCAGCGCTTCGTCGACGAGCTTTCGAAGCGTTTCGGACTCCCGGTGAAGAAGGTCTATGGCTATCTACAGCCGTCGGCGGCCACCAACCGCCGCTTCCTTGATGTTGAGGACTGGCTGTATGCGATCTCTACGGCCAGCGTGGTGGTCACAGACAGCTTCCATGCGTCGGTGTTCTCCATCATCTTCCACAGACCTTTCTATGTCTATATTTCCGAGCCGTCGAAGGCCGACCGAATCACTAACATTTTCGGTCGGCTTGGCGTACCAGCCGACCGCATTACGGCCGACGCCTCTACTTGCTCCCTTGACTCCCGGATCGACTGGGATGAGGTTGATGCCTGTCGCGCTAAAGAGCGTGAGCATGGATTGAATTTTTTAATGAATGCTCTGAAAAAAGCTGAGGAATGAAAATAGCGATTTGCAATGTTCAGGAGTTCAACCCGATGATTGGTGGCGTGGAGCGGGTGTCGGTGAGTCTGGCAACCGAACTGAAGCGCCTTGGTCATGAGGTGATTTTTGTGGCACAGCGGCGTTGCCCCTGGTCGGGAGAATACATGCCGGTGGCCCCGCAGTTCATGCTGCCCGACTCCGACGATTATACTCCGGAGAATGTAGCCGCACTGACAGATTTGCTGCGCAGTGAGCATGTCGATGTAATGATTAATCAGAACGGCCACTCCTACCTATACAACCGACTGATCTTTGAGGCTCGCCGAGCCTCAGGCGTGCCGGTGGTATCAGTGCTTCATTTTGACCCGATGGGGCGCCTCAACTCCCGCCGGGGCTGCGTCAATCTGCGCATGCGTTCGCTTAAGGACAATCTGAAAGCGGCGGCACACTGGATAGCCCTGTCGCGCCCCCTTCGTCGAATAGGGATGGCTGACCAGCGCCGTCTTTTCCGTCAGTTGGTGGACGGGAGCGATGCTGTGGCGCTGCTGTCGCCGCGCTTCCGCGAGGGATTTCTGAAAGTGGCCGGACTCGACGATGCGCCGAATCTCACTGCCATCTACAATATGCTTTCTTGGCCGCTTGATTCCGATGTCCGATATGAAAAGGAGAATATCATCCTAAGCGTCGGGCGGCTGTATTGGCCTCAGAAACGTCTCGACCAACTGCTGCGGGCCTGGAAACTGATTCAGGATCGCCTGCCCGACTGGCGCCTTGTCATCGCCGGGGACGGTCCCGACCGCTCGCGCCTTGAGACTCTGGCCTCTGACCTAAGGCTGAAACGAGTCGAGTTTGCAGGCTTTGTAAATCCTCGCGAATATTACGAAAAATCGCGCATTTTCGCTCTTACATCGGCCCACGAAGGTTCGCCAATGACGATTTCTGAGGCCATGCAGAGCGGCTGTGTTCCGGTGGCTTACATGAGTTATGAGAGCATATATGACCAAATTACCGATGGTCGTTCGGGGTATCTTGTAGGTTCAGGTGACTATAAAGCGCTTGCCGACCGCATCGTTGCTTTGGCCTCCGACCGCTCTTTGCTTGAAAGTATGAGCCGGGAAGCCATAGCTTCGCGCTCGCGCTTCACTCCCGATACAATCGCCCGCGAATGGGATACCTTCCTCAAATCTCTCAAGAAGGATTAAGGAGACTTCATAAGGGAAAATAAAATAATGCACTGCATGGAGGCAGTAAGCAGACTCAAGGGGATTGCAGGGCGAATCCCATACAGATGGTGGCTGACGGGGATAGTAATCCTCCTCTGCCCGGCGTTGTCG
>ERZ808037.1361-NODE-1361-length-16215-cov-8.607076_pt1 | contig 16215 bp, 10 predicted proteins | sample MGYA00380190_ERZ808037 | MGnify/ENA primary metagenome ERZ808037 (study PRJEB31490, sample SAMN06133399) | mouse gut metagenome | isolation source: J9 | host: mice | place: China: Chengdu | collected 2015-05 ... | reverse complement strand
GGTGTCGATGAGGCGGAGCACGTCCTCGTCGTAGGTGATGCCCAGATCCCCCCGCACCTTGTTCTGCTCGATGGCGGCGGCGTTGATGACGATCACCATCTCCACGCTGTCCCGCAGCTCCAGCAGCATCCGGATCTTGCTGTCCGGGGCGAAGCCGGGCAGCACCCGGGCGGCATGGTGATCGTCAAACAGCTTGCCGCCGAACTCCAGGTACAGCTTGCCGCCGAACTGGGCGATCCGCTCCCGTATACGGGCAGACTGGGTCTCCAGATACTTTTGATTGTCAAAGCCCATCCTGTTGTACATAACCGGCGGGGCCGCGGACGGCCCCTTCCCCCTCTCTCTGATGCGCGCTCCTCCAGATTTTAGCACAACTGGAGGCGTTCGGCAAGGAAAAATCCGAACCGGATTTTCCGCCGCCGGCCAACCAGCGGCAAAAGAACGCAGAATCCGCTATGGATTTCCACCGCTCCTCTGTTGTAAAATCATGACAATAAGATAGGAGGCGTGGGCCATGAAGTATGGACAGTTTGACGTGGAACGGCGGGAATACGTCATCGAGCGGGTGGATGTGCCCGTGTCCTGGACGAACTATCTGGGGGTGGAGGAGCTGGCCGCCGTGGTCAACCACACCGCCGGGGGCTACCTGTTCTACAAGAGCCCAGAGCACCACCGGATCACCCGCTTCCGGCCCAACGGGGTGCCCATGGACAGACCGGGGCACTACATCTATCTCCGGGACGACGAGACCGGGGAATACTGGTCGGTGTCCTGGCAGCCCTGCGGCGGGGACTTGGCGGACTACCGCTGCCGCCACGGGCTGAGTTATTCGGTGTATGAGTGCACACGGGGCGGGATCAGCGCCGCCCAAACCCTGTTCATCCCCCGGGGGGAAAACGTGGAGCTGTGGGATCTGGCGCTGGAGAACAGGTCGGGGCGGGCCCGCACGCTGAGCGTGTACTCCTACGCCGAGTTCTCCTATCACCAGATCCCCATCGACAACCAGAACTTCCAGATGTCCCTGTACTGCGCCGGGAGCGATTACGAGGACGGGATCATCGACTATGAGCTGTTTTACGAGCACGCTCACCAGTTTATGGCGGCCTCCTTTGCGCCGGACGGCTTCGACTGCCTGCGGGACAGCTTCCTGGGCCCCTACCGCACGGAGTCCAACCCCCTGGCGGTGGAGCGGGGGGCGTGCTTCTCCTCCTGCGAGAAGGGGGGCAACCACTGCGCCGTGCTACAAAAAAAGCTCACCCTGGCGCCCGGGGAGAGAACCCGGTTCACCTGGATGCTGGGCGAGGGGGACCGGGCGGAGGGACGGCGCGTCCGGGAGAAATACCGCGACCCCGCCGCGGTGGACGCCGCCCTGGCGGATCTGGCCCGGTTCTGGGAGGACAAGCTGTCCCGGCTCCAGGTGTCCACGCCCGACCCGGATCTGAACGTGATGCTCAACACCTGGACGCTGTACCAGAGCGAGATCAACGTGATGTTCTCCCGGTTCGCCTCCTTCATCGAGGTGGGCGGGCGCACCGGCTTGGGCTACCGGGACACCGCCCAGGACGCCATGACCATCCCCCACTCCAATCCCGAGGGGTGCAGAAAGCGCATCCTCCAGCTCATGCAAGGGCTGACCTCCTCCGGGTACGGGCTCCATCTCTTTGATCCGGCCTGGTTCGGCCCCCAGCCGGAGAAGCCCGCCTACAAATCCCCCACCGTCATCCCCACCCCGGACAAGGCGTCCATTGTCCACGGCTTGACGGACGCCTGCGCCGACGACGCGCTGTGGCTGGTGGCGGCGGTGGCGGAGTATGTCCGGGAGACGGGGGAGCTGTCCTTCTTCGATGAGACGGTGGGCTACGCCGACGGCGGGGAGGGGACGGTGTATGAGCACCTGAAGAAGATCCTGGACTTCTCCGCCGCCCAGGTGGGGGAGCACGAGATCTGCAAGGGCCTGCGGGCGGACTGGAACGACTGCCTGAACTTGGGCGGTGGGGAGAGCGCCCTGGTGTCCTTCCTCCACGTGTGGGCCCTGGGGCATTTTGTGGACGCGGCCCGGGCCCTGGGACGGGAGGCGGACGCCGAGCACTACGAGGCCATGCGCAGGGCCGTGGTGGAAACCTGCCAGCGGGAGCTGTGGGACGGGGAGTGGTATCTCCGGGGCATCACCGCCGACGGCCGGAAAATCGGTACCCACACCGACACGGAGGGCCGGGTGCACCTGGAGAGCAACGTGTGGGCGGTGCTGTCCGGCGCGGCGGATCGGGAGCGGGCGGTGAAGGCCATGGACGCGGTGGATCAATCCCTCTACACCGGGTTCGGCCTGCAGCTCAATGCCCCCTGCTACACCAAGCCGGACGACGCCATCGGCTTCATCACCCGGGTCTACCCCGGGGTGAAGGAGAACGGCTCCATCTTCTCCCACTCCAACCCCTGGGCCTGGTGCGCCGAGGCGGCGCTGGGCCGAGGGGACCGGGCCATGAAATTCTACAGGGCCTTGTGTCCCGCCGCGCAAAATGATAAAATAGAAGTACGGCAGAGCGAGCCCTACTCCTACTGCCAGTTTGTCATGGGGCCCGACCACTCCGCCTTCGGCCGGGCGCGGCACCCCTTCATGACCGGCTCCGGCGGCTGGAGCTATTTTGCCGCCACCCGGTACATTTTAGGGGTGCGGCCCCAGTTCGGCGGGCTGCTCATCGACCCCTGCGTGCCGGCGGACTGGAAGCAGTTCCGGATCACCCGGGTGTGGCGGGGGGCGGAATACCGCATCACGGTGGAAAACCCGGACGGAGTGGAAAAGGGCGTGGCCTCCGTCACCTGCAACGGGCGGGCGGTGGACGGCCTGATCCCCGTCCAGCCCGAAGGAAGCGTCAATGAGGTCACGGTTGTGATGGGAAGGAGCAGGAGTAAATGAGCATCAGGTTTGGAACCGGCGGCTGGCGGGCCGTCATCGGGGACGGCTTCACCAAGGCCAACGTCCAGCGGCTCACCGCCGCGCTGGCGCAAAAGATGAAGGACGAGGGGACGGCCCGGCGGGGGTTTCTCATCGGCTACGACCGCCGCTTCCTCTCCCGGGAGGCCGCCCACTGGGCCGCCGAGGTGATGGCCGGGGCGGGGGTGCGCTGCCTGGTGGTGGAGCGGGAGGCCCCCACTCCGCTGATCATGTTCGCCGTGAACTATTATGAGCTGTCCTACGGCATGGCGGTGACGGCCAGCCACAACCCAGCGCTGTACAACGGCGTGAAGGTGTTCGTCCAGGGGGGCCGGGACGCCGACGAGACGGTGACCGGCAGCATTGAGACGTACATCGACGCCCTGTCCGAGGGGGAGATCCCGGCCACGCCCTATGAGGAGGGGCTGCGCACGGGGCAGATTGAGATTGTGGATCCCATGAACCCCTATATCGACTCCATCATCCGCTCGGTGAATATGGACGCCATCCGCTCCCGGCGGCTGAAGGTGGTGCTGGACCCCATGTTCGGCGTGTCCAAGACGGCGCTGAGCACCATTCTCATCACCGCCCGGTGCGACGTGGACGTCATACACGAGCGGCGGGATGCCCTGTTCGGCGGCCGCCTGCCCGCCCCCAACAGCAAGACCCTCATCGGCTTGCAGTCCTTCGTGCTGGAGAACGGCTGCGACATCGGCATTGCCACCGACGGCGACGCCGACCGGCTGGGCGTCATCGACGACAAGGGGGAGTTCCTCCACCCCAACAAGATCCTGGTGCTGCTGTATGACTACCTGCTGCGCTACAAGGGCTGGCACGGGGCGGCGGTGCGCAACATCGCCACCACCCACCTGCTGGACGCCATCGCCAGCCAGTTCGGCGAGACCTGCTACGAGGTGCCCGTGGGCTTCAAGCACGTGTCCGGCAAGATGCTGGAGACCGGGGCGGTCATCGGCGGGGAGAGCTCCGGCGGCCTCACCGTCCGGGGCCACATCCAGGGGAAGGACGGCATCTACGCCGCCGCCCTGCTGGTGGAGATGATGGCGGTCACCGGACGGCGGCTGTCGGAGCTGTACGGGGACATCGCCGCCCGGTACGGCGCCTATGAGATGGTGGAGCGGGGCTTCCGCTTCTCCCGGGAGGAGAAAACCCGGATCAACCAGCTGCTGATGGAGGACAAGCTCCTGCCCGACTTCGGGCTGGAGATCGAAAGGGTGAGCTACGCCGACGGCTGCAAGGTCTACTTCCAGGGCGGCGGCTGGGTGCTGGCCCGGTTCTCCGGCACAGAGCCCCTGCTCCGGGTGTTCTGCGAGATGGACGGGCTGGACCGGGCGACGGACATCGCCGCCTGCATGGAGCAGTTCCTGGGGCTGGAGGGACGGACGATAGAGTGATCCGGGGCCCCGGCCCGGGACGCCGGGCGTCAATACAAGCGTTTCAAAGGGGGCCGCGCCGCGGCCCCCTTTGTGCTGAGCTCCCGCCCGGGGCAGGGGCTCAGCTCGGAGCTGAAACAGGAGAGGAGGGCTTCCCATGGCGGAGCCGAAACACAGGCGCTCCCTGCGGGGCCAGATGACCTTTATCATCCTGCTGTGCTGGCTGCTGCCCATGGCGCTGGCGGCGGCCATTCTGGGCAGCTACCTGGCCCTGGGCCTGGGGCGGCAGACCCGGCAGGCCGTGGAGGAGCAGTTCCAGCTCAACCTCCAGATGGGGGCCGACCGGGTGAACAGCGCCGTGGAGGCGTCCCGCCTGCCCTCCTACGATCCGGAGTTCCGGGACGCTTGGAACCAGTACCGGCGGGACGGAAGCTACGCCGTCCTGTACCGCCGCTGCTACGGCCTGTTCAGCCGCCTGTACCAGTCGGACAGCCGGTTCCGCTACGGGGTGTTCTTCCTGACGGAGAGCCCGGAGGAACGGTTCATCACCGTGGTGGGCGGCAGATCCGGCCTGCTGTCCACCCGGCAGGTGCAGGAGCTGTGGCGGGGCCACCTACCCGCCGTGCTGGAGCTGGCCGGGGAGCTGGACACCGCCGTGGGTTTTCTGGAGTGCGATGGCCAGCTCTATCTGGTGCGCAACCTGATGGGCTCCGACTACCAGCCCGTCGGTGTGCTGGCCCTGGCGCTGAATCAGCCCTACTACTTCGAGGATCTGTCCCTGCTGAGCTGGGCATCGTCGGTGTCGGTGGAGGTGGGCGGGGCCGCCGCCCTCTCCGTCAAAGGGGACGGGCAGCCGCCGGAGGGGGAGGGCGTGCTGGACTACGCGGTGCGCACCCGGGACTTCACCCTGCGGGGCCGGGCGGCGGTGGACTACGCGGTGCTGCTGACCGGGTTTGAGGCCTACCGCTGGGTGGTGGGGGCCATGGCCCTGTCCCTGCTGCTGCTGCTGCTGTTCACCTTCCGCTTTTTCCGGCGGAAGATCTCCCGGCCCATCGGCGCGCTGATGGACGGCGCGGCGGACATACAGCAGGGACAGTGGGGCCGCCAGATCGACTGCCAGGCGGGCAGCCGGGAATTTGAGTACCTCACCGCCTCGTTCAACCGGATGTCCGCCCAGCTCCGCCGCCAGTTCGACTGCCTCTATCAGGAGGAGCTGGCCCGGCGGGACGCCCAGATCAAGGCCCTCCAGGCCCACATCAACCCCCACTTCCTCAACAACACCCTGGAAAGCATCAACTGGCAGGCCCGGATCAACGGGGACATGAAAACCTCCAGGATGATCGAGGCGCTGTCCACCGTGCTGGACGCGGCGCTGGATCGGAAGGGCAGGCCGGAGGTGCCCCTCTCGGAGGAGATGACCTACGTCAATGCCTACCTCTACATCGTGTCCCAGCGGTTCGGCAAGGGGCTGCGGGTGGACATCGACCTGCCGGATGAGCTGATGGACCGCAAGGTGCCCCGGCTCATCCTCCAGCCCGTCATTGAAAACGCGGTGGAGCACGGCGTGGGCCCCGGCGGGCAGGGGCGCATCGCCCTGCGGGGCTTCCGGCGGGACGGCTTCCTCATCCTGGAGATCGAAAACGACGGGGGACTTTCCCCAGAGGACGAGGCCCACATCGCCCGCCTGCTCTCCCCGGACTGCGACATGGCGGGGGAGCCGTCGGGCAATATCGGCATCGCCAACGTGAACCAGCGCCTGCGCATCCTGTACGGGCCGGCCTGCGGCCTGTCCATCTTCCCCGGGCAGGGGGGGCTGGTCACCGCCCGGCTCACCGTGGCCCTGCCGGAGGTGGGGGAGGGGCCGGAGGCCTCCCGGGCCGAGGGCGGCTGAATTTGTCCTTTTTTGTCTCCTTTTGCCCGGCCTGCCCGGGGGAAGCCCCTTCCGCCCAAGGATATACAAGAAATGGCAACCCGGGCTATTCGCCCCGCGCTCAAATAGGTGTATGATGATATTGCACAAAAAAAGCGCGAAGGGCGCAAATGATTATGGAGGTTTTACTATGAAAAAGAACAGACTTCTTGCACTGCTTCTTGCCGCTATGCTGCTGCTGGGTATGCTGGCGGGCTGCGGCGGGACCCCCACCGGCGGCGATCCCACCAAGGATCCCGGCCCCGGCGGACAGAACAGCGCAAAGCCCGCCGGCTCGGTGGAGCTGAACGTGGTCACCTCCTACGGCGGCGACGACGGCAACCGGAAGAACTACGAGAACGCCGTGAAGGCCTATGAGGAGGCCACCGGCAACAAGATCCTGGATGCCTCCGGCACCTCCAACGAGGAGTGGAAGGCCAAGGTGCTCACCGACTTCCAGACCGGCACCGAGCCCGACGTGCTGTTCTTCTTCACCAACGCCGACGCCGAGCCTATCGTCCAGGCGGGTAAGGTGGTGGATCTGGCCACCATCCGGGCCGAGTACCCCGACTACGGCTCCAATATGCGGGACTCCATGCTGGCCGTGGCCTCCGACGGCAAGAACTACGCCGTCCCCTCCTCCGGCTTCTGGGAGAATATGTTCGTCAATACCAAGGTGCTGGCCGACTGCGGCGTGGCCGTCCCCGGCCCGGACTACACCTGGGATCAGTTCCTGAAGGACTGCGAGGCCATCAAGGCCAAGGGCTACGCCCCCATCGCCTGCTCCCTGTTTGAGGTGCCCCACTACTGGTTTGAGTTCTGCGTCATGAACAACGGCACCCTGGCCAACCAGCTGGACATCCCCGCCTCCGCCGACGACGCCGCGGGCCAGAAGTGGTGCGCCGCCCTGAACGACATCAAGGATCTGTACGAGAAGGGCTACTTCCCCTCCAACACCCTCACCGCCACCGACGCGGAGACCGTCCAGCTCTTTGGGGACGGCGAGGCCGCCTTCCTGATCGACGGCTCCTGGAAGGTGACCCACTTTGTGGACAACTACCCGGAGAACCTGGAGAACTTTGCCATCTCCTACGTTCCCGCCAAGGGCGAGCGTAAGGCCAGCGAGGCCATCGGCGGCATCTCCATGGGCTACTTCATCACCAAGAAGGCCTGGGACGACCCCGCCAAGCGTGACGCCGCCGTGGAGTTTGTCAAGCACATGACCTCCGACGAGGTGATGAGCGATTTCGTCACCACCGAGGTCACCGCCCTGAAGAACGGCGCCTCCCCCTCCGGCCTGAATCCCCTCCAGGAGTCCGCCGCCAAGGCCAACGGCGCCATCACCGGCGTGGTGGGCGCGGTGCAGGACACCATCACCAGCGAGGCCAAGGCCGACCTGTTCGGCAACGTGCAGAATGTGGTCACCGGCGCCATGACCGCCGAGGAGGCGGTGGCCTCCGCCATTGCCTTAAACTGATCCGGACCTGACGACAAAAAGGCCCCGCCCTGTGGGCGGGGCCTTTTCCCCCAAACTACGGCAAGGGAAGGTGACCGCGCATGAATACAAGCTCCACCCTGTATAAACGGAAGGGCCCCCTGGTGGTCTTTCTGCTCCCGGCGTTCCTGTTCCTCATCCTCTACCTCTACTACCCCTTCCTGCAAAACATCATCAACAGCTTCTCCGACATCACCGGCCTGGGCACGCCCGCCCAGGGGCTCAACGACCCCTGGTGGGCCAACTACGCCGAGCTGTTCCAGGATCCCAACCTGCGCACCGCCCTGGGCAATACGGTCATACTCACCATCTGCACCGTGGTGTTCCAGGTGGGCATCGCCCTCATCCTGGCCCTGCTGGTGGACTCCATCCGGGTGGGGGCGCAGCTGTTCCGCACGCTGTACTTCTTTCCTATCGTCATCTCCGCCACCGCCCTGGGCCTCATGTTCAACCTGATCTTTTTGTTCAACGGCGGTATGCTCAACCAGCTCTTGATGAATCTGGGGCTCATCTCTCAAAACATCGACTGGAAGGACGCGGATCACTTCCTGCCCACCATGCTGACCCCCGTGATGTGGCAGTACGTGGGCTTCTACTTCGTCATATTGGTGACGGGGCTGAACAACATCCCCCAGGATCTCTATGAGGCCGCCGCCTTGGACGGCTGCGTGGGGCTGGCCAAGGTGCGCTACATCACCCTGCCCCTGCTGCGCAACGTGCTGTGCACCTGCCTGGTGCTGGCCATCACCGGGGCGCTGAAGGTGTTCGACCTGCCCTGGGTCATGTTCGGGGCGGGGATGCCTCAGAATCAGGGCTGGCTCACCGGCACCTATATGTACCACCAGACCTTCAACCGCGGGAATGTGGACTACGGCTCCGCCATCGCCATGCTGATCGTGGTGCTGGGGGTGGTGCTGTCCAACGTGGCCAACCGGGTATTTCGGCCCCGGAACGACCTGTAAGGAGGGCGCGTCATGGGTAAAAAAGTGACACCTGCCAAGGTATGCACCTATGCGGCGCTCACCGTCTGGGCGCTGACCACCCTGTACCCCTTTGTCTGGGTTATCCTGAACTCCTTCCGGGAGAAGGGGCTGATCCGTAAGGACTCCTTCTCCCTCCCCACCCCCGGAAACGGCTTCACCCTGGACAATTACACCAAGGCCATGGAGCGGTTCGATTTCAGCAACGCCTACCTCAACAGCCTGATCGTGTCCATCTCCGTCACTGTGGTGGTGGTCATCCTGGCGGGGCTGGCGGCCTACGGGCTGGTGCGCTACCGCTTCCGGCTCCGGGGGCTGTGCTACAGCCTGATCATGGCGGGGATGATGTTCCCAGTGTTCTCCACCATCATCCCGGTGTTCCGCATGGAGGCCGCCTGGGGCATCGCCAGCAGCAGCAACCGCTGGCTGTCCCTGCTGGCGGTCATCCTGCCCCAGATCGCCGGCAACCTGTGCTTTGCCACCATTGTGCTGATGGGCTTCATCGAGTCGGTGCCCATCGAGCTGGAGGAGAGCGCCTATGTGGACGGCTGCAACGTGTTCCAGGTGTACTTCCACATCATCATGCCCGCCGCCAAATCGTCCTTCGCCACGGTGGCCATCTTCTCCTTCCTGTGGAGCTACAACGACCTGTTCACCCAGAACTTTTTCCTCCGCTATCCCCACGAAAAGACCATCACCCTGCTGCTCAACGAGATCAGCTCCCAGGCGGGGGTGGACTACGGGCTGATGGCCGCGTCGGTGGTGCTGATCGTCATTCCGGTGCTGGCTGTGTACATCCTGCTGCAAAAGCACATCATCAAGGGCCTCACCGCCGGCGCCATCAAGGGATAGGACTTGCGCGGTTCCCGCCCTTTGGGTATAATGGTTTTTAGCGGTTTCCCTCCCGCGGGGAGGGAGAAAGCGGTGCGGCTGGGAGGCGGAGACGATGTATAAAGTGGTGCTGGTGGACGACGAGGCCCTCATTGTGGAGGGACTGCGGAAGGTGGTGGACTGGGCGGGCCACGGCTGCCGGGTGGTGGCCACCGCCTGCGACGCCGTCTCCGGGGCCGCCGCCATCCGGGAGCACTACCCTGACATCCTGTTCACCGACATCAAAATGCCGGGGGAGGACGGGCTGACCATGCTGGCGGGGCTGAAGGGGGAGTTCCCCCGGATGCAGATCGCGGTGCTCACCGGTTACCGGGACTTTGAGTATGCCCAGCGGGCCATCCGGCTGGGGGTGGCCCGGTTTCTCCTCAAGCCCTCCAGGATGGAGGAGCTGGAGGAGGCGCTGAGCTACATGACGGGCGTGCTGGATCGCCTGCCGCCGGAGGAGGACAGGGCGGAGCCGGAGGACGCGGCCAACAGCTTCATCGTCCGGCAGGCCCGGGGGTGCATCGCCGGACATTGCGCGGAAAAGCTGACCCTCCAGGAGGTGGCGGATCACTGCTTTGTCAGCCAGTGGCACCTGTCCAAGCTGCTGAACCGGCACCTGGGCCAGCCCTTCTACGACCTGCTCAACGCCGAGCGGGTGCGCCGCGCCAAGGAGCTGCTGGAGGATCCGGCCCTGCGCATTAGCGAGATCGCGGAACAGGTAGGCTATGCCGACACCGCCCACTTTTCCCGAGTGTTCAAAAAGCTGGAGGGAGTGTCCGCCGGGGAGTGGCGGAACCTCCACTGTGGACGCTGAGCCGTCCCGCCCCGCCGGGCAGGCATCGGGCCTGCCCGGCGGGGCGGGGCCTTTTTACGCCCGGGGCGGGAGGCCCGCCCGCCGTATTTGTCCCGCAGTCAATTTTGCGGTCAATTTCGTGATCAATTTGTTGCAAATAGGTTCTTGTGTTTCCCAGTTGGCTGTGGTATGATGAGGGCAAAGTGCCCTCCTATGCCTTGAGGCCGGCCCCCCTGGGGGGCGGAGGGCGTCCGGAGAAAGGGGGCTGTATACCTTTGGAGAGAATTTCGGACAAACAGAAGATCCTCATTGTGGACGACTCGGAGATGAACCGTTCCATTCTGGCGGATATGCTGGGGGACGAGTATGAGATCCTGGAGGCGGAGAACGGCAATGAGGGTGTGGCCATGCTGCAAAAGCGGGGCGGTGAGATCTCGCTGGTGCTGCTGGATATTGTGATGCCGGAGCTGGACGGCTTCGGAGTGCTGAACATCATGAATAAGAACCGGTGGATTGAGGACATCCCGGTGATCATGATTTCGGCCGAGAGCGGCTCCTCCCATGTGGAGCGGGCCTTCGATCTGGGTGTCACCGACTTCATCAGCCGGCCCTTCGACGCGCTCATCGTCCGCCGCCGGGTGGTGAACACCGTGCTGCTCTACGCCAAGCAGAAGAAGCTGGTGTCCCTGGTGGCGGAGCAGATCTACGAGAAAGAACGCACCAGCAGCCTGATGATCGACATACTCAGCCACATCGTGGAGTTCCGCAACGGGGAGAGCGGGATGCACGTGCGCCATGTGCACATACTCACCGAGACCCTGCTGACGGCGCTGATGCGCAAGACGGACAAGTACCGCCTCAACCCGGGGGATATCTCCGTCATCAGCACCGCCTCCGCCCTCCACGACATCGGCAAGATCGCCATACCGGAGGAGATCCTCAACAAGCCCGGGCGGTTCACCCCCGAGGAGTTTGCCATCATGAAAAGCCACTCCATGGTGGGCGCGGAGATGCTGGAGGCCCTGCCGGACGATTACAGGGACGAGCCGCTGGTAAAGGCGGCCTACGAGATCTGCCGCTGGCACCACGAGCGATGGGACGGCCGGGGCTACCCGGACGGCCTGAAGGAGGACGAGATCCCCGTATCCGCCCAGATGGTGGCGCTGGCCGACGTATACGACGCGCTCACCTCCGAGCGGGTGTACAAGCCGGCCTACAGCCACGAGCGGGCCATCGAGATGATCCTCAACGGCGAGTGCGGCACCTTTAACCCCCTGGTGATGGAGTGCCTGCGGGACTGCGCGGATCAGATCCGGGAGGAGCTGGAGGGGGACAGCGCCGTGCGGCAGAACCAGCGGGAGATGCAGAACGTGGCCCGGGAGCTGCACAAGCATGAGGAGCTCACCGCCTCCGAGCGCACGTTGGAACTGCTGGAGCACGAGCGGATGAAGTACAGCTTCTTCGCCGCCATGACGGAGGAGGTGCAGTTCGAGTACACCGCCCAGCCGCCCATGGTGACCCTCACCGCCTGGGGGGCGGAGAAGCTGGGGCTGCCTGAGATCACCCTGGATCCCCTCCACGACGAAAAGTCCATGCGCCGGCTGGGCCAGGAGAACTGGCGGGGGCTGGCGGACGCCCTCCACGCCACTACGCCGGGGCATCCGGTGATCACCTACGACTGTATGCTGAACATGGACGGCGAGTACCGCTGGACGCGGATCGTGGCCCGGGCCACCTGGTCGTCCGACGAGCCCCCCCGGTATACCGGCGCCATCGGCAAGGTCATGGACATCCACGACTCCCGGATGATGATGGACAACCTGGAGCGCATGGCCACCCACGATGCCATGACGGGCCTGCTGAACCACGCCACCGCCAAGAAGCGGATCCAGGAGCGGCTGGCGGAGCGGCCGGACGGAAAGTTCGCCCTGGCCATCATCGACCTGGATCACTTCAAGCAGGCCAACGATACTTACGGCCACCTGTTCGGGGACGGGGTGCTGATCCATCTGGCGGGCAAGCTGCGCCAGTGCATCCGGGGGGGCGACATCGCCGCCCGGGTGGGCGGGGACGAGTTCCTGATCCTCCTGGAGTGCAAGATGGAGGTGGAGCCCGCCATCCAGCGGATCTTCGCCTCCCTGGAGGGGCGGTACAAGGAATTCCCCATCTCCGTCAGCATGGGGGTGGCCACCACCCAGGAGCAGGGCACCGACTACGACGCCCTGTTCCAGGCGGCGGATCAGGCCCTGTACGCCGTTAAGCGATCCGGGCGGGGACATTACCGCTTTTATGACGACGGCATGGAGGGAACCCTGTCCGTGATCTCTCCCATCGACGGGGAGCGGCCTGCCGAGAACTGAGAAAGGAGCGTGCGCGTGATGACGCTGCAAGAATGCTATGCCGCCCTGGGCGGGGACTACGACGAGGTGCTGGGCCGCCTGCGCAGCGAGCGGATGATCCAGAAGTTTGTGCTGCGCTTCCTGGAGGACAAGAGCTACGACCTGCTGTGCGCCTCCATGGAGTCGGGGGACTACGAGGAGGCGTTCCGGGCTGCCCACACCATCAAGGGGGTGTGCCAGAACCTGAGCTTCACCCTGCTGGGCAAGTCCAGCAGCGAGCTGAGCGAGGCGCTGCGCCATGGCTACACCCCGGAGGCGGACGCCCTGACGGAGCAGGTGAAGGCGGAGTACCAGCAGACCGCCCAGGCCATCCGCGCCTTCCAGGAGGCCTCCGCGGGATGAATAATAAGACAACCCGGTTTCTGCGGGGCAGCCTTGTCGGGATTGTGCTGCTGTGTGTGTGCGTGTTCTCCGCCTTCTCCCTGCACATGAGCGGGCAGAGCGCCCAGGCCATCAACGAGGTGGGCACGCTGTATATGTCCCGGATGAGCCAGCAGACCTCCAGCCATTTTGAGAGCATCATCATCCTACAGATGAACCAGCTGCGCTCGCTGGCCGACACCATCCCGTCCGCTGCGGTTCACGAGGATCCGGAGCTTCAAAAGGACCTGATCGCCGGAGGCAAGGCCCGGGACTTTAGCTATCTGGGCTTTTGCGGCAGCGATGGCACCGTCGAGATGCTGTACGGGGCCCCGGTGACGATAACCGATCCCGAGCCCTTTGTAAGATCCCTGAAGGACAACCAGCAGAAGGTGGCCATCGGGGTAAACGCCATGGAGGAGAAGGTGGTGCTGCTGGGGATGCCGTCCCCCTTCCCCTCCGCGGAGGATCACGACTGCGTGGCGTTGGTGGCGGGGCTGCCCGTGTCCTATATCAGCGATAACCTGTCCCTGGAGGAGAACAGCGAACGGGCCTATTCCTACATCATCCGCAAGGACGGCACCTTCGTGATCCGCACCGCCGACGCCTACCGCAACAGCTATTTCGAGCGGGTGCGGGCCGCCTATGGGGACATCAACGGCATGACGCCGGAGGAGTACATCGAGGTGCTGTCCCACACCATGGCCGAGGGGATGGACTACTCCAATGAGTTCACCATGGGCGGGGAGCGGTACCATCTGTACTGCACCCATCTGCCCTATTCCGAGTGGTATCTGATCACCTTCATGCCCTACGGCTCCATGGACAGCACCATCCGACACTTCACCGCGGAGTGGACGTGGCTGACTGTGCTGGTGGCGGCGGTGGTGCTGGGGGCCCTGCTGCTGGTGTTTTTCAAGTATTTGCAGCTCACCAAGATCCAGCTGCGGGAGCTGGAGGAGGCCCGAACGGTGGCGGAGGCCGCCCAGAAGGAGGCGGAGCACGCCAACCGGGCCAAGAGCGAATTTTTGTCCAATATGTCCCACGACATCCGCACCCCCATGAACGCCATCGTGGGCATGACCGCCATCGCCACCGCCAACATCAACGACGCCAAGCAGGTGCAGAACTGCCTGAAGAAGATCACCCTGTCCAGCAAGCACCTGCTGGGGCTGATCAACGACGTGCTGGATATGTCCAAGATCGAGAGCGGCAAGATGACGCTGAACCTGGATCAGGTGTCCCTGCGGGAAGTGGTGGACGGCATCGTGTCCATCTGCCAGCCCCAGGTGAAGGCCAAGCAGCAGCAGTTCGACGTGTTCATCCACGATATTTCCACCGAGAACGTGCTGTGTGACAGCGTGCGGCTCAACCAGGTGCTGCTGAATCTGCTGTCCAACGCCATCAAGTTCACCCCCGAGGGGGGCGAGATCCACATGGCGCTGTACGAGGAGGCGTCCCCCAAGGGGGAGAACTTCGTGCGCATCCATACCCAGGTGAAGGACACCGGCATCGGGATGTCCGACCAGTTTATGGAGCACATTTTCGACTCCTTTGCCCGGGAGGACAGCGCCCGGGTTCACCGCACCGAGGGCACCGGCCTGGGCATGGCCATCACCAAATTCATCGTGGTGGACGCCATGGGCGGCACCATCGACGTCAAGAGCCACCAGGGGAAGGGCACCGAGTTCTCCGTCACCCTGGATCTGGAGAAGGCGGAGGTCATGGAGGAGGACATGATCCTCCCCAACTGGAATATGCTGGTGGTGGACGACGACCAGCAGCTGTGCGAGTCCACGGTGGCGTCCCTGGCCTCCATCGGGGTCAGCGCCGATTGGACGCTGGACGGCGAGCAGGCGGTGGATATGGTGGTCAAGCGCCACCACCGGGGGGACGACTATCAGATCATCCTGCTGGACTGGAAGCTGCCCGGGATGGATGGCATCGCCACCGCCCGGCGGATCCGGGAGGAGCTGGGGGAGGATGTGCCCATCCTGCTCATCTCCGCCTACGACTGGGCCGAGATCGAGCACGACGCCCGGGAGGCGGGGATCACCGGCTTTATCTCCAAGCCTCTGTTCAAATCCACGCTGTTCAACTCCCTGCGGCAGTTCGCCGATCTGCCGGAGGAGGAGGAGAGACAGCCGGCGGAAACCCACCGGGATCTCTCCGGCAGGCACATCCTGCTGGCGGAGGACAACGAGCTCAACTGGGAGATCGCCTCCGAGCTGCTGGGGGAGGAGGGGCTTATCCTGGACTGGGCGGAAAACGGTCAGACCTGCGTGGAGATGTTCCAAAAGTCCCCGGAGGGATACTATGACGGCATCCTGATGGATATCCGGATGCCGGTGATGGGAGGCTATGAGGCCACCCAGGTGATCCGGGAGCTGGAGCGGGGGGACCGGGATCTGCCCATCATCGCCATGACTGCCGACGCCTTCGCGGAGGACGTGAAGCGGGCCCTGGACTGTGGCATGAACGCCCATATCGCCAAGCCCATCGACGTGCGGGAGGTCATGCGCCTGCTGGACAAGTACATCAAATGAGAACAGGGCGGGCCGTTGGGCCCGCCCTGTTCCACTGTCGAACGCAGGGAAAAGGAGGGGAGAAACCCTGATTTTTCCAGAATCAATATTTACGCCGGGAAAGCGGGGAAACCGTCCGGTTTTCCACCATATATAGTGGTGATTTTTTGCGGAAAGGACAAGGGATTGAGCGCTGTCTTTGGCAAAAAAGTGGTTGCACTCCGGCGGCTGCTGTGATATAATAAAGTGCGTATGCCAATGGGGATGATCTGCCCGCCGGCCCAGGGCCAAGGGGGGAGCCCCGGCTGAAAACCGCCCCAAACCCCCGAATGTTCCCGGGGGCGGGGGCATAGGATTTGAGTTATGAACCCGCCGCGGGCCTGTCCGCGGCATGAGGACAGAGGAGGCCGTGACCATGAGTTTTCTGACCAGCAATTCCCAGCTCCTGCTGGAGAAGTCCATGGGCTACCTGTGGACGAAGCAGGCGGCGATCCTGGACAACATCGCCAACGCCGAGACCCCCAACTACAAGGCCAAGGTCGTCACCTTCGAGGA
>ERZ808037.1359-NODE-1359-length-16248-cov-6.545483_pt1 | contig 16248 bp, 15 predicted proteins | sample MGYA00380190_ERZ808037 | MGnify/ENA primary metagenome ERZ808037 (study PRJEB31490, sample SAMN06133399) | mouse gut metagenome | isolation source: J9 | host: mice | place: China: Chengdu | collected 2015-05 ... | reverse complement strand
CCTTTCATAGTCGTAGTGGTGTACAACTATAGGATAGCATATTTTGTTGAAGTTTTTCTATATCAACTAGCACAACAGGTTAATTTATGTAAAATACAGGTTTTTTAGGAAAACTGCACCACATCACTTTTATCTTGCTGAAAAATAATCTGTATAACCGTTCCTTGCCCCAGGCTGCTTTGCAGTTCAATCTTGCCATTCAAGTATTGTACAGCATGTTTTACAATAGATAGTCCTAATCCCGTTCCACCTGATTCCTTAGAGCGGCTCTTGTCTACACGGTAAAATCGTTCAAAGATTCTTGCCTGATGTTCCGGCGGTATGCCGATTCCCGAATCCTTCACAGTAATCGAGGCACTATTTTCCTGACTGCTTATAGCTACTTCTACCGTACCGCCGTTCTTATTATACTTGATAGCATTATCACAGAGGTTAAAAATAATTTCTGTTAAGAGCCGCCGGACACTTTTAATATAAACCTTTTTTCCTGTTAAAGCCACTTCAATATCTTTTGCCGCTGCTATATCTGCCAGTCCTGCCATCACCTCAGATGCGATCTCACATAAATCAACATTTTCAAACGGCATATCGCATCCCTCGTCTAATTGGGATAAACGGATAATATCATCAATTAATGTTACAAGCCGCCCTGCCTCTGTGCGGATATGCCCTACAAAACGTGTCATATCCTCCGATTTTACAAGACCGTTCTCCATTAACTCCGCACTCCCCATTATGGATTGCAGCGGAGTTTTCAATTCATGTGATACGTTGGCAGTAAACTCCCGTCTGTTCCTTTCTGCGAAAGCTGCTTCTGTTATATCAAAGGCAAGAACAACCGCCCCAATTACAATACCGTTAGATTCAATGCGGTTGACATGGATCTGATACTCTTTTCCCTCACGTTCTATGCGGATTTCGCTGTGTCCACTTGAAAATGCGTCCTGTATGGCGTGGCTCACATTATGGCTTCTCTCTACTGTCAGAAAATCTTTACCTATGCTGGAACGTTTCGTATGAAACAGCTTCAGCGCGGCAGGATTAATGTTCAGAATTATATTTTTCTCATTCAAAAGGACAAGCCCTTCCGTCATGCCATATGTAATCTGTGCAAATTCATCATTTTTCCTTTGGAGTTCCGACAACTGCATATCAATCTGCTTATGCTGTTTATTGATACGGTTTAATAGGGGAGCCAGCTCCTCATAAGTATCGTTTTCCAGCGGTTTTTCTAAATCAAGTCTGTTTAACGGCTCCATGATATGTTTAGAAATACGGCTTGCTAATACTCCTGATAAAATGAGTGTTACAACAACTACAATTAAAATCGGCTGCATCATCCCCAAAACAAGCACCCATATCGTAACGCTGCTGACAGAAATCCTTAATACTGAACCATCATTAAGCCGCCTTGCACAGTAAAGTGTTTTTTCTAAAAGAGTCGTGGAATAACGTGAACTTTTTCCCTCTTTATTCCGCAGGGCTTCTTGAATTTCTTCCCTGTCCGCATGGTTTTCCATACTTTCCCCGTCAGACTGTGTATCATATATAACATCTCCATTTTCAGCAACCCATGTCAGACGGTACTCCCTTGACTGTAATTCCTCCAGATAGTTCCGTCCATCCTTTTCAACGGCTATGGCAGCTAAAGACAGTTCATCCTCCAACTGTTTTCCCTGAACATTACTGAAATAACTGTAAAGACATCCCATGATGATAACAAGGCTTGCAATCAGGACAGCCCCCGCTACAACCATAATTGATTTAAAAATTTTCTTTGTCATGCCTGCACCTCTAACCTATAACCAACACCACGCACTGTTTCAATCATTTTCCCATAATCCCCCAGTTTTACACGCAGAGTACGGATATGCATATCAACCGTTCTCGTTTCACTGACATAATCAGCTCCCCATATGTCATTAAAAAGCTGGTCACGGGAAAATGCGATGCCCGGACGGGAAAGGAACAGCCGGAGAAGTTCAAATTCTTTTAAGGTAAGCTGTATTCTTTCATTATCAATGGAAACTGTATGTTCGTTCAGATTGACAACAAGCCCCCCGGCTTTCAAAAGATGTTCTACCTCTGTAGGATTGCACCGGCGGAGTACCGCTTTCACACGGGAAACCATCTCCATCATCCCAAAAGGCTTTACAAGATAATCATCCGCACCTAAATCAAGGCTCTGGATTTTATCATACTCCATGCCTTTTGCAGTTGCCATGATGACGGGAATCCTGCAAGTGTCAGGGCTGTCTTTTAAAAATTTCAGCAGTTCCACGCCATCCTCTCCGGGCAGCATAATATCAAGAATTATCAAATCCGGCTTTTCCATAGATAAAGCGTCACGAAAGGCTATTGCATCCAAAAATCCTTTTGCTTCAAAATCAGTGGAATTAAGCGTATATACCTCAATATCCCGGATACTGTCATCATCTTCCACACACCATACTTTCATAATCATGCTCCTTTATGTTCTCCTGTCACGGAAAAAGCCACCCACTCTGCAATATTTACCGCATGATCCCCGATACGCTCAAAATATTTGGCAATCATCAGTAAATCCAGCGCATATCCTCCGTCTGTCGGTTTTTCTGCTATCAGCTTAATCAGAGATGACTTGACCTGTAAAAACAAATCGTCAACCACATCATCACGGTCAATCGCCGCACCAGCCAATACTACATCCTGTTTTACAAAAGCGTCAATGCTTTCTGTAACCATCTGGCTCGCCGCATCTGCCATAAACCGGATCTGTTCACATTCCCCTCCAGTCCTTCCGTCAAGAAACGTGATAATTTCCGCAATATCCGCCGCCTGTGTTCCAATACGCTCCATATCAGTAATCATTTTAAGGGCTGCAGATATTTGCCGTAAATCCCTTGCTACCGGCTGTTGCTGTAACAGCAGTTTCAAACACAGTGTTTCGATTGTGCGCTCCATCCGGTTAATCTCTCCATCAAGGGATAAAACCTTGTCTGCCAGCTTTATGTCGCCCATAGTTAATGCTTTTGAAGCAGCGGCAATCGCTTCCTCACACATTGCCCCCATTTGGGTAAGCTCTTTATTCAGCATAGCAAGCTGTTCATCAAAACGACTTCTCATTATCCAAACCTCCCCGTAATATAATCCTCCGTCCGCTTGTCCTTTGGTTGTTCAAACATCTTTTCCGTATTTCCATACTCAATTAAATTGCCAAGGAGAAAGAAAGCCGTATTATCGGAAATCCGCACAGCCTGTTGCATATTGTGCGTTACGATGATAATAGTATACTTTTCTTTAAGTTCCATTGCAAGTTCCTCTATTTTAGATGTGGAAATAGGGTCAAGTGCGCTTGTAGGCTCATCCATCAGAAGCACATCCGGCTCTACCGCTAATGCACGGGCAATGCAGAGCCGCTGCTGCTGACCGCCTGACAGTCCTAATGCCGATTTTTTCAGCCTCTCCTTTACTTCATCCCAGATTGCCGCCCCACGCAGAGAGCGTTCTATTATATCGTCCAATTTTGCCTTATTTTTCACTCCGTGTGTCCTCGGCCCGTAAGCAATATTGTCGTAGATGCTCATAGGAAAAGGATTCGGCTTTTGAAAAACCATGCCAATACTGCGGCGAAGCTCATTGACATCGACATCTGCATCAAAAATATTATCGCCCCTATAATACACTTCTCCTGTAATCCGTACACCAGCGATAAGGTCATTCATTCGGTTTAACGATTTAAGGAAAGTAGACTTCCCACACCCGGAGGGGCCAATCAGTGCCGTAATGCTCTGTCCTTCAATCTCAATATTTACATCTTTCAAAGCCTGTGTACTGCTATACCACAGGCACAGGTCTTTTACCACCATGGCAGGATTTTTGTCATGATTCATTATATTATTCATACATTTCTCCTTTTTTGGAAATATCTGCTCGCCAGTGTAGCCGACAGATTGATGAACATGGTCAAAATCATCAGGATAGCGGCAATTGCAAAGGCTATACCAAATTCCCCGTTTTCTTTTGCATAGACATATAATGCGACCGTCAATGTTGCCCCTGCACTGCCAAGCCCTTCAAGAATCCCGTTCAGGGCATGGGCAAAACCAGCCGTAAAAAGAAGTGCCGCTGATTCTCCCAAAATTCGCCCCACTGACAATATACAGCCTGTTATGACTCCATCAATACAACCTGGAAGCACAACGGTATAAATCACACGCCACTTTCCAGCTCCCAGCCCAAAAGCACCTTCACGGTAACTTTGCGGTACTGTTTTCAGGCTTTCCTGCGTTGTGCGCATAATCGTAGGCAGATTCATGATTACCAAAGTAAATGCCCCCGCTAAGAGGGAAGTTTTCATACCAAAAAACTGACAGAAAAACAGCATACCTACAAGTCCATAAATAATAGACGGAATCCCTGATAAGGTTTCGGCTGCATACTCAATCATTTCTACCAGTTTCTTATTTTTGGCATATTCTGTAAGATAAATCGCCGCACCAACTCCAAGCGGGAGAACAAATACCAAAGTTGCCGCTACAATATAGACTGTGTTAAGAATATCCGGCAGTATCCCGATCCGGTCAGACAGATAACTCGGTTTCGTAGTAAGCAGCTCCCAAGATACATTCGGCAGCCCTTTCCACAATACATAACCAATCAAAAATAATACCAATGCACAAGTAATGCATACGGAAATCCCCATCAACACACGCATGGCTGTAATATATGTTTTCCTTCTAAGGGAAATTGATTGTTTTTCCATCTATATTTACTCCTTGCTTTGTTTCAAAAAGAAATTTAATACGGCATTTATCAGCATGATAAAGAGGAATAAAACCAACGCAATCGAAAATAATGCCTGTTTCTGTAAACTTCCGTCAGCCGCATAAGACATTTCACTTGCCACAGCGGTTGTAAGGAAACGGACGCTCTGAAAAATTTTCGGCATATTTGGGGCGTTCCCCGCCACCATCATAATAGCCATAGCCTCGCCGATAGCCCTGCCAACGCCTAACACAACAGCCGCCGCAATGCCGCTTTTTGCCGCCGGAACGGATACACGGAAGTATGTTTCAATCGGTGTCGAACCAAGCGCAAGGGAAGCATCCTCATATTCCTTTGGAACAGCTTCTAATGCCGTAAGCGACACTTTAATGATTGAGGGTAATATCATAATTGCAAGTACAATGATAGCAGCAAACAGGCTGGCTCCATCGGGGATATGGAAAACAATCCGTATCCCTGGCACAAGCACCATCATTCCCACAAGCCCATAAACTACCGACGGAATGCCAGCCAATAAACTTACCGCTGTTTCAATAACGGTTTTTATTTTTAACGGCGCAATCTTAGCAAGATAAACTGCTGTCATAAAGCCAATTGGCACTCCAAGTACGATTGCGCCAGCCGTACCATAAATACTGGTAAGGATAAACGGAAAAATCCCATATTGCGGCTGTGCTGCTGTAGAAGCCCATTTCTTCCCGAAAAGGAAATTCAAAACTCCTATTTTTCGGATAGCCGGAATCCCTGATATGACAAGGTAAACAGTAATCAGGAGTACACAGCCAACTGTAATCAGACCAAGTATCAGGAATATGCCATGTATGGCATTCTCCATGAACTGTTTTTTGTTCATTTGACTTCACCTTCCAAAACCTTTCATAATCCGCCGGATTATTTATTTACTGGTACTGCACCCGCAGATGAGATAATCTCGCCTGCTTCAGATGAAGTAATATAATCAAAGAATTTCTGTGCAGTTGCCGAAAGCTCTGCGCCGCTCTTTGTCACTAACACAAACGGACGCTGCACCACATAGCTACCATCTTTTACCGTTTCCTCCGCAGGTACAATACCGCCGACAGAAAGGGTTTTTACCGTATCCTTTACAGATGCAAGGGAAGCATATCCGATTGCCGCCGGATTGCCTGCCACCGTTGTAATCACATCCCCGGTAGATGTAAGCTCCTGACGGTATTTGCAGGCATCCTCCGTGTCCGTAATGGATTCAAAGCCATCTCTTGTACCACTCCCGGCTTCACGTCCAATCAGGACAATTTCCAGATCATTGCCGCCTATATCCTGCCAGTTTGTTATTTCCCCTCTATAAATCCTGCTAATCGTTTCAAGGTCAAGGTCATTTACCGGATTATCCGGATTTACAATGACAGCAATCCCGTCAAGCGCAAGCACCGTTTCAGTCAATCCCTGCGCTTTTTCTTCTTCCTTTAAGTTACGGCTGGAAAGACCAATATCGCAGCGTCCTTCTGCCACAGCCGTAATTCCGGAGCCGGAACCGGTAGGGTTATATGTAAAGGTTACACCGGAATTGTTTTCCTCAAAAGCTTCGCCCAAAGCACCGATTACTTTTTCCATAGAGGTTGAGCCATCCGTAGATACTGTTTTGCTGTCCGCCTTCCCGCATCCGGTCATAGCTACGAGTGCAAGTGATAAAGTGGCAACAAAAGTAACAATTTTTTTCATAATAATTTTCTCCTTTTTTCTTTGTGATATTTTCTTCTACGCTTTTTATCATAAATACTGCTTGTAAAATCAAAAACATAACTTATGTCAAATTTTTGTAAAATGAACAGACTTGCCATAAAAACTGCATCATGGAAATGTGCATAACTGACTATTCCGTCATGGATAACTCTATTCACAGGACATGGAAAAGCAAAGTGCAGCTTTCCTCATGATAAGTTCCGACTGTTTTTCTTCCGGCAAACCCTCAAACACACCTTTATAGCCCTTCTCCAGCAACGGTGTGCCTTTTGCCAGTAAATACAGTTTTGTATTCAGCCATTCTTCCCACAAATCTTCAAATAGTTCCACACTGTCTGTAAAAGTTATGGCATCTTCAAAACCATGTGGCAGATTATAATATTTTAGCATTACAAAGCCATACCTACCTACATCAAGCACTACGATATTCTCCATCTCATACAGCTCTGCAAACGCATCTGCCACCTTTTGACACTTTGTCCGTTCTTCCTCTGTGATATAAATTTTCTTTTCCATATAGCCTTACCTCGTTTCTTATAAAATTTTACCATATTCATTTTATAAGAACCACCTGCACACCAGCTTTTCTTCCACTTGTTTTTGGCAAAACCCACTTTACTAACAATTCACTTCAGTCAACGCTGCCGCTGTATTCTGTAGCTGCCTGTTTTTTACAGCCAATGCCATTTTTAAATATCTGCTGCCAAAAAACGTTACCATAACCCCCTGCTTTATTCATCCTTACCTCCCAGTTCTATCCCCCCTCCCCCGAACATAAACTTATACTAATTTTCCCCGTTCCCGGAGTTTTTATGAAGCAGATTTTTTTCGCCCTCTCCCCCAAAAAACGAGCCTTCTTAACCGGTACCCTTCTGCTCACCGGTACAGGCTTTCTCTGCCGGATTCTCGGCTTTTTCTACCGTATCTTTATGTCCCGAACCATAGGTGCAGAGGGGCTTGGCATTTATAACATGGTACATCCTGTGTTCGGCATCTGCTTTGCCCTCTGCGCCGGTTCCATCCAGACCGCCCTGTCCCAATACGTTGCCTCCAATCAAAAAAAGGGCCGTGCTGTCTTTCGCACCGGCCTGTTTATTTCTTTAACCCTGTCCCTGTTATTGGCGCTTTTCATCTGCAATACCTCGCCTTTTATCGCCCGCTACCTCCTCTTAGAACCTCGCTGCGAGCCTTACCTGATGATTATGGCACTCTCTGTTCCCTTTGCCGCTCTGCACGCCTGCATTAACGGCTATTACTACGGAATGCAGAAATCCCACGTCCCCGCCTTCTCTCAGGTCGCCGAACAGGTTATCCGCATGGGGGCTGTATTCGGCATCGTACAGATATTACAGCAAAACGGAAGAGAAATCACGGTTTCCCTGGCAGTCTATGGACACTTAATCGGAGAAATGGCTTCGGCAGCCTTTACCTTTACCTGCCTTATCCTCTTTCCTCCAGCCAGAAAAAAGACCATTCCATCGGAAGCTGTCCATGCAGCAAATCCAACCGTTCTGCACACAGCAAATCCTAAAACTCCACGCACGGCACAGCCAGAAGCCCTACACAAAGCACTGCCAAACACTGCCCATACCGTCCATCCTCCCCACTACGCCCTTCCCCTCCTCGCCCTTACCCTGCCTCTGATGGGAAACCGCCTGGTCTTAAATCTCTTAGCCAGCGCCGAAGCTATCTGGATTCCCAACCGGCTCACGGCCTACGGCTTAAGCAGCAGCGACGCCTTCTCTATCTACGGTGTTCTGACGGGAATGGCACTGCCCGCTGGTGTCAAGTAGGTGAATAAAGTTTTTTATATTATGAAATTTTTTAGTTACTGTTCACGTAGGTCTGCGCACTTGCTGCGCTGACCGTATGTTAAACCGGGCCAGTGAGCAAAAATCCCATCGACGAAGGCGATTTTCATGGATTTTTGCCCGTTGCTGTGAACGTGTGAACAGTAACATTTTTTATTTTCAGTCATGTAACTATTTTTTACTTTCAGCTAAGCATTCCCATGTTTTACGCAAACACTATCTTACAGCTCTTTACATGACAGGCAATGCCGCATCTTATAATAGTACACATTCCATCCAGATATAGCTGATTTTCATACCCATCTTCTTTAATCTGCTCTATTGCTTCTTTACAACCTGCATCCAGGTTGCCATCTTCAGCATATTTCATTTCAATCACAATCCCTGTCTTTTCTGCAAATATTTCCACAACAATATCCGCATACCCCTTGCCGCTCTCCCTGTTAGAAATCACCTTCCAGTCTTCTTTAAAACGCAGCAGGCCAAGCAAAAATCCATGATAAAAATTTTCTTTTAATTCCTTCCTAACCGCTGTATCTCTGACGCTTATTGTTTCATTCAGATATTCAGTAAAAATTTTCTCTGCCAACTTTTGATCTGCATCTTTAAACGACTTACAAAAAGCATCTAAACGACTTTTATCTTCTCTGGCCTTGTCCTGCATCCAGGTTCTTATCTGTGTCATAAAAATACCATGAATTTCCCGATTAGGTATGACTAGCTGAACCCGTTCTCCTTCTGCTTCTCCTCGCTGTGTCAGATAACCTGTAGTAAAGAGAATACTCCATAGATTCTCAACATTATCATACAATTCTTTATAGGTCAATTCTTCACTTACTGCCTTCCCTATAGATTCACCCGCAATCAAACATTCAATCTCATTTCTGGTACTGGATGATGCCCGCTCAAGAAGTTTTCTAATGACTTCATTGCTGCTGGTGTTTGTCCAAAAATCCTGCGGCGGAAGGGTTCTTTTTGCCAGAAGCTTGCTGACATAATTAATCACATCCCATGGGCAATACACATCAACATCTCCAAAATGATAACCGTCATACCATGCTTTAATGACGTCATATTTATCTTCAAGCCCATACACACTCAGCATCCTTCTGACTTCATCATCGGTAAAGCCAAACCAGGAATCACATTCCGAATCAGTAATCGAGAAAACTTTAAGATTATTTAATCCAGTAAAAATACTCTCCTTCGATACCCGAAGGCATCCCGTCAGCACGGCAAAATATAAGCTGTCATTAGTTTTTAATGCCTGCTCAAACACTCCCCGAATTAAAAGCACCATCAAATCATAATAACCCTGCTCATCTGCTTTTGCTAAAGGAACATCATACTCGTCAATCAAAATAATCACTTTCTTCCCATAGTGCTTTTCCAACAGTACAGACAAAGTCTTCAAGCTACCCATTAGCACAGTTTCCGACATAGAAAAAACTCCCTGTCCCGTTTTATCCACCGTAATCAGCTGTCTGTACATCTCCTTTTCTTCGCTGGTAAGCTTATCACTTGACAGCAATTCATAAAACCGCATAGCTTCATTGCCAATAACCGCCCCCATCAGCGAGCGGGCCGTTTGATAATCTGCCCCATTTACGCTTTTCAGGCTGATATTCACAACCGGAAATTTGCCCATATACCGTTCACATAATGCTGTTTCCTCTGCAATAGCCAATCCGTCAAAAATAGTCTTATCTCCAGCCATTTGAAAAAAGCATTTAAGCATCCCCATGGTAAGTGATTTTCCAAAACGGCGGGGGCGGGTAAACAGATTCACTTTTCCCCGCCGATAAAGCAGTTCTTTGATCATTCCTGTTTTATCTACATAATAAAATCCCTCAGTGCGAATCTCCTCAAAATTTTCAATTCCAATTGGGAGCATTTTCTGTTCCATGGCATCCATTTAATCTAACCCCCTTTCCCTTGACACAATACCTGGCGAATCTCCTGCCCGCAGACATCCTGTCCTCTTATTTATACGCACGAACCTATCTTCATTATATCGTATCCGAAAGATAATTCAATCTTAATTTAACTCAATTTTCACTCTGTCCACATCATACACCCAAATCATCTTCACCCACTTCTCAATCATCGCTCTGTCCAGTTCCTGAATTTCCAGCCTTTTTGACCTTTCCAGGCAAATACTTCCATTCTCTTCCCACTGCCCTGCCAAACATCCATGATTTTCTAAAACACCGCAAACATCTTTTTCCATTTTATTGATGTTCTCCCACTCCTGCTCATACTGTTCAATTGCCCTCTGCAAAGCGGCCTTTCTTTCCAAAAAATCCTCCCTACTTATTTTCCCATGTTTAAATGCACAATAATCCTGCGCTTTTTCCTCTTTTTTCTTTGCTATCTCATACTCTAATTTTTCCAGATACACCCCTATTATCTGTTTCTCATCGTTTTTATCCTCTGTTTTACTCTCCTTCCTTCTGTCCCTTTTTATCCCTTCTTTTTGCTTCTCTGACCATCCCATCTGAAGGTTAATTAACGTTAAAAGCAAATGCAGCACTTCTTTTTCTTTTACATACCCACGAAAACACGCACTTTTCGGTTGAAGGTGCGGCTGCTTGCAGAAAAAGGAATTTCCGCTTTCCCCTTCAGAAAACTTAATATATAAAAATCGCCCGCAGCATCCACATCGAATCTTCCGGTAGAGCAGATGATGTTCTTTTCTGTAACTTCCCCGTTTTCGTATCGGCCTTGTCTGCTGTACCCGTTCAAAATTCTCCCTGGAAATAATCACGGGTATACGGTTTTCTCTGCGAACCCATAAATGCTCTGCTTTTTCCGCCACCTTTCCGCTCCCCAGGCCCAGCCCCTGATACCGTCCAACAATCAATGTTCCTGTATAGCGCTCATCCCTGAGAATTTTCAGAACCTTTGAGGAATCCCAAATGGATACCTCCCCATCCTGCAGGCCATAGCCAAAACCTCCATTTTTCCGCTTCGTCATCGCAGGGGCAAGGCATCCTTTTTCATTTAACGCCCGTGCAATTTCAATATTTTTCTTTCCCTCCAAAGCCATTCTAAAAATAGCCCTCACCACTTCTGCTGCTTCTTCATCCACAAAATAGGGTGTTTCATCCTGCCTGCATCTTTCTGCTCCTTCCTTCCGATATCCAAAGGGATAAGAACCGCTGCACAACTTCCCTTCTTTCATTAACTGCCCCTTCGCGGCCTTAACCTTCATGGAAATATCCCGGCTGTACAGTTCATTTAAAATCCCCTTAAAGGGCACCTCCAGGCCGCTGTCCTCACGAAAAACCGCGCTGTCATAGCCGTCATTGACAGAAACAAAACGAACACCCATAAATGGGAAAATCTGCTCCGCATAATTGCCCAGTTCAATGTAATCTCTGGTAAAACGCGAAAAATCCTTTACTACCAGACAGGCGACCTTATCTGCTCTTAATAACGTAAAAAAACGTTTTATTCCAGGCCGGTTGAAATTCGTCCCGGTATAACCATCATCCACCAGTTCCAGGCCGGGCATTTCCCATAAATCCCCCCTTTCCGTCACATAATCTTCAACCAGCCTTCTTTGATTTACAATACTATTGCTCTCCTCTGACCCCGGATCTTCCAAAGAAAGACGATAGTATTTTACCAGCAGCCGACTTTCCCTCTTCATCCCCATTCCTCCATTGCAGCAAAGCGAAAACAAACTTTGATTCTGCTTTTTTCAAACACTTCAATCCGCTCAACTAAGGCATTTATCCATGCTTTTGGCAAATGCTCCGCCTCCTCATCATTCAGAAAAATTTCCAGATTATTGTCTTGATCGGACTTAACGGTTCCATAGTTCTGTCCTATCGTAACCCATTTTTCCTTTTCTTTTTCCCAAGAGGAAATCTCCTGTTCACAACATAATTTCCGATAAAAATACTCTTCCCGGTCAATCCTTCCTTCTTTCCATTCCTGATAAAATAAAGCTTTTTTTCTCAACAGCTCCTTTTGTTTTTCCTCATTTTCTTTCCATTTCTGTGCAAATTCTTCTGATTTCTCTTTAAATCCCGGCGACAGCACTTTTTCCTGCCTGACTTTTCTTTCCCATAAAGGAGCCTCACAAAACACCTTCATCTGCTGTCTGACCAGACATTCCAAACGCTCATACAGTTCCCGTTCCGGTAAATACTTGCGGCTGCAGGTACTGGTTTTTTCATAAATTTCGCAGATATAACGCCAGCGATCCTTACAGCCCTTTACCTGCTTTCTAACCATCGCCTTTCCGCAATCACCGCAATATATTTTTCCTTTCAGCATACCCTTATCCTGTGCCTCATCTGCCTGTACCAAGGATTTTTTTATCACTTTCTGATATCGTTCATGCCTCTCCCGGCGAATTTTCTGCACGTGCTCAAACTGTTCTTTCGGGATAATGGCTTCATGCGTTCCGCAGACAATATCCCAGCTTTCCTGGGACAGCATCTCCTTCTTTCCTCTTATTTGCCTGCTTGCCTGTTTTCCCTGAACCATATCACCGATGTAGATCCGGCTGTTTAAAATTCCGGCTACTGTCTGCGGATACCATCGGGAGGAAGCGGCATATTTTTCATGCTTTAAAATGCCTTTTTCATATTTATATCTGGCCGGGCATAAAATTTCCTGCTGATTCAAATACTTTGCTATCACAGAATCGCTGTATCCCTGTTCACCCAATGCAAAAATCATTTTCACATAAACCGCCGCTTCCGGATCAATCTTTATCTTATGTTTATCCCCCGTTTTTTCATAGCCGTACATTGCATAAGCTCCGATAAAACATCCTTTTTTTCTCAATATCTTTTTTGCCGAGCGTTCCTTTTTTGAAATATCCACGGCATAATTTTCGTTCATCAGGTTTTTTAGCGGAATCAAATAAGACAACTGCGTTGAAGTCGCAGTCAATGTATCAAAGCCATCCGTAACGGCAATAAAACGAACATGAAGAAAGGGAAAAATATATTCGATATAATGTCCCGCCTCCAGATAATTTCTCCCAAAACGTGACAGATCCTTTACGATAATACAATTAATTTCCCCACATTTTACTGCCTCCATCATCTGTTCAAAACCGCTTCTCTGGAAATTTGTCCCTGTTTTTCCATCATCGATAAATACAGAAACCAACTGAAATTCCGGTCTGCTATTAATAAAATCCAACAGTAAAAGCTTCTGATTTTCAATCGAACTGCTGACTTTCTCCCAAGACCCTGTTCTTCCATCCTTATCCGACAGACGAAGATAAAAACCAGTCCGATACAGCAGGCCATCTGCTTTTTGTTCTTCCTCCGCCATCTTCTTATTTCTGCTCATTCTTGCCATTATTTTTCTCCTTTTCCTGTCCTTTCACCGTGAATTTTCCCGACCCTATGGTATAGTTTTACGGTCTTTAAGGCCATATCATAATTGTATTGGAAACGAAATATAATTTTTATCCTTTTCTTTTCATAGATAATGATCTTTTCTACCAATTTTAATAACAGATTTCTGGACAGTGAAGAGAAATTTTGATATTGCAGAAAATAATCCATCCATTGGTTTTTCCTAATATATTCCAGACGGCACAACTCCTGATTTTCTTTTAGACAAGCCTTCTTTTTCTCAAGTTCATCCATTTGCTCTTTATAAATTTGTTTTAATTCAAAATATTCCTTTTTATCTATCACTCCTTCTTCCAGATCCTCATACAGACTAAGGTTTACATTCTGCAGCTTAACGATCTCTTCATTAACTTTTAACAGCTGCATATCGAATTGTTTCGTTTCATCCCGAAGCAGCGGTACTCCCTCTAATGCGGAAATAGCCTCCTTTAATTCTCCCATGGCCAGAATATGACCATTAATTGCCGATAAAACAGCCTTTTCCAGTTGTTTCTCGCTAATCATATGACTACTGCAGAGATTTCTATCGTTCTTATTTGCCGAACATATGTAATAGGGATATTTTCTTGTCTTTCCCTGAGGATTTTTCCCTGCGCTTACCAGCTTTCGATTCATGCGGCTGTGACAGTCCCCACATTCCATAATTCCCGAAAATAAATTTACACACTCTTCTCCCGGTGATGACCGCGCATCCATTTTAAGAAGATTCTGCACCATGAAAAAGTCATCTTCCGAAATAATCGCATCATGCATATTTTTAACTGTTATCCATTCCTCCGGCTTTTTTTTAATGACTTTCTTTACCTTATAGTTCGGTGTGGTTCTCATTCCCTGGACAACCCATCCTAAATAATTTTGATTGGTCAAAATTCTGCCCACCCCAACAGGACTCCATTTTGACGGCTTATCTGTACCAAATCCACAGTAATAATTCGATCCCTGAGCATGTTTATATTCTGCCGGAGATAAGACGCCCTGTTCATTTAATTTATCTGCAATTTTTTCATTGCTTATCCCGGATATTCTCCACTGAAAAATATCCCGCACAATCGAAGCTGCATATTCGTCAATCACCAGATGATTTTTATTTTCCGGATCTTTTTTATAGCCATAAGGAGCAAAAGAACCGATAAATTCTCCTCTTTTCCGTTTTATTTCAAACTGGCTTCTGACTTTAATCGAAAGGTCCCGGCTGTAAGAATCATTGATCAAATTTTTAAAGGGCAGCATAATACTGTCTTCCATATCGTCAGTATCTATACTGTCATAATGGTCATTAATTGCAATAAAACGCACACCCAAATAGGGGAAGATTTTCTGAACATACCTCCCCACTTCAATGTAATTTCTCCCAAAGCGTGATAAATCTTTAACAATAACGCAGTTTATCCTTCCTGCTTTAATGTCCTCTATCATCGCTTTAAACGCAGGACGTTCAAAATTTACACCGCTAAATCCATCATCAATTCTTTCCCCGCAAAGAATAATATCCTGCTTATCTTTTACATAATCTTCAATTAAACTTCTCTGATTGCTGATACTGTTGCTTTCCCCTTTGCCCGAAACAGCAAGATCTCCATCATCCATTGAAATCCGATAATATGGGGCAGCATAATAGATCTTCTTTGAATCTTCACGCAAAAAAATCACTCTCCTGACATGATCAATTAAGTCAGAAAACTGATTGCCTGAATTTTAGATTTTTTGATTTTATTCCCTGCACTTATTGTATCAGATTTTTTGTCCTTTGTCCCGATATTTATTTTATTTCACTATCAATAAATTCTTTCAGGCAATCATTAATACTTTTACCGGTGTCACTGTATTCGACTTGGACAATTAATTTCCCGCATCGAAAAAAATATGGATTTTTAATCTGCCGAACAAATTCCTTTATCCGCTCTTCAACCGGTAAATTTTTATCAACATTTATCTTTTCTATATCCACCAGTCCGTCAGATTGGAGCGTCTGTATATTAAAATCTTTTAGATTTTTTATCTCTGCATTCATTGCATCCGTGCTTGCTCTGTCTGTATTGGCTGTACCCTTATCGTCTATATTTTCCATAACATTCCCCTTTTGGACAAAACCATCATGCACCCATAAGCAGTCACACCACCATAAAATCAAAGTCTGCTGGGCGAACCTGGAATACCTGAATTCATGCCGTCTAATCGGAGGCGGACTTTTAAAGTAATATATGTAACCCCCAATTTGTCCTATTCGGATTTATTTATTTTTTACTGCTATTTACCTTCTGCCAATCCGGTGTCTTTTCATTAACATACATCGAGCCATAGCTTCGATAGCCCAACTGCTCATAAATCCATTCCTTCCTTTAATTCAACCCAAGCGCTGCACAGGCTAGCCACGCCATAACACTGACATTCTTCGCTCTGCCTGTCCCTTCCTTTTAGTACAAAAGCACTGGGTGTACCATTGCCGTAAAGATTAAATGCCATGCGGACTATCTTTTTGCTTCCACTAGTACTGTGTTGCGTAAATAACGGTGAATAGGTGCCTGATGTCTGCGTTAGATGTGAATCCCGCGAAACGAAGG
>ERZ808037.1358-NODE-1358-length-16263-cov-3.362041_pt1 | contig 16263 bp, 11 predicted proteins | sample MGYA00380190_ERZ808037 | MGnify/ENA primary metagenome ERZ808037 (study PRJEB31490, sample SAMN06133399) | mouse gut metagenome | isolation source: J9 | host: mice | place: China: Chengdu | collected 2015-05 ... | reverse complement strand
GAGCAGACCGGGAAGAACTACACGGAGCTGCTGACAGAGCTGCGCATCGCAAAGGCGGTGGAGCTGCTGGAGCAGACCAATCTGTATGTGTATGAAATCGCTGACCAGGTGGGATACCACAATCTGAAATATTTCTATAAAGTCTTCAAAAAGGCAACGGGCACATCCCCCAATGACTACAGACCGAAAAGGAATTGACATATGAGAGAGGACAGACACAGAGGAGTACGGTTCATCCGCAGGATCCAGAATCAACAGTTCCGGAAGCTTTTCTTCAAAAACTGGCTGCAGGTGCTGCTCAGTATCCTGCTGCCTCTACTTTTATGCACGGCCGGCATCCAGTATTTCAGCGCCAGGAGCCTGCTGCGGGAGATGGACACCTCCCTGCGCAGGAGCCTGCGGAATACCAACGCCACCCTGGAGACGCTGTTCGAGGAGGTCTGTGCCACATTGGAGCAGGAGAGCTTCGACAGCGACATCACGAAGCTCCTGCAGGAGGAGCCGGGCAGCCGGACAAGCTATGATTTCGTCGTCCTGGCGAGGAATGTGCTGAATCGCCTTGCCATGGACATGCGGGAAAACCTGTACTATTCCCTGGACGCCTACTCCGCCTCCAGCGGATTCCTGGCATCCACCCTTTACCGGGGCCAGTCCATGGAGTGGATTAGCGACAAGTCGCTGGTAACGGCTATTGAGGAACATATGGAAGAGGGCTCCTCTGAAAGGAACCCGGGGCAGTCGATGTTCGCGGTTCCCAGGATGGCCCGCTATGTGGGGGAGGAGAGATGGGTGATTTCCGTCTATTGCCCGGTAGCCGCCGCCGAGGAGAGGCATACCTTCATCTCGGTGAGCGTGGATGCAGATAAGCTCATCTCCTATATCGTGGACAGCGAGGCCCTGAACCAGGGGGCCTACCTGATCGTGGACAGAAAAGGGCAGGTGGTGCTGGACACCTCCCGCCGGATGGATGCTGGTTTCCTGGCCCTGCCAGAGAAGAGCGGGGGAGCCTTCGCCTCCACCATGGAGATTGAAGGAGAGAAGATGCGTCTGTCTTATATGGAGATGGACTATTTTGGATGGAACTGCGTCCAGATGATTCCCATGGAAGAATACCGGCATAATACGATTCGGTTGCGGAACATGATGGCTGTGGTCCTGCTGTTCGGCATAGCCGCAAGTATATTGCTGTCCTACGGCGCGACCGCGAAGCTGTTCCGCCCTGTGGAGGCGATCCTGCGGCTTCTGGAGAATCCCTCTGGGCAGGACGGAATCGGGGATGAGGACGACGAAATCCAGTACCTCCTGTTCCGCATCCTGGAGCTGTTCCAGAAGAACATCGCCCTGGAGAACGAGATGCTGGACAGGCTCCACGCCCTGCGCAGGGCCCGGGCCAAGGCCCTGCAGGAGCAGATGACCCCGCATTTCATCAATAACGTGCTCCAGACCATCAACTGGATAGCCCTGCGGGAGACAGGGGACGAGGACAGCCTCACCAGCCAGTCCATCATCCTGCTGGCGGATATCATCGACACTGGGAAGAAGCAGAAGTACAGCCTGACTACCGTGGCGGAGGAAATCGAGTACACGAAGAAATTCCTGGAGCTGGAGCGCCTGCGGTACGGGGACGGGATTCTCTGCCGGTATGAAGTCGCTCCAGAAGCGGAAGGGATGCTGATCCCGGGTATCTCCCTGCAGACTCTGGTGGAGAATTCCATCGCCCACGGTTTCCGCACAAAGGGCGGGCAGGGGACGATTTATGTCCGCATTTCACTAAACGGCCAGGGAGGCTTGTGCATCTGCGTGGAGGATGACGGGGAGGGGATAGACCCGGAGACCGTGAGAGGGATTTTTGAAATGCTGGAGAAGGATTATGTCTATGTAGGAGAGCACCTGGGGCTGATTAACCTTTTCCAGCGCTTTCTGCTGATTTACGGGGAAGAGTGCAGCTTTGACATCCGAAGGAGCGGCTATGGAGGTGCCTGCGTGGAGATCCTGACGCCGAAGGTCAGCATGGAGTGGCTACAGTCTATAGATGCCCCAGGCATTTCAAACGAAAAGTTGAAAAAGTAGGAAGGTTTATAGTAAAAAGAGTTGATATTATGGGATTTTTGACATCTGTGCCCCGTGCTACAATGATAATGTAGTAAAAATGCACAATGGCATGGAAGAGGAGGAAAAGTATATGAAGCAAAAAGCAGTAAGTATGTTGCTGGTTGCCGCATTGGCGGCGGGTGTGCTGACAGGTTGTGGGAACGGTGCGCAGCCTGCGGAGAATGATGCGAAGACCCCTGCCAGCGGCAGCGCAGACGGCGGGAACACGCAGGACAGTGAGGAGGAGAGCGGAGCTGCCGGGGAAAGCGCGGATGCAGATGGAGAAAGCGGACAGGAGGGTGATACCGACATTTCGCAGCTGACTTTCGGACACGACAACTGGAAGATTGACATGAGCTACGACTATAGCGGGCCGCAGTTCAAACGGTTCGATGGCATGGAGTTTACCAGGGTGGTGGATTCCCAGGGGAATGATTTGCCTGAAGGAATGACTGTGGATGATAATGACAGGGTCTGGTATTTTCAGCTTGTATCAGGATTGACACCCAAGACTATATGGTCTGCCAGCGGTGATGCCTATACTCAGAAATTAAGCGCTGCTATAGCCAGCGGCGAGATTGCGGATTTAATGAATGTAAATGTAAACCAGTATTTTTCATTGGTGAAATCGGGATTGATTGCCGATTTGACCGATGAGCTTCTGGAGGGAAATCATCCTTATATCCAGAAACTCTATGAAATGGGAAACAACGCTGCTCTGGAAGCCTTGAAAGTGGATGGGCGCATCTATGGGATTCCTCAGGTTTACGGAAGTTTTGATGGTTCGCCCCTGGTCTGGGTTCGGCAGGACTGGATGGAAGAGCTGAACTTGGAAGAGCCTAAGACATATGCGGATTTAGGGGATATTGCAAAGGCGTTTATGGAAGCGGATTTCGACGGGAATGGCATAGATGATACCTATGGGATTCCTGTTCTGGGAGTACCAAATGCCGCATATGGGGGAGACGGCAATATGTGCGATTTATTCTTGAACGTGGGCGGGTCGGCACCTGGAATCTGGCAGAAGCAGGAGGACGGCACTATCATCTATGGTTCCCTGATGGAGGGGGCAAAGGAAGCCTTGACAATGCTGAACAAATGGTATCAAGAGGGCATTATTCCGTCTGATTTCGCCACATGGAATGCGGAAACGTTGAAACAGGTGGTTGGGGAAGATAAGGCAGGAATCGCATTTTCTCCATGGTGGGGTGCCTACAGTGCCCTGAGTTCCAATATTAACCTGAATACAGAGGCTTGTTGGACAGCCTATATGCTGCCGGGAGGTGAAGGCGCGGAAATCCGTTCTGCCGCTGGCAGTCCTATTATGTCTATCTATGTAGTTCGGAAAGATTTCGAGGATCCATCTGCATTTGTATATGCGTACGATATGATGGCCGGAGGGTATAAGCCGGATAAAGCCAGCGGATATAATCCAGCGAATGTCCAGGCCCAGAACAACTTCAGCGCGATGCTGGCCTCAACACCTCCTGCTATGTTTACATCACCATTAAGGAAGCTTATGGATAAAGTGTTCATCGAGCATGAAATAACCACAAGAGAAGAAATGGAAGCTTTTATAAGTCAGGAGACAGATGGGCTCATGACGGGAATCGAGGGGCATCTTGTCTGGTTGATGGATTATGGCCTTCCGGTCGAAAATGCAGTGGCGGCAGGAGAAAAGTTGCGCGAGATAACAGTCGGGGAATCGGATGCCATCAATACTTATACCATGTATCTGAACGGTTATGTGGGATTGCGTCCGATTGCATACTCCAATCCGACACCGGTATCTACGGTATTTCAGGGAACGACAGACAGTATGGAAAAGTATGGCTCATTCCTGAACACCCTTGAGACGGATGCCTATACAAAGATGATTATGGGTGATACGGACGGCAAATCCATTTCGGATTATTTTGATGATTTTGTGAAGCAGTATCTAGAGCAGGGTGGAGCGGAAATCACCAGTGAAATACAGGAGACCCTGGGAAACTGAGGCATTTGTATGAGTGGTAAGTAACAGATAACTTGTATGGCTCATCCGGACTGCCTGAAATAAGGCAGTCTGAGATGAGCCATATTACTACGGTTCTTATTCAAGTTAGGAGCTTGTATTTCATGAAAAGAAGAATACCGGATCGACTATATTATTGGCTTATGGTTCTGCCAGGTACTATATTTGTCTTTCTGTTCAATACACGGACATGGCCAGGAATCTTGGGAGCATTTCAGGATTTTGTCCCTGTCAGAGGATGGTATGGCTCTAAATGGGTCGGACTGTCCAATTTTGAGATTTTTTTCAGGCAGCCGGATTGTCTGCAGATTATCCGCAATACCCTGGTCATAGCGGTCGGGAAGATTGTGACGATTCAATGCATGTCCATTCTGTTCGCATTGATGCTGAATGAGGTGCGCAATTCCAAACTGAAAAAGGCCATCCAAACGGTGACTTATCTACCGCATTTCGTGTCGTGGGTGATATTCGCGTCCATATTGCGGTCGATTCTGGGATCGACAGGATTGGCTGAAGGGATTCTGAAATCCATTGGGGTAGAGAATGTCTCTATCCTGGGAACGGCTTCCACCTTCCCGGCAATCATGATTGTGACCGAGATGCTGAAAGAGTTTGGCTGGAGTGCGATCATCTATCTTTCAGCGCTTACGGCAATCGATCAGGGACTGTATGAGGCCACTGAAATAGACGGTGCCACCCGTTTTCAGCAGACCATCCATGTGACCCTGCCCGGCATCCGGCATATTATCGTGCTGAATGCGGTCTTAAGTCTGGGCAACATCCTGAACGCAGGCTTTGACCAGATTTTTAATATGTACAATACACTGGTCATGTCTACTGCCGATGTCATCGACACCTGGGTCTATCGCCAGGGGCTGATAAACCTGAATTACGGAGTGGGTACTGCAGTAGGGCTTTTCAAGAGCGTAATCGCGATTATCCTTACTATTATCGCTTACTGGGCCGCGGATAAGTTTGCCGACTATAAGATTTTTTAGAAAGGGGGACAGGAAACCGTGAAAAAGAAGATGACAAAAGGACACATCGTCATTATTATGATGCTGATTCTGCTGGCCCTGATTTCATTCTATCCTATGTGGTATACATTCATCATTTCTTTTAGCGACAAAACCTATGTGGAGGCAGGAAGGGTTTGGGCCTGGCCTATCGGGTTTAATCTGAAGTCCTATAAAAAAATACTGGAAGACGAGGTGTTTTTTGGTGCCATATGGGTATCTGTAAAAAGAGTGGTCATAGGATGTGCCTTGAATATGCTGTTGTTAGTACTCACAGCCTATCCATTGTGTCTGCCGGAAAAGAGATTTCCGGAAGGAAGGTATTTCAAATGGTTTCTGATGGTGAATATGTTTTTCAGCGGCGGGTTGATTCCCAGCTATGTGCTGATGCGACAGTACGGTCTGTTCGACAGCTTTTGGTCCATGATTCTGCCCGGAGCGCTTTCCATCTGGAATGTAATTCTCATGATGAATTTCTTCCGGAATATACCCTATGAGCTGAACGAGTCAGCTTCCATTGACGGAGCGAATCCGTTACAGATATTGTTCCGGGTATACGTTCCACTGTGCATCCCCTCCCTGGCATGTATGTTGCTGTTTCATTTCGTGGGACACTGGAATTCGTATTTTGACGGCCTGCTTTACATCAACGATGTGACGAAACAGCCTTTACAGACATATATTTACAGCGTTTCAGTAAAGATAGATTACGCTACAATGACTTCCGAGCAAATCATTGCACTGCTTGAGACTTCGGATAAGACCCTGAACGCGGCAAAGATTATTGTTGCTATGACTCCGATTCTGTGCGTCTATCCTTTTATACAGAAATATTTTACCACCGGGATGATGCTGGGGGCCGTCAAAGGCTAGGCGATTGATTACGAAATCCGCTGGACAAAGCAGCAAAGGGGAATTAAGTAAGGAGAAATTTGATTCCGTTAGGAAACAAATAGAGAGGTGAGGAATTGAATATTAACAGAAAAAGGATTGCCGCGGAACATCTTCCGGCAGTTCCTCTGATTACATGCGATCCCTATTTCAATCTGTGGTCAGGCAGCGACATGCTGTATGATACCGATACTATGCACTGGACGGGCAGGCGGAAAAGGATTACCGGAACAGCAAAGATAGACGGCGTGGAATATCGCTTTCTGGGAATGGGAGAAGAGCCGGTAATGGAACAGATTCAGCTTACTGTGACCGCCATCCATAGCATCTATCGATTCAGTGCGGCTGGGATAGAGCTTTCTCTGGATTTCTGGACGCCGCTGTTGCTGGATGATTTGGATGTCATGTCCAGGCCCTGTTCCTATTTGGATATGGCACTCTGTTCCCAGGACGGAAAGCGCCATGAGGTAGAGCTTGTCTGGGAATTTGACGGAGAATTGTGCTGTGACAGGGGGCAGACCGAGAAGATTGGCGGAGGCCGTTACATACTGGAGGAAATGTGTTCTGGAGAAAAGAAACAGATTGCTTTACAGACAGCCTGGATGGGGCTGCGGCAGCAGTCCCCTTTAGGGCACAGTGGGGACAGCCTTGCCATCGATTGGGGCTATCTGTACCTGGCTGCCCAAAGAGACAGGGATGTGAACGTGGAATACCGTCAAAGAGACAGGAGCCTCCGTGCAAAGGCTCTATTTCATATCGGAGAGACCGGATGGAAGAGCGCTTTTCTGATTGCCGCCTACGATGATATGGCTTCTATCAACTATTTCGGGCACCTGCTTCCCGGATACTGGGCAAGAGAGGGTAAAAATATCCATGATGCCATATCCGAAGCATTCTTTCAGCATGACATTTTACTGGAAAGATGCAGCGACTTTGAACATGCACTGGAAAAGGAAACGTTGGAGTTCGGCGAAGCATACACAAAAATATGTTTTGCGGCATACCGGCAGTCCATTGCAGCCCATAAGCTGATTGCGGATGAAAAAGGAAATCCAGCGTTCATTTCCAAAGAATGCCACTCGGGGGGCTTTGCGGTAACAGTAGATGTGACATACCCGTCCACTCCCTTATTCTTCTGCTATAACCCGGAACTGGTTCGGGGGATGATGCGTCCTGTGCTGCGTTTTGCAAAGCTTCCGGTGTGGGGTTATGACTTTGCGCCTCACGATGTGGGGAGTTATCCCTATGTGACAGGACAGCTCTATGGCCTGAATCTTTGTCAGAATGCCGCACAGGACGCACGGGTAGAGGATACCGGTAATGTCTGTCCCATGTTTTGGCAGATGCCAGGCAGCGCGCAACTGTATGATCTGCGATATCAAATGCCCATTGAGGAATGCGGTAATCTGTTGATACTGGAAGCAATGCTGGCGAAATGCAGTCCTGAACAGGAGAGAGAGGTGCTTGCGGAGAATTTGCCACTATATGAAAAATGGGTGAAATATCTGCTGAAATACGGCATTGACCCCGGGGAGCAGCTCTGTACGGATGATTTTGCCGGGCATCTGGCCCATAACGTGAATTTGGCGATTAAGGCTGTCATGGGCATAGAGGCTTATTCTATCCTGATGGAGATTGCCGGAAAGCCGGAGGAAACTGAGAAATTTCATAAAAAAGCACAGGAGATGGCAAAAGAAATATATAATAGGGCCAATGCTGGAGATCATACCAAACTGACTTTTGATGGGGAACAGGAAAGCTGGAGTTTGAAGTATAATGCCGTATGGGATCTGGTTTTTGGTTCCGGACTCTGGCCGGAGGAATTCTACTGTCTGGAGAGCGGACTGTATCAAAGTAAATGCAATACCTATGGCATTCCCTTAGATTCCAGGGAAAGCTATGGAAAGAGCGACTGGATGATGTGGGCGGCGGCATTGGACTTTACAGGGAAAGCAGTGGAGAAGGTTGCGGACTGTATTCTGGAATTCCTGGAAAAAAGTCCTGACAGGGTTCCCTTTTCCGACTTTTACATGACCCAGACCGGGAGACAGCACATATACAGGACGAGCGAGGGCAGATGGCAGAGATTCCAGAACCGTACCGTACAGGGAGGTATTTTTATGCCGCTGCTCCTAAGGCGGCTGGGCGGTCGAATAGAAATATTGTAGAGGAGGTGTAGGTCAGGAAGTATCTGTTCTATGGCAGGATGCTGGGGGCGTAGGATTTCCAGGCGGTTGGTGGCTGCATAAGATGAAGGGCAGTCACCAACTGCATTTTTCAAAGGGGTTACATAGCATTCACCCCGAATATTTCTAATATTTCATCATTGCATACATCTATGTCGTCAGGAATCACATATTTTCCATCAGCCAGCCCCAAAGTTCTCCGTCCGTTATGTGCTGTCAGATGCATTGCAAATGGCATGGCGCTCTCTTCAACGCTCTGCCTTGCGAGAATTCCTCTATTGCTTTTCTGGTTCATAAAACGCTTCTTCCGATTTTGGGTATTTGTCCAGGTTTGATATGGCGTACACTTAATTGTTGCTTTTCGAATAGTTCAAGGAGCTTATAGGCGCTTTACCATTTCCAAAATATCCGCTATAGAATAATCCGGCTGGTTGTATTTCTCTTTTGTATAATCACCTTCTCCACCATTGTCATATTCCTCGAGATATCTGGCAATTCCCACAGGGCCTAGTGCTTTTATCAATGCTTCCGTACCAAGTCTCCGCACCTCGCTGCTTTTAATAATCTTCATTGTCTGATTCATCTAGCTAAATACCTCCATTACGAATTCAATTGGTTTTTTTGCCGCTATCTTAGTGTATATCTCTTTTGGCTGTTCCTTAAGAATTTTATATCAGTTGTTAATAAAACGTCTGCCCCTGCCTCTGCACATGCCAAATGCAGGCTGTCAAAACTTTTTATATTCGAAGCTTCTTTTATTTGTGCCGCACGTTGTTCTATCTCGCGAGATACCTTTACGGATTTATTTACGAGAGCAGGATTCTTCGCCGGGACGCTGCCTTTCACAAAAAGCTCGCCATATAAAGCGGAAGATGGAGGATGCCGTCCTTTGCCATGACATCCTTGTCATAAAGGATATAGGCATTCCCTATCTTCGCCGAGAACCGTTTTCTGAACTTATCCAGTGAGGCATGCGACCTGTAGCTGCCGGATTTCACTTCTATGGGCGCGATTTTCTTCTTTTCAGTTACAAGAAAGTCGATTTCCATATGGTTCTCCCGGTTTGAGGTATCGCTTCTGGAATAAAAGTAAAGTCTGTGACCGTTTTGGCGGAGCATCTGTGCCACGATATTCTCCATAAGCATGCCCTCATTGATGTCCAGCTTATCGAAAAGAATCGCCCGGTACAGCTCATTATCCGTATACGCCCGATCCATGAAAGTCTGGGTCACCAGAAGCCCGGTATCCGCCATGTAGCATTTCTGGGTGGCATGATCCGCGCTCAGGGCGAGCCCCACATTCGGGTCGGTGGCGTTGAAGCATGCGTTCACCACCATTGCCTCGTTCAGCCACAGGAAGGAATCCTCATAGGTTCTGAACCTTGCATTTTCATTGATGGAGGACAGCCGGTACTTTTTCTCCTTTTTGGACAGCTGCCCGGGAATCCCGTCGAACACCGCGAACACCTTATCCTCATAGCCGGGCGCGAATTTGCTCACGTCATCCCGGTACAGCTTCAGGATTCGCCTTTTTGCCGCGTCCGATGCTTCGAAATTTTTCCCGTCTAAAAAGGCCAGCACGGATTGGGGCATGCCGCCCACCAGGACATATTGCCTGAAATCGTTCATGATTTTACGGTGGAGCGCCTGACCTAAGGGAGTCCTGGTCCGGAAACAGTGGGCAATCAGCGGATAGGTGGCCTCATCGCCCATGGCCCAGAGGAATTCCTCGAAGTCCAGGGAGAACATTTCGATATGCTCCTCCTCGGAGGGAAGGATGATGTCCTGGACATTCTTCTTCAGGCGAATCAGGGAACCGGTCTCCAGAAAGTCGTATCTGCCGTCTGCCACCAGGTATTTGATTAGCTGCCTGGCCCGCGGGAACTGCTGTATCTCGTCAAATATGATGAGGGACTCTCTCTTGTGCAAGACAGTTCCATAGAACGAGGCAAGCTTTGCAAAAAAAAGATCCAGATTGGAAGCGTCATTGATGAAAAGGTCGAGGACGGCCTGGGGGGCATTGCCGAAATCTATCATGATATGGCTTTTGTATTCTGCTTCCGCGAAATGCTCTGCGATAAAGCTTTTGCCCACGCGTCTCGCGCCGTCTATCAACAGGGCGGTAGCACCTCCGCTTTCTCTTTTCCAGTTGACGAGTGCATCATATATTTTTCTTTTCAGCATTTCATCTTCACTCCTCGCTGCCATAGTATATGCCATTGATTATAATATAATACGGGAATCACGAAAAAGCAAGTTTAAATCAGCTGGATTGACACGAAAAAGCAACTTGGAATGTTCGGATTTGGCACGAAAAAGCAGATTTATAACCTAAGAAGATATCCCTGCAATTCCAGCACCTTCCCGGAATCTGTAGCCGATTTCTCAAATCCCTGCTCAATAATTTCATATCGATCGTCAAATTTATGTAACAGCTTCGTGCTGGCTATATTGCGGATATCGGCTTCGTAGAAGAATGAATCTTTGCCATATTTTGCGCTGACATAGTTAAGGACTTCGTTCAAAGCCTCGTATGCATAGCCCTTGTTCTGCTCCGATTCTATTATCCAGACGCCCAGTTCCGGACACTCTCCAGCAAGCCCATGAACCTCCACGCTTCCAAGGAACTCATCGTTCTTTGAAAGGATGGAGAATAACAATGTCTCTCCGCTCTCCATTTCATTCAGGAATTCCTGTAGCATATTTTTGGCGCTATCGCTGTCTTCAAATGGGTCGGGCCACTGGAATTTTGTTATTTCATGATTGAATCCGTGATAATAATCTGACAGATATTTCATTTCAAAGGGTACTACGTTTATCCTATCCGTATGCATCATGTTCGACGCTCCTTCCCTAAGCCCCGATCTGTCAGGCTCTGTCTGTGAGAAGTAGAGCACAGCTTGGATCTGGTGCAGATACTACATTACCATAAGTTTATTGTTCCAAACTTCCCAAAACAAGTATAGCGCAACGATATATGCAAGTCAACTTATTTGGATGTAAAGTAAATGTTCTCTGCCGCCAACGCCTTTTGCGCGCTTTTGCTTCTTCATGGATAGATGTGTCACAGATTCCGTATAAAAGGAATTGTGATTCATTCGGATTCGTGGTATGATGGGAACCATATAATGCAAGAAGGCGGGAATCAGTGACAGCAAAGGAATCCGCAGCAATGGCAGGCCCGCCGGAATGCAGAAAAGAGAGGTCAACAGAACATGTCAAAGACAATCGATTACTTTTTACAGTATGCCAGAATCGACACCCAGTCCGATGAGACTACAGGCACGTCGCCAAGCACGGCGAAGCAGCACGACCTGGCGAAGCTTCTGGTACAGCAGCTGGAGGACATCGGGGCCACGGAAATCACCTACAACAGGGAGCACTGCTATGTCTACGCCACCGTCCCCGCGTCGGAGGGCTGCGAGGACGCGCCGGTGCTGGGGCTGATTGCCCATATGGACACGTCCCCGGCAGTGTCCAACGCCAATACGAAGCCCAGGATAGTGAAGTATGAGGGCGGCGACATCCTGTTGAACGAGGAAGAAAATATCGTAATGAAAAGGGAAGAGTTCCCGGAGCTTGCGGAGTATGAGGGGCATGACCTGATTGTGACGGACGGAACCACGCTTTTAGGCGGCGACGACAAATGCGGCATTGCGGAAATCATGGCGGCCAGCGAATATCTTCTGCAGCATCCGGAAGTCAGGCATGGCAAGCTGCGGATCGGCTTTACGCCGGACGAGGAGATTGGCGAGGGCACGGAATACTTCGATGTGAAGCTGTTCGGCGCGGACTTCGCCTACACGGTGGACGGCGGCGGATTCGGCGGCATGCAGGCGGAGACATTCAACGCGGCGGGAGCGAAGCTTACTGTGAACGGTCGCAGCGTCCATCCCGGCGATGCCAAGGGCAAGATGGTGAATTCCATCCTGGTGGCCTATGAATTCCAGAACCTGCTCCCTGTATTCCAGAATCCCATGTACACAGAGGGCCGCGAGGGCTTCTTCCATCTGGACGGCATTCAGGGGAATGTGGAAAGGACGGTGTCGGATTACATCATCCGCGACCATGACAGAAAGCTGTTCGAGCAGAAGAAGCAGGTCTTTCAGCAGTGCGCCGACTTCCTGAACCAGAAGTACGGAGAGGGAACCGTGGAAGTGGAGATGCGGGACAGCTATTACAATATGTGGGAAATGCTGGAACCTCATATGCATCTGATCGAGAATGCATCCGAAGCAATCCGGGAGCTGGGCGGAGAGCCGGTGGTCAGCCCTATCCGGGGCGGCACGGACGGGGCCAGGCTCTCTTATATGGGTCTGCCCTGCCCGAACCTGTGCAACGGCTCAGACAATTGCCACAGCCGCTTCGAGTTCGCCAGCGTGCAGTATATGGAGAAAGTGACAGAACTGCTCTTGAAACTGGCTGTGAAATATGGAAGTAAAAAACGATAAAACGTCATTTCAAGATGTAAGGCATTTCCGCGGAAGAGGATACCGTGGAAATGCCTTTTCAACTGTAACGGTTTCAATTAGGTATATCATAAGTTCAAGCCGCAAAATGAAGGTTCTTGCAACAACAGGTGTTTACAATAGCATACCTAACAAAAAGCGTTATGGTTTAAGTTTTTATGAACACCTGGCCAGTTCGTAGTAAAGCCCTTTCTTCGCCATCAATTCCTCATGGGTTCCCTCCTCGGCGATTCCCTGATTGCTGATATAGAGGATGCGGTCCGCATTCCGGATGGTGGACAGGCGGTGGGCCACGATGAAAGCGGTCTTCCCTTTCAGCATGACATCCAGCGCCTCCTGAATCAGCAGCTCTGTCTCTGTATCAATGGCGCTGGTGGCTTCGTCCAGAATGACCACGGAGGGATTCTTCAGCACGATTCTGGCAAAGCTGATCAGCTGCCGCTCACCGGCAGAAAGGCCGCTGCCCCGTTCCTCCAGCATATGGTCATATCCGCCGTTCAGGCGCTGGATGAATTTATCCGCAAATATCATCCGGGCAGCTTCCTTGCACTCCTCATCGGTGGCGTCCCATCTTCCGTACCGGATATTATCCAGAATGGTCCCCTTGAAAATGAACGGATCCTGCATCAGCACGCCCACGTCGGCGCGCAGAGAATACAGGCTGGCATTACGCACGTCCACATCGTCTATGCTGACGCTGCCCTCTTTGACATGATAGAAGAGGGTCAGCATGATAATGACGGTCGTCTTCCCGGCACCGGTAGGCCCCACCAGGGCGATGGTCTCCCCGGGTCTGACATGCAGCGTGAAATGCTTCAGGATATCCATATTCTCCTCGTAGCAGAAAGTGACATCCTGAAAGTCCACCTTTCCTTTGACATCCTTCAGGATTACCGGATTCTCCTTATCCTGGATCTCCGTGGGATAGTCGATGGTACCGAAGACCTGCTCCAGGTTGGAGCTTACCTGTGCCAGTTCCTGTATGATGGTGGAGAGCTGGGACAGGGGATCCTGGAACGCCCCCATGTAGCTGGTGAAAGTGATTACCACCCCGGCTGTGATTCCGGTATTTCCGTCCAGAATCATGGCCAGGGCCACCCCGAAGATAAGCAGCGTCCCGAAATTCCAGAAAAGCTGGACCACCGGGCCGTTCAGCCGGGAACGCTTTACGATGGACCACCACATTTTAATATTGTCTTCCTGAACCTGGCTGTAGATGTCCTTGTTGATCTCGATACGGTTATAATTCTTGACAATCTGTTCCCCCATGATGGACTCCACCAGGAAAGCAGTCCGGTTGGAGTTCTTCGCCCGGTTGGCCGTGTACATTTTCCGCAGATGGGAGCGCAGCCAGAATACCACAGTCAGCATGGGCACCACCGTAGCAAATATAATCAGCGTCAGCAGCGGGCTGAGAGAGAGCATGAATACCGTTACCACCACCAGCTTGACGATATAGATGGCGAACATCATGACATAATTGGAAAAAAAGTCCGCCAGGCCATTGATATATTCCGTCACCCGTACTACAATCTTGCCATCAGGTCGGTTGTCGAAGTAATCAAAGGAAAGCTGTTGCAGCCGCTCGAAAATATCCGTCCGTATCTTCGTGATGATGCTCAGCCCCATCTTTCCCATGCTTCTGGCCTGCACGAAAGAGGAGAGTATTTCTATGGCGGAGAGAAGCACCAGTCCGCCGCCCACCAGCGCCAACTGGCGGTAATCCTGGTTCACCACCACCTCGTCCACAATCAGCTTCAGCAGCCTGGGCGGAAGCAGGGAGACCACCGCAGCCACCAGCATCATGCAGCTGACCAGGGCAAGGAGCTTCCGATATGGAAGAATGTATGCAAGTGTCCGTTTCAGCTGCTTTAAGTCAATCTTTTTCTCAATCTTTTCATCTTCAAAATAAGTGTTCCGTTTCGCCATTGTTCCATGCTCCCTTATTCCGGATGATCCAGTTGGACTTCGTCCGCCTGCTGCTCCTGTTGTACCCGATAGATATGCGCGAAGCTTCCGTTCAGCGCCATCAGTTCCTGGAAAGCCCCCCGCTCCGTGATGACACCGTCTTTCATATAGAGGATTTCATCGCAGTCCACCACGGAGGAAAAGCGGTGCGCCGTGATGATCAGTGTCTTCTCCGCAAAATGCTCATAGATATTCCTCAGCACTTCATGCTCTGTATTCACGTCCAGAGCGGATGTGGAATCGTCCAGCACGAAGACAGGGGCGTTCTTCAGGAAAGCCCTGGCTATGGAGATTCTCTGCTTCTGTCCTCCGGAGATTCCTAAACCCCGCTCGCCTACGATGGTCTTGTAACGCTCCGGCAGGGCATCGATAAACCGGGCAGCCCCCGCGTCAGTAGCCGCCCGCGTCACCATGCGTTCATTGATGTCCGACCGGCTGAAAGCAATATTGGATTCAATGGTATTGGAAAACAGGAATACTTCCTGGAAGACATAGGAATACATCTTCCGCAGGTTCTCCAGGCTGAATTCCTTAATGTCATGTCCGCTTATGGTAATCTGCCCTGATGTGATGTCGCTGATCCGCACCAGCGTCTTGAGCAGCACGCTCTTGCCCGAGCCGGTCTCGCCCACGATTCCGAGCTTTTTCCCATAGGGGATGCTGACATTGATGTGTTTCAGGATTTCCTGTCCGTCCATCTCGATGGAGACATCCTTCAGCTCAATGTCCGGGGCATCGCAGCGGAGGATAGCGTCCTTGTCTTCCGGTACTCTGCTTTCTTTTTCCATGAAACGCTTCAGGGCCAACCCTGCTATGGTCTGCTGCTGCATATTGAAAATATGGTTGTTTATGCCCGTAATATTGTTCATGAACCGCATGACATAGGTGGATGAGGACAATATGTATCCCACGGTCAGCTTCCCCTGCATCACCAGCACCGCGCCGATGAGGATGGTGCTGATATAGGCAATCTGGCGGATGGTATTGAATGTCAGGTCAAATTTGGAAGACAGCCATATCTGCTTTGTGCGCGCCTCCAGGAAATTCGTGTTTGCCCTGGCGAACTTCTCTTTCTCCAGCTCCTCGTTGTTGAAAGAACGGACAATGCGGACTGCGGCTATGTTCTCCTGAGTGGTCAGGTTCATCTCCGCGCTTTTCTGGCGGATGTTCCTGAAATTCTCCCGGGCTTTGCGCTTGAAGCGGACCACCGACTTCACCAGCAACGGCATCAGGAGAAGAGGGATGACCAAAAAGGAGAGATTGATTCCCGCGATCAGCACCAAAGTCATCACCAGCATGAAGATGGCATCCCCCAGATAGGGAATCCTGTGGCAGAACAGCTCCTTGAACATAATGGTGTCGCTGTTCAGTATCTGGAGCAGCTCACCGGAATTATACTCGGCAATGGTGGCAGAATCCAGTTCCATCAGCTTTTCGTAGGTCATGCGCCGCAGATCCGACTCCAGCTCCAATCCCACCCACTCCTGCATCAGATCCCGGACATAAATCAGCACGATCCTCAGAAGAATGAGGATTCCGAAAGCGACCGCGATCGCAAAGAACAGCTGCATGGTGTGAGGCTCCCCGAAACGCCCTGCCAGGAGGAAGTGGAAGATGCCGCCGCTGTCT
>ERZ808037.1357-NODE-1357-length-16305-cov-6.379776_pt1 | contig 16305 bp, 17 predicted proteins | sample MGYA00380190_ERZ808037 | MGnify/ENA primary metagenome ERZ808037 (study PRJEB31490, sample SAMN06133399) | mouse gut metagenome | isolation source: J9 | host: mice | place: China: Chengdu | collected 2015-05 ... | reverse complement strand
CCGTCCGCAACGGGTGGATGGACAAGGATCGCCGCGTCTATATCTACTTCACCCAGGAGGACGCCATGGTGCTGATGAGCTGCGGCAAGGACAAGGCCACCCGGCTGTTCCGGGAACTGGACCAGGGCGGCATCGGCCTGATCGAGCGCAAAAAGCAGGGCCAGGGCCGTCCCACCCGGATCTACGTCAAGAACTTCACCCTGCCCCCGGAACCCGGCCAATCCCGGCAGTCAGACCAGACACCGCCCGAGGGTCCCCAGACTGCGGAAAGCCAGCAGTCCAGACCGCTGGACAGTGCCGCCGTCAAGACTGCGCCCTTTGAGCAGTCTGGGGTACATCCTGGATGAGACCCCGAAGAACATCGTGGTTCGCTCCGGCGTCGCCAACGGTCTGATCTTTGACAACGAGCCTGGGACCACCCTGATTATCCGCAAATTCATTGAGGGCACCGAGAACGAGCCGCTCTCTGGCGTCTGCTTCAAGGTGGTGGACGGTTCCGGCGCGGCTGTCGGCCCGGATGATGGGGTGTACTACACCGACAAGGCGGGAGAGAGCGTGCTGGAGGGCATCGAACCCGGCACCACCGTGAAAGTCCGCGAAATCAAGACCGTGGAGGGCTATGTGCTCGATGGAACCCCGCAGGACATCAAGATCGTGGGCGGTCAGGTGCAGCAGTTGACGTTCTGGAACAAAAAAGCGGGAACCCTCGTCATTCAAAAGAAGGACAAGGCTGTTTTGACAACATCAACCACTCTGTTCTGATTGCTGTTATTGGGAAGAAAATCAAGGATGCCAGATTCCTCAAAATCCTACAGGCGTTTTTGAAAGCCGGATATATGGAGGACTGGAAGTACTACGGCACCTACAGTGGCTGTCCGCAGGGCGGGATTATTTCGCCCATCCTGGCGAATATCTATTTGAACGAACTGGACAGATTCGTTGAAGAATTAAAGAAATCCTTTGACAACAAAACTCCCTATACTGTGACGCCTGAATATGCAGTATTACAGAGAAAACGTGCAAATATCAAACGAAAAATCAACAGGCGGAAGCCGGGAGCAGAGCGGGACAAGCTGATTGCAGAATATGTTGCGGTTGGAAAGGAACTGAGAAAAACTCCCGCAAAACTTTGCAACGACAAGAAGCTGAAATATGTCCGCTATGCCGATGATTTTCTGATTGCTGTCAATGGAGACCGGCAGGACTGTGAATGGGTGAAAGCAAAGCTGGCGGAGTTTATCCGGGATATCTGGTCCATAGCTCCCTCTCCCGGCGGGACCGTTTCTTGTTAAAACGGGTTGTCTTGAACAGCCTCACCCTTGATTTCTAAAATATCCTCAATAGAGATGGCCGTGCCGTCCATGAGAACGACACAGCCCTGCAATGGGTCAATTTTCCTGATCCTTCCCATAGTGGCGACATAAGTCCCGCCGCTCTTTTTTTCATCGGGCAGAAAATATGTGAATACGCCCTCCTCGCCTGTTTCAAACAGATGCCGCAGCTTCTCGTCCAGAACGCCCTTCTCATCCTCAGTAAGTTCCACCCGCTCCCCGGTAACACGGACTGTCTCTTGAATGGCTGAACCGTAACCAGATAGGGCTTGAAAGGGCTGGAACTGCGCCGCCCGGTCTGCCATAGGCATACGGGGATGTCTGGTCGGTATGGGGTAGGGCAGATTCAAAATATCATCGTAAGCTCCCATGTTAAGCCTTATGCCCCCCGATACGTCCATTGCGGTCAGCGGCGGTAGCGCCGTCAATCAAATTTGTCCCCTTTAAGATGGCGTTTTTGCCATACTTGTTCTTGATGCCCAGCATGGCCTCCTGGAGTTTGCGCTCCCGTGCCAGCTCCGCCGCTTCAGCTTCCTTTTTTGCCTGAGCGGCTGCGTAGTCTGTGAACAGGTCCATTTGCTCCATGACTGGCCCATCAGATACCGTGGTTTCATCCGTCACCCGGTTTGCGGCAAGGTACAACCGGCGGATCAGCAGGTTTCTATCCACGGTGCGGTCAAAGAGTTCCAGGATCGCCGCTGTGATACGCTTGGAGGAGGCGGTGTGCTCCTCCAAATTGGCGGTGCCGTGGGCGTGTTTGGGAATCTGCCGCCCATAGCGGTCTGTTTTGACCTCGCCGTGGTATTGCTTGCGGCGCTCACTGTCCCGGAGATTGTCGATATCATAGCCCACGGTGAGGGTGAGCTGGTTCGTCACCAGCCGCTGGCCCACCAGTTCGAGGGCCAGTTGGTCCGCCATTTCCCAGGCTACCATTCGGGCCTTGTCGAAGGGATAGGGACAGGTGAGCACCTGCCCGGAGCCTACGCTTTTTGCTTCGGGCTTGTACGCTTTGATGTCAGCCATTGTTACCGGCTCGTACCCCCAGGCATGGTCGATCAAGAGTTCCGCGTTCACGCCGAACATCCTGTAAAGAAGATCTTCGTTGTAGTAGTCGGCGGCATTACCGATGGAGCACCGGGCGATATCTCCCATGGTGTACAGCCCCTGTGCCTCCAGTTTTTTGGCGTAGCCCGGTCCCACCCGCCAGAAGTCTGTGAGGGGGCGGTGATCCCACAGCAGGCGGCGGTAGCTCATCTCGTCCATTGCTGCCACACGCACACCGTTTTTGTCCGGTTTGGTGTGCTTGGCCCAGATATCCATGGCTACCTTCGCCAGATATAAGTTGGTGCCGATGCCCGCCGTGGCGGTAATGCCGGTGGTGTCCAACACGTCCAGAACGATCTTTCGAGCCAGCTCCCGAGGAGTGAGTTGATAGGTGGGCAGGTAGTTGGTCACATCCATCAGCACCTCGTCGATACTATACGCGAACACATCTTCGGGGGCCACGTATTTCAAATAGACGTTGTAGATTTTTGTGCTCCATTCGATATAATGGGCCATCCTGGGCGGGGCAACCAGGTAATCCAGGGCCAGTTCTGGGTGGGCTTTTACGTCCGGGTCATACCAGGAGGAGCCGGTGAACTGCCGTCCCGGAGCGTTCCGCCGCCGTTGGGCGTTCACCTCCGCCACCCGCTGTACTACCTCGAACAGCCTTGCGCGGCCGGAGATGCCATAGGATTTCAAAGATGGTGTGACCGCCAAACAGATGGTTTTCTCTGTCCGGCTCTTGTCCGCCACCACAAGATTGGTGGTTAGGGGGTCCAGGCCGCGCTCAATGCACTCGACGGAAGCGTAAAAACTTCTGAGGTCGATAGCCATATACACCTTGTCTTTCATACCGGACTCACCTCCCACCTCAGCGTACCACAGGTTATCCCTATTATACACTTCATCAGCGCAATTGTCCATATGTTCGATGACGTTGCAAAAAAGAAATGCCCATGGCGTGATTGATGTCGGAGAGAGTGAGCTCGTAGAACTTGCGGCCCTTGCGGACGGCGAGGAGCTCGGTGAGGACGGAGGCGACCTTGCCCTTGATCTCCGCGTCGTCGGAGACGTCGTCGGTGGCGACGACGACCTCGATGTCCTGGGGGACGACGACGGAGGACTTCACAAGTATATTATCGTATGGCCCGGCGATCTTGTCAACCGCTTCCCGAACTGCGTCGAGAAGTCCTTCGGTCGCTTCGCCCGCCGTGCCCGTGACAATGACGTCGACCGTGCCCTGTCCCCGGGGGTGCTGACAGTCCGCTTGCGCGAACAGGACGCCGGGGACGCTTTCCGCCGCATTGATGAACGTGTCCTCGATGGGCCGCGCTGCGAGCTCCGACCATGAGCGGAGCGTTCGGGTCTTGAGCCCGTCATCGTCCTCGGTGTCGCTGCCCTCCCGGGTTATCCAGTCCGCGCCGTTTGTGATCTCGTCGATGCCGTTGAGGAAGGTGAGGCTCCGGGTGATCTGGCCCTCTGGGACATTGTACCGGGAGCCCTCCATCTCGGCCTCGACGAGGACGTCGACCGCCCGGGCCCCCTGTTGGAGAACCGTCGCCTCGAGGACGAAGAACTCTCGAAGCACCGATGCCGCGCTTGCGGCGTTCCCATCCGGCGGACTGGCCTCCGCCGTGTGGTGCTGTGCCCCGTGTGCGGGGCGAGGAACAAATTGAAGTAAAGGGGGTGAAGCCCTCGCCGCTCCCTTCTACTCTACCGACCGACCTCCTTTTCTGCTTTCCTTTTCGCCTGGGGTGTGGTATGCTGTTCTTGATTTATTTTTTAATCCTACCCCATTATACCCGGATATACGGGCGTTGTCAATAGTTTTACGGGTATTTACCCGGATTTTTAAGGAGGAATTTTTGTGTTCTCTGAAATACTACGGGATTTACGGGCAAAGAAGCGGTTCTCGCAAAAGCAGCTTGCGGAAATAGTCGGGGTTTCACCCGGAAATGTGAGCGATTGGGAGTCGGGGAAGACGAAGCCCGGCTATGTAGCCCTCGCGGCGCTTGCCCGCTGTTTCGAGGTGTCCGCCGACTATCTTCTCGAGCTCTCACCCGAAAAAACGGGCGAGGTGGAGGATGATCTCCGCCGCCTCGACGAGATCAAGCGCGAACAGGGCCTCGTCTGCGATGGGAGCCCGCTCTCGAGCTTGGAGACCGATCTCGTCGCCATGTTCCGGCTCCTGCCCGAGGAGGAGCGGGAGGACGTCTTCGACATCGTCCATCTCAAATACAAGCGGCGCATAGGGAAAAAGGCGGAGTCTATCTACTGGACATATTTCGACGGGAGCGACGAACAAAGCGGCCCCGCCGAAGGCCGTGAGGCCCGCGACGGAACCGCTTGATTTTTTGCGCCTGTATGATTAAAAGCTAAATCTTTTTTGTGTCCCTTTGCCGAGCGGCCTCGATCGGAGCGCCGAACGGCTGAAAAGCCTTGAAAACAGGGCAAAGGGACGCGCTCTCCCGGTTTTGGAGAAAATGTCCCTTTGCCCTGGGCTGATTTTCCGCGCCCCAGGGCTCGGCGTCGCTCGCCTTTGCACGGCTGGAATAACACCTTGTAACGCTCCGGCCCGCGCTGATCGCGGTGATGGAGCCCCCCGAAACGGGGTTTTTAACACTCCCGCCGTTAATTTCTGCACGGTTTAACGCCCTGTTCGCACGGCCCGCCCCTTGTCTTTTCCGGGCCCGTCTGCTATAATTTCACCATGGGCCGCAAAGCCCGCCCTCTTGCGTCTGCTGCTGCTGCTGACTTCCGGGGCGGGTGGAGCGGCCCTTCTGCCTTGTATGGCTTGAAATAGGCCGTTTTCCGGCCTCCTGGGCCCTCGTGTACGTCCAGCGGCCCCGCCGCCGTCCTGGGCCCCTCCTGGGCTGTCCAGGGCATGAAAAAAGAGCGCCGATCGCCTCGACGCCCTCGTCTCAAGTTGTCCGAGAATTGAGCCCCCGCTCGCGGGCCCATCCCGGTTGAAAATGCCCCGTTTCCCGCTGAAATAGCGGGTTTTCTCATGTCTTCCCGTGCCATCCCGGTTTATCCCGTGTTTCTCATTTATCTTGTCTCTCTACAATGTGTTTCATGAAGCACTTAAACACCAAGGAACTCTTGCTACACATGATAATCCTGGCGGATGGCTAATGCAGACCTTAAAAAATAAGCTGCGAGAATGTAAGCGTCAGTTAGGTCGGATGGGAACCATGTTTCAATCGTTAGAAGAACTTCCGGAGTATTATCTCTTAACCGAAGATGATGAAATTGGAGAGGGAATAGACAGTGTCTTAGCAAATATTAAGCAACATCTTACAGAAGATGAGTTTTACTTGTTAAGGCGTATAACACTTGACAAAGCAAGCCATCTTGAGGTGTCTAAAGAGCTTGACATCACAGTATGGACTAGCCAGAAGCGGCTGGCACGTATTAGGGATAAGTTGTTGGAACTTTTCCCAGACCGAATCAGGAAAAAAGAACCGAACCACAAGTAAATTTCTTTGCTTATTGTGTCAGTTTTCTTAATTTCATGTCATATATAAATTAGAGGGGGGAATAACCTTGGGGGAAAACAAACTGCCCCCGGACTATGCCTATCTGGAGCAATTGAGCATGGAGCAGTTAATAGAAATTATCCATGCCGATGCTGACTCTACCAGTAGCGGCAACGAGGATTTTATATTTGCTGTTTTAGAAGTGATAGAAAAACGCCAAATGGAGCAGCCAGATTACCAGCCGACAGATATAGATGACGCATGGGAAGACTTCCAACAATACTTTAACACCCCGGACGGAGAGGGGCTGTCGTTGTATCCGGCGGAAAATCCGAGCAATCAAAAGCCAAATTCTGCTGTACCTCACCATATGCGCTGGACTGTTCGCAAAACATTAGCGATTATTGCTGCTGCCATAGTTATGCTTTTTGCGGGAGTGCTTACCGCACAGGCAACGGGCATTGATGTGTTTGGAACAATCGCTCGATGGACGGACGAGATTTTTCACTTTGAAAGTTCTGCTGGTGAGATGAGTGATGATACAGAATGGGTATCGGCATTGATGGAGCAGGGCGTTGACTTGAATTTAATTCCTACCTGGATTCCAGAAGGGTTTGAGGCAGCCGAAGTAACTGTTCAAGATTTTGGGTTGTGGAAAGAAATCTATCAACCATTTTACACATCAGAAGGTCAAAGCTTTGGAATACGAGTGCGCACATATGCGGACATTACCTATGCGCAAGAAAGCTGGTACGAAAAAGATGCACTTGCCGTTAATCAATTCGTCTGCAATGGGAGAACCGTGTATATTTTTTCAAATGTGGATGATGATACTGCAGTCTCTCTGTTTGGGAATGTAGAAATATCTATTATCGGAAATTTTTCTCAAGATGTCATAGAAACAATTTTTAATTCAATTTCAAAAGGAGAATGAACATGAGAAAAAAGTTACTGTCATTTATTGTTGCTGTAATGGTTTTCGCTACCTGTTGCCCTACTGCAACTGCGTCTGACATCCAACCCAGAGCAAGCGAATATTTGTCGCAATATACTGTTGCATTAACAGAAGGGGATTCCGCAGGCGAAATCAAAGTAATTTACTCTATCATCCCGTCAAGGAAAGCAACTGTGGCAGGACTTTCCAAAATTGAGATTTATAAAGCAAACGGCGCATACATCACAACTATTTATGGCAGCAAAGAAAATGGCCTATTAACAGAATTGACAGTAGCCTACTGTAGCGGTACGTACGTCTACTCTGGTATATCTGGAACGTCATACTATGCTAAGGTAACCGTATACGGAGGAAATGCAACTGCATCGGATACTCGTACTATCACAACACGTACAGTAGTAGCGCCATAAACCCCAGGATTAAAAGGAACGGGCTGGTCATCAGATGACTGGCCCGTTCCTTTTAATCTACCAAAGCAGCACAAAAAATTTTAAGTTTTTTCGGATTTTATGTCAGCTTCTGCTTTCTCATGCAATATATATTATGAAGGAAGAAATTATCAAAAGGTGGGCAAGACGTCCAAGGAAACAATATAGAACAGGAAAGAGTGGATTATAGCTAACCTGCTACAGCTGGGCAATCAAATAAGATTTTGATGCTAAGATTTACGACTACAAAATATTATAGAAAGGTATGTAAATTATGGATAATAATAGTAAGGCGGTAGTTACTCTTGCTGATATCCGAAACGGCAACGGAACATGGACATTAGGTACCTCACAACCTTCTGCTGAAATCCAAGCACTCCAGTATGCACTGCTCTGTGCTGGTTATTGGAGTGGGGGTGATAAACGCGACGGAACATATAATGTGGAAACCGTTTCTGCCGTGAAAGGATTCCAAGTCATAAAAAATATTTTACCGGCTAACGGAACGTTAAATCAAACTACGTTAAAGTCCTTGGAAAGCTGGTCGGGCACACTCTCTGCGGTTGAAACTACAACACCGTATATAGTTTATATTCGGCGGGGCACTCAATACGCCAAAGTAGGCGACTCCGGTTCAACTATCGACCTAATTCGCGGTTTACTGAACCAAAAAGGTTACACTTGTGCTCCTACGGGAGCGTTTGACAATCAGTTGTTGGCTGTAGTAAAAAAGTTTCAAGGTGATTTTGGGCTGCCCATAACTGGCAATGTTGCACAAAAGACTATCGCTGTATTAGATAATAATACATCGGATACAGGCTGGCTTACAAATGGCACCGTTAAGTTGACCACAGGACTACTGGCACGATGTGGCTTTGAAAAACAGATGATTGATGATCTTGTACCAAAGCTAAATAGTGCGCTGAACACATATGGCATAAATACCAAACAAAAAGTGCGGCACTTTCTTGCACAATGTATGGCTGAAACTTTGTATGGGGCATATCCGATGGAAACCGGATATCAAGTTGGCATCGGGGATCCAACGAAGTCCTATTCTCCTTATTGCGGTGGTGGCTGTCTCCATCTAACACATCAGGATGCATATAAAGCATTTGCTCAGGAAATGAACGATTCAAGCATAATCCAAACTCCGACATATGCAACTGTGAAAGTTGCGATCAATTACCCTACACAAAGCGCAGGTTGGTATTGGCGGTATTATAGAAAATTAGACACTGTCGTCAATTGGAATGCAACAGATGAAGCGATATGCACAGAACTCACAACCAAGATTACGGGCAGTAGTTCAGGCGCTTCAAAGAGATTCGACTATTTCAAAAACAAAATTTGTCCGATACTCAAATGACATAAAAGAAATCAGAGACTGGCGGACTTCTTTACAAAGTCTGCCAGTCTCTGATTGTTTCAATTCAAAAAAGTCTCCATTCGGTTCAATACTTCATCGTCTGTAGGGTTCCCCAGCAGGACAAGCTCAGAACCCTCCACACGATATTCAGACCACGCATGCCTTGAACCATCTGACGTGTTCAAACTGCCAGGGTCATCATCCGCAATAACAGATACTTCGCCTCCTTGAGAAATGGATATCCGGGGAGAAGCAAGTCGGTCAAAGCCGCTTACAGGGATGTATTTATTTTGTGTGGCATCAAATACATAACAAACACAAAAACCCATGTGGCCTGAAAAACCGATGTCCAGAAAAATGTCTTGATATCCGTCATCGTTGATATCCAAAATGATCAACCCATCATCCATGGAACCTATATGAGGATGGTGATCCAGCTTGTAGTCAAAAGATTGTGGCTCAGAACTGCCAAATTGAAATGAAAAGGTGATACTAAACCCTACGCCATCGTTCTCATACTTCTCTCCCAATACCTCAATATCGTACTTAACTGGTTTTTGCCCATCCAATAGAAAAGTACCATAATGGCGTGCCAAAGAGGATATTGCCGAGGTGTCTATTTCTACAGGGCTACTTTCTACAGCGCTTACGTTTGTATGGTTTCCCTCAATTTCCGACTGGGAAATAGCACTGCTGTTTGATTCTCCGGGTAGCTGTGTAGATGCTTTGCAGGCGGGGAGCAAGACCAACACAAGAGCAGCAGCAACTATTAATTTTTTCATGGGAAACCACTCCTTTTTTATATTTTATCATAGGCAAGCAGAATAATCAATACGGAATTTATCCCAGCTACGCACATAATTGTAACTTTTATTTCTTTACTTGCATCACTGTTTGCCATGAAGGGTGTGCAATTTAACTTTGTATCAAACAAAATTCAAATTTCGGGTGATAAAACAACTCCAGAATTACTCTTACTAAATTGTGGGCACAAATGGATCAGTTTCGTGATAATTGTGTTTACTTCCCCACATAAAAAAATTTGGTGTTTTATGTCAGTTTCTGTTTTTTCAGACCATATATATTATGAGGACATGAGTTATAGTAAAGGTCTAGGCCGACAGCTTGAGCTGAATATGGACTAGGAAGGAAGTGAATCTCAGTAAATATACCATGTCCAAGTCAGTGTGCTTCATAACGGAACGATTTTAACCTCCAGGCATTTTTTAAAATTAAAAGTATAGAAAGGTGAAAAATATGCCAATTTTCAAAATTCGCAATGTTGGAGCCAATCAATATCTTAATATTTACGGGTCTAATGTCATAGGGGTTAACCTCATTAACAATCTTTATAATGTTACTGTTTGGCCCGCTTCTGACGTACCAGAACAAATGTGGTATTTACCCATGCCCTATAAAAATATAACTACCTACGTTCGTCCTTATATAAGCCCTTATATGAAAAAAGAGGTCGGCCTCAATATCGTTACGACTAGTGGCAACTGCAATATACATACAATAGCAGATAACGAGCATGATTCCCAAGTCGAGATTATTAACGGCTCAACTTCTGACACCATTAAAATAAGGTTGAAAAACTATCCTGATAAATATTTAACTGCGGATAAAGCAGATAAAGGCGCTAATGTTTCTTGGTGTACAGCTTCAAGCGTTAATAATTCAAATTTGCAAGTATGGAAACTAGAACCGCAATATATTGTGGATTTTTCTGGAACTGATACTGTATATGCTGTCACAGGGAAATATACAGATACCGCTGCAAATTTTGAAAACGCAAGTAACAAGTTTAAAATGAACACAAATGCGAAATATATCTACGGTTTCTTAAAGAACAAAGGTTTCACAAAGTCGGCTATATGCGCAATGCTCGGAAACATGCAAACTGAAAGCTCCATAAATCCCGGCATATGGGAATCAAGAAGCTCTTCAGGTATCTACAGTGTATCAGGAGGATATGGGGTAGCTCAACTTACACCGGCTCAAGACTTTCTTGAGTGGTGCTACAGAATCAATTTAATAACTAATACAACTGCAGGCGCAATCAACCAACTATGTGCTGCATATCCACAAGCTCTTATGGATGCAGAGCTACAGTATATATTGTGGGAGTGTGAAGCGCTTGGCGGGACTTTTTATCCCGGAGACAAGGGAACCTTGCTTGGCATCAGCACATTTAGCCAATTTAAGAAATATAATGTCTCAAATGAATCTGAAATGGATAAATTGTCAGATGTATTCTGTAGTTACTTTGAGAGACCTGATCCTCCCGTTGACTATGATAGTAGGCAAACGAACGCTTGGAGTTGGTATGCGAGTCTTTAAAACTACATAATAAAAGCACAGCCGACCCAGGTGAAACGCTTGGTCGGCTGTGCTTTTCTGAAATGACGTGTTGGATTTTAGTTGAAACGGATGTTGAGCCTTATTCCTCTGTTAAAGTGGTTTAAATCAACAACAATATTAAGCAGTGAATAGCAAGAGGCATATATACGTGTTTTTTAAAGAAAATCCTCAATACTTTTTTCAGCAATATCATACCATTTGACAGATTCCTTGGCGCTCTGTTGGTCTAGTAGTGACTCAATTTGGGCACTTGAAGATTTTTTTCCATTAATCATAAAATACGTGTGCAATTCATTTTCGTCCAGATAATCATACGTGTGATAATCATATTGAACCATAATTTGTTCGGTAAAACCATTCTCAGAAAAACTTTTAATTTTCGCTATATTTCCACTGAAAGCACTACTTGATCCCTGATAAGTACTATCAATTTTCAATTCTTCAAAGCCTCTAGGCACGACATAGTATCCATAAATAGTTCCGTCTTGATAATGCAATATTTCATATCCGTATCGAGCGTTAGAATCCAGCATAAGAATTACTTCTCGAATACCGTCACCATCTAAATCAATGATTGTAAAGTATATAGATACCCAAGAAATCTCGGGATTAAACACCTCACAAATGTGAGTGATGTTTAAATCTTTCCCTGTGCCTGTGTCACGAAATGTTGTATCCCCACAAACCACCGCCTTATATGCCTCCATTGCAACACCATCATCCATTGTAAAGAAGCCGCTTGGACTATCGTCGCTGCCTGCATCAGAATGATTTGAATCAGAGGTAGAAACAGGTTCTTGAAGCTCACTATCACTTATAGATAGAGGGTCATTCAGTTCTGTTGATTGAGTAAAAGAACAAGCCGTGACAGAAATCATCATAAAAATGATGAGTAAAGCTATCCATAGCAACTGGTTAGCTACCTTGACCATGTGAGTGTTATGTTTCATCAAAATTTTTCCTCCTATTTATAATAGCTGCACAGCTTACTAGATCACTCAAGATAGACTGAAGTCGTTTAAAGGGGGAGCAAAGTGTATCCAGTGTTTGGGTATTACTTTTGAACAGCTTTACTTTTTCCTGTGACACTCTTCTCTAACTTTATAGCTATTATAATGCTTGATAACCTATATTGTCAACTAAATTAGAATTACCATGACATTTGCATAGCACATACATTTCCTGAGCCATTTGACCTGGATGGTAGGTTGATTTTGGACGACAAGAAACATGGCGACAAAAATTTTTTCCATCAGGGTAAAAGAACGAGATGGAGCCTAGTCATTTTCAGCTGCATTAATACAAGGCTTCCTCAACATATGGACTGGCACACATACAAAGAGCGTCAGTTTGTGAAATATATTTATTAAACGTAAAGCAATCGCTATTTTGTGAGCAGATACTAGGAAAAGCCCTTTATTTTAATATTGTAGTCTGTCTGGTATGTTCCCTTGTTTGGCTATCCCAATGTTTTTTTAACAGGCTCTGGACCAATCTAAAACTCATCTCTGAAATCTTACTTTAGCTTAATTTTAGATAGTAAAAAAGATAGAGGAAATGCCGTTGTTCCGAATTGGAACAGCGGCTTTTTCATAAACGCCAACAAATGCACCTTTATATTTCCTACATTAGGGCTTATTTGAAAATTATTAACATACCCAAGCTGAGGCTCTTTTTCCGCCGTACTTTTCCAGTTTTCCTTGGAATACGCCAAGTATTCCTGCGTCAAATTGGCTTCGTCTGACGAAAAAATCTCTTACTGCTGGGCATATTCCCAATTTTCAAACAGCGCCTAGAATAGTTGAAATTTTTATAACATTTTTCTAAAGGACAAGTTGTGCTTGCCCTTTAACTGCTACGGTTATCCTAGAGAGCAATGGAAGGAGGGTAAAACATATGGGTGCCGCCGAACGCCGCCAGCGATTATTAGAAGTATTGTGCTTTAGACGGCAGGATACATACTACAACTTGGCGTGTGAGTTCGGTGTTTCAAGAGAAACAATTCGGCATGATATTGTGGTTCTCATGTGTTCTTACCCAATTGAAACTGTCCGTGGTCGGTTCGGTGGCGGTGTCAGAGTTTTGGATGGCTATTACTGCTATCAAAAAACCTCGGGCCGCAAATCCCTCACCCCAAAGCAGACCTCGCTTCTTCGGAGGCTGAGGAAACAGCTTCAGGGTGACGACCTAGACACGATCAACAGCATCCTCGTCCAATTTGCTCCCTGACGCATAACCCGCACTTTGAAAAACAACGGGACAAGCTCCCGTTTATAGTCAATATGTAAGTGTGCGTCCCACACAGGCCACCCAATCGCCAAGACTGCCTGCGGGCCAGGGCCGGAGAAAAGGAGGTGATCCCTTCCGCTCCCTGCCCGTCAAAGCGATCACATCAAAGGCACGAGCGACACCTGAATGACCGAACGGCGCTGGCACCGCCGTCAGATGTGGGATGCACCGCAAAGATCCGTACCGCAGGATGAAAGGGGGATGCTGGGGGATCGGCCTGGGCAGCTTAGTCAACTGCCGCCACCGTCTGCTGGCACCGCGCCGCCACGCCAAAGGCGGGCTTACATATTCCCGTGCCGGGGGTGAGCAGCGGGGCGGTCATGCCGCCCGATAATACGGCACACAACCACATATAGGGCATGGGAGGGGCACCCGCGCCGGTCAATTTCCTCACAGCATGAGGGCGCAAACAGGACCGGCGCGGCCCTCCGTCCCACTTGCGGGATGCAAGACCCAGCACCGCAGGGCTTTCCTGTGGTGTTGGGTGTTCCATCCGGCAAAAACGAATGGCTAAACGGCCCATGGCCGGGGAGGTGAGCACAATGCAGGTTCCAATTTTTCAAATCAACGTCAACGCTGGACGGCGGGAGGCTGACCCGGAGGCTGTGCAGAAGCTGGCGGACAGCATTTCCAAGGTGGGGTTGCTGAACCCCATCACCGTGGATCAGGAGTACACCCTGATTGCCGGACTGCACCGGCTGGAGGCGGCGAAGCGTCTGGGCTGGCCGGAAATCGAATGTACGGTCAAGAATTTAGATGGTCTGTTGGCAGAGCTGGCGGAAATTGACGAAAACCTGATCCGCCGTAAGCTCCACTATACGGACGAGGGAAAACAGTTGACCCGCCGCAAAGAAATTTATGAGGTGTTGCATCCAGAAACCCAACAGGGCAGGCGAAATGGTCAGACTTCTAAAAACGAAACCGTTTCGTTTTTAGAAGCAAAACCATTTTCAGTGGATACAGCGGAGAAAATCGGCACGTCGCGGCGAGCGGTTGAGCAAAAAATTCAAGTCGCCAAAAATCTGACCCCAAAAGCGACAAAGACTGTAAAAGAGCATGACATAGGTTTCAAAAATGCGCTGAAGCTCTCCCGCCTACCCCCGGAGCAGCAGGAGGACGCGGCCAGCCAACTGGCGGCAGGCGAGATTCATTCGGTAGATGAATACTGCTCCGCCCCTGCAATGGCCCAGGAGGACGTTCCGCCTCCCGCGCCCCAGGCGTCGGAGGTCTGTTACCTCACGATCAAGGATTCGGTGGAGGATTTGAAGAACCCGGACAAGGACCGCAGACGCACCCCGGACACCTTTCTCATGACATTCTCGTTTTTCCTGCAAAGGTTCTGCCAGGGGATTGCAAACTACTCCACCCCGGAGCATGAGGCGATTTTCCCGGCGCTGACGCGGGAGCAGTTGAGACAGATTCGGGCTGAAATACAGTCCGTTCACACCATTTTAGACGGTTTATTTCACAAAATGGAAGGATGTGCACAAAAATGAGTTACCGCAAGAAAAAGCGAACCCCCGCAAATCCGAAGCAGACCGTGCTCACCGGCATGAACGCCGATGTCCAGGGCGTCGAGGAGCTTCTGTCCACCGGGGAGCTGTATTCCGGCCAGCCCTACCAGCGCCCTGTGCTGGACAGGGTGGTGGACAAGCTGGTGCGGGAGTGGGACCCCCGTCTGCTGACGCCGCTGGTGGTCAGCTACCGGGATGGCCGCTACAATCTGGTGGACGGCCAGCACCGGGTTTGCGCCATGCGCAAGAAGAACGGCGGCAAGGATGTGACGGCGCTGTGCCGGGTTTACCACGGCCTGACCTACGAGCAGGAGGCGGAGCTGTACTACAAACTGGACAGGGCCAAGGGCCACCTGCGGCTGTCCCATGCCACCAAAGCCCTGGTGGAGTCCGGTGCGGACGCGGAGATCATCGAGATCAAGCGTCTGCTGGAGGACGCTGGCTTTGTGTGGGCGCTGGACAAGCCCACCTGGGAGGCGTTTGAGGTGGAGGCCACCCGTGCCGTTATCAACGCCTACCGCCTGCTGGGCGGCGCGGCTTTCTCCCGGATGTTGGAGCTGACCGCCAGAACGTGGCACGGCGCTCCCAGCTCGGTGAAGGCGTCCTTCCTCTCCGGCATGGCCCTGTTCCTCAAAACCTACGAAACGGAGCTGGACGATAATGTGTTCATCAAGCGGCTATCCGCCGTAGACCCGGAGGAGATCCTTCGGCGGGGCAAGGCTGACTTCTCCACGAATAAGGCCGCTCTGCGGTTCGCTCGGGTCATCCTGGGCAAATACAACAGCCAGCAGCGCGGGGGCCGCAAGCTCCCCTATCGCTTCAAAGGCTGAAACACTACATACCGCCACAGGCTGAATGGTCTGCGGCGGTTCTGCTTCACTGAGGAGGTAAAAATATGGAGCATCTGCCCTTTTCCCCTGCGGGTACACTCTTGGCCGATATTCGGGATGTGACCGTGGACCCGAAGCTCCCCAAGGAGGAACGGATCGCCGAATTTCTCCGGCAGATCAAAAATCCCTATTGCTTCAAGTGCGGCAAATTCACCGTCCGTGCGCAGTTTGCCGACAACGGCGTGTCCCTGGAGGACTGCTTGAAACAGATTCTAATTTAGCACTTTAATGTGTTGACTTACCCGCCTGGGTATGTTATACTTATGACTGGAAAAAGAACTTCATAAGGATAATCCAGCCACTCGTTACATTGCGGGGTAAGTCCGTGATGTGAAGGAGTGACTTTTTTATGCCTAAGTACCAAGGCGACGCATACCTGCGCCTGTCCTACTCCGCTGACCGAAGTGTGGAGAGCGACAGCATTGCCAATCAGAAGAAGCTCATTGAGGACTTTGTGGCGGCTCACCCGGACATTGAGCTGGTGTCCGAGCGGGTGGATGACGGTTACAGCGGTGTTCTGTTCGATAGACCGGCGTTCCAGGAAATGATGAACGACATTGTTTCTGGCAAGATCAACTGCGTGATCGTCAAGGACCTGTCCCGCCTGGGCCGGGAGTACATCGAGACTGGCCGCTATCTCCG
>ERZ808037.1355-NODE-1355-length-16321-cov-3.870906_pt1 | contig 16321 bp, 12 predicted proteins | sample MGYA00380190_ERZ808037 | MGnify/ENA primary metagenome ERZ808037 (study PRJEB31490, sample SAMN06133399) | mouse gut metagenome | isolation source: J9 | host: mice | place: China: Chengdu | collected 2015-05 ... | reverse complement strand
AAAACAATTATTGTTCTGAGGAAATATTTCACTTTATCCGGGATTTCCGTGTGGCGAAAATATCTGACAGAAAATACATAAACCTAACGAGAGGTTCGAAGTTTATAAAAGAGCTTGCCAAACTTACAGGTCTGCCAGTAACATCCTATTTTCTAAATGGTGGGGAAATCAAAAAAATGCTAAGCCATAGATTTTAAACCGTGGCTTAGCACCATATTTTTGACTTCAACTCCCAAAGACAGGTACTATACAACAAAATTGGCATTTTGTCAAATAGAATCCAGCTAATTAGTAGTATACGTTGCCAGTAGAAAAATATGCAGTCTATGATTTTGTAAAAGAAATCGCTCCTTTTTTTTAAAATCAAAGATGACCGTATAATCCTCTATAAAATAAATAGAATGGAGGCGGGTTCCGCTTTAAGACGAGGTTCAATAAGTTTACGAATCTGCCGGAGCTGATGAACATCTTCCGGGAAACAGCGGACATCCAGACAAGGGACATGCTTGACCTAGGCACTCCCAAGCTGCGGGATGGGCTCCATGAGGCAAGCCCGTCTTTAGGATTTAGCACCACATTTCTTTGAGAGTTAACCATATATTTTTTTCCCGTGAGCCAGCATAATTGCTGGCTTTTTTGCTTTTTCAAAAAACTTGACAAAATTTCTTTTTATGCATTGTATAAATGGTGCTATGGTGTTATAATGTAGGAGGGTGATTTTTATGGCTTATTTCCTTAAAAAAACATTTAATAAAAAAGGGACTTATCTTCAAATTTATGAGAGTTTTTATGATCCTCAGCGCGGCCATACCGCTCATAAATCTTACAGGCCTATCGGCTATGTTCATGAGCTTCAGGCGAAAGGTATCGATGATCCCATCTCTTTTTATAAAGAAGAAGTTGCAAAACTTAACCAAGAACTTAAAGCTGCTAAGGATGCGAAAAAAGACAGACAGATTTCTGAGGATTCACCAGAAAAACTGATCGGCTATTTCCCCATGAAAAACATCAACGACAAGCTGTCTGTTAAAAAATATATTGATCTGACGCAGACCGCTACCGATTTCCGCTTCAATGTTTACGATATGGTCTCAGCACTTGTTTATGCAAGGCTTGTCCAGCCATGCTCCAAATCAAAAACCTTTGAGGAAGTAATTCCCAAGCTCTTTGGTTCTTATGATTTCTCCCTGAACCAGCTTTATGACGGCCTTGAATATATCGGCTGTGAATACGAAAAGATTATTGAGATCTATAACCATCAGATTCAGCAGATGTACAAATTTGATACGTCCCATACATACTTCGACTGTACCAACTTCTATTTCGAAATCGACAAGGAAGATGATTTCAGAAAAAAGGGGCCGTCAAAAGAAAACAAAAAAGAGCCAATCGTTGGACTGGGGCTGCTCCTTGATGCAAACCAGATCCCTGTCGGCATGAAACTGTTCCCTGGAAACCAAAGTGAAAAGCCTGTGATCAGAAACATCATCCAGGATCTCAAAAAAAGGAATTCCGTATCCGGAAGAACGGTCCAGATAGCCGACAAAGGGCTAAACTGTGCAGAAAACATCTTCCATGCACTAAAGAACGGTGATGGTTACATTTTCTCCAAATCGGTAAAGATGCTTCCTGAAATGGAGAAAACATGGGTCCTGCTTCCCAATGATTACAGGGATGTCAAAAATGCCAATGGGGATGTTGTATACCGTATTAAGGAATGTGTGGATGATTTCGAGTACCAATTCCATGATCCTGAGACAGGAAAAGTGAAAAAATTTAAAATCACGGAAAAGCGCATTGTTACCTATAATCCCAAACTGGCAAAAAAACAGAAATATGAGATCAGGAAAGAAGTGGAAAAAGCCAGGCTTCTAAAAGCATCCCAGGCCAAAAAGTCAGAGTATGGCGATTCTGCAAAGTATGTCATCTTCACTGCAGCAGATAAAAAAGGAAATGAAACAGACGGTAAAATAAAAGTCACCATGAACGAAGAACTTATCAAAAAATCTCTTGAGCTTGCCGGATATAACATGCTGGTGACTTCTGAGGTCTCCATGAGCGGTAAGGATGTTTATCATGCCTATCACAACCTTTGGAGGATAGAAGAATCCTTCCGCATCATGAAATCACAGCTTGATGCAAGGCCTGTATACCTGCAAAAAGAAGATACCATAACAGGGCATTTCCTTATCTGCTACCTTGCAGTACTGCTCACCAGGCTGCTTCAGTTCAAGATTTTAAAAAACAACTATTGTTCTGAAGATCTGTTTGAATTCGTCCATGATTTTAGAGTGGCAAAAATATCAGACAGAAAATATATCAATCTTTCAAGAGGCACGGCATTCCTAAAAGATTTTTCAGTTCTTTGCGGCCTTCCATTAACATCATATTTTTTGACTGAGGGAGATATCAAAAAAATGCTAAGCCATAGGTTTTAATCTTTGGCTTAGCACTATATTTTAATGTTTAACTCCGAAAGTCAGGTTATTTATTTACCGAATTGTCAATATCAATTGCCCAAATTCTCATTCCAAATGTAACCGTTTGGTTACTGTTCACTCGCTGTCGCCGCGAGGTGTTTTCACGCTGTTTCCGCGTGATAAACCCGAGACAGGCATGCGCGAAATCGCTGTTTTGCGATTTCTGTGCATAGGTTGCTGCGAACGGAGTGAACAATAACACCGTTTATAACAGTTTGGGCACACTCTCCCGCAAAGTCAAAATTGCGTTTCTATGCAATTTCGCGAGACTTGCAGGCGCCCAAAAAACATAACCGCCAAAAGTCAATACATCTTTGCAAAATATATTAGACAAGCCTTGCAAAATAGAATATAATAGATAAAAAAGAATGATTCGACAATATGTAGAATGAAATCAATAGTATATAGGAGGACAAAAATGGACGCAGCATTTAAAGCAGAGCTTGAAGAAATGGGGATGGATGTAGACACTACAGTCAATCGGTTTATGGGAAATGAGGGCCTGTATCTCAAATTTTTAAACAAATTTCAAAATGATCAGAGCGTTGCCAATATTCAGCAATATATAACCGATCAAAACACGGAGGAAGCTTTCAAAAGCGCGCACACTTTAAAGGGTGTCGCCGCAAATCTGGGGCTGGATCCCATCGCACAGCACGCTTCCGATATTGTGGAGCTTCTCCGCGGCAAAAATCAGTTTTCCGAAGTTGATACGGATAAGCTCAATTCCGTAAATGCGGAATTGAATACTATTTATGATGCGTTGATGAAGGTACTTGCCGCCCACCAGTAAAAGTCTCCATGAGGCAGGCAGCATCTGTTTGTGACGGACGCAATATAATATGGTAGAATTGCTTCAAAATACAAGGCCGGTTCACCTATACAAATGAACCGGCCCTGTTTTTTCAAGTGACATCACAAATCTCACGCCCGATATAAATCTCCCCGTGCATTAATACATCATCGTATTCATTTCCAAAGCACACAGACGCGGAAATGACTATTCAAACACTCTTTAAAGCCTGAAATCTATGTTCTGCCCCCAAAGTCTCTCTTCATCGGTTCTTACCAAATCGCTCCATGCGGCATAGAGGACATTGTCCACCTTTTTCTTTAATTCGTCAATGGAAGATGCGGTAACGGTCACATAATCACTCTCGGTCTTGTCTGATTTCCTGCTCTCCTCCAAGGCCTCCGCCTGCTTTTTCTTCTCGGCCCGTTTTGCATCCTTCTTAGCCGTTTCCTTCTTTTCCGCAGTTCTCTTGGCAATCCGCTCTCTCTGCGCTGCCAGAGACTTATCCACCACGGCAAAGAAAGAGGTGGTGCCATTGTCGTTGACCTGCATACCGAATCCCTTCACGCTGCTGTTGGAGCCGATGTCCTTTTTCATTTGACTCAATTGGACTGCAGCCTTGCTGATAATCCCCTCATACTGCGCACGAAAGACTTCGTCCTCCGCCATCTTTTCGATTTTTTCCTCGTCCACCAGCACTACGGTCTTATACGGATTCGCGAAACTTCCCGCCTGCGCCTTTGCCGCTTCTTTCTGATCCGCGCTTACCAATATAAAATCCATGTTGGAGAACTTTTTCTTCAGTTCCTCGTAATACTTTGCAGCCTTGTCACTGAGCTTGGGTTGTCCGATGGTTTTGCCGTAATTTCCTGTTTTTCTGGCAGATGAATTTGTCTTCTCCATCTCTGCCCCATAGGTTTTAACGGCATTCTCTTCCAGATTTGATATACTGCTCATACATATCCCTCCTTGGTTTTGTCCTGTCCGTGGAAATCCGTTCCCACATTATATGGTTCCGTTTATGTTATCGGCCGAAATTGTACTTTTATAAAGACTGTTTTCCAATTAATTCCGTCTGCCGCAAGGCATATTGCTATTCTCCTCCCGTCCGCAGGGCTGTCCAAGCGATTATTCTGATCGCTTTGGTTTGATTGTTGATTTTACTTGCATTTACCCGTTTTCTGTTGTATAGTGGTTTCGAATTGATTTCTACAACAGGCTCTCGGAACGTTACCTTTCCCATGGACGGTAACCCCCCATATTTTTTGTACCTGATTTCATTTATTCACGCTGACGGGAAATCGGCCGCCGAGACAGGTGCAGGGGCGTTTCCGATAGACAATTACATATTATATGGAGGAGAAACGATATGAAAGAAAAAGTAGTTCTGGCTTATTCCGGCGGTCTGGACACTACCGCCATTATCCCTTGGCTGAAAGAGAACTTTGACTATGAGGTTATCTGTGTCTGTGTAGACTGCGGACAGGCCGAGGAGCTTGACGGTCTGGAGGAAAGAGCAAAATCCTGCGGCGCTTCCAAGCTTTATATTGAGAACGTGATCGACGAGTTCTGCGACGAATACATTGTCCCTTGTGTACAGGCAAACGCCGTCTACGAAAATAAATATCTGCTGGGAACATCTATGGCAAGACCCTTGATCGCCAAAAAGCTGGTTGAGATTGCAAGAAAAGAGGGCGCCACAGCCATCTGCCACGGCGCTACCGGAAAGGGCAACGACCAAATCCGTTTCGAGCTGGGCATCAAGGCTCTCGCCCCCGATATCAAAATCATTGCCGCATGGAGAAACGATAAGTGGGATATGGATTCCCGTGAATCCGAGATTGCCTATTGTCAGGCACACGGTATTAACCTTCCCTTCTCCGCAGATTCCTCCTACAGCCGTGACCGCAATATCTGGCACATCAGCCATGAGGGTCTGGAACTGGAGGATCCTGCAAACGAGCCTAACTTCGAGCATCTTCTGGTACTGGGCACCACTCCCGAGAAGGCTCCCGAGGAGGGCGAGTATGTAACCATGACCTTTGAAAAGGGCGTTCCCACCTCCGTAAACGGCAAAAAGATGAAAGTCTCCGAGATCATCGGCACTCTGAACGAGCTGGGCGGAAAACACGGCATCGGCATCATTGATATCGTGGAAAACCGTGTAGTAGGCATGAAATCCCGGGGCGTATATGAGACTCCCGGAGGAACCATTTTGATGGAAGCTCACCAGCAGCTGGAGGAGCTGATCTTAGACCGCGATACCTATGCACTGAAAAAGGAAATGGGCAGCCGCTTTGCCAGCCTCGTATATGAAGGCAAATGGTTCACCCCTCTCCGTCAGGCTGAGCAGGCATTTATCGAAGAGACGCAGAAATATGTTACCGGTGAGGTAAAGTTTAAGCTCTACAAGGGCAATATCATTAAGGCAGGCACCACGTCACCTTACACCCTGTACAACGAGAGCATTGCTTCCTTTACCACAGGAGATCTGTACGACCATCATGATGCGGAAGGCTTCATCAATCTGTTCGGACTTTCCTGCAAGGTGAGAGCTATGAAGATGCAGGAACAGGGTGAGGATCCGTACCGCGCATAACCTTTTGAGCATACACTAAGCTCCGGCAAAGAGCGTTGATTTCTCCGCTCCGGATTCCGCCGGATAGCATCCATTGCCATACATCTCTCCTTTTGGGGAAGAAACCGGCCTCATAAGAGAACAATATGGAAATGGTTTTCGGAAAAGAGTATTGATTTATGGAAATAGTATTGGTTTACTTTCTTATCATCAATGTCATCGGCTATTCCCTGATGGGAATCGATAAAAAAAGAGCTGTCCGGGGTGCTTGGCGCATCTCGGAAGCTTCTTTATTTACCGTTGCATTTCTGGGCGGCGCCCTTGGCTGCACTCTGGGCATGAACCATTTCCGCCATAAGACAAAACATTGGTATTTCAAATACGGTATGCCTGCAATTTTTGCAGTTCATGTCTGTCTGCTTCTGTCTCTGTTCCCACGGACATAACTGCGCCGTTCCGCCTGCGCCAGTTGCCGCCGCTTCGCCCCAAGTTTTTATCGCGAACTTTGAGCAGCTGCCAAAAGAGATAAAACGGGATTCGACTCCGTTTTACGTTGTCACGATCACTCCTCCGTCGCTGGCATACATACTGCTGATTCCTCTGGTATCCATGATGATACATTCTTTGAATTTACATTTGGATAAGATCTGCTCCTTCACCGTCTCCGCTCTGCCGGGCGCATTGCAGTGAGTGATAATCAGTTTCCTCTCCTCCGGATTCTTTACTTCCGCTATGGCCAGCTCCGCCATTTTACTCAGCGCCTTCTTTATTCCGATGGTCTGGCTTTTCTGGACGATACGACCTTTGTCACCTGCCATAACGGGCTTGATGCTCAGTGTGGAAGCTACCAATGCTTTGACACCGGACAATCTGCCGTTCTTCCGCAAGGTTTCCAGATTATCCAGCACAAACAAGGTATTTATACTGTCCCGGTAACTCTCAATCTGCTTTACAATCTCCTCAAAGGAAAGCCCCGCTTCCTCCAGCTCCATCAGCTTTAGCGCCAACTGGGTCTCGCCGCCGCTGGCAGACTCGGAATCCACTACATGTATTTGCTTTTCACCGTACTTTTCCCGGTAAAGATCGGCCCCCAGCTTCGCACTGTTATAACTGCCGCTCAAATGAGAAGACAAAGTCACCGCATACACATGATCCACCGGCTCGTTATACGCTTCCATAAAGCGCTCCGGCGACGGACAAGAAGATTTGGGACACTTAGGGCATTCTGCCACTTTTTTCAAAAACTCCGCTTGGTTAAAGGTCTCATCATCCAATATTTGGTAGTCTCCCACCTCAAGCCCCAGAGGAATCCTCACAAAACGGGAATCCTTCAAAAGTTCTCCGGGAAGTTCACAACAACTGTCAACCACTATTTTGTAACTCATAAGTTCTCTCCATTCTATTTGAAATATTTCAACCGAAAGAATACTTAACCGTCTGCGCTCTGCTGTCTTCCAACCATATCATTCTTTCCGCCTGTCATTCTTACCTTATAATGTAAGAAAGGAGTGCCTTCGTGTCATACTTGCATGTCTGCTTCGGGAATTTATAAACACATTTGACCGACGGCACCTCCGTATATAAGGTTAAAAATGCTATCGCATATGGTTTTCATTACCATATATGATAGCATCCTAAATGTAGTATGTAAAGCATATTATTTCCATATCACGGATTTTTTACAACATTTTTCAGAATTTGAGAGAATCTATGGAATCTTTTTATTTCGTTGTTTTGGGGATATCCGGAAAAGTGTCCTGACGCCTGTCCGGACAATAATGGACTTGTACCAGCCGATCTATCTTCCGTATCTCATCGGGAATGCGTATTTTTGCAGGACACATGGCTAGACAGGGCATTTCCGTACACTTCCGGCACCACTCTGCGCTTTGTTTGATCCCCATATCCAGTTTTCGCAGCGCCCAGTATTCCTTTCCGAGAAAAAAGTAATGATACTGTCTGAATATGGTATGTATCTCCGTCCCGTAAGGGCACACACATCTCTGACAGCGGTCACAGGGAATGGGAGAAAATTCCTTCTCCAAAACGGATAGCACTTTGTTAAAATCCGGAATGTCATCCGCATTTTTATAAGGGCCAAAGGCTGCCTGTGCCTGCCTGACAGTTCCGATTCCGATGAGCGCACAGGAGACAGGGTAAGAAAGCACGGTTCCCAAAAGCGTCTCCACAGGAAAAAAAGCCGGCAAAAGCCCCGCTGCATATACCTTGTTGATCAGGATTCCTTTTTCATTGAAAAGGGGTTCCGCCTTCATCCGGTCCAGCATCCCCCGTTCGAAAAGATTACCGCTTCCCTGAAGCACATCCACCCGGAAATCTCCGGCGCCGCGAAGAAGTATGTCGTAATAGTGGGAAGCCACTCCCGCAAAACGTATCACACCCTCCCTCTTCAATTCCGACAGCGCATCTAATGCACCGCCTTTTTGAAAGACGGTTTCTTCATGGGCGGCGTCCACCTGATGCACAAAGTACATATCTGCCCAAGTTCCCAGATTCCGGCAGGAAGTTTTAGCGGCCAGATAGATTTCGTTGCCGTCGAAAAACCGGGCTTTGTCGGAGATAATGATTTTATCTCTGCCAATATAGGATGCAAATTTCCCTAACTTTATCTCTGCGTCACCGTATTCCGGCACAATTGCCGTGTCATATAAATTGCATCCGAGACGAAAAGCGTACTCCATCACTGCCAGCGCTTCCTCATCGCTGAGATTATAATAATCGGGCAGTACAGGGACGCTTCCGCGCAAAACGGGGATGGTTCCAAAGCCCACCTCCGAGACGGACAGCCCGGTGCGCCCGAGTCTGCGGTATTTCATTGTGATTCCCATCTGTACGCTGCGGCGCACATACAAGCAAAGGGCCGAATACACATTTTTATTCGACACGAATAATCAATGAACTGCTTAAAACAGAAAGGCTCAGAGACACTTCAATCCTTCCGCAATCTCTCCATTCGATATTTTGATAGGGCACCCGACAAAGGCTCTCTCTTCTATAGCGATATCTTTTATAAGATTTTCCGGAGCATCTTTTGCGGCTCCTTCCACATCATCTTTTACGGCACTTTCCGGAGCATCTTTTGCGGCTTCTTCCACGACAACTTTTGCGGCACTTTCCGGAGCATCTTTTGCGGCTCCTTCCGGAATGTCTTCTGTGGAATCCACATCTTCCGTAGCATTTTTCATAATTTTTCCCCCTACTTGAATCAAGGAAAGTCCCCGGCAAAAGGCAAAAGCTTCCCTTCCGATCCGTTTTATGGTGGAGGGGAGCAGAACCCTCTTTAAACTATGGCAGCGGTAAAATGCTTTTTCCGGTATTTCCTCCACGCCTTCCGGAATCAGGATCTCCTGTAGGGAAGTACAATTTTCAAATGCTCCGGTGCCAAGCCGCCTGAGTTTTTCCAATCCGTCTATCCGTTCCAATGCCCCGCAGTTAAAGAAAGCCATCTTTCCGATCTCTTCCACATTCTGCGCCTGACGAATCTCCCTCAGCCACTTACAGCCCGAAAAGGCTCGATTTCCCACGGATACTATGGAAGAGGAAACAGTTACCTCCGTCAACAGATTCCCGTCTTGGAAAACGCCCTCACCGATGGCGGTAATGCCCTCCGGCAGCCGAAGCCGGGATATATTTCCCGTGCACTCCACAAGTACGTTCTTTTCGTCCGTCTTAAAGCAGTTCATGCTGTCTACGACGGCCTGCGCCGCCAAGGAAGGCAATTCCCTTTCAGGCAACTCCCTATCAAACAATTCACAGGACTCCTTTGTATTTGTCTCCATCAGAGAAGGGGACAATAACGCTCTCTCCCGGTCTGCAAGGCCCGTTATCCGGAAAACGGTTTGATCCGGCAGGATAATTTCTTCTAAATAAATACAATTGCGGAAAGCATATTCCTCCACCCGTGTTCTGTCGGACATAAACCGGATTCTCTCTATCCCCATTCCGTTGGCAAAAGCCCATCCGCAGACCAATTTAATCTCCTCCGGTACCACTACCTCCCCCACACAGCAGGAGCCGTCCAAAAGCATATGGTTAACCGCCACGAAGGGAGACTTGCGTCTTTGCCTGTCCATCCATGCCGTCCCGTGGAACGCTCTGGCGCCGATATATTCCACACTCTCGGGAATCGTTATTTCCTCCAGCATCATACTGTCCCGAAATACCTCCGCCGCTATCCGGCGGATTCCCCGAGGTATTTTTATAACGCTTCCGGCGCCCCGGTATCCCCGGAGAATACTTTCCTGATCTACGATAAAACAGCTTAAAGCGCTGTGGAAAATCAACCGGACGATTTCGGGAATCCGATCCGACAAAATGTCTTCATATGTGCCAAATTCCCATTTTTTCCCCTCATAATGAACCCATCTCAGAAAAGTGCAGCCTGAGAAAGCATACTCTCGCAAAGAAAAGCCGCTCTGTCTCTCTCCCAGACAAATTTCCTCCAGACGGCTGCAGTCTTCAAAAGCATGGGGCATAATGCAGACATCCTCCGCGAATTCCGCCTTCCTGAAACGGGCGCAGTTCTCAAAAGCATACTCACCTATCTCACATATATGCGACAAATCAAATTCTTCTAAACCGATACAGCCGCCGAAACAATGCTCCTGTACCTTCTCCGCGTTTTCACAGGCACATATTCGGAGGGATGCGCAGCCCTCAAACAGCCTTCCGGGGAGAACGGATACTCCGGACAGAACGGCCTCCGTAAGGGATGTGCAGTAAGCGAACGCGGCAGTTCCCAGCTCCTTTACACGTATGTTTATTTTGAATAAAGAAGTGCACTTTTCAAAGGCGCGTGCGTCGATTTTAGATATTTTTTCCGGAGAAACCACCTCTCTTAACCCATGGCAGCCCCAGAATGCACCTTCTCCGATCCAAGACAGGCTTTTAGGGAAAATCACCTTCGTAACAGCATCATTTCCGGAAAAAGCAAAGGGGGCGATTCCCGTAATTCCTTCTGGAAGGCTGATTTCTCCGCTGCAGTCCGCTCCGGAAATAACGATGCTCCCCAGCGCCTTAAGTGTATCCCCGCTCTGTTTTATCAGTGCGGTATCTTCAAAGGCACGCTCCCCGATTTGGTATAGTACATCCGGCAAATCGGCAAAAACGCGGTCCCACCGCAGGTCACTGCAGCCGCCGAAGGCCATGCTTCCGATACTTTCCGCCTGTTTCAGACAGATTTCCCAAAGCTTGCCGCAATGGTAAAAAGCCCTGTCTCCCACGGATTTCCAAGCCACAGGCTTTCCCTCTGCGTCCTCCACCGACAGAAGTTCAAGGCATCCGGCAAAAACCGCCTTTTCCAACCGATCTACAGGGGAATGCCAGTATACCCGACGCAGGCCGGCGCAGGCTCCGAAAGCCCGCGGGCCCACCCACTGTATGCTTGAAGGCAGATGAACGACCGTTAGATTCGGGTTCCCGTAAAAAGCTCCGCCAGCCAAAATCCGTACATCCTCCGAGAGCCATACCTCCCCTTCCAAATTCCGCCCGTCCCAGAAAATTTTGCCTGTCTGTCCTGCCGGATTCCGCCCGTCCCAGAAAATTTCCCCTGTCTGTCCTGCCGGAATCATGCCGTCCGGAAAAGGCGTCTTTCCCCAGACGCTTTCTCCTACGGATATCAGGGAATCCGGCAATACAATCTGCCCTAATGCGGTGCAGCCATACGCCAGCTTGTCAGGAATATGGCTTACCCCTTCTTCCAGCGCCAGCTTTTTCAGTCCGGTACAATCGGAAAAGATACCGATGCCGTAATTTCGGCAGTCCCCACCCACTTGTACCGTCTCCACTCCGCTTTCCGCAAATGCCAGACTTCCCATATCCGCCACATTTGCCGAAAGGATTACATTCTTCAGAGAGACACATCGGTAAAAAGCCAGCTCTCCGATGGAAACAAGGCTTTCGGGAAAGGAAACCTTTTCCAGAGATCGGCATTGGAAAAATGCCTGTTCCTCGATTCGTGCCAGATTCCCGCCAAGATCGATTTCCTTTAACGCCCGACATCGTTTAAATACACTCGGTTCCAGCCGGATAAGCTTCCGGGGCAGTGTTATACGGAGCAGCTTTACACAGTTTTCAAACGCCTCTCTGCCGATCCGCTCTAAATTCTGCGGAAAGAAGATATTCTGCAAAAGCAGACAGTCCCGAAAAGCTCCCGAGCCGATTTCCAGCAGGCTCTCGGGCAGAAGCACCCGGTCTATGGTTTCGTTTCCCGCAAAAGCCTCTTCCGCGATTACGGTGATCCCCTCCGGCACCACCACTCTGGACTCCGCACCCAGATATTTCAGCAGAACGGTTCCGCTGATCCGGAAATTCCCCAGCACTTGTCTATGGATGGTTTTGACCGTTTCGGGTATCTCCGAACCATAGTCACGAGCGATTCCCTTTAATTCATACCGGGCGCCGTCAGGCATCCATATCATTTTAAGTGCGGTGCAGTTCTTGAAGGCGTCTTCATGGATCAACAGATCCTCCCCATTCAAAATCACTGTTTCCAGACCGATGCAATTGCGGAAGGCACGACTTTCAATTTCTTTCAGAGATTTGGGCAATTTTACGGAGTGAATCCCTCTTTTATCGAAAAACGAACTTTTCCCGAGTATTTCGATTCCTTCCGGAACCTCCACATGCTTTAGATTTGTGGAAAACTGTACAATTGTTCTGCCGTCTAATTCCATCATGCGGAGAACGTCGGCGGCAATTCTTTGAACCAGCTGCGGCAGCGGCAGCTTTCCCGCCACAGCCTCCACTACATTAGGAATCACAAAACGGCTTCCGTCCCCAAAAGTAAACTCCGTCAAAAGTCCGCAGCCGGTAAAGACATCGCAGATACAGTCTTCTTCCAAAGCATGGGACAGGGTAATCCTTTTTAATGTCACGTCATTTGCAAAGGATTGATTTCCCAGATGCCGCACTCCCGGTATGCGGGCTTCTTCGAGACTGTCGCAATATAGAAATGCACAGTCTCCCAACGCCTCCACTGTAGGGGGCAGGAAAATCGTCCGCAAGGCATGGCAGCGGTGAAATGCATAGGCTCCGATTTCACACAGCCCCGGCGGAATCTCCACATTTTCCAGCTTCCTGCAGCCTTTAAACGCTCCCCCAAGGATACGGCGCAGGCTCTGGGGCAATATCACCCTTTTTAAAGAGGCGCATCCCTTCAATGCGCCTTCCCCTATCGTATGGACACCTTCCGGAACGGCCAGTATTTCTTCTCTGCCTATATACGAAATCAATGTCCCGTCCTGAATATGAATTTCTTCCATAACCATTGCCCAACCTATCTTATTACCATTTTAAGAAAAGATTAATGCTGCCACTTCCATTAGTTCTTCCATACTGCCGCTCTTGTAAAGCCGTTCTTTATACTTTTTCGTACCTTTGCGCTTCTTCATGCCGTAAGAAGCCAATTTCCGTATATAGGCCATAGTAAATGTTTCATCGTAATACCTGCCAGCCAGCTCCGCCTGCTCCGTCAGAATCCGGAGAGTGGTCTTTTGGCAGCTTTTGCCGGTCAATGTGCTGAATATAAAAGGATTTTCCAATGCGTACCGGGCCAGCATAATCCCGTCGGCTCCCGTGCGCTCCATCATTTTCTCCGCCTCCTCCACGGAAGTAATCCCCCCGTTTGCGATAACGGGAATGGAAACGGCGGCTTTTGCATGGGCGATTTCCCGATAACAAGGGGTTCCGTCATACATCATATTGCGGGAGCGTCCGTGTATCGTAATCATGTCCGCACCGGAATCTTCGCACATACGGGCAAATTCTGCCGTGAACATATTGCTTTCATGAATACCCGTCCGGCATTTTACGGTCACGGGCTTTCCGCTTTTTTTGCAGCCGCGGATGATTGCCGAAGCCCTTTTTTGGTCCAGCATCAGTGCACTGCCCTCGCCGCTTTTAAACACATTAGGAACCGGACATCCCATATTAATGTCGATCACGTCAAAGTCCGCCAGCAGTTCACTGCATGCCATCCGCTCCATCACCGCAGGTATGCCGCCCAAGAGCTGGACGGCCTTTATGGGTTCCTCCGCCGTGGTAAAGAGCAGACGTCTCGTTGCCCTGTCGCGGTACTTTAAAGCATTGGCGCCGGACATTTCCGTAAAACAAAGTCCTGCCCCCATCTCATATGCCAGCATCCGGAAGGGATAACAAGTGTACCCCGCAAGCGGCGCCATCAGAACGTTTGAGGGCAGGAGCAAGCCTCCTATACGTATCCTCTTAATCTCCATATGCAAAGCCTTCCTCTATCTCCCTGTCATTTGCCAGAATAAAATGCCCCGGACTAAACTCTCTCCACTTAGGGGGATTCTTATCATAATCATGAAGGGAAGGGTCATAAACCGTAAGCTTCTTCTCCCGCTCTTTTATGGGATCCGGCATAGGGATTGCGGATAACAGCGCCTTCGTATAAGGATGAGCGGCGTGGGTGATCAACTCCTCCGTCTCCGCCAGCTCCACGATCCGTCCCTTATACACCACCGCGATCCTGTCCGAAAAATACCTCATCACCGACAAGTCGTGGGCGATAAATATATAAGTAATTCCCTTTGATTTCTGTAAAGAAGCCAGAAGATTCAGCACCTGCGCCCGTATGGACACATCCAGCGCCGAGATGGGCTCGTCTGCAATGATGCACTCCGGCTCCATAATCAGCGCTCTGGCTATACCGATTCTCTGTCTCTGCCCGCCGGAAAACTCATGGGGAAAACGGCTGGCGAACTCCGGAAGCAGACCTACCTCCGCCAGCGCCTGCTGCACCTTTTTCATGCGTTCCTCATTGCTCAGCTTCCGGTTCAGATTCAGCAGGCCCTCGCTGACGATATAGTCCACCTTAGCTCTCTCATTCAAGGATGCCATAGGATCCTGAAAGATCATCTGTATCTCCTGAATAATCTGCTGATCCAGCTGGCGGCTGATCTTACCGTTAATCTGATTACCCTTATAAAGAATTTCTCCGGCGGAGGTCGGGTGTATACGCATAATAGCCCGTCCGATGGTGGTCTTTCCGGAACCGGATTCCCCTACAATACCGAAGGTCTCCCCCCTGTATACCTGAAAGCTCACGCCTCTGACCGCTTCAAAGGCTTTCTTCCCGCTTCCGAAGGTGACATGTAAATCCTTTACATCCAACAGAACTTCTCTCTCCGTACTCATCCCAGCACCTCCAGATTCTTTAGATTCCTGATTCCTTCAGGGGGCTCCAGCTTAGGCGCTCTGGGATCTAAGAGCCAAGTCTTGGCCTTATGGGTCTCGCTGATTTCAAAGTAAGGCGGCGCCATCAGGAAATCAATCTCCAGCGCTCTGGGATTTCTGGGCGCGAAAGCATCCCCTTTCACAGCCTTGTACAGGCTGGGCGGCGTACCCTTGATGGTAAACAGCTCTTCCCCCTTCTGCCCCAGCTGGGGAAGGGAGGAGAGCAGCGCCCATGTGTAAGGATGTCTGGGATCATAGAACACATCCTCGGCAGTCCCTATCTCCACGAAGTCCCCGGCATACATCACCGCCACCCTGTCGGCTATGTTTGCCACCACCCCAAGGTCATGGGTAATAAAAAGTATGGTCAGGTCGTATTTTACCTTCAAATCCTTTAACAGTCTCATAATCTGCGCCTGAATAGTCACATCCAAAGCCGTTGTGGGCTCGTCACAGATTAATATCTTGGGATTACAAGCCAGCGCTATGGCAATCACCACACGCTGCCGCATTCCTCCGGAAAACTCATGGGGATACTGTTTATACCGCAATTCCGGCTTCCGGATGCCTACATCCTGAAGATATGCGTACACCTTATCCCGCACCGCTTCCCTTCCCTTGACGCCGGGCTGGTGCAGCCTCACGGCCTCGGCGATCTGTTCGCCTATGGTTTTCAGCGGGTTTAAGCTGGTCATGGGATCCTGCATAATCATAGCGATCTCCCCGCCCCGGATCCTCTGCCATTCCTTTTCCGATTTATATTTTGCCAGATCCTTTCCGTCATAAAGGATTTCCCCCGACGAGATAAATCCGTTGTTATCCAACAGCCCCATAAAGGACTTTGTCAAAACCGATTTACCGGAGCCGGACTCCCCCACCACCGCGATACTTTCACCCTTGTAGATATCCAAAGATACATTTCTGATCGCATGGAGTTCCTGCCCCCGCAAGGTAAATTTAATATTCAGTTCTTTCACCGATAAAATAACTTCCTGATTCATATGAATAACCATGCCTTTCGGTAACCTGCATATATGACCGCAGGCCTAAATCTGCGTGTGGATATTTACTTACAAATTACTGCAGCCTTTAACACATATCAACATTTGAAAGTTTCCTTTCACACTTCCAAACATGCCGCCATCGGCGGCACAAACAATTTATGAATTGGTGCAAATCCGGAAGAACGCTGCTCTTGCGTTCTTCTAACTGCTTTAGCAGTTTGGGAAGAAGCTCTGCTCCGCAGAGCGTGAA
>ERZ808037.1352-NODE-1352-length-16344-cov-14.961271_pt1 | contig 16344 bp, 11 predicted proteins | sample MGYA00380190_ERZ808037 | MGnify/ENA primary metagenome ERZ808037 (study PRJEB31490, sample SAMN06133399) | mouse gut metagenome | isolation source: J9 | host: mice | place: China: Chengdu | collected 2015-05 ... | reverse complement strand
ACCATCATGCCCAGGAGCATGACAGAGGCCAGAGTGAGGCTGAGGGCCCGCTTCAGGTTTCTCATTCGGATTTCCTCCTTACAAAATTTTTCGGCCTGAGAGGGGCCGGGATTCGGATAAAAGGTGGAAATTTGTCCCATTTGATAGTCTCTGAAGATTTAACCTTTTTGAAACAATTTTCGCCGTTTTATCCGAAAATTTCGAGGTTTTTCAACATTTTGCCCCTGCCACCGCCGTGTCACGCCCCTTGCGTGGGGGTAAAAAAATGTGAAAACGAGAAGGAAATCCGTTAAAACTAATATTTTCGATGTAAAAAAGTAAAACTGGTAGACATCTGGTAGACGTCCTAAAATATGGAAAGCCGCCAACCTCCTGCGGCGCAGGGGATCGACGGCTTTTTTGGTAGACATTTGGTAGACTTGTGGGGTGTAATGCATTGCAGCGACGATGCTGTTTCCGGTCAGTTTACAAAATCAGATTGTCTCAAGCTTCTCCGTCAAATTTCCGGCGCTGCTGGACGATTTCGGCGGATATCCGCCGGACATCACCTTCGCTTATGTCGAAAATATCCGCGATTTCTGAAATTCGGAAGCCCTCCTGAAGCAGCCTGACCAGTTCCTGATGTTCGGGGGAGAGGCAGCTGAAAAACCGTTCCCGGTCAATCTGATTGTCCAGCGAATCCGTCCAGTCGGAGCCGACATCTGGAAGCGTGTCATAGAGGCAGAAGTCATCGCCGTCGTCGCAGGAAAGGGGCTGGTCCAGGGACCGTTGTCCAAACGTCTCAATGTACTGCTTGTTCTCCTTGCGGAGCGTGGATTTGATGCGGTCCTCCAGATAGGCGCCTAAATCGCCGTAGCCGGGCCGGTATTCCTGTGCGGCGGCGCACATGGCCTCTGCCGCAATGGATTTGCGGTCCGCCAATGGGGTGCTCCTGCTCATCTGGTGGACAACTCCGTCCAGAATGGGGCGGAACAGGATTAAAAGCTGCTCCATATCGAATTGCCGGCGGCCGGTACTGTCCCGCTTGCGGCGGGGAATGATCCGGCCCAGCAGGTAGCCGGTGTGCTCATCCCGCTCCAGGGCAAAGGCCACAGGCAGGTGCAGTCCGGCCGCTGTAATCTGTGCCGACAGGGCCTGGGCGGTGAGTACGCCGCAGGCGGGACAGTCGATGCCGGCGCCGTGTCCATCTGCGATGGCCAGAACCATGGCGGCAGTATCGAATCCCACCTGAATGAACCTGGGAAGCTTGCTGCGCAGAGTGCGTCCCAGACGGAGTTTCCCGTCCCGGCTTACCGAGGCCCGGAGAAGCTTCCGCCGGTCCTCCTTTTCAAACCATCGGAATTTGTAGTTGATTGGTTTCATTCTAAATGCCTCCTTGAAAATATGCCAATATTTTACCGGAAACAGTCGGAATTTACCATAAATTTTACCAGATTGACGTTCCAGAGAGCATAAAAAAGCCTTCCCCTTCAGGGGAAGGTGGCATTTGCGGAGCAAATGACGGATGAGGCCGTTTCCCGCAGGGAAACGTATGCAATAAGCAGGCCCTTTTGCGTAGGGACGCATCACGACGCGTCCGCCCTGGAAATCGCCGTCTGCGCTGCGGACGCTTCATGAAGCGTCCCTACGGGGCAAAGGGCAGCCTATTTTTGCTTCGGAAACTGTTTCTTCTTCCAGGCCCGGCCGGTAAAAACAAGCAGGATTATAGTCAGCAGTCCTCGGACGATTCCCACCACGATAGCGAAAACGGTAGAAGGATATCGAATCCCCGGTATAGTAACATAGAGGTACAGCCGTTGCAGTCCTCCTATCAGACCCCAGGGACACACGGCGACATATGGATTCAGGACGAGCAGGCTCAGTGCCACGGCCAGCCAGCCCGTAATCAGCCAGGGGTGCTTTTTCGCCAGCAGCAGCGGCAGGCCCAGGATGACCAGCGCTGCCCCAGGGAGGATCAGGGCGGGCGCGCCCATCAGTCCGACCACACTCAGCCCCACCCCGGTCACCTCGACCACGACGCCCAGGGTTTGGATGGGGGTCAGACCCTGTTTTTCCCGCTCCACATAGATCACCTTTGCTTCCGGCGGCTCCGGGGGCTGGGGGCGCTCCCCGTCCCGGACCAACTCGTCCACCGTGGTGCCGAACAGGTCGGCCAGCTTGATGATTTTATCCAGGTCGGGGGTGGACTGGGCCGTCTCCCACTTGCTCACACTCTGCCGGGAGACCTCCAGCTTTTCCGCCAGGTCGTCCTGGGACATGCCCCGCTCCGTGCGCAGGGACAATATTTTTTCCGCCAATGTCATAGACCTTGACCTCCTCTCGATTTTCTTCTATTATAGTGTCAGAGCGGCAAAAATCAATCAAGTCCGCTTGGAAATTCCCGCAACCAGCAGTTGCGGAGGGGTTGGAGGGGTTCAAATGGCCAAAAAAACCACCCGAAACACCCGGGAGAAGATTATCGACGCGGCCTGGAAGCTGTTTTACCGCCAGGGCTATGACGACACCACCGTGGAGGAGATTATCGAGGAGTCGGGCACCTCCCGGGGGTCCTTCTACCACTACTTCCAGGGCAAGGACGCCCTCCTGTCCACCCTGGCCGACGTCTTCGACCGGAAGTATGAGGAGCTGACCGAAACCCTGGACCCCAATCAGGACCGGTTTGAGCAGCTGATGTACCTGAACCGGGAGCTGTTCGCCATGCTGGAGAACTCCATCTCCCTGGACCTGGCCGCCCGGCTGTACTCCTCCCAGCTCATTACCCGGGGGGACAAGTCCCTGATGGACCGCAACCGCACCTACTACCGGCTGCTGCGGCAGATCGCCCTCCAGGGCCAGGAGCGGGGGGAGCTGCGGGGGGACGTCACTGCCAATGAGATTGTCCGGGCCTACGCCCTGTGTGAGCGGGCTCTGATTTACGACTGGTGCCTGTCCGAGGGGGACTACTCCCTGTCCCAGTACGGCAAGACCATGATGCCCATGTTTTTGCAGGGGTTTCGGGTCTGATTCTACCTCCCTCTTTGGGGGAGGTGGCCCAAAGGGCCGGAGAGGGCCCTCTCAGTCAGCCTGCGGCTGACAGCTCCCCCAAAGGGGGAGCCGGGAAAGGTAAAACTTTGTTAAAACGTACAAAAATTCATTTCAAAAAATGTACAGCGTATTTTCATTGAAATTTCAATGAAAATACGCTGCATTTTTCTATATAGTACGGAGTTTATTCTATGTTGCGTTCTCGCTTTGTTTCTGGTATGATACCAATAATCTGCTTTCCGGCGGCGGTTGTGTGTGTCCCGGAGAGACTTTGGGAGGAATTATATGACTACCGCGCAGGCCTGTATTATGGGCACCATTATTCTCTATCTCTGCTTCGTCATCTTCACCGGCGTGATGATTGGCCGCCGGTCCAAAAAGAGCGCCGAGGGCTTTTACCTGGGCGGCCGGGGGATGGGCCCCCTGGTTACCGCCATGAGCGCCGAGGCCAGCGACATGAGCAGCTACCTGCTTATGGGCATCCCCGGCCTGGCCTACCTGTCCGGCGTGGCCGACGCCAGCTGGACCGCTATCGGCCTGGCCGCCGGCACCTATCTGAACTTCCTGCTGGTGGCCCGGCGCCTGCGCCGGTACAGCGTGAAGCTGGACGCCATCACCATCCCCAGCTTCATCTCCAAGCGGTACGGCGAGAAGAAGCCGGTGATTATGTGCATCTCCGCCCTGATCATCCTCATCTTCTTCGTGCCCTATGTGGCCTCCGGCCTGGCCGCCATCGGCAAGCTGTTCAACAGTCTCTTTGGCTGGGATTACATGACGGCGGTTGTGATTGGCGCTATCGTGATTATCAGCTACACCTCGGTGGGCGGCTTCTCCGCCGTGGCCACCATGGACCTGATTCAGTCCATCATCATGACCATCGCCCTGACCATTATCGTGGTCTTCGGCATTGTTCAGGCCGGGGGCATGGATGCCGTGCTGGACCACGCCCGCACCCTGCCCGGCTTCCTCAGCTTCGGTGAGACCTACAATGCCGCCACCGGCTCCGCCGAGCCCTACGGCTTTATCCGCATCATCTCCATGATGGCCTGGGGCCTGGGCTACTTCGGCATGCCCCACATTCTGGTGCGGTTCATGGCCATCCGGGACGAGAACGAGCTGAAGCTGTCCCGCCGCATCGCCGCTGTGTGGGTGGTGCTGTCTATGGGCGTGGCGGTGTTCATCGGCATCGTGGGCCACGCCGTCTCCGCCGCCGGCCGCATCCCCTTCCTGGAGGGCAGCGCCACCGAGACAGTGATTGTCAAGCTGTCTGACCTGCTGTCGGGCTACGGCATCTTCCCGGCGGTGGTGGCCGGCTGCATCCTGGCCGGTATTCTGGCCGCCACCATGTCCACCGCCGACAGCCAGCTGCTGGCCGCCTCCTCCGCCTTCTCGGAGAATCTGGTGCAGAACGTCTTCGGCATCAAGCTGACCCAGAAGCAGACCATGCTCTGCGCCCGGCTCACCGTTGTGGTGATTGCTGTGATTGCCATGTTCCTGGCTGCCGACCCGGACAGCAACGTGTTCCAGATTGTCTCCTTCGCCTGGGCGGGCTTCGGCGCCACCTTCGGCCCCGCCATGCTGTGCGCCCTGTTCTGGAAGCGGAGCAACCGGCAGGGCATCATGGCCGGCCTGGTGGCGGGCAGCGTGATGATTTTCGTGTGGAAATTCCAGATTAAGCCCCTGGGCGGCATCTGGAACATCTATGAGCTGCTCCCCGCCTTCCTGGTGGCCCTGGCCGCCATTGTGATTGTTTCCCTGGCGACTCCCGAGCCCGAGGCCGACGTGGTCAAGAGCTTCGAGGAGTATGACAAATAAGCACAGGCGGAAAGGGGCCCCACCGGTCTGGTGGGGCCCCGCCGTTTTTATATACAGTTCAGGAAGCGGAGGAAGGCCTCCCTGCCCTCGGGGGTGCGCTTGTAGACGCCGGCGTGCTCCAGCACCTGGGCGAAGACCAGGCCGGTCTCCTTCTGGACGATATCCAGGGCATTCTCCGCCGTGATGGTGTAGTTCCCGGAAAAGCCCTCCGCCCAATCGGCGTGCTTGGCCGTCAGCTCGCTGGAACGCAGGTCGGAGCCGGCGGCCAGGGCGTCAGCCACGGCGGCCAGCTCCTCCTTCAGCCGGGCGGGGAGGACGGCCAGGCCCATCACCTCGATGAGGCCGATGTTCTCCTTCTTGATGTGGTGCAGCTCCGCATGGGGGTGGTACAGGCCCAGGGGGTGCTCCTGGGTGGTCAGGTTGTTGCGCAGCACCAGGTCCAGCTCAAATTTCCCGTCCCGCATCCGGGCGATGGGGGTGATGGTGTTGTGGGGCTCGCCGTCGGTCTCGGCCAGGATGACCGCCGCCTCGTCGGTGTAGCCCCGCCAGGCGGTGAGAATCTTGTCCGCCAGGTCGATAAGCCGCTCTGGGTCCTGGCTGGCAATCCGCACCACCGACATGGGCCATTTTACGATGCCCGCCTCCACGTCCTCAAAGCCGGGGAAGGTAAAGGGGGTCTCCACCGGGGCCCGCTCCATGGCGAAGGTGTAGTGTCCCCCCTGGAAGTGGTCGTGGGCCAGGATGGAGCCGCCCACGATGGGCAGGTCGGCGTTGGAGCCCACAAAGTAGTGGGGGAACTGACGGACGAAGTCCAGCAGCTTGGCGAAGCAGGCACGGTCGATTTTCATGGGCACGTGCTGGCTGTTAAGGCAGATGCAGTGCTCGTTGTAGTAGACATAGGGGGAGTACTGCAAGAACCAGGGGGAGCCGTTGATGGTGATGGGGACGATGCGGTGGTTCTGCCGGGCGGGGTGGTTCACCCGGCCGGCGTAGCCCTCGTTCTCGGCGCACAGCTGGCACCGGGGGTAGGCGGAGGCGGGCAGGTTCTTGGCGGCGGCAATGGCCTTGGGGTCCTTTTCCGGCTTGGACAGGTTGATGGTGATGTCCAGCTCGCCATACTCGGTGGGGGCCTTCCACTGCATGTCCTTGGCGATGCGGTCCCGGCGGATGTAGTTGGTGTCCTGGCTGAATTTGTAGTACCAGTCGGTGGCCTTTTTGGGGCTCTTTTCGCAGAGCTTCTGGAACAGGTTGGTCACCAGGGCGGGGCGGGGGGTAAGGCGGCCCATGAGCTCGGTGTCGAACAGGTCCCGGTAGACCACGGAGTTTTCAGTGAGGACCCCCCGGGCGTGGGCGTCGTCCAGAAGTTCCTCCAGCACGGGGGCCAGCTCGATTTCCCCCCACTCCTGTTTGGGATCGGTGTAGCTGTCCAGCTTGAGGGTGTCCAGAATGGTGTTGACGGCCCAGGTGTAGTCGCACTCCTCAATCAGCCCGGTTTGCAGGGCGTAGGCGGCCAGCTTGGAAACGGCGTTGTCTATCATAGGAAAACATCTCCTCAATGTACTTGGTGCCTCATGTAGGGCAAGGGCTCTGCCCTTGCCTTTCCAACAGAGGCGGTAACCTGATTTGGCAAGGGCAGAGCCCTTGCCCTACATGACGTAAGCCGGAGCTTCCCCCCTTATTCCGCCACCACGCAGCCGCCCTGGGGGCGGATGTGGAGCACGTGGCACTTGCCCGGGCCGAACAGCTCCTCGATACCGTTTTTAAACACGGTGAGGTACTCCTCGGGCACCCAGGCCTGGATGGTGCCGGCAAAGCCGCCGCCGTGGACCCGGATGGCCCCCATGCCGTCCAGCAGGTGCTCCCCCACCGTCAGGGCCAGGGGGATGGCCTGCTGTTTGGGGTCGTGGATGGACCAGGTGTTTTGCAGGCACTGAGAGGAGGACCGGCCGGAGGCGTTTACCATATTCAGGAAGGCCTCAAAATTCCCCTGCTTCAGCGCGCCGGCCTCCTGGGCCGCCCGGCGGTCGTCGCTGTAGAAGTGCATGGCCCGGAGCACCGCCCGGTCGCCGCACTCGTTCCGCAGGGCGGGGACAGCGGCGTGGAAGTCCTTCAGAGGCACGTCCCGCAGGACGGTCTTCCCGAAGTGGGCGGCCACCGCCCCCATCTCCCGGGTGACGGCGGCGTAGTCGTCGGTGAGGTCGCCGTGGCTGGAGGCGGTGTCCACAATGCAAAGGGCGTGGCCCGACTGGCTGAAGTCGTAGTTTACCCGCTCCACCACCGGGTTGGCGGGGTCGTTAAAGTCGATAAACACCGCGCCCCCCACCGAGGAGCCCATCTGATCCATCAGGCCGCAGGGCTTGCCGAAGTAGACATTTTCGGCGTACTGGCCGATTTTGGCGATGGTGACGGGGTCCAGCCCGCCTTTACAGCAGAAGTGATTGAAAATGTTGCCCACCAGCGTCTCATAGGCGGCGGAGGAGCTGAGGCCGGAGCCGGACAGCACCGTGGAGACGGCGTAGGCGTCGAAGCCGGACAGGGAATAGCCCAGCTCCTGCACCTTGGCGGCCACCCCCCGCACCAGGGCGGCGGAGGTGTTCTCCTCCTCCTTCCGGGGGCGGAGGTCGTCCAGGCCGATCTCCAGGGCGGGGTAGCCCTCGGACTGGATGCGGATGACGGGCCTGCCGTTGGGGGCGGCGCAGGCCAGCATATCCAGGTCTACGCTGCCGCACAGCACCCGGCCGTGCTGGTGGTCGGTGTGGTTGCCGCCGATCTCGGTGCGGCCCGGACCGCTGAACAGGGCGGCGGGGGCGTCTTCCGCCGGGGAGAAGGCCTCCAGGAAGGACTGGACCACGTGACAGGCCCGGTCCCGGGCCCGGCAGAGGCTGTCCTGCCCGCCGTCCAGGGCGTAGAGGGCGGACAGGGCCTGGTCGTGACCTCCGGCCCGCAGGGCGTCAAGCAAGGTTTTGCACGAACTCATAGGAGCTCACCTCTTTCTCGATTGTCTCCCTGATTATACCATGCCGTCCGGGTTTGGGCAAGCAGTTCCCGCGCCGCCGATGGAGGGATTTTAGGAGGGAGCGTAAAATTCCCCGTCCCCCGCAGGGCAAGCCTTCCACCCTCCGGGGGGAAGGTGCCCCCGAAGGGGGCGGATGAGGGGGCGGGGCGGGCATGCAGTTCTTTCGATAAGAGGCAGAAACCTGCCGCGCACCCTCATCCGTCACGGCCTGCGGCCGTGCCACCTTCCCCCTGGAAGGGGGAAGGCTTTGGGCAAAACACCCCCCGGATTTTACACGGATTTGACAAAATGACCCTTGATGATTTAACATGAACTGCGTATGCTAAAGGAGACACAGAGAAACAGCGGGGTGATACCATGATCTGGTGCGTAGAGGACGACGCGGGCATCCGGGAGATTGAGACCTATACCCTCCAGTCCACCGGCTTCCAGGCCCGGGGCTTCGAGGACGGGGCCGCCTTTCAGGCGGCGCTGCGGACCCAGCGGCCTGAGCTTGTCATTCTGGATGTGATGCTGCCGGGAAAGGACGGCGTGACCCTCCTCCGGGAGCTGAAGGCCGACCCGGCTCTCCGGGACATCCCCGTCATCATGGCCACAGCCAAGGGGGCGGAGTACGACAAAATCCAGAGCCTGGACCTGGGGGCGGACGACTATCTGGTAAAGCCCTTCGGGGTGATGGAGCTGGTGTCCCGGGTGCGGGCGGTGCTGCGCCGGTGCCGGCCCAGGGAGGCGGCCGGCTCCGCCCTGGCCTGGGCCGGCCTGTCCCTGGACCCGGAGGCCCGGGCCGTCACCGCCGACGGCGCCCCCGTCACCCTCACCTACAAGGAATTTGAGCTGCTGCGCCGGTTTTTAAGCCGGCCCGGGGTGGTGTTCACCCGGGACCAGCTCCTCTCCGACGTGTGGGGCATCGACTACGCCGGCGAGACCCGGACGGTGGACGTCCACATCCGCACCCTGCGCCAAAAGCTGGGGCCCTACGGCGGCTGCATCCAGACCGTCCGTCAGGTGGGCTACCGCTGGGAGGGAAACACGTGACCAAAAAGATTTTTCGGGGCAGCCTGCTCACCTCGGCGGTGATTCTGGCGGTGAGCTTTGCCATCGTCCTCACCTGTCTCTACAACTATTTCAGCGCATTGCAGGAGAAGCAGCTGCGGCTGGAGCTGGACCTGGCCATCCGGGGGATGGAGATGGCGGGGGCTGTCTGGCTGGAGGGGCCCGCCCCCCAGGACCTGCGCATCACCTGGGTGGAGGCGGACGGCACCGTGCGCTATGACAGCCAGGCTCCGGCGGAGGGGCTGCCCAACCACCGGGACCGGGCGGAGATCCGTCAGGCCCTGGAGACGGGGACGGGCTACAGCGCCCGGTTCTCCGACACACTGACCAAAAAGACCATCAACTGCGCCGCCCGCCTGTCCGACGGGACGGTGCTCCGGGTGTCGGCCCAGCGCCTCACCGCCCTGGCCCTGACCATTGCCATGCTCCAGCCCATCTGCATTCTGGTCCTGACGGCCATCATCCTGTCCGCCGTGCTGGCCTCCCGCACGGCGGTGCTGGCGGGGGACGTCACCGGACGGGAGGCGGAGCGCAGCCGCCGGGAGTTCAGCGCCAACGTGTCCCACGAGCTGAAGACCCCCCTCCAGTCCATCCTGGGCAGCGCCGAGCTGCTGGAAAACGGCCTGGTGCCCGCGGACGACGTGCCCCACTTCGCCGGCCGCATCCGGGCGGAGAGCTCCCGGCTGGTGGCCCTTATTGAGGATATCATCCGCCTGTCCCAGCTGGACGAGGCCGTCCCCATCCCCCGGGAGCCGGTGGAGCTGCGGGAGGTGGCCGAGGACGTGGCGGCCTCCCTCCAGGACAGCGCGGCGGCCAAGGGGGTGTCTCTCACGGTGACGGGGGAGGAGGCGGAGCTCCAGGGGGTCCCCGGGCTGGTGCGGGAGATGGTGTTCAACCTGTGTGACAACGCCATCAAGTACAACGTGCCTGGGGGGACGGTGGAGGTGTCCGTCTCACGCCGGGAGGGCGGGGCCCTGCTCACCGTGCGGGACACCGGCATCGGCATCCCCCCCAAGTATCAGGGCCGGGTGTTCGAGCGGTTTTTCCGGGTGGACAAGAGCCGGTCCAAGGCCTCCGGCGGCACCGGCCTGGGGCTGTCTATTGTGAAGCACGGGGCCCAGTACCACGGGGCGAAAATTTCCCTGCGCAGCCAGCCGGACAGGGGAACGGAGATCAGCGTCCTGTTCCCGGCGAAATCTTAAACAGTTGAAGCCCGGCCCCTGTGGGGGCCGGGCTTTGATTACAGCGCAGTTTTCGCCTTATTCAGCTCCTGGGCGATGTTGAGCACGTGGTCACCGATGCGCTCAAAGTCGGTGAGGAGCTCGGAGTAGAGGATGCAGGCCTCGTCGGAGCAGGTGCCGTCCCGCATGCGGACCAGCTGGTCCCGGCGGAAATTGGCGGTCATGTCGTCGATCTTCTGCTCCATCTGGGCCACCTGGGTGAGCCAGTCGGCCTCTCCTGCCTCGCTGGACAGCAGGGCGGACACCGCCCGGATGGAGATGTCCCGCATCTGCCGGACCTCCTCCAGGGCAAAGCGGGAGAAATTGATATCCTGCCGGACCAGCATCTTGGTGTAGCCGGCCAGGTTGTCGGCGTGGTCGCCGATGCGCTCGATATTGCCTGAGATGGCAAAGAGACAGCTGACCACCTTCGAGCCCCGCTCGTTGGTCTCGATGGCGATAAGGTGGGAGATATACCGGGATATCTCCTTGTTCAAAAAGTCGATGTACTGCTCCCGCTTCTCCACCCGCTCCAGGGGGACGACGTCCTTGTCCATCACCGCTTTAAAGCTGGCGTCCACGTTCTGGCGGGCCATCTCCAGCATGCGGTGCAGCTCGTTGCGCAGCTGGTCCACCACGATGGCGGACACGCCCAGGCCGCCGTCCTTGCCGCCGGCAGTGACCGGGGTGAGGTAGGCCAGACGCATGCCCTTCTCAGTCTCCTTCTCCTCCACCGCCTCGGGCAGGTCGGGGAGGATGCGGGTAGCCAGCCGGGCCAGGGAGCTGCCGAAGGGAATCAGCAGGAGGGTGGTGGCCAGGTTGAAGAAGACGTGCATCACGGCGATTTGAGCCATGGGTCCGGCCACCGTGGACTCAATCAGGGCGGTGAGGGGGGTGACCATCACCACAACGGTGAAGATCATCGTGCCGATGACGTTAAACAGCACGTGGACGCAGGTGGCCCGCTTGGCGTCCCGGCTAACCCCCACCGAGGCCATGACGGCGGTGATGCAGGTGCCGATGTTCTGGCCGAACAGAATATAGACCGAGGAGGAGAACTGCACCACCCCGGCGGCGGCCAGGGTCTGCAAAATGCCCACGGAGGCGGCAGAGGACTGAATCAGCGCGGTGAACACGGTGCCGAACAGGATGCCCAGGATGGGGTTGGACAGGGTGGCCATCATGTTGACAAAGGCGGGGACCTCCCGCAGGGGCTCCATGGCGGCGCTCATCATGTCCATGCCGATGAACAGGATGCCCAGGCCGGCCAGCAGCTGGCCGATGTGCTGGAGGTTGGGCTTTTTCAAAAAGATCATCATAAACACGCCGGCAAAGGCCACAATGGGGGCCAGGGCCCCCACGTCCAAGGCGATGAGCAGGCCGGTGGTTGTCTTGCCCACGTTGGCCCCCATGATGAGCCAGACCGCCTGGTTCAGGTTCATGATGCCGGCGTTGACAAAGCCCACCACCATCACGGTGGTGGCCGAGGAGGACTGCACGGCGGCGGTAATCAGCGCGCCCACCAGGATGCCCATAAAGCGGTTGGCGGTGAGGCGCTCCAGAATGGTCTTCATCCGGTTGCCGGCCGCGGCCTCCAGGCCGGAGCTCATCATCTGCATCCCGTGGAGAAACAGCGCCAGGCCGCCAAACAGGCCGAAAAATTCCAATATGTCCATATGTAAATCCCTTCTGCGAAAAACCGCATTACAACAGTTTTGACAGATATCCCGAAATTTTTCCATTTTCATTATAGCCGTATGGACAGCCCGCGTCAAGAGTAAAACAAAAAATGGGCGCAGTTTCCCCTTATTTCCAATAAGTGTATGGAAACGTACTACTTTTGGGGGAGTGCACGGTATGGGTGGAGGGAACTCCCTCCGACACGGCTGCGCCGTGCCACCTCCCTCAAGGAGGGAGGCTATTTTCACGCCTCAACGGCTCCCTCTCTGAGGGAGCTGTCAGCCCCAGGCTGACTGAGGGAGCTTTAAAAGGAGGAACAAACTCATGCCAACCAACCACACACCACATTACAACCTCAACCAATGGGAGCGCGACGACCGCATTCTGATGGACGACTTCAACGCCGACAACGCCAAAATCGACGGGGCTCTGGCAACGCAGGCGGCCCTTTTGGCGGGGCTGGAGGCCAGGAAGGGCAACTGTCGGATCGAGTTCCGCAGCTATGTGGGGACAGGACAGTACGGCCCGGACTACCCCACGGTAATCACCTTTTCCCGTAGGCCGCTGTCGGTAATCATCTTCGGGAACAACCAGTGCATGCTGGACAGCCCCGCCCTGCCGCACTATATCCTGCTGTCCAACGGTGAAAAGCAGGGTCCCGGCACCCACTACAGCACCTGGACGGACAAAAAGCTCTCGTTCTATTCCAATACCGCAAGCTCTACGGCTTATTACCCGGACAATGCAATGGCTCAGATGAATTCGAGCGGCGTGACGTATTGCGCCCTTCTCTTTTTCTCAGAGGACGAATAAAAAGAGCGCCCCGGGCTTTCGCCCGGGGGTCGCCCCATCAAATCAGGAAACCTGTTTGAATGTCGCAAATAAATGTCAAGACTTTGTTACCTGAATTACAAACTCCATGGGATTGCCGTCAACAGTCAGTTCAACGACGGCCTTGCATACATCCCCAGCAGATGCAGAACTATAATCGAGGTCGGTTGTGGCCTGAGTAGTTACCTCAGAGACCAGAGTTTCACTATCCCCGTTTGCCCAGCGGCTTCCTCTGTTGGTCAGGTTGTTGTTCCAAGTATACTCCTCGGTCGCATAGACGATCTTAGTTGCGCCAGTGTCGTGGAGAGCCTTCAGGAACTCGGCAAAGTCTTCAACCGCCTTGGTCGCTGTGCCAGTACCCTGCTCGGTCAGGTAGCCGTTGCCAGTTCCACCATCAGCGGTCATGGTGTTGCCCATGATGGTGATGGTGCCGTAAGGCCTTCTTGCCTTCTCCACCGCTTCCTGAACCTTAGTCATCAGCTCGGCGGCAGCAAGGACGCTGTTGCTGACGTTGTCGTTCACGGTGACATCATAGGTCACGCTGCGGTTGCCGGTGTAAGTGACGGTGGCCTTGCCAGTGCTGGCATTGTAATCAACATCGACAATCCGGCTGTCGTTCAGGAAGTCGCGGATGGCGTCCGCAACGTCCAGAGCGTTCATCTTATCGGTGCTGGTCACGTCCAGGGTGCCTCTGGGATACTCACGGACATGAGCGCCGCCGCCGTTGCCATTGTCGTCCACGGTGCCCAGCTCGGCAACGCCGTTGAACACGATGTACTTGGCGGAACCGTTGTCGTTCAGCACGGCAGAGACATAGCCCTCGAAGGTGTCAGCGTCAGCCAGCCAGTTAATGGCGCTCTGGAGGTCGGAGAACTCATCCCAGACGCGCTTGGCCTTCTGGCCCACGATGGTGCGGTCGTTCTGCACAACAATAACCTTGCCGTCCTTGCCCAGGGTGATACCGGCGTCAAAGCTGCCGTCCTGGGTAGCCTCGCGGTTATACAGAGTACGGCCAACCCGGTAGAAGTCGCCGGTAAGAGGCTTCTTGCCAGTGGTGCCAGTCTTATACTCCACGGAATACACCTTGAAGTCGGCCTTGCTGGCGCCCTGAGCACCATTTTCGATATCGCCGGTGTAGTCGCTCACAGTATACCAAGCGTCATTATTGGTCTCCGGGGAAGGAGCCTTCTCCACAGCGGTGATGTAATTGTCCTTGTCGTAGGTGACCTTCAGCAGACCATCCTTGCCGGGGTTTGCAGTGCCAGTGATGGCATTGACAGTGGTCTTGATGGTGCCGTATTTATCCTTGACGGTTACAGTGGAAATCACACCATCCACAACGGCGTCCAGCTCCCAGTAGGTGCAGTCCTCCTCGGATTCATAGCGCTCGTTCTTGGCGCTGTCCAGCACGTAGATGTAGCTGTTGGTGTTGCTGTTGTCCTCGCCAACCACAACCGCGCCGATGATGTACAGGTCCTCGTCAAACACGGCGACGATACCAGGTTTGCTGGTCAGGGTGTTTTTGGTGGTGCTAAAGACCTTCAGGTCCACATCCTGCACGCCGGTGTATGTGCCAGTGACCTTAGTCAAACCCTTCATCTCGCTCCCGACACCGTTTCCGGAACTGTTTCCCTGGTCATCAGAGACATTGCCAATTTCCATGGTGATATACACGGAATCGTCGTTGCCGTAGGCTCGCTTGTTCGCGGGCGTAGGCGTGGGCTTATCAGCATTTACGCGGACGCTGCCGCTGTTGATGGTGCTTTCAGTGGCAACGGCATCCTGCTGGGCCCAATAGTTTGTGGCAGCGCCAGCGCCGCTATTGGCATTGCTGTCCCATGTTACAGCGGGTTTCAGAGTGTAGACAGTGCTACCATTCTTGGTGGTGGTAGTGTAGGTGAACCAGCGGTTGTACTGGTTATCACCGGAGGCCAGATAGGGGTAGTTGGTAGCGTCGATCTCGTCACTGGTCGCGCCAGCGCCAGCCTTGGAGAGGTTCTTATTAGTCTCATTGACATCAATCTGAATCTCATCCATGGTGCCGTCCAGGAACACGGCGGCGCCGGGGAAGGTCTTGATGCCCATGTGGCTGCCGGTGCCGTCGTAGGCGGCCAGGAACAGGTAGTTCTTGGTGCCCTCGAACTCACGCACGCCAGCGATATAGCCGTACTGATCGAAGTACAGGATGTAGCTGTGGTCCTTCAGGGAGCCGGTGGTGTATGCGCCCAGCTCGTTCTCGTAGATGCCGTGCTTGCCGTAATCGTATTGAGTACCGCCGGTAACGACATAGCTCTCCTCGCTGTACTTGCTGATCTTTACCTCGCTCTGGGTCTCGGGGGTGGAAACGGCCACGATATCATACTTGCCGTTGACGCCGGAACCGCTGCCGAGCTCAGCCCAGTTCACCAGCATGTAATCGCCGCTCTTGATGCCCTCGATGCCGGGGACCTCCTCCAGCTCGATGGTCTTGGTGGTGGGGTTCAGGTCGGGGGCGTAGACCTCCACGTTCAGGGTGCCCTTCTTCTCATTGAAGTCGGCAGTGGCCTTGGCCAGGTAGGTGTCGATGGAGACAATGGTGATCTCCTTCTTGGCGTTGTCCACAAACACCTGGGTCAGCACGCCCTTGCCGGTGGTGGCGTAGGTCCGGTCGTTGGTGCGGATCATGTTGCTGGCCTTGATGGTGTCGTCCACCTTGCCGTTCACGAAGTAGGTGACCTCATACTCCTTGATGGTGGCGGCGCTCAGCAGGTCATACAGGTCCTTGCCGGAGATACCGGTGGTGTACTCCTTGCGCAGCAGCTCGTCCTTGGCATAGGTGCCGATGGCTTTGCCGTCGTACTCCCAGTGGCGGGCGGGGCGGTCGAAGTCGTCAGCGGCGGTGTCAATCAGACGCAGGTCGCCGTTGTACAGCTGCTCGCCCAGCTGGATGAAGTACTGGCCGTTGTCGCTGAGGATGGTGGTGGTCAGGCCGGCAATGGCGTTGTACTTGCTCTCGGTGCCGGTGCGGGGGGTGTACTCGGCCCGGTAGCTCACCTTCACGCCGTTAACCTCGATGCCGGGGTTGCCGGTGAAGGTAACCATGTTGGAGCGCAGGGCGTTCAGCGCCATCTGCGCCACCTGGTTCCGGGTCATGGCGGTGTTGCCGTCGGAGCCCACGCCGTTGAAGATGCCGATGTCGCTGCCCTGGCGGACAGTGGCCAGCACAAAGCCGTCGGCGTAGTCCTCGGTGTACTGGAAGTAGCCCAGAGCCCGCATCATCATAGAGGCGGCCTCAACGGCGGTGACAGTGGCCTCGCCGTCGTAGACACCCTCGCCGCGGCCGGACACGATGCCGTTGGCGGCGCAGGCGCCCACCCAGCCCCGGGCCCACTCGGCCACGTCAGTAAAGGGGCAGGCAGATGCGTAGTAGTTGTAGTTCAGGTTCAGCAGCTTGCCCATAACCACGGCCATCTCGTTACGAGTGACAGGGCGGTCGGGACCGAAGCCACGGTCGTCACCAACCATGACCTCGATTGCCTGCAAAACCTCGATGGCTTCGACGTTGTCGTCTGCGTCAACGTCGGAGTAGCCCGCAGCCGCACTGGTACCGACGACCATCATGCCAAGCAGCATGACGGAGGCCAGAGTGAGGCTGAGGGCCCGCTTCAGGTTTCTCATTCGGATTTCCTCCTTACAAAATTTTTCGGCCTGAGAGGGGCCGGGATT
>ERZ808037.1350-NODE-1350-length-16362-cov-3.844765_pt1 | contig 16362 bp, 15 predicted proteins | sample MGYA00380190_ERZ808037 | MGnify/ENA primary metagenome ERZ808037 (study PRJEB31490, sample SAMN06133399) | mouse gut metagenome | isolation source: J9 | host: mice | place: China: Chengdu | collected 2015-05 ... | reverse complement strand
ACTCTGCCTGCTCCATCACGCGCCTCTGTAAAACCTGCGGCGTATCATCTGCCTCGACCATAACCGGCTGTTGCAGAATAATCGGACCCGTATCCGTTCCCTCGTCCACGAAATGCACAGTCGCCCCGGTCACCTTGACACCGCGCGCAAGCGCTCCCTCATGAACTTTTAGCCCATAGTAGCCTGTCCCGCAAAATGATGGGATCAGGGAGGGATGGACATTGATAATCCGGTTCCGATACTTCCGTATCATCCTTTCCGGTATCACCACCAGGAAACCAGCCAATACAATCAGATCCGGCTGATAGCTGTCTACTTTTTCCAGGAAAGTTTCATTAAATTTTTCACGGCTTTCAAATTGTTTCGGTGAGACGCAGGCGCCTTCAATCCCATGCTCTTTTGCCCGCTCCAACGCGTAAGCATTCGCGTTATTGCTAACCACAGCGACAATCTCTGTGTTGGTAATCGTATGATTGTCTATGGCGTCCAGAATTGCCTGCAGATTCGTTCCTCCGCCGGACACACATACTACGATTCTAAGCATTGCTGCCGCCTCTCTGTTCCGGTCTGGCCCGGAACCCTTTTCTCTGCACAGTACAGTTTCGGCTTCCGGCCCCGCTGTCCGCGGCCGTCTGCCGGTATTCTATATTTTTTATGTTTTACTGCAAAATAACTTCCTTTGAGCCGGCCTCTATGCTGCCCACTATGTATGCCGCCTCGCCAGCCTCCTGCAGCGCCGCCACTGTCTTCTCCGCGTCCGCGGGATCCACTGCAAGCACCATTCCCAGCCCCATATTGTAAGTATTATACATCATTTGCTCTTCAATGCCGCCGGTCTTTTGAATCAGTTTAAAAACAGCGGGAACCTCATAACTGTATTTCTCTACCTTTGCGGTAATTCCCTCCGGAAGCATTCTGGGAATATTCTCATAGAAGCCGCCCCCCGTTATATGGCTGCATCCTTTTACGGTGACACCGGAATCCTTTACGGATTTCAGCGCTTTCACATAGATTCTGGTAGGCACAAGCAATGCCTCGCCCAAAGTGGAGCCCAATTCGTCATAATAGGTATCCAGACTCTCTCTGGTCATCTCAAATACCTTGCGGATCAGGGAGAAACCGTTGGAATGTACACCGGAAGATGCAATTCCGATGAGAATGTCCCCTTCCTTAATATTTTCACCGGTGATCAGATCCTTCTCGTCTACCACGCCCACCGTGAAACCGGCCAAATCATATTCCTCCTCCGGCATCAGTCCGGGATGTTCCGCAGTCTCCCCTCCGACCAGCGCCGCACCGGCCTGCTTACAGCCCTCTGCCACACCTTTTACAATGGCCGCAATCTTCTCGGGGTAATTCTTGCCGCAGGCAATGTAATCTAAAAAGAATAAGGGTTCTCCTCCTGCGCATACCACATCATTGACGCACATAGCTACACAGTCAATCCCCACCGTATCATGCTTATCCAACAAAAATGCCAGTTTTATCTTCGTTCCCACACCGTCCGTACCGGACAACAGCACGGGCTTTTCCATTCCTTTGACCGCTTCCATGGAAAAGGCTCCGGAGAAGCCGCCCAAGCCGCCGATTACCTCGGGGCGCATGGTTTCCTTCACATATTTTTTCATCAGTTCCACGGACTGATATCCTGCCTCAATGTCTACTCCTGCCTTCTTGTAATCCATTGTTCCTCTCATTCCCCGCATAAGCGGAATCGTAACTATAATTTATGGTGTAATTTCCTGTTATTTTCCGCTGTTTTCCAGATATGCCTTATAGCCCTGCTCCTGAAGTCTGGCATCCTTTGCCATAACCTGTCCCTTCAGTTTTGCACTGTATTCCTTCAGCTTCTCCAGCAACACGCCGTCGGAAGTCGCCAGAATTTTAGCGGCCAGCAGTCCCGCATTGGCCCCGCCGTTAATGGCCACCGTAGCCACCGGAATACCGGAGGGCATCTGCACGATGGAATACAGGGAATCACGTCCGCCCAAGGATGTTGTGTGCATGGGAATGCCGATCACCGGCATGGGAAAAATTGCCGCGCACATACCGGGCAGATGCGCCGCCATGCCCGCTCCCGCTATTATCACCTTAAATCCTTTTTCCTCCGCACCTTTCGCATATTCGAAAAATACATCCGGCTCTCTGTGGGCGCTGATAATGGTCATCTCATAGGAGATTCCAAGCTCCTCCAGAATTTCCGCCGCTTTCGCCATGATGGGCATATCAGAGTCACTGCCCATTACAATACCTACACTAGCCATGATATCCTCCTTAAAAATCCTCACTACTTTTTAGTTTACTAAAATTACCAGTCGGATGCAACTGTTTCTTTTACGGAAATACAAGGTTTATCATCGCAGCCGAACCCCTCATACGATATCGGATGCGAAACAGACTTATTTTTGAATGAAATGCGACAAACTCTTGCAGTACTTATTTTCCAAAAGCTTCGTTTAATATCTCGCAGCCCGGAAGCACAAATCTTCCCTTTCCGATAATAGGGATTCTGGTTCCGTCCGCCCTCACGGCCGCCAGCTCCTCCAGCTCGTCATAGGGTATCGTTATATCCGTATGGCAGTTAAAATATGCTTCCAAAGGTTTTTTGTGTCTCTGCACCGATACCTCGTTTTCTTTCGCTACAATCTCTTTCCCGTCGGGATTATAGACCCTAATCTCCTCCGCATGGGAGTAGCAGGTATCCCCCACCGCAAAGTGAGGCCCCATTTTCTCCGCTATCAGAATAGGGAATTTATCCTCCACTCCCAGCCGTCTCGCCGCCACATAAGCCGTGGTATTAGTGCCTATGGCAAATTCCCCCAAAGGCAGGGTGGGATGCCGGAATAAAATATTCTCGCTGACAAAGGCTCTATTCTCTTCCTCCGAATCAAAATTACCGCAGGTATAATCCCTGATCATACCGTCCGCAAAGGTAATGGCCAGATCTCGGAATTCCAGCCCCCGGAGAAACACACGGCTGACATGCAGCAAACCGTCGGTGCCTTTTAATACGGGAGATGTAAACACCTCTCCCACAGGAATGTTCACATCCGCCACACAATTCTCAAAAATCGTCTCCTTTTCAGGGTTCCTTAATTGATACAGCTTAACCCTCAGATCCGTGCGGTTGCCGTTCCCTCCCTTGATCTCACAATATTCCGCGGTATCCAGAACGTCAATTATGTTTTGCTGTACCTTCCGGTATACCATGTAATCCAACGTGTTAATCCGTATGGTTTCCTCAAACAGTTCCCGGAAAACGGGGCCGATCTCCGGAACAGGGAAGGCAATAATCGTAAAGCTGCGCTCCTCTTCCGGAATGTACTGTCTCCGGATTTCTCCCGCCTGCGAACGGTATTCCACCCACAGTCTATTTTGCTCCTCATTCAGTTTTAAGGCTTCCCTTTTGACTACAGGTTCAAAGGCCTTCTCCCCGAAGGACTCCACCACCGCCGGTCCTGCGCAGCCCCTTGCCTGTTCCTTGTACTCTTCAAAGGCGGTGCGTGTCACTTCCAATCTGCGGTTGATATAATTTTTATCCAGAAACAACGCCTTGTCATCTTTATGGTCATATTCGTACTGCCTGTTAGGCGAGGAACCGCAAAACCCGTTTTTCGTCAGGGACGGATTGTCGAGGACGCTCACCGCGTATCGGAACATCACCGGCTTCAGCCCCATCTTTTCGAAGTTTTCTACGGCCCGTCTCATCATCCGCTCAAATCCCAGCGGATAATACAGTTCCGCCGTCTGCTTTTTGGACAAGTCCTTATTCGTCACCTCAAAGCCAATGCGATAGCCCTCCGTATAGGTGTCCGCCATAAGGGCAATGGTTTCCTCGGGCAGGCTGTTCATAAACCTTGCCATTTCCAGCTCGTTTTCCCCCACATACTCGCCGTAGGCATAGAGATAGCGCAGATCCGAAAGATCACTGCCGCGTAGAATCCGGGCCGCCAAGCCGTCTTCCGGACAAACCTGCTCCCTGACTCTTCTCTCCGCTGCCATATCCGCATAATCACTGGCAAACCAATACAATATCTTCCGGATGTCCTCACCGGAGGGCAGCTTACGGTTCTCTTCCCACTCGTAAATGACCGCCGTGTAAACTTCCGCAAAAAGCTCCATGCGGATCACCAGTTCCTCTGTCTTCCCCTCATAGCAGAAACCGATCATACTGCGCAGCTCCGCATACAAAAAGGAAAGCTCCTGCCCCAGATCTTCTCCCAGCCGGGATACCGCATAAGCGGGATTTCCATAGCTTGTTTCATAATTCTCCGGCAGAATATCCCGGTACAAAGCCAGATTCCTCGACTGAAGCTGTTCCGCCGAAGCGCCGGAGAATCCCCCTTCCGTTTCCAAAAAACTTTTGTTTTCGTCAATCAACAATATAAATTCCGCCACGGATGCAAAATATGCTTCCAAGGCCGGGACTCCGAAATGTTCCTCCGGAATCTCCCGGATCCTCTCCAGCGCCAATTCATACCGCTCTCTGCATAATTCCGTCTCACACATTATAATCTCGCTCCTATATACAAAATGAAACTGATCCCGCCTAAAACAGCTAAATTCAACATCGTTCCCATAACAGGAAACAGACGATAATAATTCTTATTCCGAAAGGTCACAATCCCCAGCCCCAAACCTATCATAGAAAAAACAGTGGCAAAAAGTCCTGTAAAACCATATCCGACAGAGGCCTCTCCCGCATCCCTGTATGTCATGAAAACTACAATAATCAGGGAAATTAAGCTGATCATTCCCAGAATGGTAGCCATTATGGCACGATACGAATGCTTTTTGTTCGTAAAAATGTAATTTTTTCTCATAAAACTCTAACGGGCACTTCCTATAGAAGTTTGTTGACCTCTCAGGAAATGCCCGGCTCAGCTCCTTATATTAAAATAGAATCTTGGACTTTCCGGCAATGAGTTTTGCACCGGCGACAATCATCAATATTCCGGATACAATTCCTACGATCAAAGAAATTACACCCAATGCAATGTTGGCAGCCCCTGCACCTTTCATTATCTTATACACCTTTTCTTCCATTGTTCTACTCCCTTCGCGCTTTTCTCCTGTCAACAGGATGTCTCTCTCATCATGCACCATATGCTTCATAATATTCATCTATTGCCGCCTTTAATTTATCATCAATGTAAATTTGTCCCTTATAAGGCCTATTATATAAGTACTCGACAACCTCCTGCATGGTTACTATGGCATGTGCGTCAAAACCATATTTCTCCTTAATCTCAGCCAATGCGCCGACCTTGCCGCCAAGCCCTTTTTCCATGCGGTTTAAAGAAACCATCAAACCTTTTATCTCAATCCTGCCCTGTGCCTGAATGATCGGAAAAGTTTCCTCTATCGATTTGCCGGAAGTAGTCACATCCTCAATGATCACTACTTTGTCGCCGTCCTTAAGCTTACTGCCAAGAAGAATGCCCACATCGCCGTGATCCTTGACTTCCTTGCGGTTGGAACAGTAACGGATCTCCTTACCGTAGAGCCCGCTGTATGCGATGGTAGCTGCCACGCTTATAGGAATACCCTTATACGCAGGTCCGAACAACACGTCAAAATCGTCTCCGAAGTTCTCATGAATGGCTTTCGCATAATATTCACCCAGCCGGCGAAGCTGTGTGCCGGTGACATATGCCCCCGCATTCATAAAAAAGGGGGATTTTCGTCCGCTCTTTAAAGTAAACTCGCCGAATTTCAGCACTTGACTGTCCACCATAAATTCAATAAATTCCTGTTTATATGCTTCCATTTTATCTTAAAACCTCCGACTTTTGTCAAATCCCTACAGTTTTTCTTGCAAGTATTCATCCAAATTTGAAACCACTCATCCAACTTCACGTCCTAAGTCACAACATTGATGGCCTTTTCATCTTCGTACTGTTCGTTCCTTAGCTTTTACCTCACTTCATTCAGTGTTTTCGCATAAACCATCTGTTTTTTACCAAACCGATTGACGAATCTTCCCTGATATATCCCATCCTTTCTTTGTGCAATACCTTTATCTGATTCTTTTCCGGTAAGAGATCTGCCTCTTGGTTCTCCTTCCTGCATACGGTATCTAGGAAAGGATTTCAAATATCCCTTTCATACTACCATAAAACTTTTAATTATTCAATCAATTTTACCAATTAAACACTCTCATTTACTGTTTGTATTTATTGATGAATTTTTAGAGGCAGTGAGCGCGGCCCTCCAGACCGATGTAGGGTCTGGCTTCTGTTTTCTTGCTGCAGATGGATCCACTTTCACCTTTTTCAGCAGTCCTTCCTTTGCTTCCCCTAGAAAAAAGCCCAAAAAACAGCAGACCACATTTTCATGATCTACTGCTTTCTGTTTTAACTGTTCGGTACTTGAGATTATGCCAAGACCGGCTCTCGCTTCTCTATGACTGCCTTTATTTCTTCCACACTTTTGTTTACAGCTATCTCTATCTGTTCGATGCTAAAACCATTTTTATACATGTTGATAATGATTTCCGCCTGTGTTTCTGCCCTTGCATCTTCTCTTATACCCTGACTTAGGTTGCACATGCTCGCCACTTCCTTTCTTATGCCGGTCTCCGCCGGAATCTCATACTCCTTTTCAATAATTGTCAGTTTTTCATCTACAGAAAGCTGCTTTGACAGCAGCGCCCCTAACAGACGGTGAAGCTCATACTTTTGGTCACGCTCCGGCAGCTCGTTTGACAGGCCGATCAGCACGATGTTCAGCAGATCCAGCCTTCCTCTGCACCGGTAATCCCCTATGAGCTTATCATATGCAAGATGCACATAACCCATACTGTTTTCATTCAGGTTCATACAAACCCAGATACTGAATACACGGCGGATGTCATTATAGTTGGTATGAACAAAATCCCTTTCCTTCTGCGAGGAAATCAGGCGGCTCACATAAAAGACTGCCCTGTCCAGAAGGTCATATCCTGACGGTTCATCCTTCTGGCTCTCCACATTGACGATCATCTGTGATAAGCCGTCCCTCATGCGCACATAAAAAATGATGTCAAACCTTACCAATCCTTCGTTGATTTCCGCATTTTCGGAATTCGCGCTTTGCCTTTTCGTCATACTGGGCATCCTTGTCAGCCGCCCGCACTATGTTCTTCATCTCTGTATCCATGGATGTCTTATCTATCGGTCTTTCCTCCTTTTGTTCTTCTGTGTGAGAATCGTACAACCGATTGCAAAAGGCATATAACTTCACATTTATTATACCCCAGCCCTACCGGGGAATCAATTAAATATTTCAGGTGGTGTGCATCCCACATAATATTTTGCCTGAGCATTCCACATCCGGGCATACTGCCCCTGATTTGACAGCAGCTCCTCATGGCTGCCCCTCTCCACAATCCTTCCCTGATCAAAGACCACAATGTCGTCGCAGAACCGACAGCTGCTCATCCGGTGGGAAATGTAAATGCTGGTCTTATCCTTCACCATCTCATGGAAGCCGGCATAGACCTGCGCCTCGCTGATAGGATCCAGCGCCGCGGTAGGTTCATCCAGAACCACGAAAGGCGCATCCTTATACAATGCTCTTGCCAGAGCCAGTTTTTGAACCTCTCCTCCGCTGATGTCCACTCCCCCTTCCTTTTTCTTATATAACAGGGTCTCCATGCCACCCGGCAGTCCTCTGACGAACTCCGCCGCACCCGCACGTTCCAGACAACTCCAAAGTCTTTGGTCATCCCTCTCATAGCCCGCTGCCAGATTACACCAGACGGGAAATGCGAAAAGCTTAAAATCCTGAAATACTACGCCGAACAGTTCCCTGTATTCTTCCTCCTTATATTTTCTGATGTCAACTCCGTTTAAGGTGATACTTCCCTCCGTAGGCTCATACAAACGGCATAAAAGCTTGATAAACGTAGTTTTCCCCGCGCCGTTTTCCCCTACCAAAGCCAGTTTATGTTTCATGGTCAGCTTACAATTAACATGCTTTAAAATCATTTCCTCACTGCCCGGATAACGGAAACTTACGTCTTTGAATGCAATCTCATATTCTCCGTCGGAACGTTTTTCCACAGGAATAGATCCCGTTGTATGGCTGTTTTCCATCTTTATAAATTCCAGAAAATCCGCCATATAAATACAGTTTCTTCTCAGCTCTGCACTTGCCTCCGCATAACTCTGAAATCCTCTCGCCAGCTTTGTAAGGGCTCCGGCATACTGCGTAAATGCGCCCACGGTTATGGCTCCCGTCAAAACTTTAACGGCCACAAACAAATAGGCAAAAACCACATAAATACCGTTGACCGTGTTCCGAAACAGCGTGCCCTGATCCTTCACATCACATCTGGCGCCGAAAAAAGAGGCGGAAAGCTCGTTATTTTTCCTAAAATTATTCAGCAGCATATCCTTCATATCGTAAATGCGGATGACTTTGCCGGCCTTGTAATCGCCCAGTATATTTCTCAGAAGGTAATTTAATTTTAATTCCACACCCGTATGCCCTTTGAAAAACTCTTCACTTTTCCGCTCAAACCGATTATTTCCCTTCGCATATACCACAAGCGCCGCACAGGAGAATGCCGCTACCAGCGCCAGAGACCCCGACGGTTTTGCCGCCGCTGCAAGAAGACCTCCTGCCGCCTTCGGTTCCGGTTCCGCAAAGCACAGCGCCGCTGTCAGCCCTACCGCAGTCGTCACCGTAAGCAGGCTTTCCAACAGATTCCTGTAAATCCTTACGATTGTTTCCAATCCGCCATACATCATAGCCGTCCGTTCCGACCGCAGAATTCCGTCTACCACATTGGGCTGTTCCATGGTTTCGTAATCAAGGGAGAGCGCCTTTTTCCGTATCATAATATAGAAATCAACCCTGAGACGGTCTGATGATTTCTTATAGAGTCCATCCAGCACTACTCCCATGATGCCGAAAAGCAGCCCCTCTGCAATTACCAGCCCCGCAAAGAAAAAGGCTTGGGAGAAAGCGCCGGCCAACAGGCTGTCGATAAGTTTGGAGGTAAAAAAGAGTCCCAGATAAATATTCCCCACCTGAATAACGGCATGTATGACGCGCAGCGGAATTGCCGAAGAATCCAACTTATGCGTCATTTTCAGTATTTCCAGCCCTGTTTTATGGATACCCAAGGCATCCTTCCATTGATTCAACATATTCTTCATAATAATTTTTGTTATTCCGGTCCTTTCTATTCCGGTTCCGTCCCTTCTCTTCAACGCCCTTAGATAGGGAAGGGATCTTCCGACGCTATCGCGTCGAAAATCCCTTCCGGGCGTTTCCGCTTCGGGACTGTTTTTCTTATTCCGGTTCCGTCCCTTTTTACTTATTTTTCATAGTATTGTGCCTGAGTGTGGAACATGGCGGCGTATGCGCCTTGTTTTGCCATCAGTTCCTCATGGCCTCCTTCTTCCGTTATCCTTCCGTTTTCCATGTACAGGATGCGGTCGCAGAATTGGGTGGAGCTGAGTCTGTGGGAGATGAAGATACTGGTTTTGTCCTTTGTCATGTCATAGTATTTTTCATAGAGCTTACTTTCCGCCAAGGGGTCCAGAGCGGCGGTGGGTTCATCCAGAATCAATACCGGGGCATCTTTGTACAAAGCCCTTGCCAGCATCAGTCTTTGCAGCTCCCCGCCGGAAAACGTCACGCCGGAAGGGTCGATATCCTTATTCAGATAAGCCAGCTCTTTCTTCTCCATATTCTGTACTCTTTCCCACAATCCGGCTTTCGTCAGGCTTAGCTTTAACCGCTCCTTATCGGCGGAAGCTTCCTCCTTACAGGATATATTGTCTTCCACACTGAATGAAAAAGCGAACACCTCCTGAAATACCACCGCAAATTCCCTAAAATAATCTTTTCCGGAAAAAAGGGAAATGTCTTTTCCGTCCAGATATATTTTCCCCGAATCCGGGCGGTAGAGGCCGCAGATGAGCTTTATCAATGTAGATTTTCCTGCGCCGTTCATACCTACCAGAGCTATTTTTTCCCCGGGAGTAATTGTCAGGGACAGGTCACGGATGGTATCCTCCTTGCCTTCCCCATACCGGAAGGAAACATGTTCTAAGCGGATTTCATGGATCTGCCCCGGCCGGTCTATGGGCTCCTCCCCGCCGTATTTCTTATCTGCAAAGTCCAGAAAAGTACGGTATTCCCCCACATACCTTGCGTTTTCCAGCGCTCTGGTAACTGCGTCCAGCAGCGGGGTCATCCAATTGCCGAATCCCGCCGCCACACCGATGTAGATCAGAAAGGCACTGAGCTCCATTCTTCCCTGCATCATCTGGCGGATGAGATAACCGTACACCAGCAAATCTCTTGCGAAAGCGAGAAGCAGTTCTACTGTACGTGCTTTTCCCGTGTTTGTGGCCCACCACTTGATCCCCCAGCGGATAAAATCTTTCTTTAATTTGTCAAATTCTACGGCAAACCGGTTCCACATATGGTACATCCGGATATCCTTGCCATAGGCGGGAACCAATATCTCCTTGCCGAGGCTGTTGTAATCCAGCCATGCCTTTTCATATTTTTCATCGTATTTTACGGCACGTTTATGCCCGTAAAAATGAACGGCGGCGGCTGCCCCGGCGACTGTCAATGACAGCAGCAGAATTCCCAAGCTCTGCCTGCCTATGACGACGGAATACAGAATCAGGCCAAGCAGATTTATGAAAAAGTTCTCAAAAGCCTGTAAAAACGCTTCTATTCCTTTTTCCCCGCCGTAATATAGATTCATTTTTGCACTTTGCAGCTTCTTCTGCCCCGATTCACTTTCAAACTCCTGATAGTTGGCATCCATAGCGGCTCCGAAATATTGGTCCCCCAGATGAATACGCAAAAGGAACCTCCTCTTCTTGCACCTGCCATCCAAATACCCTTTTGCAATCTGCATCCCTTGCAGAACAATGACATATCCCGCCAAAACAAGAAATATCCTTTCCGGTATCCAGCCGCTTCCCAGCAGATATACCACAGCGCCGGGCAGCGCCATTGCCAGAAAAGGATGTATCACCGCAATTGCCACAAACAGAGCCGACAGAAAATAATATGAACTCCCTTCTCTCTCCCGCATCCAGACAAAAGCCATTCCATAATTACTCCAAACGGAATAAGAATGTACGCTTTGTTTCGATTTGTTCTTCATTATCCTTACCTCCCTGTACACCTCTTGAGCGCATCCTCATTGCAAGGAAATTCCCTATACGGAAACCATAACGCAAAAAATCCCTTTTATGGGATTTTCTTCGTGAAATGTTCTATTTTAAGACCGAATTGCACACAGGCTGTTTGTACTGCCCAAATCCTATCCCGTTCCCCTCACAGCGGCAAGGTAAGCTCTGCGGCAAAGATTCCCGGCTCGTTAGCCAGCGTCAGATACCCTTCATATTTATCTGTCAGAGCCTTCACCCGCTTTATGCCAAGTCCATGGCTGCCGCGCTTCTGGGAAATATAGTTCCTCTCGTCAAAATTTAATTCTTCCTTGGCGGAATTTTGGATGGACAGATATAATTGTGATCTGCGAACTGCCATATAAATACGCAGAAATCTCTGTTGGGGCGGAATCTTGTCACAGGCTTCCAGCGCATTATCCAGTAAATTTCCCAGCAGCACACACAGATCCACATCCTCCACGGAAAGCACATTGGGCAGAATAACCTTACAGTCCACTTTAATGTCCTTTTTCGCCGCCAGCGTCAGTTTACTGTTTAAAATGGCATCGGCCATTAGATTCCCCGATTTCACATAAGTATCCACATTGTCCAAATTCTGTTCCAGATTGTCCAGATACCGCTTCATTTCTTCGATCTGTCCGGCTGCGATCTGAGCCTTCATTGCCTGAAGGTGGTTATGGTAGTCATGCCGCCAGCTCCGCATATTCAGGTAAATCTCCTTGATTTCGTCATATTGCCGGCTTAGAACATCCCTCTGGAACCGTTCCGTCCGCGCCTCAAATCCTCGCTGATAAGAAAACAGCGTACCCTCCAAAGAAAAAAACAATAGCAGCTCCAATGCCAGAATCCCCGCCAAAAGTTCTGTCCCCGCGGTATTCCGGCACTGCCATAGATAACTGCCAAGAAGCGCGTAAACTGCCAGATTCAGCAGGCTGTTCCTCACTTGAAAACAGCCTCTCTCATAACTCAGCAGCAGAAGCAATACCAAAGAAACCGCCCCCGTGCACAATATCATATCCGCCGGTTGTTCCGCTATGGCGCATCCGGCTATTAAAATTCCCGGCGCCAGCGCCTTACGCCATTGCTGTCCCAGAGGTTTCGCGTCATAAAAGAGCACATATAAAAAAAGAACTCCCGTTATGATCAGCCAGCCCAAAAAACGATACCCAAAGCCACCCCATCCGGGAAGAGGAAGATGCACAAACAAAAGAACCCCCAATGTGATCAATCTGACCACGACTCTCTTGGCGGTTCCTTTCTCCAATTCACTGATTTGCTGTATATAATAGTGATACAGTGCCAGCCATATGATCTCAATTCCTGCCTGTAGCATACCGACTCCTTCTAAAATACCCGGCGGATCGGGCTTCCTTCAAAACATCATCACTCCGCCGCGGAAAACATCTGCCGCCTGCTTTACTACGCATGAGGAATGTCCTGCCGAAACTGCTTCCTGAAATATCTCATATATGCCTGATTCAATTCCTCCCGTTTCCCTCTGGCAATGGGTATCAGCGCACCGCCTTCCATCCGCACATCCCTTTTTGATATTCTCTCCACATATCCCAGATTGATCAGATAAGACCTATGCGGTTTAAAAAAGGCTTCCGAATTCTCATCCAATTTCTGCTCCATCTGCCGGAGCGTCTCCTTGCAGAAAATGCTCCGCCCGTCCCTTTTTATGAGAACCGTCTCGTGATCCCTGCTTTCCAACAGACAGATATCCGACACATACACCTTTTCCATCTCTCCGGCGGAAACAGCCGCCAAAATCGCCGCCCCTTGGCCCGACTGCTTTTCGGCACGGTTCAATGCCCCGCGCAGTTTTTCCCTTTTCACAGGCTTTACGAGATAGGACAAGGCTTCCAGCTCGTATCCCTCCGGAGCAAACTCGGGATTCCCCGTCACAAAAATTATGCTGAGCCGCTCTCCTTTCCGGCGCAGCCACTTCGCCAGCTCCATACCGTCCATACCGGGCATTTCAATATCCAGAAGCAGCACTTCGATATCCTTCTTATCCTCCCATGCAAACAAAAAAGCGTCCGCCGTGGCAAACGGCTCCACACTGCATACCACATGCTCTTCCCGTGCCCAGAGCTCCACTTCCTTAGTTAAATTGTCGAGCAAGATTTTATCGTCATCGCAGATTGCTATATGAAGCATCGTACTATTACCTTTTCAGTTCCCCTTTTTCGGATCTCTATAAGCCCAGAATTTGTTGACAAAATAGTTCATGGGCACCGTAATCAGCATATTGATTCCTGCCGCCAGCACTTCCCCCAGAAAGCCGGCATCAAACTGAGAAAATCCATAATTTGCAAATATCTCTGCCGGCCCTCCCAGATATCTTGAGAGCCGCACAATATCCACCCAGAACACCAGCAGCGCCGAGCTGACCAGAAATCCCCAAAAATACGCCACATACGTCTTTAAAAGTACTTTCCACCAGACACGTCCGCCCTGTCCGGGATCCTCCTTAAATACATATTTATTGCTCCAATAATAAGCGTTCAACACGCTCAGCAGAAAGCCTATAAAATACGCCAGCAGATAAGGAACGTCGAAATACACGAGAACACAATAAACCGCTTCACTGATCAGTGTATTGGACACACCCACAATTCCGAATTTAATAAACTGCCACAGATTCTTCATAGCCTTACACACCCTGTCCGTTTTCCGGTTTCTGCTCCTGTATGCTCTCCTTCAGCTCGTCGATAATAAAGGGAGGACGTGTCCTCGCCGCGTCCAGAGCACGCCAAATATACTCACCCAAAATCCCCATCATCAAGAGAATCAGACCGGAAGAGCACAGCACCACGCACATAAGGGACGGCCAGCCCGCTATGGGGGTGCCCACCGTAAAATATTCTACGATAACACTGATAAACATTACCACTGCCAAAAGATCGAAAATGATTCCCACATACGTCATGAAACGGATGGGCATATAAGAAAAGCCCATCATGGAATCCAGCACCAGTTTAAACTTCTTCGCAAAAGTCCAGCGGGAGACGCCCTTCTCCCTGTCCTTTCTGTCAAAGTATACCATATCCGTCCGGAAGCCCGCCCACAGTACCTGAAGGGTAAGACTGGAATTTTTCTCGTCAAGACGCTCCAGCACCTCGATTACCTTCCTGTCAATCAGGTAACAGTCACAACCGCCCACGGGCATATTTTTATTGACAAATTTCCTTACCAGTGAATAATACAGATTGGCAAAAAATATCTTTACTTTGGATTCGTCCCTCGACCTGCGGACAGCCAGAACTACCTTATTGCCTTGCTTCCACCGTTCATACATCTCAAGAATCAGAGCGGAATCCTCCTGCAGATCCGCCTGCTTTGTCACCGCGCAGTCTCCCGTACAGACAGATAATCCGGCCAGAAGCGCCGCATGTTCCCCGAAATTGCGGGATAGCTTCACCAACCGCACATGACCGTCAAGCTTCTGAATCTCGCCCATAATCTGCCATGACCGATCCCCCGAGCCGTCATCCACGAATATAATTTCGTAGTCCCCAATCTCCCCCAGAATCTTCGCTTTCATATCCTCATATAAATCCATCAATGTATCTTCATTAAAATACACAGGAACAATGATCGACAGCTTACTCACTTTTTGAAAACTCCTTTTCTTTTAACACCTGAAGATAAGTGCCATAATCGCGTATGTATTCTTTTTCGTCATAGTGCCTGCTGGCCAGCACCAACAGCACGGAATCCTCCGAAAAATCGTACATATCCTTCCAAAGCATAGAGGAAAGATAAAGTCCCATACGCGGCCTGTTAAGCTCAATAACGGCCGATTCATCTCCGTTATCCACCCTCACCTTACTGCTCCCGCTCACATTGACCAGCAGAAATTCCGTCTCTCTGTTGGCATGCTGCCCGCGGATCACCGTGCTGTCCGACCCATAGATATAAAACACACGCTTAATGTCAAAGGGAAGATCCCTCCCCTCTCCCTCAATGACCACCAGATTCCCTCTCTCGTCACCGAGATCCGCAAATTCTATTAATTTATACTGTTCGACCAGACTCAATCCTATTCTCCTCTTCCGGATGCTGCATTTCGGTTCCACCCCGCCTCCGTTTAAAAGGCATTTAAGAATTCAATGACCTTCCCCTGTTCTTCCGGTGTGATCCCGCTATACATGGGAAGGGACAACACCGTATCCGCATACTGTTCCGTTCTCTTAAAAGCTCCCTTCCGATATCCCAGATAGGCATAGGCCTCCGCCAAATGAGGGGGCACCGGATAATGTATGATAGTACCGATTCCGTTTGCATCTAAAAAAGCCGCCAATTCGTCTCTTTGCTCCGTTCGCACCACATACTGATGCCACACATGGGTGACACCCTGACGAACCTTGGGAAGAATCAGCTTTTCATTTTGAATCAGTCTCGTATAACGCTCCGCCGTCTCCCGCCGTTCTTCCGTTAATTCATCCATATGGGCAAGGCGCACTCTGAGCATGGCCGCCTGAAGCTCGTCCAATCTGGAATTGGCTCCCACCACCTTGTTATAATACCGCTTCTCGCTTCCGTAATTGCGATACATTTTCATGGATTTGGCAAGTTCGGCATTGTCGGTAACTATGGCTCCCGCATCGCCGAAAGCTCCCAGATTTTTCGACGGATAAAAAGAAAAACAGCCTATATCCCCGAAAGTTCCGGTCATTTTCCCGTGGACAGCCGCGCCGTGGGACTGCGCGCAGTCCTCCACCAGCCGCAGATTATATTTCCGGCAAATCCCCGCAATCTTCTCCATGTCCGAGGCCTGCCCGTATAAATGTACCGCTAATACAGCCTTTGTCCTCTCGGTAATTTTCTCCTCTATTCCGTCCGCATCCATATTATAAAACTCATCCGGCTCTACAAAAACCGGCGTGGCTCCGTTGATTGTTATGCCCATTACACTGGCAATGTAAGTGTTGCCCTGTACGATTACCTCGTCGCCCTTACCGATTCCCAGCACACGGAAAGCCAGCCAGAGAGCATCCAGCCCGCTTGCCAGCCCCACGCAATATTTTGCACCGGTATACCTTGCAAATTCCTCCTCAAAAGCCGCCACCTCCGGCCCCAGCACATACCAGCCGGAACGCAAAACCCGCAGCGCCGCCTCCTCGAATTCCTCCCGATATTTTTCAAAGCCCCTGTCAAGGCGGTTTTGCATAATTTTATCAGACATACGGACACTCTCCAA
>ERZ808037.1349-NODE-1349-length-16362-cov-3.869450_pt1 | contig 16362 bp, 13 predicted proteins | sample MGYA00380190_ERZ808037 | MGnify/ENA primary metagenome ERZ808037 (study PRJEB31490, sample SAMN06133399) | mouse gut metagenome | isolation source: J9 | host: mice | place: China: Chengdu | collected 2015-05 ... | reverse complement strand
ACACGCCGGTGCTCTATATCGGAAACCACAGAAGCTTTTTTGACGTCGTGCTGACCTACATCCGCGTCCCCCGTCCCACAGGCTATATCGCAAAGAAAAGCATGGAAAAAGTCCCTCTGCTCAATATCTGGATGCGCAACCTCCACTGCCTGTTCCTCGACCGCGAGAATATCAAGGCTGGCATGCAGACCATTCTCGCCGCGATCGACCTGATGAAGAACGGCAAGTCCGTCTGCATCTTTCCCGAGGGGACCAGAAACAAGGAGGAGGGCACGCTGCTGCCCTTTCACGAGGGAAGCTTCAAGATAGCCGAAAAAGGCGGCGTCCCCGTCGTGCCCATGGTCATCGTGAACGCCGCGGACGTCTTCGAGGATCATATGCCCTGGATCAGGAAAACCACTGTAGTCATCGAGTTCCTACCGCCGCTGGATTTGAAAGAGATGGACAGAACTGCCAGGAAGAACCTGGGAGCCCATGTCAGCGGGCTCATTTCGGAGAGGTATTTCCAGCTGAAAAAAGAGCATTTTGGGGGGTGATTGCGGCTCACGGTCTCACCACGGCAGCCGACATCAGCCGGATAGCTTCCTCCATGATCAGGATGACGAGAAACAGCGCTAAAATCTCCGGAACCAGCCATCCAAGCGCATCGCTCACCACGGTCACATAAATGCCCAGGCACACTCCGTCGATTAGATATACCTTTGCCATATTCCCTCCTACCGTAATCAGGAGCCGCCACAGGAACGCTGTCTTAAGGGATACGTTACCCACCAGAAGCGTCAGCAGGGACAGCCCAAAGACAGCCGTCACAGAGACTCCTCCCATGAGGACGGCCCACAGCCCGCTGAAATTCGCTTCAATCCAGTCTGCCATGGCTCCTATTATCCAGGAGGCAAGCAAGGACAGGATTGGTGTCGCAATGACTATCAGCAACAGATGCTTGAGTTTATAGCCCGGTCGGCTCATATACGTTTCCGCCTCTTCATAGGGCTTCGTAGGCAGCGCAAGAATCTGATTCCTCGGTCTCACCTTTGGCACCGGAAGAAGCAGGGCCGTGAGAAGCCCTATCACAGGCGCCTGGATGACAGCCATCACCAGCAGACGCATTATATCCTCAAAAAGGGAGCGGGTTGATTTAATCTGGATGTTCCCAGCGGGATATTTTATGAATTCGCATATCACTTCCACTGTGGACTCCGCAAAAGGAACCTCCGACAGCACACTGTTCACCGTATCTTTCAGCATATTCTCTTCTTCAGACTGCATCATAGATATAAAATAGAGAAAAAGAGAGACCAGCACAAACGCTATCACTATTTTAGACACCATTCTACCAATCGTCCCGGACATATTCCCACCCTTCCTCTTTCGTACCTGGTTTCATCCACATTACATGCTCAAGGCCACCGGAAGCTTGTCAGCTTTTCTATTTTATGGCAATCGGCTCTCTTCCGCAATAAAGTAAACTTTAACAATTTTAGGTCACAGCGGCAGCTCCACCCGGAAAGTAGTCACCTCATCCTGGCTGTCCGCCGTAATCGTGCCTCCGTGGAGCGTCACGATTTCCCTTGCAATGGCAAGCCCCAGCCCGGCCCCGCCGGTGTTGGTGGCCCTGGCGTCGTCCAGCCGGAAGAATTTCTCGAAGATGGCGTCCAGCTTGTGCCGGGGAATGGTCTTGCCCCGGTTGGAGAAGAGGATCCTCACATTGTCGCCCACCGTCTGGCAGCTCACACAGATCTCTGTGTTCGGGTAGCTGTAGTTGATGGCGTTTTTCAGGATATTGTTGAAAACCCGGGCCAGCTTCTCCCCGTCCGCATAGACCGTGATGGAATTCTCTCCTTCCCTGGCCTCCAGCCTTACGGTGTTCCCGTGGGCGCTTAAGATGGGGTAGAACTCGTCCGTCATCTGCTCCAGCATGAAGGACAGGTTCACGGTCTCTTTCTCCAGCGCGATCTGCTGTAGATTATAGCGGGTGATTTCAAAAAATTCATTGATCAGCTTTTCCAGGCGCAGGGCCTTGTCCAACGCGATCCCCACATATCTGGCTTTCTGCTGCTCCGGCATGTCCGGGGCTTCCTCCAGGAGGCTTAGGTAGCCTATGACGGAAGTCAGCGGCGTCTTCAAGTCGTGGGCCAGGTAGGTGATCAGGTCGTTCTTCCGGCTGGACTCCTCCCGCAGCATCTGTTCGTTCCGCTGCATGGCAGCTTTGATCTCCACCACCGGCACGGAGATCTCCGCATACTCATGGGGGAATATCTCCGATGCCTCTTTGGTCTGCCGCATGTAATCCTCAATCATTCTGCTGGCCGCCTGCATCGCCAGTTTCGTCTGCCTGGAAGCATACAGGATGGACACCAGCCTCACCAGCAGCACCACTATGACCACCAGGGCAAGCATGGCTTTGAAGACCATCTTCTTTAATTTGACCCAGACGATGGTCTTGGTATAATACCCCTCCACACCGGAAGTGTCCAGGGGAATCCACTCCGTATATACGTAATTCCGTTCAAACCACTCCCTCACGAAGCCATTGAAAATCTGGTCAAACAGCACATAGAGCAGCCCGCAAAGCATGTAGCCCCCTATCAGGATAAGGCATGTGATCAGAAATCTTTTTAGCTTTGGATTAACCTTCAACTTTGTACCCACACCCCCAGACTGTCTTGATATACTTGGGATGCTCAAAGGAATCCCCCATCTTTTCCCGCAGATGGCGTATGTGCACCGTGATGGTATTATTGTTCTTGCTGTAGTACTCGTCCTCCCAGATCAGATGGAACAGTTCCTCCGCGCTGACCACCTGGCCCTTTCGCTGGCACAGGATGCGAAGGATGGAGAATTCCGTGGGCGTCAGGTTCAGCAGCTTTTCGTTCAGGTAGCACTCATGGGTCTTCACATTCAGGGACAGCCCGGAAATCTCCAGCAGATCCTCCTGCTGCAGGCCTGTGTTGTACCTTTTGTAGCGGCGCAGCTGCGCCTTCACCCTGGCCACCATCTCCAGGGGCAGGAACGGCTTGGTCATGTAGTCGTCCGCGCCCATGGTGAGTCCGGTGATCTTGTCCGTCTCCTCGCCCTTTGCCGTCAGCATGATAATCGGATAATTGTGTTTTTCCCTGATCTTGCGGCAGATTTCCAGGCCACTGGCCCCCGGCAGCATGATGTCCAGCACCGCCAGATCCAGCCGCTCCTGTTCCACGATTTCCATGGCCAGCGCACCGTCGTAGCATTTGATCACCTGGAAGCCCTCGTTCTCCAGATACAGCGCCACCAGGTCCGCAATCTCCTTTTCATCGTCCGCCACCAATATCACTTCACTCATGATTGTCCCCCCATTTTCTGTTTCGGTCTTAAGGAGCTGTCTCTGAAAGTTCTTTCTTTATTTTCTCATAAAAACAATGAGATTGGATTAAGATTTTCCTAATCTTGTATGAGCGGGCAGCGGGATGGCCCGGACTTCTCCGGCTGCCTGGACAGGCTGCCGGGCGTTATCTCTGAAAAGGCGCTTCCTCTGTCACGGAAATGGACGATAACGGTTATTCGCTTTCCGAAAAATGACAATCCGATGCAGTTTATTCCGCCTTTTGCAAGAATTCAAGGATTTCCGCAAAGCCCATGTCGTGGGACGCCTTGATGAGGATGGTGCTTCCGCCGGGTATCAGGGCTTTTCTATCCGCGGCCAGGATTTTCAGGAGCTCCTTTCTGTCCCCATAGTGGGAGACGCTGCTGGCGGGAAGACCCTTTTGCTTTCTGCTCTCTGAAGTCTCTAGGGCTGCCTGGTACATATGGCGGGAGGCTTCCCCCACGCAGAGGATATGGCCGATGCCGGCCTGTGCCGCACAGGTTCCTATCTGTGCATGGTACCGGTCAGAATTCTCTCCCAGGTTCAGCATGTCGCCCAGGATCGCCACTTTCTCCGTATCCGCCAGGGACAATAGCTCTATGGCCGCTTTCATGGATGCGGGATTGGCGTTGTAGCAGTCGTCTATGATGGTGTCCTCCCCCTGGCTGATGATATTTGTGCGGCCGCTGACCGGGGCCACCTTGGCGATTCCGGCGGCTATCTGCTCCGCGGCCAGGCCCAACACCATGGCCACGCAGGCCGCTGCCGCAGCGTTCAGCACCATATGTCTGCCGGGCTGGGGGACATGGATTTCGATAGTCTCTTCTTCCCATCTGCCCGCTCCTTCGGCTTTGCTGCCTGGAATCCGCTCCTCATCTGAGCCTATGCCTGTTGGCAGCTTTCCGCTTTCCTCGCTGCTTGTTTCTCCCCTGACACAACCAGCGGAAAGTTCCTCTGTATACCGGCTCTCGCCTGAAAGCTTCCCGGCATCCGAGTTCTCGCCCGAAAATTCTCCGGTATCCAAGCTCTCGCCCGGGAACTCCATGTCATCCGAATTCTCAGCCGGAATTCCTCCCATCTTTCTCCGCAGCCGCAGCATGGCGTCGCTGCCCCAGAGCCCTCTGCTTACTATGTCCACCGCTGCCGCCTCCTGGGCGGGACTGCTCCCCAGACCGAAGAAATGGGGCCTGTGCCCTTTTATCTCCTTTAATACATTCAGCTTGTCGTCCTCGCCGTTCAGGCAGATCTCGCCGTCCGGGGCCATATAGTCGAAAATCTCCGACTTGGCCCGCAGAATGCCGTCCCGGTCTATCAGGTTGTTCAGATGGCTCTGGCCGATATTGGTCATCACACAGATATCAGGCCGGGCCATTTTGCTTAAGCGGTGCATCTCCCCGAAATCGCTGATGCCCATCTCCACCACCGCCACCTGGTGTTCACTACGGATGCGCAGCAGCGTCAGCGGCACGCCGATTTCGTTGTTGAGGTTCCCCTCCGTCTTCAGGACACGGTATTTTTCCGCCAGCACCCCGGCTATGAATTCCTTGGTGCTGGTCTTGCCCACGCTGCCTGTGATGCCTACCACTTTCACCGAAAGCTTCTTACGATAGGCCTCCGCAATCTCTTTCAGGGCCTGCAGGGTGTCCTCCACCAGCACATAGCAGCCCCATTCCGAAGCCTTGCAGCCCTGTTCCGCCTCCACCTGTTCCGGGCGCTTCTGGGTCACCACCAGCGCCGCGCCTTTCCCGAACACATCCGGAATGAAACGATGGCCGTCCACCCGCTCCCCAACCGTGGCCACGAACACGCCGCCCGGCTCCACAGCCCTGGAGTCGATCACCACAGAACTGACGCATGTGTCACCTTTTATCTTCTCATCCTGTAGCACCAATACCCCGCCGCAGGCTTCCGCAATCTCCTTAACCGTCAAATCCATCCTCTCCGCCATACCTCCTCCTTTTTCCTTCTATACACTCTCGGAATCTCCAGACCGCTTATCACGCCTCTTGCCTCTGATTAGGAATCCATGAACAGCCTGGCCTACATTTCTGAAAGGGCTCATCTTCCCGCTTCCTCCAAAGCCATCGCAAGAATCTCCTGGCACAGCTGTCCAAAGTCCATGCCCGCCGCGGCCGCTTCCTGGGGCAACAGAGACGTGGGCGTCATGCCGGGCAGGGTGTTCGCTTCCAGGCAGTAGATTTCCCCCTGGCTGCTCATGACGAAATCCATGCGGGCGTAGCTCCTCAGGCGCAGCACCCGGAACACCTGCTCCGCTATGGCCTGCATCCTCCGGCTCTGCTCCGGGGGAATCTGAGCCGGGCAGGTCTCCACGGTGGTGCCCGCCTGGTATTTGTTCCGGTAATCGTAGAACCCCTCCTTGGGCGCCATCTCTATCACGGGAAGGGCCTTTCCGTCCATGACCCCCACGGAGAATTCCCTCCCTTTGATGTACTGCTCCACGATGACCTCCTCCCCATACCGGAAAGCTTCCTCTTTCGCTTTCCCATACTCCGAATCGTCCCGGGCGATGCACACCCCTATGCTGGAGCCACCGCAGGCAGCCTTCACGATACAGGGATAGGGGACTTTCCGCTCCTCCTCTTCCCCTCTCTTCAGGCGGATGCCAAGGGGCGTGGGGATGCCATAGGTCCGGAACAGATCCTTGGTGATTCCCTTGTCCATGGCCAGACAGGAACCGGTGAAGTCCGCCCCTGTATAGGGAATCCCCATCAAGTCAAAACAGGCCTGGATCCTGCCGTCCTCGCCGTTTGCGCCGTGCAGCGCCAGGAAGACACAGTCCGCCCTCTGGCAGATGTCCAGCACCTGCGGGCCGAAGAATCCTTTCCCGCCGTCTTTGCGCAGCGCCTTGATCTCCTCCAGGTCAGGGTTCTCCTCCCCAATCGCGCCAATCTGCGCCGCCCAGTCGGTCTCATTTTCGAAAATCCTTTCCGCATCCCCCTCATAGCCCAGGTACACATCCAGAAGGATGGCCTGATGGCCGTTTTTCTTAAGCGCTCTGTAGATCATGCCGCCAGAACTCAGGGAGACATCCCTCTCCGAGCTGATGCCCCCCGCCAAAACCACGATTTTCATGTAAAGTCCCACCTCTCTGTCCTCTGCTGCCCGCCTCGTCTCAAACATAGAGCAGCCGTTCTATTTGGAACTGTCGGAAACGAAGCGGTTCCTGTAATTTGCAGACATTTCCTTCTATTGATACTTATTCCTGTTGTACAGAATGTTTGCCAGTCCTTATGTATTTGGGCCTTGGCCTTTTTCAATTATGATTATACTAAGGTCGGGAGGCATTCGCAAGAGCGAAGTTGGCGAAATCAGTTATGCCAATAAATATACCGGCGTTTTCGGTTCCCGGTCAGAGCGCCTTTCCGAAAAGGACGCGCAAATATATCAGGCCGGGAATAGTCTACAGGAAACCCGCAGGGAAAGCGGGTTTGGCGCACAGCTGTCTCATAGCCTCACGCACCATCCCCGCTCCCGGCCTCGTACACCACCTGCCCGTCAATGATCGTATACAGGGTCTCCGAGAATACCTCCATAGGGTTCCCGGTGAAAATCGCGATATCCGCGTCCTTCCCTTTCTCCAAACTCCCCACCCTGTGGGCCACGCCGCAGATGATGGCCGGGTGGATTGTGATGGCTTTATATCCCTCCTCCAGCGCCAGCCCGGACTTCACGGCCAGCCCCGCGCACAGGGGAAGGGATTGGATCAGCGACACCGGATGGTCCGTGGTGATGGCCGTCATGACACCTGCCCGGTTCAGGACGCCCACTGTCTTGAAGGCCATGTTCTGCACTTCAATCTTGGAGCGGCTGGCCAGATCCGGCCCCACGATGGCAGGGAAGCCCTCCGCCGCCAGCTCCTCCGCGACCAGATGCCCCTCGGAGCAATGGTCCAGGGTCATCTTCAGCCCGAACTCCTTCGCGATGCGGACGGCGGTGAAGATATCGTCCACCCGGTGCACATGGGCCTTCAGCGGAATCTCCCGGCGCAGCACGGGGAGCCAGCATTCCATCCGGAAATCCTCCTGGAAATCCTCTCCCTTTTCCGCTGCCTTGCCCTTTCTGTCCTGATAGTCGAAGGCTTTCGTCAGTTCTTCCCGCAGCATGGCGGCGATGGCCATTCTGGTGGAAGGGCTCTTCCCCTGGCCGGAGTAATTGACCTTGGGATTCTCCCCGAAAGCCACTTTCATGGCTGCAGGCGCCTTGACTACGATGTCGTCTACTCGTCTCCCTCTGGTCTTCAGAAAGGCGAACTGCCCTCCCACCACATTGGAGCTGCCCGGCCCTATCATGGCTGAGGTAATACCTGCCCTGACCGCGTCGTCGAAGGCGGCGTCCATGGTGTTGATGGCATCGACGGCCCGCAGATACGGGGTGACGGGATCCACCGTCTCATTGCAGTCGTCGCCCTCCATGCCCTTTTTCTCCTCTGTGATGCCCATGTGGCAGTGGGCTTCTATGATGCCGGGCATGATCAGGCCATCCCTGACTTCTATGACCCGTTCGCACGGAGCGGGATGAAATGCCACTTCATCCCGCTTTCCGATCTCTGCTATTTTGCCGTTCCGGATATGGATACATCCGTTCTCGATATCCGCTCCAGCCATTGTCTTGATTACTCCGCCGATGATATACATGCCAAATCCCTCTTATCTTCCTGTCCGTCGCCTGGCCGGGCTTGCTCCACTCTGCCGTCTGTCCGTCCCCCAGCCGGGCTTGCTCCATTCCACCGTCTGTCCGTCCCCAAGCCGGGCTTGCTCCATTCCACCGTCTGTCCGTCTCCCAGCCGGGCCTACTCCATTCTGCCGTCCGCTTACGCTCAGTGGCTTCCATTTCCAATCCAATTGCTATTACCTGGCCAATCCACTGTCTTCTTAGCGACTTTCATCCTGCTACAGCAATGTCTTATATTCAATCCTCCTGGCTTGCTTCGCTCCAACCCGCCCGGAAGCTTCTCTGCAAGCCAGTCTGCCCCCTATCAGCGCAGCAGCCCCTCCGGATCCACCGGGACTCCGTTCAGGGTGAGCTTCAAGTACAGGTTGCTGCCCTCCACGCTGAAATATTTTGTGGGCGAAGCGATGAAAGCGAAGATCTCGCCGGGCTCCACATAGCTGCCCTCCGCCACGCGGATCTCTTCCAGCTGACCGTAAGTAATCTGGTAGCCGTCCCCCAGTTCCATGGTGAGGGCTTTCCCGATTTCCTCGTTCTCAAAGACAGAGATGACCCTGCCGCCGGCGCAGGCGCTCACCGCGGCCCCTGTTTCCGCCGTCAGCATCAGGGCAGGATTGTACTTGAACTGGTCCAGCGTGGAGAAATAGACGCTGCTGTCCATGCTGAAGGGAATCAGCACCTCGCCGCTCACGGGCCACAGCAGCCCTTCGCTCTCCGAATAATGCAGCGTCGGCACCTCCACCTCATTGCTGACTGCGCCGTCGGTGTCCTCAGCCGCTTCAGCTTCTCCCGCCCCTTCTGCACTGGCGGCGCTGTCGGCGTTCTCCTCCTTCTGCTCCTGAGGGACATCCGGCGTAGACGTGGCACCGGCGTCAGCCCCTGTCCCGCCGTTCCCTTTCCGTCCCTGGGCCGACGCTTCCGCGGCAGCTTTCTGTCCCGGCTCCTCCTGGGCCGCGGAGGGGTTCTCCGGCGCATTCTCCAGCTCCCTGTCCGTGAGGCCCGGTATAGTCACTGTGCCGGAACCTACCTCCATGGGCAGATAGTCCAGGTCGTCCTCCAGGCTGCCGGCCTTATCCGCGGTGTTGTCGGCGACCTTGTCTTCCGGCGTTTCCTCCTTCACATTGGTCTGGCTGTTCTGGGCAATCTCCTCATACTTGTCCTCCACACTGTCCTCCAGCGCCGTGAAGTCCAACGTGTACCCGTCATCCTCTTCCTGCGTCTGGTTCGACTTCATGTAGATCCCTGTCATGGTCAGTGCCGAGAGCACGAACACGGACGAGACAATCATGATGGTGCGTTCCTTCTTCGCATTGTTCCTTCTGTTTTTTCGCATAGCTGCATTCCCTTCCTTTTTAAGCAAAACTTATACTGCAGTCTGTTCGTATTGTAAATGTAACTGGCGTGCAGTATATATTGATGAATCAAATATCCCAGAATCTGTGATATTCATTTTCTCGGTAACAGTTTGCCCTATGGGAAAAGAATTATGCATAAAAAAAGGACAGCTTATTTTTGTATCAATAAACTGCCCCTAATCGTTTTGTATATAGCTGGCGATAGCCAACTCCTTATGTCCTCTGTCACGCTTTCGCTTCGTACTTCGCCACGTCTACATGCTGCACCGTCCCCACGTTGCCGTTCTCATACAGGAAGACGCCGCTCTGGCGGATGGCTCCCTTGGTCTGTCCGGCCTGGCCCTTCAACATAAAATCCGTGGAAGCGTTCTGTAGACAGATAGCGCCCACGCCCTTGTCCGCCAGCCGGTAGAGCACATCGTTGCCGTTCTCGTCCTTGCACCAGATTTTCAGCTTCTCCCAGACGGCGTCGTTCTCGTCGATCCATCCGTTGCCATCCTCATCGTACTCCGCCAGATCCGCGAACCCGTTGCCGCTGGCGGTGCCGAAGAGCTCGCTGCCGTCGTTGATCGTGCCGTCGCCATTCTTATCCAGCGCCAGATAGCCGCTGCCGGGCCCAAGCCGGGACACCTGGTCTTCCTCCCCGTCCCCGTCGATGTCGAAATAGAAAGTCTGGTCGGAAAGGGAGGCTATGTCCGTATCCAGGTTGATGACCAGCGGATCGCACATGGAAAAGCCCAGCTGCAGATTCTCCTGGAAGCTTTGCTGGAACCTGCGGCTCATGCCCACATTCACATTGAAATCGATTTCCCTGCCGTCGGAAGTGCGCACCTTGCCCACCGTGGAGAAAGCCGTGTCCTCAGCTTCCACCTGGATGGTCTGGTTGACATAAGCCAGCACCTTCACGTTCATGGTGAACGCCCCTGTCTCCACATTCTGCTGCTGGTTCTGGGCGGGCGCCGCGGCATTGGCGTTTTGGACAGAGCCGCTCTCGTAAGTGGGAATGCCCTTGTTCTGCAGCCATTGGTTCAGCCGGTTCCTTCTGGCATTGAATAAAATATCGAATATATAGCGGACGGTGGTCTGGCGGATGTTGGCAAGCGTCTCGCTGGCGCTGCTCCTGACCGCCCTATTGGAGCCCGCCCCCTGAAGGCGGCTCTGCCAGTCCTGAAGAGTGGCTGTCTGCTGTGCCGCGCCCTCCGCATTTTCCGCATCCACAAATTTATTTGTGGATAAATCCACAGATTTATCCGCAAAGTTTTCCGCGGATTTCTTTGCATTTTCCTCCGCATCCTGAGCGCCGCCCTCCACAGTGTTGCCCAGGGAGGGATCTCCCCCTGTGAACTCCCTTCGCAGACTGAGCATGGTAAACCTTCTCATGGAGACGGATGTCGCCCTGTAGCTTCTGGCGGACTCCATCGCCACTGTACTGGAATCAATCTTCAATCCTTCCCTCACTCCTCTATGTCCACCCATCCTGCGGCGGCTCTGCGTCCTCCCACCTTCCCTGGTGCAGGCCCTCGCCTTTCCGCAGGACTTTTTATGGCTTCCGTCCTGTCCCCCCGGACGCGCCGAATAGCGGCATTTTTGTCCCCTCTGCCCTCCCGGTGCGCCGCCGCCCGGCTTTTCAACCGATACGGCATAAAAAAATGGCATTTAGACAGGGAACTCCTTTCCCTGCATAAATACCATCCGTGGTGTCCATATAATATAATCTGTACTTGGAGCAGTCGGCCTAACTGCTTTCCTGTGTTAATTATATCGACACAAACCGGGCTTTCTTTAGCCTTATTTCTTTTGTTTTTCCGCCGCCTTCTTCGCCTGGGCCGCTCTCGCGGACAGCATCCCGGCCAGCATCTCCCTGGGCAGTACGATATTCGCCCCCATGGGATTGATCACCAGCCCCAGCGCAGGGCACAGGCCGCCCTTCGAATCTCTGCGCAGTATCATGGCGGCGTATTCCTCTACCTTGATGGCGAATGTGGGGAACTTCTGATTCTTCTCCTGCCATTTCTCATATTCGGCGGCATCCGTGAAAGCCATGAAGAACTTCGCGCCGTCCGGCGTATTGAGCATGGGGAACTGCACTTTGCTGCCGGGCGCGATGGCCAGCTTCCCTTCCTCATTCTCCTGGGGCGCCGGATCTATGATGGAGGGGGTCAGCAATTCCGCCCTGACCAGTTCCCCCATGAACATGTTGCGGTGCGCGGCCGTGTCCTCGGCCTTCATCAGCTCTATGGATCCCATCAGCATTGGGTTGGATACAGTTTTATTGAATTCCATGGTCTCTCCTTTTCCTGTGTGTGGTCTTTCCAATTTTTTATTATAGCCAGTAAAATCCGTTTTCGCAACACTATTTTCACTTTCTTGCAAAGAATCCGTTAGTCGGCTTCGAAAAATAGCGGAATCGTATGAAAAAAACAGCAAAAATCATCTATCATTTTTGCCCCCTTTCAATGTAAAATAATATTACTATTATGGACAGTGCATAAGATTTTGCGTTATTTCGTAACAGAATCAGTTGTATTTACCATATCCCCGATTCGCAGCATTCCCACATACAGGGAGAATCCACGAAATCGGGCAATCAGTTTGAGCAGTAATCTGCCGAAAGGAGAACACAAATATGAAAAAACATCTCATTGCTTTGCAGGTCTATTCCATACGCGACGTGGCTGAGCAGGATTTCGCCGGCTCCATGCGCAAAGTGAAGGAAATGGGTTATGACGGCGTGGAGCTGGCCGGAACCTATGGCATGACCGCGGTGGAGATCAAGAAGATTCTCGATGAGACAGGCCTGGAGCTGGTAAGCGCCCATGTGCCCATGAACCAGCTGGAGGAGGATGCCACCCTGGACGATTTCGCGGCCACCGGCATGAAGTACATCGCCATCCCCTGGTACGACGAGCCCAAGAACGCGGAGGAGCTGGCCGCCAATATCGAGCGCATCCGCAAGGTAGGCGAGCGCTGCAAGGCCCGGGGAATGCAGCTTCTGTACCACAACCACGACTTCGAGTTCGGGAAGATTGACGACAAGTACATACTGGACAGCTATTATTCCGAAATCCCCGCAGACCTGCTGCAGACCGAGCTGGATGTGTGCTGGGTCAACGTAGGCGGAGAGAAGCCTCCCGTATACATCCGTAAATATTCCGGCAGGGCCCCCATTGTCCATCTCAAGGACTTCGCAGGGCAGAAGAGCAAGAATATGTACGGCCTGATCGGCGGCGAGGAGAAGAAGGAAGACCCCTCGGGCAAATTCGAGTTCCGCCCCGTGGGCTACGGACTGCAGGACGTGCCCTCCATCGTGTCCGCCGCTGACGAGGCGGGCAGCGAATGGTTCGTGGTAGAGCAGGACAGCCCCAGCATGAACCGCACCTCCATGGAGTGCGCCGAGATGAGTATCCGCTACCTGAAATCCTTCCTGTAAGGGCTCGTCCGCGTCCCTCCGGCGAAGAACATGAATCGGATGCCTGTCAATGAGAAGCCGGAACCAAAATTTTGCCAGAAAGCGCAAGATTTCGTTGTTAAGAGCCTAAGCCGGAGCCGGATAAGACTTGACGGGACAAAGCTGCCGGAAGCGATACCCCGAGAGATGATAGAAGAAATAAGAGAACAAAATAAGGAGAAATAAAATGTCAGAAGATAATGTTTTAGACCGTTTTGCGAATATTTATGATGAGGAACCTGAAATCGACACTACGAAAAGGATAAAAGTCGGCATCATCGGCACCGGCTGGATTGCCGAGGAGCACGCTAAATGCTATAAGAAGATGCCCGATGTGGATCTGGTGGCCGCTGCGGACCTGATTCCCGGCAAAGCCGAGAAGTTCTGCAAGACCCATGGCCTGGAGGGCGTGCGCTGCTATGAGAGCGGCCATGCCATGCTGGAGGCTGAGGAGCTGGACGCGGTCAGCGTCTGTACCTACAACTGCCAGCACGCTCCCTGCACCATCGACGCGTTGGAGCATGGCGTCCATGTGATGCTGGAGAAGCCTTTCACCGTCACCGTAGACGAAGCCGTGGCGGTCATGCGGGCCGAGAAGAAGAGCGGCAAGATCCTCACCATCGGCTTCCAGCCCAGGATGAGCGTGAACATGAAGCGCATCAAGCAGATTGTGGATTCCGGCGAGCTGGGCAAGATTTATTACATCCAGTCCGGCGGCGGCCGCAGAGTAGGCATCCCCACCCCCTACGGCACCACTTTCATCGATAAGGCCACCGGCGGCATCGGCGCTATGGGTGACATCGGCTGCTACTCCCTGGACATGCTGCTGAACGCCGTGGGCTATCCCAAGCCCCTGACCGTCACCGGCTATACCTGTGACTTCTTCGGCAAGGATCCCAATTACTACCCTGGCCACCCGGAATATGCCGATGTCTTCGGCGTGGACGACTTCGCAGCCGGGTTCGTGCGTCTGGAGGGCGGCATCATACTGGACTTCCGCATCTCCTGGGCCATGCATATGGACACTATGGGCGATGCCATCATCCTGGGCACCAAGGGCGGCTTGAAGATTCCTTCCACCGAGTGCTGGAACGGGGACTTCGACAAGCCCCTGAAGATCTATAAGACCATCGCAGGCAAGCCTACCTGCACGGAAATCCCTCTGGATGACAGCGGCAATCTGTTCTTCGAGAAGCTCCGCTCCTTTGTGACCGCAGTGAAAGAAGGCGGCACCGCCACCATCCCTACCAGCGAGATCATTTACAATCAGGCCATCATCGACGGCATCGTCAAGTCCAATGCCGTGGGCCATGAGATTGCAATCGAGATCCCTGAAATCTAAGCCCCCTTCGAGGCAGGGCTGCCGCATTGAGAGATATATTTCTTTGCGGCAGCCCCCTTTTTATCTGAATCTGGTCCTGACCAGGGCAAAAGGGGTCGCTCGCAGCCTTCGTCCCCTTTGTTGCTCTCGATATTCTTCTCCCATATCCGCTCCAGCTCTGACGGCGAAGCAATTCCATAAGTCCACTCCATGCGGCGTCCCTCCTCTTCCTGAAAGCATTATGTCGTCAGGAAGAAGTATAGCACAGCGGCAGATGTTCAACAAGCCCGGCGTTGAATCTGCCATTTGGTATTGACACGGCAAAATGCTATGGAGTACAATTATAGTTGAATAAATATGCAGGGAGCTGGCAGGAATGGGCAAGCCATTGGTTTTTAATATTCAGAAATATTCCATCCACGACGGCGATGGCATCCGCACCACCGTCTTCTTCAAGGGCTGCCCTCTCTCTTGTAAATGGTGCCACAATCCGGAGAGCCAGCGATTTGAAAAGGAGCTGCTCTTCCACAGGGACCGCTGCACGGGCTGCGGGACATGCAGTGCAATCTGCCAGGCCGGTGCGATTTCCATGAAAGACCCTGATTCCGCTGATTCCGTTACCTCTGGGCTTCTGTCCGCTTTGAAGGTCTCCAGTCAGGGAACCCCTGGTGACAGGCCCCACATGAACCGAGCTTTGTGCGAGATGTGCGGCGCATGCGTCACGGCCTGTCCCCACAACGCAAGGGAGGAGGCTGGAAAAGAATACGAGCTGCCGGACCTCATCCGGGAGCTGGAAAAGGACAGGATGTTCTACGAGCAGTCCGGTGGGGGCGTCACTCTCTCCGGCGGCGAGCCCCTGGCCCAGGACATGGACTACATAGAGGAGCTGGCAAGACGTCTGCACGCGAAGGGCTACAGCGTGGACATCGATACCTGCGGCTGCGTCCCCTACGGGCACATCCGGCGCGTCCTCCCCTATACGGACACTTTTCTCTATGACATCAAGCTGGTGGATCCGGAGGCCCACAGGAAATATACGGGCATGGACAATCGGCTGATTCTGGAAAACCTGAAAGCTTTAAGCGCAGACGGCGGGAAAATCAACATCCGTCTCCCCCTCATAGATGGCGTGAACGCCACTGAGCGGCATCTGAGCGACATCATTTCGTTCCTACAGGAAAATGCAATCCATCCATACCGCATCAATCTGCTGAAATACCACAGCACCGGCAGCGGCAAGTACGCCAGGCTGGATCGTCTCTACGACCACTCCTCCATGGGGTCGCCGGACGATGGATGGCTGGAGGAAGCGGCAGCGCTTTTTCGGCAGAGCGGTTTTCAGAATATTCAGATAGGAGGTTAATAAATGGCACAGACGTTAGAACGCGGCATGAACGACCGCATCAGGAGACTACGGAAACTCAGCACCGAGACCCAGCCCCACATCTACATGGAGCGGGCCGTCCTGGAGACGGAGGCCTATCAGATGTACGAGGGCAAAGTATCCGTCCCGGAGCTTCGGGCGCTGGTGCTGAAGCACTTTTTCTCCCATAAGAAACTCTACATCGGCGAGGACGAGCTCATCGTAGGAGAAAAGGGCGACTATCCCCAGTCCGCTCCCACTTTCCCGGAGCTTTGCTGCCACACCCTGGAAGACATGCACAATATGAACGACCGCTCCGTAGTCAATTTCACGGTGACGGAAAAGGACCTGAAAGTCCAGGAGGAGCAGATCATCCCCTACTGGGAGGAGCGCTCCATGCGCCACCGCATCCTAAGCAGCATGACCGAAGAGTGGAAAGAGGCCTACGCCGCCGGTATCTTCACGGAATTCATGGAGCAGCGGGGGCCGGGCCACACTGTGGGCTCCGTGAAGCTTTATGAGAAAGGCTATCTGGACTACCAGGAGGACATCAAGGAATCTCTGGACAAACTGGACTATCAGAACGACCCCGAGGCCCTGAACAAACGCGACCAGCTGAATGCCATGTATATCGCCTGCGACGCCATCATGATTCTGGGGAAGCGCTACGGGGAGCTGGCCAGGCAGATGGCGGCGGAATGCACCGACGAGACCCGAAGAAAGGAGCTGCTGCAGATCGCGGCAAACTGCGACGTGGTGCCGGCCCATAAACCGGAGACTTTCTATCAGGCCATCCAGACCTACTGGTTCACCCATCTGGCGGTGACCACGGAGCTGAACCCCTGG
>ERZ808037.1344-NODE-1344-length-16422-cov-3.722729_pt1 | contig 16422 bp, 13 predicted proteins | sample MGYA00380190_ERZ808037 | MGnify/ENA primary metagenome ERZ808037 (study PRJEB31490, sample SAMN06133399) | mouse gut metagenome | isolation source: J9 | host: mice | place: China: Chengdu | collected 2015-05 ... | reverse complement strand
CCGATCATATTTAGAAAGTTTCTCTTTGACACTACAAATTTGTTCTATCCAATCCTCCTGATTGTCTAATGATTTTCCGACACACAAATCCGTTGCCATGGCCTCCCTGGAAATATTCTCCGAACATACTACATACAACCCAGAAGCCTGTGCCTCCAACAAAGCTAAACCAAACCCTTCATAAAGAGAAGGAAATACAAAACAATCCATAGCACATAAAAAATCTGCTGCATCTATCTGCATCCCTGCCAGGATACAAGAATTCTCAATTCCAAGTGCCCTTATCTGGGTTTCGATTTGGCTCCGCAATACACCATCTCCAACCAACAAAAGCTTTGCATTGGGAATCCTGTTCAATACTTTGGAAAATACCTCAACCAGAAAAAGTTGATTCTTCGGCTTATACATCTTTCCCACTGTTCCAATCACATAGGCAGAATCAGATATTTTCCATCCTCTTCTGCACCTTAATCTGCTCTCCTGATTAAATTGATAGTGTACGGTATCAATAGCATTTCTCATAACATTAAATTTTCTGCTTCCGTACAGATAATCACCCGCTTCTTGCGATACTGCCAATCTCATATTTGTCAGCAGATTCATAGGCACTTTCATAATAGCATGGACTAATTTATGCATATTTTGTGTGCTATGCACATGTACAATTCTCTTTTTTATCCCCAATATCTTTGCTGGTATCAGTTCTATCAACATGGTGGCACTGTTTCCATGAATATGAATCACTTCATACCTCCCATGCCTTAATACCCTATACAAATCTCTCATATATCGTAATATATGTTTCTTTCTGTCAGAAAGCTGTATATATCGACTGCCATTTTGGGATAATTCATCATTCAACGGTAATGATATAGTATTACATGAAGCAAAATCTATTTGCAAATCAGTCTTGTCCATATTGCGATAATAATTCATTATAACGGTTGTTAGGCCGCCCCATGGAACAAATGCTGTTGTAATAATAATCAAAACATTCTTCATTCCAGTACCTCTAGTGCACTCCAATACATATAAATTCATACTTTATTATCTATAAATTCATTTACAATGACCATTACAATCTTATTCCACTCATTTCCAAAACTCTGCTTGTATTATTCCCATCCCTGTAGGTATGTATGATATCGCATACTCTATGGCGTTTTTCCGCATAATCATCTCTTCCTTCCGCCATATTCTCCAAAAAACGATACATATGTTCTTTGTTCTTCATAATATCCCCTGGCATATAATCAAGAGGATTTTTAAATACAAATCCTCTTTTCTGCGCATATTCCTCAAAGTCCGGCACAGCAAAACCTATTGGTTTGTCAAAAAGCAAGAACTGTAAAAACACCGAAGAATAATCAGCAATTAAAAAATCAACCTGTTTTAACAGTGGATACAGACTATAACCTCTTGCCGTGAAATCTGTATCTGATAAAAGTTCCAGATGACTGAATGACTGAGTACTATATTCTGTCAAAGTCTGCCCTGCATGTAGCTTTACAATTAATTTTATTCCATATTCTTTTAATCTTTCATTCAGTTCCTCATAGTGCTCTGGTTGGAACATAGGCAACAATTCCTCACTTGAATCATCATAACCTAATATGTCAGATTGTCTGAATGTTGGTGCCCAAAGACCTACCTTATGATAATTTCCCAATTTGTAAGGTGATGTTTCTTTATAAAAAACATCCGTCATAGGTTCTCCATTAATTAAAACATTCTCTTCACTGCAACCATATTCTGCGACAGTAATCTTTCCATATATCTCTGAGGGTGCCATATAATATGTAAAGTAGAATTCTTCTCCATTCCCAATTTTAGACAATTTTCCACAGGCTTTAAAATGAGCAGCTCCATGAAATAGATGAACTACTATTTGTTTTTTTGAAGGCTTAATAGGAATCTGACCCGTTGTATAAAAAACATATTTCGATTTCAAAAACCAGCCTATAGACTTAATGCGATTAGCATATATTACCCTCGTATTATTATCATCAGCATATTTCATGTTTTCGATTCCGCATATTATTTTGTATTTTGAATCATATTTGTTTTCTAGTAAATACTCCATAAGTGGCTTTAGGTTATGACGTATGCCACCATTTGCAGAATATAGAAGAATATAATTTTCTTTTTTCGGGGTCATTCTATTTACTAGTGTCAGTACCGGAAACAGTGTCCTTTTTAGCAGTTTCTTTATTTTTCGATCTTTGAGCATGTTCTTCTCCTCCAGACTACATGATACCTCATTTAAGTTTCCATACTGATACTTATTCCATATCCTGCTTTACCCCCCCGTAAACCTTCTTTATCTGCTGCTTAATTCCTCGTTTAAAACAATATCTGAAAATTGCTCCATTAAACTTCTTCCCCGACTGAATGGATTGAAAAAATAGTTCCCGCCTGTCGGCTTTGGCTACAGGTCCTTTCAATTGCGCATTGCTTGCCACAGCGCGGCTCAAATCAACCTCTTCCTTATGCACTTCTGCCCTATCCAGTATATCCTCCCCTTTAGGAGTTTGGACTAACATCAGAGAAATCCCTTTCCTCTTTTCCGAATCAGGCAATCTGCTCCCCCATGAATCCCCCAATGTAATATCCCCTGACCTCTTTAAAGTTGCATATGAACATTCATAACAATTCTCTGTATAAAATATCCCCTCCAAAAATCCAATCATATACCTATCCTGAATGCCAGAAGGCTCAATTCTTACAGCATCTCCTAATATCGAAAACCTGGTCTTTTCCCTAAATCGAATATCCTTCAATTCCAGCAATGAATAATTGTACTGTTGCAAGAACAACTCCAATACATTAGGTGACGGAGTTCCATGACATATCAAATCAACCGTATATAAATTTTTCTGCAAATCCGGCGATATGAAATATTTCAATACAGCAACCTGACATGGAAGACCAATAAACAAAATCCTTTTGTTCTCCCTTAATTTCTGCCTTATAAGCTTATAGATTCCTTTCGGATTACTCTTGACATATTTTGATCCTGCCATCCTGCTTAACGCTTCTTGATTATCCATACACTCAAAAACAAATTCTCCATTGTTAAAGACACAGGCGCACACTTCTCCCCCATCTTCAACAAAAGAATATGCAAGAGCAGAAGCCACGCCTCCAGAAGCCGCACGCAAACGAATATTCTCTTGTTTTGCCCATCCCTGATACCACTTTATGGGCTCAAGAATCTGCACCGGATTATTATTGGGACAGACATTATGGCATACATTGCAGTTGATACATTTGTCCCTTTCAATATACGCATTATAGTAAAGCGTCTCGTCTTCTACTCTGACTGCACCCTTAGGACAGGCATCCGCACATGCCATACATCCATTGCATTGGTCTCTGCCGCATACAGTATCCATACTAGCTTCTCCAGTCTCTCCATATTATGCTGATATCTCTCTCAAATATTGGTATGCCTGCTTCTTCCATTCCGCCAAATAATTATCAATTTGGGAATATTCTATCTCTCTTTGCACTATCTTTTCCAACTCCTCCGAAACTGCCACTTTCCTCCACTCCAACCCGAGCATTGTCAACAACCCCCCCAATTTCTCAAAATTTCCATACCCCTGACTGCGCACAAACACCGCAAATCTGCGATGCATCACCACTGATAAAATAGTCCCATGAAATGTATCTGTAACCACATATTCCGCATTTGCAAAGTAAGCAAGAACTTCGAAAGGAGAACAATTCACGAAAGTGTCCTTAATATTCTGAATTCCTCCAATACATACTATCTTCAATTGATACTTTACTGCAAATGCTTTAATACTCTTACACTCGGCTGTGGAAAATCTTCCCGAATAACCATATACAACAATGTATTTTTCATGTAAAGGTCTTTTGTTTGGGATATCTTTCTTCCAATCATAAAGCAATACCGGATCCGGATGTATGGGAGGTTCCCTTTGGGTTAAAATTTTTACAATATCCTGTGAGTTCTGATCTCGCACGGAAATGGAATCCAACTGATTCAAATCTTTCGCTAATGTATCAACAATGTTGTATTTTTCTATTTTGTCTAAAGTGGTATTTCCAAAGGACGCTGCATAGGATACTACCTTAGAAGCATTATGTCCATAACCAAATAATTCTCTGGAATATCCCACATTTACATTATCTTGAACACAATTAAAAACCTCATCGCTTCCTATTACCAACAAATCCAATTGTGGAGAATAATTCATATTATCTTTTTCAATTCCCAAAAGCTGGAAATACTGTCTGGCATAACTTGTCTTATATTGGATAAAATGGATTTTATCTTTAAGTGAAGCTTTGTAGCGCAATACCTGCGTCGCTTTTTGTATCAAGCGTTTCACACCTCGTCTTTCGGAAGATTCAAGCAGACATTTCCCGGGATGATAATCTACGAACTCCACTTTCCATTCCAGTTGCTCTAATGTCCTTTTCAAGGCATATGCCTGCAAAAAAGACCCATAATTAAAAATTCTCTGCATGGAAAGAATCCCTGCTTTCGCCATCACTCCACTCCCAATTCTCGTACAATCTCTTCCAATCTCTCGTTAAATTCCCGATTATTGCCCATCCTCTTGGTGAAATTTCCTGTCTGTTTCTCCTCCAAACCCTTCACCTGATTTTCCACTTTTCTTTCTGCCTTGCTTCTTTCCAAGCAATCTCCAACCTCTATTCGAAGCTTGCTGAGCGTGTTACAGCGCTCCTCATACTCGCTAATTACATCGCCTAATGTATTGACATCTTCCACTACAATGATGGTTCCCATCCGCTCTGCAACCGCTCTGGCGAATTCGGCTTGATGGTCATTAACATGTTCGTTATATTTTTTCTGTCTCGGTACCACGATAGGTATCTTGCCAATCTGCAGTGGCATGATAAAGCTTGCCGGCCCGCCGTGGGTGATGACAATGTGCGCCGCTTCCACTTTCTTTATCATTTCTTCATAGGGAAACAGCTTACTAAAAGTACAGTATTTCGGCTCATATGTACTAAATCCTATCTGCATAATGACTTCTTCTGCAATAATACCGTTTTTCTTTAGTTCATCCACACATCGAATCAGGCGGTCAAAAGGCTGCTCATGTGTGCCTACTGTTACAAATATCATACTTTATTTCCCAATCCTTTAAAAAATACTCCCCAGATTCACAGCTTTCGGATAAACGCTTTTCATCTCCTCCCACTGCACAATAAACTTGTCCACAATGGGATATACCAATTTACCTGTCATAGTTGGCTTATCTATTCGATCAAAGACCTCGATATATATCAATTTTTTTCCCATTAGTTTTGCAATATAAAAGAAAGGAACTGCCACTGCTGCTCCAGATGAAATCAATAAATCAGGTTTTTCTTTTCTCAATACGTTAATGGCTACAACCGTGTTACGAATCAAATTTTTAAGATTCCGGTTGGTGGGATAATGGCAAGGGTATACACGCTCCCCTGTAAGAACGCTTCTCGCATCCTCCTTGTCAAAGGTCACCCAAAACCTCTCTTTATCCTGCCAAAAAGATTTAAGCATATACAAATGTGCAAGATGCCCTCCTGATGATCCGACAAGACAAATCTTCATTTTATGCTGATTCCTTTCTTCACATTTCCAATAATACCCTTAGAATCTGTGAGCTATATCCTCTCCCACCTACTCCTCCCCATAATTCCCATAGTACTTCCCATAATATTTCCCATAGTACTTTCCATAATACTTTCCGTAGTACTTTCCATAATAACCTTTTCCAGTCATGTCCACCTTATTCAGCACACACCCCAGGATACGGCATCCTGTCACCTCCAGCTGCTCCTTCACTTTCCGCGCGAACCGATAGCTGATTGCACCGCTCTCAATTACTAAGATAGCGCCGTCACATTCCTTGGAGATGACAGCAGTGTCTATGACGCTCCCCAGAGGAGGCGTATCAATGATGACCATGTCATATTCCTCCCGGGCATGCTGAATCAGGCTGCGGAACCTCTCATTCCCCAACAGCTCGCTGGGGTTCGGAGGGACAGGCCCACAGAACACCATCGTGAAGTTCCTGATGTCCGTCTCACAGAGCACATCATCAATCTCCGCTTTCCCTACCAGGTAGTTCACGAGCCCCAGCCTGACCTTTCCCCTCTTGTGCCGCTGTCGCATCACGGACTTGCGCAGATCCGCGTCGATGAGCAGAACCCGCTTCCCATTCTGGGCAAAAGACTTGGCAAGCTCGAACGAGGTGCTTGACTTCCCTTCGCTCGGGGTGCAGCTCGTCAGGCAGATTACCTTGAGGTTGTTCCCTGAGACCTCTATATTGGTTCGCAGTGTCTTGAATGCCTCCCTGGAACGGAAGTCCAAGTCCTCATGGTTCAGTTCAATCTTCTGCATTATGGAATCCCTCCTCGCTATTCTCATTCCTGTCCCCACTGTTGCCGTGTCCGACGATTTCTTCTGTGATATCCTCCACCACTGCAGTATCCGGCCTACGCCTTGGCGCAGGGGCGTGTCCAGTATTATAAGATGTCTCCCTCCTGGATTCCCTCTTCTGGCTGGGATTAGCAGAACCTTTCTTCTTATTCTTACGCTTCTTCTCCTCGAAATCCCTGGAAGGAATCATTCCTAGTGTGCTTAATCCCAGATATCTTTCCACGTCCTCGCTCGTCTTGACTGTATCATCCATCATGAAACGCACCAATATGACCACTGAACAGACAAAAGCTCCGATTAAGGCTCCTATAAATGCCCAGTTTCTTTTGATAGGCGCCGATGGATATGTGGGGAAGCTCGCCTCGTCCACCACGTTGACAGCCTCGATGTCCATGACGGACTTAATCCTGTCCGCGGCCTCCTTCCTTACCTCATCCGCCACATACTGAGCCCTGGCCGGATCCGGATCCGTCACTGTGATTGCGATGATTCGGGTGTCCGACTTGGTCACCACGCTTATCCTGGAGGCCAGCGCGCCGCTGCTCTCTGTCAGCCCGCAGGTAGCGATGACCTTTTCCAGCACATAGCGGCTCTTGACAATCTCCGTAAAGTCCTTTGTGAGCTGCGTGCCCAGCTGCACGTCGCTGTAGGTCAATGCATTGTCGTTCTGTCGGTTCAAAATATATATCCTCGTGGTCGACTCGTACTGCTCCGTCAGCACGAACTTACTGAACGCAAAGGACGCCGCCCCCGCCACCAGCGCGCATAAGATAATCAGCCATGCCCTGCTCAACAGCACCACGAGCACTTCCAACAGGTCAATCTCTACTACATCATTCTCATTGTTCTCCATGTTCTGCATGCTTATCTCCTATCATCGTCTTCCTGAAAGTAATGACTTGCATTCCCAAAAAGGAGCGCGTCCACATAATCCTCTTCATATTTCTTATATAAAAGGCTGGCGCATTTCTCCATATAGGGTGCCCTCCTGCCGTCGCTGTGGGCATCCGTAGCCACGAAATCCGCAAGCCTCCTCTTCAATATGCTTTTCACGTCCCTTTTGGCAGCCCTCCCGTTGTCCCCGGTGACGGAGGCCGCGTTGACCTGTATCAGGATTCCCATCCTCCTGAGCTCCTCAAGCGCCGGGATGTCCTCCATCACCTTGGCATACCGCTCTATGTGCGCGACGATTGGCCGGTACCCTGCGCTGAGGATGTCGCCCAGCGCGTTGCGGAAATACCTACGCTCCACCATAGGGTCGAACTCCACCAATATGAAGTCAGATTCCGCCATGGTCACCGCCCTGCCCTCTTCCAGGAGCTCCAGCACTTCTTCCCTATAATAGTATTCTGTGCCCACCATAATCTCGATGGGAATCCCCTCTTCGTCTATGGCCTGCCGCAGCTCCTCCACTCGCCTGTACACCGTCTCCCTGGACGGGCATCCCTTGCCCGGCATGTTGTGGGGCGTTGCTATCATGGTGGAGATTCCCTCCTCTGCGGCTATCTCCAGCATGTTCATCGTCTGATGGATGCTCATGGATCCATCGTCCATGCCGGGCAATATATGTGAATGTATGTCGATGTATCCCAAACCTCCGCCTCCGTCACTATCATCTCATCCCATGTATGTTCATCTAATATGAGCCGGTGGGCGGGCATGCCCTCACCACTCCATCCCGATCGCCTCCAGCCGCCTCTCCTGCTCTTTGGTCAGGGCGTTCCGGCCTCCCGGGCTGTTCCGCTTCCTCCTCTGGGCCGCCAGCCACTTCCCCAGCCATATCCTTCCCTCATCCGTCTCCACTACATAAGCCTGGGACACCTTCAGGTCGCCGTGCTCTTGATAGAACCTCTCTGCCAGGCGGTACCTGGCTTCCCAGGACTCCCCAGGCCACCGCATGCCTATGCTGTCGAGCTGCCTTATGCGCTCCGCGTCCAGCCGGTAGTGGCAGCTGTCCGGCCTCACTCTGGCGCTCCGCAGCGCATTGACCCATCTCCCGAGCCTCACCCCCTGCACCATGTATCCCTTTGGCACTTCCAAATCCCCATGCTCCTGATAGTACTGCTCTGCAAGCCTGAACCTCTCGTCCCATCTGCTGTCATGGCGGCCATCCCAGGACATGCCGATGGCCTCCAGCGCTTCTGTCTGCTCCTGCGAAAGCGAATCCTTCCTGGAGGCTTTGTCCTGGATCCACATGCCCAGCCTCAGCCCGTCCTCCGTCACATATCTTACAGGTATATCAAGATGACCCTCCCGCTCGTAGTACGCCTTCGCCGCCCCATAGTAGCGTCCCCAGCCCTGCTGCGCCTTCTCCCAGACGAACCCGAGGGCATCCAGCCTCCGCTCGTGCTCCGCCGAGAGGGTCCGGCCTCCCTGGGCCGCCCCAGCCCTGCCGTTCCTCCATGCCGCCCTCTGGTTGGCAACGAACCTCCCCAGGGGGTACCCGTCCTCTGTCATGTACCTGCTGGGCACGTCCACATGCCCGTGCTCCTCATGGTACTTTTCCAGTTCCCGGTAGCCTGTCTCCCATGCCCTCCCGGTACGGCTCCCCCATTCCATCCCCAGCCTGTCGAGCCTCCCTATCTGCTCCTCCGAGAGGCTCCCAGGCACGGTGCCTGCCCGCACCCGTCTCTGGGTGGCGAGCCAGCTGCCCAGGGCGATGCCGCCCTCTGTGATATAGCGTTTCGGGATCTTCAGGTCCCCATGCCGCACATAATAAGCCTCCGCCTCCTGGAAGCAGGCCTCCCAGGAGCTTGACAGGCATCTGCCCAGCTGCTCGAAGAGCCTGCGGCTGTCCCTGGCCTCGTCAATCAGGCGGAATCTATAGGTGGGCTTTCCCTTCTCATCTCCACCTCCGCCCTCCGCCCTGTGGTAGCCCTCCAGGAAAGAATCGATGCACTTCAGGCTGTCGAAGTTGTCCACCATGTCGAAGACCGTCGGCTGGCCCTTCCTGCCTTTGTCCGATATGGACAGCGCCCTGCCCACCTGCTGCAGGTAAAGGGTGGGGGACGCCGTGGGCCTCAGCAGCACCGCTCCGTCCACGTCGGCTACATGGACGCCCTCGTTCAGCATGTCGATGCAGAAGAGCAGCTTCAGGTGGCCGCTCCGGTCGGCGCTGAACCTCCTGACCTCCTTCGGGCTCTCATGGTTGTCATAGGTCGCACGGTAGATCATCGGCTCCGGGTCCAGCGCCCTGTACCACTTCCCCGCGAGGGCAATCATCTCCTCCATATGTCCCCTGCCGCAGCAGAACACGATATATTTGCCATCCTTCTTCATATGCCTGGCAAAGATCTCCGCCGGGCCGTCCGCCTGCTGGAGGCAGTGGCGCAGCTCCTCCAGGAGCCTCGCGCTCCCGTCCCGTACGCCCACGTTCCGCTGCCCCTCCACCCTCCGGGTCATCTTCCGGAGCTCGTCCCTGTATTCATAAAGCCCGCAGATGTAGAGCGGTGCCGGCAGGATCCCCTCCGCCATCGCTTCCGCGACCTCCATCCTGGAGGCCACGTGCCCGCCGAAGAGCTCCTCTGCCATGTCCCGCCGGCTGTCCAGGTAGCGGATGTTCGTGGCAGAGAGCCCCAGGATCCTTGCCGTCGGCCAGGCCTCCATCAGCATCCCTACGCACCTCCCCCAGCTTTCCGCACCGCAGCGGTGGAACTCGTCCAGGACGATATAGTCAGGGGCCTCCCCCAGGGGCCTGCCCGCCTCATCCGGATCTTCAGGGTCCATCATGCCGTGCATCAGCCTCGCATAGGTCAGGAAGGTGATGCCCGACAGCGCCGCCCCGTCCCCTCCCGCCTCCAGGTAGTTCTCCCTCTGGGAGCGGAAGATGTACTCGCTGGGGGCGAGCCAGACGATCCTCTTTCCAGGGTTCTCCTCCGCCAGCTTGAAGGCGATGAAGGACTTCCCTGTGCCGGTTGGGTGGACCACGGCGGCCCTCCCATGCTCCTGCAGCATGCGGACGGCGTTCCGGTATGCCTCCTCATTGTGCGGATATAGCTTGACTGGCATCGTCTCCTCCTGCATTACCGAAAAGTGTACTTTTTGGGGCTCCTCAGGGGGATGGGCATATTTACCAAAAAAAATATATGTTCTCTCTTGATTTTATGCTCAAGTTGTATTAAAATAGGGGTTGTTTGTTGGAAGTTCGGACAGTCCCAAAAAGTACACTTTTTGGGATTTTTAATAACAATTAAGCCGGAGCAAATGCTCCGGCTTTTATCAATCCTTGTATTCATTTGTTTTGCCAATTCTAATTCACTCCTGCGCCCGGATTCATTCCCTAAGCGCTTACATATCCACTATCATTACGCATTCTCCGGCTGTTCCCTCTTCTTCTGTCCCAGTACCATCCGCTCTACTCCTCTCTCTGTCCGGGAGGCCGCTCTCTTCTGTAAATCTGACCGCTTCTGCGAAATCGCCTGTCTAAGGGAAACCACCTGCTTCCTCCGGTTAGCCCGCGCGATTTCGAACAGCGACCTGATCACTTCCTTCAAAATTTCCACCGTCTCCTCGTCCACTTCCTTCAGGGCGGCAATGACCCCGTTCATGCTCTTCTTCCACTCCGCCGTGAAGTCGATCAGATTATCCGCCTGTGAAGCGGTGATGACCTGATACAGGGTATCCACGAACGTCCGCAGCTGCTGCTCATTCAGGGACAGTATCCATTCGTTCAGGGTATTGTCCATCTCCTTCCGATGCTCGTAGAGCCCATGGGCCCACGCCAGATGGTTCCCCTCCACCTGCCAGGTATAGGGGTCATGCTGGAGTAGCCCGATAGTCTTGCTCTTCACCACCTGAAAATACATGTCCGACTCGAATATCATCCCCACCAGAGAGGAATGGGGCAGTATCTTCACCACCCTGTCAGAAATCCTGTCATATCCGCATTTCTCCAGCACCTCAGGCCGAAAGCCCGGGCCGTCCATGCTGTATATCTTCTGAATCCGTTCCTGATAGTCCGGCTGGCAGGTCATGGCGCTGTACACCGCCAGGTTCCCGCCCTTGGAGTGTCCGCCTACGTAAAAAGCGCCGGCGAATTTTCCGGCTACCCTGTTCAGGTATTCGGTGCTGTAAGCCTGCCCGGGCACCGGCGAAAGAAAGGCCATGTTGAAATCCTCTTTCCACCCTACGATGGTCTCGTCTGTCCCTCGGAAAGCCACATAATGCGAGCCGTCCCCCAGGGTAAATGTCACTGCAGAGAACTGTGTCTCCCATTGCTCTTCGATTACATTCACATAATAATTCAACCGCAGATTCCGGAAACGTTCCCCCTGAATCATCCCCTGGTACAACGCCCTGTTTGCCTTTTCATAGCGCACGTCCGCAAAGAGCTTCTCAAAATCCGGATGTTCCTTCAGGCTCTCCAGAGTGACAGCCTGTCCCTCGTCCACTGCCTCCAGCCCCTCCAGGGTCCTGGCCGCCGCCTCCTGTCCGAGCACCATCCCGTCGAATTTCAGATACGCCAGCTGGCACAGCGCCAGGCTGTCCACATCCGTCATCGGCATTTCCTGAAAAGTATATTTCCCGTATTTTTCCAGATAGTTCAGCATTGTACCCATACCGCGCCTCTCCTTTCCAGTCCGGTCGCATTAAGATAAGCATTCATGGCTAGCTTTAGTGATTATGAGTATATACAGTATATAGTATCAGAATTTACCGATTTATCTATAAAGAAAATCTGATTTTTTGCTAAAAAAAGAAAAGAAGGATAGGGAATCTCCCCAATAATAATAAAAATGCTGCCCCAGGCGGTGGACTGTAATCACGCCCACCGCCCGAAAGGCAGCATATCGATTGCTTCCTGAAATTATTCCGCTTCCTTCTTAGGCGCGAACTTCATGCGCAGCACATACCACAGACTGCCCGCCAGGCAGATGGAGGAATACGCGCCGCATACGATGCCCACCATCAGGGGCAGAGCAAAGTCCCGGATGCTGGTCACGCCCAGCACGTACAGCACCGCCACCATGATGAAGGTGGTCAGGGACGTGAAGATGCTCCTGGACATGGTCTGGGTGATGCTCTTGTTCACAATCATCTTCAAATCGTCCTTGTGGGTCATGGTGGCCATATTCTCGCGGATGCGGTCGAATATGACGATGGTGGCATTGATGGAATAACCCACGATGGTCAGCATACAGGCCACGAAAGTGTTGCTCACGGACACCCTTGCCGCCGCATAGAAGGCCAGCACCACCAGCACATCATGGAGCAGTGCGATGATGCTGCTGATGCCGAAGCGGATGTCCTTGAAACGTATCCTGATATAAATCAACATGCAGACAATGGCCACAATCACCGCAATGATGGTATCAGACTTCATCTCATCACTGATGACGGAGCTGATGGTCTCCGAGGTAATCATCTTCTCATCCACCCCAAACTTGTCTATGAACATTTGGTTCAGTTCCTCCCTCTGCTCCACATCAAGTGAGGTGGTCTTGAAAATGACCTCATTGGAATCCTGCACTGTCTGAATCTGCACAGCGCTTCCCGTAATCTCTTCGATGAAAGGCACTACCTCCGCATTGGCCTTCTCCAGCGTCATGGCTTCGGAGAAGGTGACGGTGGTGGCCGTGCCGCCCTTGAACTCCAGGCTGTAATTCAGCGCGTCTCCGGAAGAAACCTTGTGGACTCCCATCACCACGAATCCCGCCACGATCACTCCCAGGGAGATGCCGAAGAAAAGCCCTTTCTTAGAGAGAATATTCAGCACCTTTCCTTCCTTGGCCACGCCGTAGAGCTTCTCGCTCTTTAACCCCAGCGCGTAAAGGGCATACAGCAGGTACCTCGTCACCACCAGCGCGGTGAACATGGAAAGCACGATACCCAAAGCCAGTGTCTGGGCAAAGCCCTTCACCGTGCCGGGCCCCAGCAAAAGCAATACCCCCGCCGCAATCAGGGTGGTGATATTTCCGTCGATGATGGCGGACAGCGCCTTGTCAAAGCCGATCTTGATGGCGTTCCTGACCGTCTTGCCCGTGGCCAGTTCCTCCCGGATGCGGGCAAAGATGATCACATTGGCATCCACTGCCATGCCGATGGACAGAATGATGCCCGCCACGCCGGACAAGGTCAGTGTCATGTCAAAGCCGTTGAGCAGCAGAATAATCAGGGCCACATAGGCCAACAGGGCAATGGCGGACGCCACGCCCGGAATCAGATAGACCGCAATCATGAATATGATCACCAGCACCAGGCCGATGGCGCCGGCCTTCAGGCTGGTGTCAATGGCTTCCACGCCCAGCTGCGCTCCCACCACCTTGGAATGCAGCTCTTCCAGCTCCAGCTTCAGGCCGCCAATCCGGATAGTGGATGCCAGGTTCTCGGCCCTTTCATAGGACTCCATAGGGGAGATCTGGGCCCTGCCGTCCGTGATGACCGTGTTCACGCCGGGTGCGCTTATAATGCTCCCGTCATAGTAGATGGCCAGGGACTCTCCTCTGCTGTTGGCTCTGCGGGTGACCTCGGCGAACTTCTCTGTGCCCTCGGGGGTCATCACCAGGCTCACCGCGAACTCTGAACCCATATTGGTCTGTATGCTGCCCGCGGTGGCCTCCTGTACGTCCGTTCCCTGTACCACGATGGAGCCGTCTTCCAGCAGCTCATCGATGGACTTGTTCAGCACATAGCCCATGCCATAGGTGCCGTCCCTGTTCTGCACGGTCTGCTGGCTGTAGTTCTGATTGCCCTCCGAGTCCGTCTGGGCTATGAAGTACAGGGTGCCCGGCCTTCCCAGCTCCTGCAGGATGGCGTTGGCGTCGCTGACCCCGGGGATCTCGATGTTGATTCTGTCCGAGCCCTCCTGATAGACAATCGCTTCCGTGCTGTAGTTCTCCACACGTTTCTGGAGCTTTGCAATGGTATCGCTCATGTCGGTGGCGCTGGGGTCGCCCTCTCCCACCACCTGGTAGGTGATGCTGACGCCTCCCGCCAGGTCAAGCCCCAGACTGATGTCCGATATGCTGCCATCGCCTTCCGGGTTCACCCCGAAGACGTCCACGTAGGCAACCCCTATCAGAATCAGAAGGATGCAAAGCAATACCACTATCGCCTTGTTTCTTTTCATGTTCATTCGTTCCTTTCTTATTTATAGTTCCGTAACGCTTCCCATAGTACACTGATATGGAAGGATTTCCGGTCATGCTGCCCTCGAATCCTTCCGGCTTTATAGGAACCGGTACTGTTTTATAGTTCCGTAGCGCTTCCCAAGTGTTAATACTGCAGACCGCCAGAATTTACATTGTCGTCCCCTGGAAAGTGCCTGGCTGGCGGTCTGTAGTCGGGTTGTACTGCAAATTTAATCGGTGTGGTTTTGAAAAAGCCTTACACAATGTTTCACCGGTATTTCAAGTCTTAGATACCACACTGTAGTTTTCAGGTTTTTCCGCCCTCATACGAATCATTGCGGATTGTCCTCTTCCAATTCCGCTTCCGCGACCTTCAGCATGATGGCGCACTCCACGCGCTTGCGCTCCAGCTCGCAGCCCACATCGTAGGCCTCATTGATATTGCCATGGAAATTGTAGGCGTTGGCCGCGCAGCCGCCGCTGCAGTAGAACCTGGCGAAGCATTTTCTGCACTTCTCCTTGGCATAGACATTGCAGCTCTTGAACTCGTCCCGGATGTCTCCCCGCAGCACACCCTCCTCCACATTGCCCATGAGGAATTTCTCATTGCCCACGAACTGATGGCAGGGGTACAGATCCCCCCAGGGCGTCACGGCCAGGTACTCCGTCCCCGAACCGCAGCCGGAGAGCCGCTTGGCCACACAGGGCCCTCCCTCTAAATCTATCATAAAATGGAAGAAATTGAAACCCCTTCCTTCTTTCCTTCGCCTTATCATTTCCGCCGCCAGCCTGTCGTATTCCTCCTTCAGCACCGGCAGATCCTCCTCTCTGATGGCATAATCGTCCTCCGGCCCCGCCACCACCGGCTCCACGGATATCTGTCTGAACCCCAGATCCGCCAGGTGCAGCACATCCCTGGAAAAGTCCAGATTGTGGCGGGTGAAGGTGCCCCGCACGTAATACCGCTCCTGGCCTCTGCTCTCGGCCACCTTCCGGAATTTCGGCACGATCAGGTCATAGCTGCCCTGTCCGCCCCGGAAAGGCCGCATCCTGTCGTGGATTTCCTTCCGCCCGTCGATGCTTAAAACAATGTTCGCCATCTCACGGTTTGCAAATTCCAGAATCTCGTCGTCCAGGAGCACGCCGTTGGTGGTCAGGGTAAAGCGGAATTTCTTGTTGTTAGGCGCTTCCAGGCTCCGGCCATACTCCACCAGGTCTTTCACCACCTGCCAGTTCATCAGCGGCTCCCCGCCGAAGAAGTCCACCTCCAGGTTCACCCGGTTGCCGGAATTGGCCACCAGGAAATCCAGCGCCTTTTTGCCCACTTCCAGGCTCATCAGCGCGCGTCTGCCATGGTATTCCCCCTCCTCCGCGAAGCAGTACCTGCAGGCCAGGTTGCAGTCATGGGCGATGTGGAGGCAGAGCGCCTTTACCACCGTCTGCCGTTTCTTGAAGTCGAAGACATAGTTCTCATAGATATCCGGTGCGTAGAGCTGTCCCTGGGCCGCCAGTTCCAGCACCTCGTCCACAGCCTCCTCCAGCTCTTCCTCGGGATAAGCCAGCTCCCCGCAGCTGCTCAGAGCCGCCTTCACGGCATCGGCCTCTTTCACGCCCTCATCCATGAGCTTCTCTATCAATGGAATGATGTCATAGACCACATCATCCACCACATGGATGGAACCGCTGTTCACATCCATCACTATGTTGTACCCATTGCTTTTATATTGATGTATCACCAGACATTCCTTTCCGCACAAAGTTCAAGCAGCGAAGGAATCCGCTGCTTGCCCTGTCCATATTTGTGCACCTATGTAGTTACTTCGCCTTCTCGCAGCTCTGATTTCCAACGGTGCAGGAAGTCTTGCAGGCGGACTGGCAGGAGGTCTGGCACTCGCCGCAGCCGCGCTTCTTCATGGATTCTTTCAGATT